>Ga0222623_10000390_pt1 | contig 13643 bp, 17 predicted proteins | sample PLMtaG_FD_177336 | JGI IMG/M metagenome (GOLD analysis project Ga0222623, IMG submission 177336) | Groundwater sediment microbial communities from an aquifer in East River, Colorado, USA - PLM2_30_coex | ecosystem: Environmental > Terrestrial > Soil > Riparian zone | place: USA: East River...
ATCCAATCCCAGCTCAATAATACTTTGACTTAGTTTACCATATTTTGTACTTCCAGCTCCAAGAACGCATACATTATTTACCATTTATATAAAAAATATTAATTGAGAATATAAAAATGTTCGAGAAAGGTCTGCCTCGGGATAAAATTTCGATAATATCATAGTTAAAGTCGATTTCAAATCCGCAATGGGTTAATAGTTTTACGAACCCAAAATCTAAAGTATAATTCTCTATTATTTAGATTGATTGCCAGGAGAATCTCAAGGGCTAGGTCTGGAACAATACAAACTTGTGATTTGCGAAAAACCGCTCGCAGCAAAAAGAATCTCTCAAATCTTAGGAACTAAAAAAATGATAAAGAGAGAGCCTGCACCTGGTGTAGTTATTTTTGAAATTATTACAAATAATGATCAAAGATTTATTGTCTGCTCAGCACTTGGACATTTGTACAGTTTATTTCCTATTGAAAAAAATAGAAAAAAATATCCTATATTTGAGGTAAGATGGTCTCCACGACATTCAGCTACTGTAAGAGAAAAAAGAAGAGTTATGCAAACCTTGAAACTCATAGCAAATATTTCAAAGGGTGCTTCCGGATTTATACACGCATGTGATTATGATTTAGAGGGTGAGCTTATTGGTTACAACATACTCCAATATGCTTGCGACAATAAATATGAGGTTTCAAAGAGGGCCAAATTTTCTTCCCTTACTGATTCAGAAATAAGTCAATCATTTAATAATTTACAAGAAACCAGTATCAGAATTGCTGATGCGGGAAAGGCTAGACATATAATCGATTTTATTTTTGGTATAAACCTATCTAGGGCGCTAGTTAATTGCTTGAACGTTTCCAATAAAAATAACCTGTATCATAACTTAACAATTGGAAGAGTTCAAGGTCCTACCTTAGGATTTATTGTAAATAGAGAGATAAAAATTAGAAACTATATACCAGATCCAGTATGGTATGTTACTGGAAAATTTGATAAGGGTGGTTCTTTTTTCAAGGCTAATTTAATTTCTGTAGTTCATAAATCTTCCGAGATAGAAAAAATACTAACTAGTTGCCAAAATGAAACAGGTCTTATTAATGAAATTGTTCGGCGAAAGAAGAAGATCAATCCTCCCACACCATTCAATATTAGTAATTTGCAAAAGGAAGCTTATAGAATTTTCAAGATCTCTCCTGTCATAACTCTTTCTATCGTAGAATCTCTCTATCTGGCTGCATTAATTTCATATCCTCGTACTTCAAGTCAGAAACTTCCTCCATCTATAGGGTATAAACAGATACTTGAACAATTATGCATAAACTATGTCACGAAGTATGAAAATATTATAAAGGACTTACTAAGAAGAAAATTTTTAGCTCCCTATCAAGGTGATGAAGAAGATCCTGCCCATCCGGCCATTTATCCTACAGGTGTAAAACAAAAAAAACTCAGCATGCTCCAGCAAACAATCTTAGATCTTATTATTAAGAGATTTTTATCTACATTTGGAAACATTGCTGTAATAAAATACACAGAAGTAACTATCAATGTGAATGGGAATCACTTTGTAGCCAAAGGCAATACGATCTTAAACGATGGTTGGATCCCAATTTATGAACCTTATTTTAGTATCAATGATTCTAATTTACCAGATCTTACGATTGGTGAGCGTATAAAAGTGAGTCAAGTCACTGCAATGGAAGATTTTACAAGACCTCCTGCTAGATATAATCAAGCAAGCCTTTTGGATAAAATGGAATCTGAGGGCATTGGAACAAAATCTACAAGGGCTGGAATAATCAATTTATTAATAAAGCGTAAATACATAACTCAAGACAAAATTGGAATAGAACCTACGGAATTGGGTTTTACTATATTCAATACCATGAAAAAATTTGTTTCCGAAATTGTTTCAACAAAATTAACAAACTTCCTTGAGTCCAGCATTAATGGTATAGAAAAGGGAGAACTTAATATGACTGATGTTCGCAAATATCTAGAAAAATCATTAGAGAGTCCCTTAAACAAGATCAAAACAAACGAATGGGCTATTGGTGATGAAATAAAAAATGTATTGACTAATTCAGAAAGTGGAATGAGAATTGGCAAATGCCCAAAATGTCAATTTGGAGAAATGATCTTGATCAAGTCAAGTAAATCCAATAAACGATTTATTGTCTGTTCTCAATATAGAGTGACGGGTTGTAATGCCATTGCATCAGTCCCTCAAATAGGCTTCATTAAAAAGAGTAATACTATTTGTTCCTGTGGATGGCCGATCTTAGGGATTGTGTTTGCAAGAAAAAAGTTATGGAGAATTTGTGTGAATAGAGTTTGTCCTGAAAATACGTATAAGAAAAATGATAGTCATCATGATTCAGATTCAAATACATCGATATAATTTTTGTACACATCAGTTCTTCTATTTTTTAAAAGCGGAAGTCTTCTCCTTATTGTATTTATCCTTGAGTTATCAATGTCCATAATTTCCATACCTTCTCGATTTCCCATATCGACTAAGGTAGTACCAAATGGATCAATTACCATACTACGCCCACAGTAAATATTGCCAAGCTGATTTGGTGCTATCACATAAACGCCATTTTCTATTGCTCTTGCTTTCAACATTATTTCCCAGTGTTCTTGTTTCATAAATCCAGCTACCCACGCAGATGGAGATACCAATATACTTGCCCCATTGACAGTTAGAATTCTAGAAATTTCTGGAAACCGCATATCATAGCATATCAGTAACCCTAGATTTCCTACAGATGTTCTTGTTGGTCTTTCAATAATACTACCTGCTTTTAACTTCTTAGATTCTTTGAAGCCCAAGGCATCGTACAAATGAATCTTTCTATATACAGATTCTAATTTTCCTCGCTCATTAATTATTACCGCGGTATCAAAGACCTTATGATTCTGTTTATTGGTATCGATAAATTCGTATAATGTTGCAATGACATTTATTTTGTTTCTTTTGGCAGAGCTTGACAACTTTGATATGAAGTTACCATTTATTTTTTCTGCAATTTTGTGCAACTCTTCTGGTTTTTGTTCGGCGGGAGAATATGCCATTTGAAACTCTGGAAAGCAGATTAATTGTGCCTTGTTCTTGACAGCTTCATTTATTAAATTTAATGAATAAGCTAAATTTTGTTCCTTATTCACTGAAGATTTCATTTGAACTACAGCAGCTCTAAATTTTTTCTTCATCTAGAACGCCTTAAGAGTGTAGAATAAAATTTTTTCCAAACACAAGGCTTGCGAACAAAAAATAATCAATTCCTTTCTGCAGAATAAGCTTGTTTCTTATGCGAATATCCTCGTTCTTCCAAAAAATCCCAATTTTTTCCACATATTACACAGGTAATACGGTTTTCATTCTTGAATAATTCCAACTCGTAATGGCTACAACGGATCTGGTATTCTTTTTTCATGGAATCCATTTCCCTCAAAGTTTCAATGTGTCTCACAGAATTTTCCGTCATATGGTGAAATACTTGATTTGGTTACTCTTATCTTTGTTTTGATTTCTAGCTTTTCTACTGATTGCAATTCAAATAAACTATCGTCTAAAAAAATGATAAACTATTAGGAAATTACAGTAAATTTGATAAGCACCGATGAGCATAATTGTTTAATGAAAAAGTGTCCTATTTGCGGCTGCACAAAACACAAGTTATTTGGATGTGCAAGACACTGGTTACGTCATACAAGGAATATTGAGGGATCTTGTGAAGAAAAGTAATTTTTAACTATTTTATTTCGTACAATGCAATCGATAGTTTCAATGCCATAGTATCATCTGTTTTTTCCGCTAAGGGCAATATGTATTTCTGTGTCTCCTCCTTATATCGTAGCGCCTTATCCTTCTTTACGTCGTTTTTCAAAAACCGCGCGTTGTCCAAACGGTCTGCAAGTTTTATGAATCGAGACATCTTTGGGCTTTTTGAAATATTTTCAAAATAGTTGACAAGTAATTTTTCTCTGTTTTCTTCATTTGTTTTTGGTTCAGTCAAAGTCATGATAGTAACATACACTTTATCTCCGAAATTTGATTTTAAAAATTCGACAATTTCATGATCGTCCTTACTTTTTTCTATGGCTTCATGTAGAATAGCTGCACAAATTGTATCTACATCATGAACTTTTAACTCATCAGATAATATTAATGCCACCTTCATAGCGTGATTGATGTAAGGTTCATGACTTTCGTTTCTAAATAATCCTGAATATACATTAGCGGCAAAACTAAATGCTTTAGTAATCTTCACAACATCATTAAGGTTATCTCCAAATGGTTGAATTAACCTGGTAAATGCTACTTTGGTAAAATTATTTAAATTCCATTGCAATTTGATTCACATAATTAACTAATCAATTATTTTTAAATAGTTTCTCGACTCCTAATCATTGAACCTGTTCAGTTCTTATTCTCCCATAGTCTTTATAATTATACTAGATGAGCAAAATTGAAAGAAATGAAATCGAGTGGTATTTCAGAGATTTTTTATTTAAAAATCATAACAGGGGTGTATCCCAACTTCAATCGAAAACTATCCCAAATAACATGATAGAAACTTATCTTAGGTATAGAAATGCAGATCTAGGGCATATTTCCTCGATTTTAGAAATCGTACTGGAAAATCTAATCTCCTCAAAATTTATAGAACGTAGAGATAATTTAGTAGCAATAAGAGATGGCATATCTCGCTTACAATGTAGTAAATGCTATTACGTATGTTATCTTGGAAATTTAGAATCAAAGGTCTGTTTAAGATGTCAAAGTACCGAATTAGATACATTCCCAAAAAAACATTGATCTTGAAAAATCTTATTTTTTATGACTTGCACTTAATCAATGACGTTTGGTTTGGGAATAAAAAGAAAATAAAGAAGTAACCGTCCTGGGTTTTGAATTAATTATTGAAACTCATATATAGAACTTTAAGAAACATTCCTAGTTGAAAAAATGTCTGCTTTAACTATAAGAAAGTTTTATGAAGAAATACTTCAATTTGTAGGAAAAAAAGTTTCCATAGAGACAACTTATGAGAAGAATTATAATGGAATATTAACCGCTATCGACGAAAAATTGGATACTGTCCTCGAAAATGTAGAAGGTCATGGAATATTGAGAATTATCATAAACGGATCATTTGTGAAAGAAATAAAGCTTCTAGAAAAGCCCTTTGATCTTAAGGGTCTTGCAGATCGTATATCAAGAGTATTTCCCGGCCTTGTAAAAATCAGAGATGATGTGAAGGCAATCATTGTGATGGATAAGATTAAGGTGACTGAACATGGGATTGAAGAAGGCACTGGCTTAGCTGCGGACAGGGTTAAATCAATATATGAAGAATTCATGAGGGAGTTCAAGAAGTAAATTTGTTATTTGAGGTCAGATATTCTGACCTGGCAGGAAGGATAGGAAAAATCAAAACTCCTAGTGGGACTTTTGAGACTCCTGCCTTTATCCCTGTTATACATCCTGTCACACAGTCTGTAGATGTAGAGTTTTTGAAGAAATTAGGTTTTGAAGCAGTTATTACAAACGCGTATATCACATTAAAACAATATGGCGAAACTGCACGAGAAAAGGGCATTCATAAATTAATAAATTTTGATGGTCCAATAATGACAGATTCCGGTGGCTACCAAGTACTCAAATACGGTGCTATTGAAGCAGAACCTTCATTTATAGCCCAATTTGAGAATGATATTCAAAGTGATATTTGTGTGCCTCTTGATAAACCAACAGGGTATGGACTGAGTTATGAAGTGGCTGAAAGGTATGTTAATGAAACAATCAGAAATTCCCAAGAAACATTGAATCTCATCAAGAGTAACAATAACCGAAATTCTGTTTGGGTAGGTCCAGTGCAGGGTGCCGAACATCTTGACTTAGTCAAGAGATCTGCGGGATTACTTGACGCGATGGGATATGAAATGATGGCTCTTGGGAGTCCTGTCCAATTACTAGAATCATACGAATTTGCAATTTTAGCTGACATGATAGGAACTCTGAAGTCAACTGTTATGTCCAAACCTATTCATCTCTTTGGAGCCGGACATCCTTTAACGATACCATTGGCAGTAGCGTTAGGATGTGATACTTTTGATTCTGCTTCGTATATGCTGTACGCAAGAGACGACAGGTACATGCATCCAAATGGCACTTCAAGATTGGATAAGTTGACCTATCTTTCATGTAATTGTCCAATTTGTATAAATATGAAAGTTAAAGAATTTGTTAGCCTTGAGCATGACGAAAAGATAGACAAATTGGCTAAGCATAATCTGTACGTATTAAGATCCGAAGTTTTGTCGGTTAAGCAAGCTATCATGGAAGGAAGACTTTGGGAATATGTTGGGCAAAAAGCACGAGCTCATCCTAAACTAATGGAGGCCTTCAAATTATTCATGAATTACAAACACTTAGAAGATGGTACCCCTTTTTTTAAGAAAAAAGCAATTTTTTTCATAGAATCAATCGACCAATATCGACCAGAAGCCTCTAGATTAAGAAGGATTTTTAGTTCATTTAAAACAAATAAGAAAAAGATCGTTCTTTTCCCTGATACACAAGTTTCTCCCTTTTATTGTTCGCAAGAATATCACAAATTATCAAAGAAGTTTTCAGATTATCTAATTTGTGCTTATAATCCTTTTATTGGTATCATTCCAACTGAAATTTCAGATATTTATCCTGCTGCTCACAACTTGATATCCACGAAAAGATTTACTTACAATAATAGTAAAGACTATCCAACATTTGTTAGTTCATTGGAAAAATTCCTATCGTGTAATTTTTTTGATGATGTGATAATTGTTGCCGACGATTTCATGCAAGGGATAGTGCGTGACATGCAGATAATATCTAAAAAGCTAAAGATTATCAAATATAGCGATGATATAATAGAACAACTCTATTGATTTACTTACTCAAGATCTTGATAGATTTATTTTGTAGTCCAGATTTTTGCTTAAATATTAGAAATGGTTAAGAGAAATAATACAAATGGCAATTGATTATGAATTCATTTATACGTTTTGCGGAGAGTTATTAAATTTAGATAATTGTCTTCGATGGATCGGTATTTCAAATAAATATGGTGTTTTGATTAATGTTGAACAACGCGAAGGATTAAAACCATTAATGTCTGAAGAGGAAAGTGAAGAGTATGCTGCGGCTGCAATCTCAAGATATAGAAGTAGGGTTAAATTCCAAACAAAAATTGGGAAACTAAATTATGCGGTAGGTAGATATGAAAATGTGACCAGGATTACTATTCCCATAAGTAACGACTATTTTCTCCTCTTAACAATTGATAAAGAGAAAAATTACGATGACATAATTCTTAAAGAGATAATTCCGTTTATCGATAAGAATAGGAGCAAATTTAATTCTGAAAATCCAAATGATTGATTTTATGCCCACTGCACTTAACTGTTCTAAATACTATTGAAAATTATGGTTTGATGTCATTCACAAAACTCTTGTAAATTGATAGTGCTTCGTCCTCGCTTTTTGCTCCGACAATAGTGGCTGCACCACTGGTCATAAAGCTTATTGAAAGATTATCAGAATTACTACTCATGATGGTTAACCCCAGTTGTCCTTTTGTCTTAATCGTATAACCCAACCTTTCTGCACTTTTTTCAATTCCAATCAGATTTAAGGATGACGAAATTTGCGCAGGTGTAACGGTGTATGTTCTCTTTCCTCGGTCACGACCACAAAGTTCTTCAATTATTAGTTGCTGTGTTTCCAACTGACTTGTATCTAATCTTTTTATTCCGCATGAGGGACATTCTTCTTGTCTAAACACTGAAACTTTTTCTAGTGACAGATCGTTTAGATCTATATACAAGAGCTTATTTTCAAGTGTTGGTTTTTCTCCTAGAATAATCTTGACTATTTCAGAAACTTGAATACCGGCGACCAGATATAAAATTGATGGATGTACACCTTCAGTGCTACAAGTAGGCATATCGTCTTCTGCTAATGCAGGAAAGATACATCTCAGACAGGCGGTTTTATTTGGAATTATTGTGCAAATTGAACCTAACATCCCCAAGGCACCAGCATAGATAAGAGGGATATTCAGTTTAATGCATGCATCATTTAGTGCATACCTGGCATCAATACTATCTAATGCATCCACGACTATATCAAATCCTTTAACAATGCTTTCAGCAGTATATTTAGTAACAGAATTTGGAAGAGCTTCGATATCAACACTTGAATTTATTTGTTGAAGTTTTTCCTTTGCAACTTCAACCTTTACTCTGCCTATATCATTCTCTGTGTAAAGGTGTTGTCTATGTAAATTAGAAATTTCTATGATATCTCTGTCTACTATCTTCAATTTTCCGATACCCATCGCAGTTAGTTGTGTAACTACAGGATTGCCGATACCTCCAACTCCAACAACACAGACCTTTGCCTTCCTGAGTTTTTCTAATCCGACGAACCCTATTTCATCGAGCATTATCTGTCTAGAGTATCGTTGTAAATACTCGCTCTTCAATTCAGAACCGCCAGCTACTGCTGGAAGAATATAAATGGAGTCACCATTGTTAAGCTTCGTGGCCATGCCATCATCACTAAAGCGCATATTTTTTCCGTTTATGTAAATGTTAATTAATGATCTTGGTTTCCCGTTCAAATCCAAAACTTTACGCTTAAAATCTTCTCCGAGCTGTTCTGTTACTTTGGTAAATGCATCTTGCAGATCTATGGCATCTAATGGAATTTTCTTTTCTCCGTTACCTTTCGTAAGAACAGAAGGGATAATGAATTCGATACTTGTCATTCTATTCTATTCATCCTTGTCTATGTAATCATCGCAGATACGGTTTGTACGTCTGGCTTAACAATGTCAAGTTTAGGCAATTTACTTATTATTGCTTCAGTAGATTTCAATCCGTTACCGGTAACATAACATACTACTTTTTCATCTTTTTCTATAAATCCATCATCAACTAGTTTTTTGAGTACAGCAATAGAGACACCACCCGCAGGTTCAGTAAAAATGCCCTCAGTTTTAGCTAGTGCCATAATTCCATCAATAATTTCATCATCAGTAGCTTCTTCAGCAATACCACCATACTGTTTCAATCTTTTCAGAACATAAACGCCATCTCCAGGATCCCCAATAGCTAAACTCTTTGCTATAGTATCCGGTCTTTCTACAGGGACTATTTCTTGAGTATTTTTCTTAAAAGCATCAACTATTGGAGCGCAACCATGTGGTTGTGCCGCTGTTACTTTTAGATTTGAAACGTCCCCAATAAGTCCTATCTCATGCAACTCTTCAAATCCTTTACAAATTGCATTTAGCATTGCACCACTACCAACGGGTATAATTAGATGATCCGGAACTTCCCAATTAAGTTGTTCAGCTACTTCAAACGCCAATGTCTTCGAACCTTCTACATAATATGGTCTCATGTTAATATTTACAATTCCTATGCCTTTTGAATCTCCTATTATTGAGGCAACCCTATTGGCATCGTCATAAGTCCCTTCTACTGCAACAAATTTGGCACCATAAGCTAATGCCTGTACAATCTTGACTTTTTCAATATCAGATGGCGCAAAAATAAAACATGGCAAATGTGCTTTAGCGGCATGAGCGGCTGTTGCCGAAGCTAAATTTCCAGTTGATGCACATCCGACTGCCTTGAGTTTGATCTCTCTAGATTTTGAAATTGCCACACCCGCAGGCCTGTCTTTGAATGAAAACGTTGGATTTACAGAATCGTTCTTTATGAAGAGATTCTTAAGGTTTCCGATATGTGTTCCTAAATCCTCTGCGTATTGCAGAGGTGTAAAACCAGCATGAATATTTACTATGCAGTTCTTATCAGCAATTGGCAAGAGCTCAAAATAGCGCCAATATGTTTTATCCTGTCTTGAGGAAAAGGTGCCCCTGCTTAAATCGGTTGGAACATCATATATAACATCGAGTGGGCCAAAACACTCTTCACATATGTATTTGAATATTGGAGTATATTCAGCGCCGCATTCTCTACACTTTAGAAAACGAATTGAACCCATGTATACTCAACTATCAACAATTTGTCAGGTAATATAATAAATATCACTAATAGTAATTTTAGTATTACTTAATTTTTTTAGTCCAAAATTTTATAGGCAATAAACATCAATTACATCAAATATGGCAGCGCTTACTCAAAATTCAATATAATTATTATATAATTCTAAGGAATAAATTGTCAATTTTATTAAGTTTATGTTCAATAAACAGTATATCGAACCCATCATGGACTGACCACATCTCTCTACACTGTTTGTGTGTGCTTTTGCCATTTTGTTTTGCTCAAAAAAAATTCTTTTAAGATATTTTTTTGATCTGTCAAACCGCTTTTTCTCCAAACTACTTTATAGACGATAACTGATATCAGATACCATCCTATAGAATTAACAAGTATAGTAACAAGAAAACCTAAATAGTAACTCATAACTATACCTGTTACTGTACCGCCAATTAGGAAGGGAATTTGCCGTTTAATAGCTGCTATCGTCATATGATCCATAATTTATACTACAACTAGTAATATACACAACAAGTCTTAATAAATAGCAGGAACATGCGTCAGGCCTTATTCTAATTGAATCCTCACAATAAAAAATAATTGAAAAAAGGTATCGATCACTCGAGCAGTTTATCGAGCGTCAATTTCTTAAGTAGACTTTGGTCATTCCCTTTTTCTTGTACTCTTCGCGTGCTTGCTGGCTGTCAGTATCCGATTGTCCCTCTTCCACTATATTTTGACCATCTTGATCTCTTTTAACTGCTGTAGGCCCATGCTTTCTTATTCTCTCAGGAGACAAAGTTCTTTTTCTCCCTGTTCCCCTTCACTCTTATATTCCGGCTTATCATCATCGTCTCCCAAGCGGGTGTCTTTATCGGTGACTTTTCTAGTAAATTCCTTCACTTTACCCTTCAATTTATCAAATAAGTCTTCCATATCTATATAGATACATTAAAATATTTAAGCGGGGAATCGATCCAGACTTCATATTCCAAACATTATGATATCATTCTTCTCGTTACCTCGATAAGTACTGAAAGATTACCGTTCATGAGTTCACCACAAAATTAGGCGCACGCAATCAATTTACGACGTGAGTATGTTTTGCACAAAGGTAATCAGGAACATTGCATTCGGCATGTCTCTTATCGACGCAAAGTTACCGCATGTTGTGTGCTTTTTGCTCAGAGAGAATATTCTTTGTTACTGAAATGCATATCGATAAACTAATTGGAAGTTAGAATTTCTTGTTTATTTTTCTCTAAACTAAATGTGGTCGTGGTTGTCCCGGCGGATATTGATTGTTTCTAATAAATTAGATTCAAGATATATTTCTTCTTATGCAATCAATGTCGCGAGTTATTTCAAGTCACGAATATTTTTATATGGTTTTGATGAATCAGCAGGCTCTGTTGGCATACCTACCATCCTCTCTTTAATGAGTCTTACCCTGTCTATTGGTGATCCAGTCTGATCATTTTCTGGTGGCTCTTCTCCATATAGGAATTTATCATGTATTTCTTCTTCGTTACTACTTAACCATAGTGATTTGCCATCATATGCGTCGGCTTCATTTTTGGGTATCCAAAATGATTTTTTTCTGACGCTTCCTTTTTGTATTTTGAAATGATTATCAGATATTCTTTTGATTTGTCCAAGTGTTTTACCGTCCTTAGACTTTACTTTCTTATCCTTAATCTCGATCCATAAGACAGTTGGTCCTGCTATATTTTCTTCAGGCAATGTATAATAATGATCAACATTTGATATAACGGTATGTGTTCTGATGTTGATAAAACAGTTAAATCCAATATTGCATACATTAGTGTACAAAATCATGTCGAAGGTAAAGATTTCTGGAAAAAAAATGATAAATAAAAGTGTAAAGTCAATTGATGGTAAAGACCTGGGTAAAATAAAAAATATTACCGCTGATTATGCAGAACTAAAACACGGCAGTACTCACTACTTTATTCCCAAACTACACATAAAGGAATTTGATAAAGAAGACCTGTACGTATTACAAACAAAAGACGAAATCAAAGACAAATATGAAAGAGAAGATCCACCATTACCGTCTGAGATTAAGGAAGGCGAACGTTCAGGACAAGGACATGCGGGTTACCATGAAGTAATACCATTTATGGCAAAGGAACCGGATTTGCAATTTAAGGGAAAAGAATCCGGAGATGTTTTAACAATACCTTGGGAAGATGTAATACATAAGCACGTTAGGACGGTTGATAATGTAGATATTGGTGATGTAGACAGGGTCGGAAACGAATTCATTGTAGTAAGGGAGGGTGTTGCAAACATTCACTTGTATTATATTCCAAAGCAGTATATTACCAACTATGACGGAAGCTCTTTGTGGATTGACGTAACTAGCGGATTAGTAAGCCCCAAATTCGAACGAGAAGATGAACCAACTCAGGAAGAAATTGAAATGTTACTTAATGAGGTGCCTGATGAGACCTGATAGATTTCACTTGTGTTCATAGTCGAAAAATTTAGCGATTATTGAACCATCACTGAGAAATTCTTCAGGGTTTCGATTGTTCTCTGTTGCCTATTAGATGTGTCTATTGTTAAATTATCAATTGCCTTTTCATATTCTTGTTGTAAGGGTTATTCTGATGTTCTAACGTAGTGCGGATCATTGACTTTCAAGTGGTGGCCCTCTAGCAACCATCTTAATTCAGTCTTTACATCGGCTTCTATTAGTTGCGTAGTAGAGAACTTTCTAAAACCATGTGCAACAAGAACGTCTTTTCTAATCGTGGCCGGTCTTTTTCCTGTCCCCGCTAAAACTTCTTTCTGTCTTAATCCTGCACTCTGAGCAAGATCTATCAATTTCTTGGATATTGTTTGTGGCTTTATTTGCTGACATTTTGATATCGAAAACTGGTCGTTAAGTCAAATTGTTCTCTGATTAAAAAGGAGTCTTGGGTTAATTTCTCACCATATCTAATACGCATATTTAGATATTCGTCTATTGCTTTGGAACATTCGGGGGTTGTAAAAGTAACATATTCATCTTTAAAACCCTCGTAAACTGTGATTTTACAAATTCCACCAGGGTAATTAGATTCATCTGATTCAATCCTATCTAAATTCCTTAATCTTAATTCAGGTATGGCTCCTACTCTCATACCAGTAGAAGCTAATAACAGTATAACGGCACGCATTCTTTCATCTGGTATATCTAATAATCTGTGAATCTCCTCATGTGTATAGCCCTATCCTTTTTTGATCTCCTAAACTTCGGCAAATACTGATTTATTTCATCTGTATTTAAAATCACGTGATTTATTTTATAGTATTTGCATTTGGCAGAAATATAGTAGTGAATTGCAGTAAATCCCTTTCCTTCTTTCTTCTTGGATATTACAAAATTAATTATATGCTCCTCTATCTTCCTATGGTCTGTTGAACGATCACATTCAATAAATTTATTTGAACCTGGGAATTCAAAATATTTATTCAAATATACTAAATACACTCTCTTAGTTTGTTCAGACTTGATAGACTGTTGGAATAGTTTCAATTTTGGTTCTAAATTTATTTTTTAGTCTGAT
>Ga0222623_10000394_pt1 | contig 13595 bp, 14 predicted proteins | sample PLMtaG_FD_177336 | JGI IMG/M metagenome (GOLD analysis project Ga0222623, IMG submission 177336) | Groundwater sediment microbial communities from an aquifer in East River, Colorado, USA - PLM2_30_coex | ecosystem: Environmental > Terrestrial > Soil > Riparian zone | place: USA: East River...
GCGCGAGCTGGGTGATGTCGGTGAAGATGTCGGCAACCTCGATCAGGTCAGACGAGGTATTGCCGCGGAAGCTGATGACCTCGACGCGGACGCCCATCTCCTGGACCGCTCGGATCGCCGGCGCGAAGTCCCCGTCCCCCGACACGACGATGGCCACGTCGAGGTTGCGAGCCGTCTTCATCAGGTCGACAACAAGCTCGATGTCGAGATTGGCCTTGACCTTGCCGTCGCCGTACTTGCGAATGTCCTTGCTGACCACCTTGTACTGGTTCCGGGCCAGGAAGGAATGGAAGTTGCGCTGATTCTCGTTGTCCGGGTCGAGCCCGGTATAGGCATAGGCGCGGACGAAGTCCCGGCCTGCCGTGGCCGACTTCAGCAGCGTGACGTAATCGATATCCACGCCGGCCGCCTTGGCCGCGTAGAAGATATTCGCCACGTCCACGAAGACGGCGACGTTCTTTCCCACAAATGACTCCTTGGTTATTCCTTGCCCGCGGCGCCGGCGCGGTGACGCAGCTCGGCGGGCGGGATCATTGGGACCGGCGTGTGGAGGCCCCGACCGCGGCCACCTGCCGTTCCGTACGCGGACCACTTTCGGTAAAACCGTGACGTTCCCAGCGGGTCCGCGCCGCCGGGTCCTTTGGCAGCGCCGCTTCAACGACACTGCAGCCCTTGTTGCGTGCAGAACGAATGACCTCTTCGATAAGAGCATCGGTGATGCGTTCCACATCGTGGTCGGGATCCACCACGAGAAGGTCGACTGTCCCCACGAATCCGCCGGCGCGAACTGACGGCCGAAGGGCGAGGACCGCCCCACCAACCACGTCGCGCCGAAGCTCGGCGATGAAGATGCTCGCCTGCGGGAGATAGACCAGCTGTCGGAGCAGATCTGCCGGAGCGAGCGCGCCCGCAGCGTCCGACGACCGGATTTCAGCGTCGCTCAGGGCGACGAGCCGATCGATGTCCGTGATGCGAGCGGTCCGAACCAGATATTCCACGCGGGCTTGATGCCACCTCGTAGGGCCGGCGGGTCGCGATCTGTCACATCGCGGTCCGATCGGATTTCACACCGGTTCCAGCGGGGCCTCGCGGGGTGGCGAGCGGTAGGCTCGGCAGCCACGCCCGGGTCGCGCTGGGCGGTGTTGCAATCGGTCCGCCGATGCATATGATACGGCATCGCTTCGGCGGCATCCTGCGCGCCGCCCGAGCCGGGATCCTGTGCCGTCTTCCGTCAAGCACCGCCGCCCGAGCCAGGGACTCCATCACTCACCTCGAAGCCCGAGGTGAATGACCCCCGGAAAGGGCATCGGGCATCGGATGATCGGCCTGGACCAGGGAACGGGACGGGGCGGGAGGATGCACCGACCGAGATCGACCGGGAGTCGCCCGGGCGATCAACATGAGGAGGAGTTTGAATGAACTTTCGGAAGCTGAGCGCGCTCGCGGGCGTGACGGTGCTGTTGTTTGGTGCGTGCACCAGCAACCCGCCGGCTGGATCCGCGGCACCTGGAGGCAGCGGCGGGGCAGTAACCCAGCCGGATGCCTGCAAGAGCAAGGTCGGGACGAGCACGTCGGAAATCCACATCTACTCGTCGCTCCCCCGCCAGGGCACGAACACCGAGCAGACGAACACGCTCGTCGAGCAGATCAAGGCCGTCCTCGATGGCAAGAAGATCGGCAACTGGACGATCAAGTACTTCGATCTTGACGACTCCTCGGCCGCCAACAACGGCGACTGGGACGGCACGGTCGAGCAGGGAAATGCCAACAAGGCCGCGAATGATCCGGACGCGATGGCTTACATCGGCACGTACAACTCGGGCGCAGCCAAGCTGTCGATCCCGATCCTGAACGCAGCCTGCCTCGTGATGGTCACCCCGGCCAACACTTACCCGGGCCTGACGAAGGTCGTCAACGGCGTCACCAAGCCGGGTGAGCCGGAGACCTACTATCCCAAGGGCTATCGCAACTACTCTCGCGTCGTCGGAACCGACGATGCGCAGGGCGCGGCCGGCGCCGAATGGGCGAAGACCCTCGGCAAGACGAAGGCTTGGGTCCTCGACGACTCCCAGGTTTACGGCCAGGGCCTCGCCCGCTCGTTTGCCCTCGGCTTCGTCAAGGTCGGTGGCACCGTCCTGAGCGCGAACGGCACGTCGGAGAGCTTCGACGCCAAGGCGACCGACTACAGCGCCCTGGCCCAGAAGATCAAGGCAGCCGCTCCGGACATCATCTACATCGGCTCGATCACTGGCCAGAACACCGGCAAGCTCTGGAAGGACATCCGCTCAGCGATGCCCGACATCGCGATCATGGCCGGCGATGGCGTCTACGAGAAGTCGTGGTACGACGGCGTCGGTGCTGCAGGCAACGGAACCTATCTCACGTTCGGCGCGATCGGGCCGGACCAGCTGACCGGCGATGGCAAGACCTGGTACGAGAAGTACAAGGCCGATCACGGCGGCACCTCGCCTGCGGTCTACACCGCGTATGGCAACGCCGCTGCCACGGTCGTCTGGAACGCCCTGAACACGGCCGGCAAGAATGACCGCTGGGAAGTCCTCAAGAACGTCATGGCGACAAAGGACCTCGCAACGGTCGCAGGCCCCATCACCCTCGACGCCAACGGCGACGTGACCGGCGGCGGCATCACGGGCTACCAGGTCGAGACGAGCTGGCCGCCCGCATTCAAGCAGCTCTTCGCCTCGAAGGGTCTGTAAGCGCACATCCTCGCGGTCCACGTGACGCACTCGGGGCGGGCCAAGCGGCCCGCCCCGAAGGCGATCTGCTACTGATAGCCCTTCTGGAGCGACATGGACCAAGTCATCCAGACATTCATCATCGGCCTGTCGAACGGCCTGATCTTCGCCCTCGTGGCGCTGGGCTACACACTCGTCTACGGCATCATCGAGCTGATCAACTTCGCCCACGGCGATCTGTTCATGCTCGGGTCGATGATCGCCCTCTTCCTGATCGCTTCCGTCTTCGGTCTGTCCGCTTCGACCCCCGCGCTCCAGTTGGTCGGCGTGATCCTCCTCGTGATCGCGATCACGATGATTGCCACAGCTGCGATCAATGTCACGATCGAGCGGATAGCCTACCGGCCCCTGCGACACGCTCCGAAGCTGGCACCGCTGATCTCCGCGATCGGCATGAGCTTCGTCCTCCAGAACATCGCCAACCTGATCGCGGGCCCGGCCAACAAGAGCATCGACAACCTCTTCCCGACGACCAACCTCCTGTCGGTCTTCGGGATCGAGACGATCGCGGTGACGTTCCAGCAGGCGTTCGTGGCCGTGGTGACGATCCCGCTGCTGATCGCCCTGACGTGGTTCGTCGACAAGACGAGGCAGGGCCGAGCGATGCGGGCCACCGCTCAGGATCCGGATACCGCCGGGCTGATGGGCGTCGATGTCAACCGGACGATCGCGCTGACGTTCCTCATCGGTGGCGCGCTGGCCGGCGCGGCGGGCGTCGTCCAGATCCTCTACAACAACGTGACGGTCTGGAACCTCGGCTTCCGGTTCGGCCTGAACGCATTCACCTCGGCCGTCCTTGGCGGGATCGGCAACCTGTCGGGCGCGGTCGTCGGCGCCCTCGTCCTCGGCCAGATCAACGCCTTCAGTGACAGGTATCTGTCGGCGAACTGGACGAACGCGATCGTGTTCGCTGTCCTGATCGCCGTCCTCGTGTTCAAGCCGACCGGCCTCCTCGGCCAGCAGCTGGCGGACCGGGCATGACGACGCTCGTGGTCAAGGACGAGGACCCCTACGGGCACGGGATCGGCGGCTGGCTGAGCCACGTCGGCGCCGTGCTCTTCGGCATCCCCGATACATATCGCCGCGAGCTCCGGCTGCATCGCCCGCGGACGATCGCCCTGACGATCATGACCGTGATCCTGGTCACGTACCCGATCCTCAACAGCATGTTCCTGGCGTCGTTCAGCCGGACCGTGTTCCCCCTGCCGCTGCCCGATGACACGACCGTCACCTTCATGATGATCTTCGGGATCATGGCGATCGGGCTGAACATCGTGGCCGGATTCGCCGGGCTCCTCGACCTTGGCTACGTGGCGTTCTACGCCATCGGCGCGTACACGGCCGCGTTCCTCGCCTCGCCCCACTGGGGCAGCATCAGCATCGTCTTCCTCGCCAACGTCCCGCAGGGGTTCCCGGGCATCCACCTGCCGTTCTGGATCATCGTTCCGATCGCGATCCTCATCGCTGGCACGTTCGGGGCCCTGCTGGGCGCTCCAACGCTCCGTCTCCGCGGCGACTACCTCGCGATCGTGACTCTTGGCTTCGGCGAGATCGTGCCGGTCGTGTTCCGGAACCTCGCCGACGTGACGTTCAACTTCAGCCTCGGCCCGCTCACCCTCGCCGTCGAGCACGTGAACCTGACAGGAGGCCCGCTCGGCATCAACCCGATCGACGCGCCCTACTTGCCGTTCGCCAACGTCATCTTCAATGCGAGCGCGGGCTACGCCCCGGTCTACCTCGGGATGTTCCTGCTCGTATTCGCGATTCTCTTCGCCCGGAACCTGGAGCGGTCGCGGATCGGGCGGGCGTGGATGGCCATCCGTGAGGACGAGCTGGCGGCCGAGATGATGGGCGTCAACACCTTGCGGACGAAGTTGCTGGCCTTCGCTCTCGGCGCCAGCTTTGCAGGTATCGCGGGTTCCCTCCAGGCGTCGTACCTCGGGGCGACGACGTCGGACTTCTTCCAGTTCTCGACGTCGATCCTCGTCCTGATCATGGTCATCCTGGGCGGCATCGGCAACATCTGGGGCGTCCTCCTCGGTGCGGTCGCGTTGACCTACGTCGACAAGACATTCCTGCCTTATGTCGGCCAGCAGCTCCAGCAGATCGCGCCGTCCTTCCCGAATCCGGCCCAGTTCAACTTCCTGTTCTTCGGCCTGATCCTCGTCGCGATGATGCGGTTCCGGCCGGAGGGCTTCCTGCCCAACCGTCAACGCGCCGCCGAGCTTGCCGCCCATACCCAGGCCGATGTCGAAGCCAAGGTCGACCAGATCGTCGCCGTCGACAGCCAAGCCGAGACCGAGGCGGCCATCGACGCCGACCCGAGCATCGTCCTCGACAACACCGGTCCGCCGCCGGGCCAGGACGAGACCGGCCCCGACGCGCGCTCGCCGGAGACCACCGACGAGGAACGAGAGCTGTGAGCGCCGTCGAGCCGACCGGCCAACCGGCCGCCAACACCGTCGTCCGACCCGCAGCCGGCGGCGACCTGCTCGTCCGTTCGAGCGGCGTAACGAAGCGGTTCGGCGGACTGGTCGCTGTCAACAACGTTGATTTCAACATCCCGCGCGGCTCGATCGTCTCGCTGATCGGCCCGAACGGCGCGGGCAAGACGACCTTCTTCAACATGATCACGGGCTTCTACACGCCGACGTCGGGCGAGATCGAGTTCGACGGCCATCCGATCGTCATGAAGCGCCGGAACAAGATGCGCTCGCTCCGGCCACACGAGGTGGCGGGGCTCGGAATCGGCCGGACCTTCCAGAACATCCGGCTCTTCGGCACGATGACCGCCCTCGACAACGTCCGACTGGGAGCCAACGTCCACCTGAAGAGCCGCTGGTGGGACGCGGCCCTGCGGACCCCCGGGATGCTCCGCGAGGAGGCCGAGAATCGCGAGTCGTCGATGGACCTCCTACGACTGGTCAACCTCGAGGACCGGGCCCATGCCTGGGCCCGCAGCCTGCCGTACGGCGATCAGCGTCGCCTCGAGATCGCCCGCGCCCTCGCGACGAAGCCGAAGCTGCTACTCCTTGACGAGCCGACGGCCGGGATGAACGCGAGCGAAACACGTGACATGACGACCTTCATCCGGCGCCTCCGGTCGGAGCTGGACCTGACTGTCCTGCTGATCGAGCACGACATGCGGGTGGTGATGGGGATCAGCGATCGGGTGACGGTGCTCGACTACGGGACCGTTATCGCTGAAGGCACGCCGACCGAGGTCCGCCGCAACCCCAAGGTGATCGAGGCCTATCTCGGTCGCGGCGCGGCGGACACGTAGATGGCGCTGCTCGAGCTCACCGACGTCCACACCTATTACGGGGCGATCCACGCCCTGCGGGGGGTCTCCATTTCGGTCGAAGAGGGCGAGATCGTGACCCTCATCGGCTCAAACGGTGCCGGGAAATCGACGACGCTCCGAACGATCTCGGGGATCCTCAAGCCGCGCGAGGGCACGATCACCCTCGAGGGCAAGCGCATCGACCAGCTGCGACCGCACCAGATCGTCGAGCTCGGCGTCTCCCAGAGCCCGGAGGGACGCCGGGTCTTCGCCCGGATGACGGTCCATGAGAACCTGCACATGGGCGCGTTCTCGCGCCGCGATGGGGCCGTCAAGATCGCCGCCGACGCCGACCACGTGTACTCGCTGTTCCCCCGGCTCAAGGAACGCTCGACGCAGAAGGCCGGGACACTGTCGGGCGGCGAGCAGCAGATGCTTGCGATCGGGCGGGCGCTGATGGCGAAGCCTCGTGTCCTGCTACTCGACGAGCCCTCGATGGGCCTGGCTCCCATCCTCGTCGAGCAGATCTTCGACATCATCAAGACGATCAACAGCGAGGGGACCACAGTGCTCCTCGTGGAGCAGAACGCGCTGATGGCGCTCGCCATTGCGAACCGGGGCTACATTCTCCAGACGGGCGAAATCGTCCTCACCGAGGATGCCGCGTCATTGAGCAAGAACGAGGCCGTGCGGAAGGCGTACCTCGGCGAAGACTGACCGCCGGGCTAGGACTGCCAAATGACGGAGCAGCGTCCAGAGTTCGAGGAGATCCCGGTCGTCCGGCTGGGCCACCCGGCCGACGCCCGGCGTGCCCAGGCGGCCACGATCATCGTGGTGGCGATACTGGCGATCCTTATTGCCAAGCCGTGGGGCGAGACACGTCCGCCGACGATCGCCGTTGCCAGCCCATCTCGAGTCGCGAGCCTGGCCGCGCCGTCGATCCGGCCGGCCGAGACGGTCCGCCCGGACGGCGCTCGAATCTACGACCCGGCGCTGTTCGGCCGATACGCCGTGACGCCGCGCTGGGAGATCTGGCCGACGGCGTATGTCTACAAGTTCGGACTGAGCGGACCGCTCGCCATCGACTCCGGCGCCACCGGTCCCCTCGAGTCGGGGCCGCCGCAGCAACCACCCGCCAGCCCGCCGCCGGGGGCCGGCCAGCTCATCGACGTGGGCGCAGCCGACCTCCTCATGGTGCTCGGCCTCAACACGCCCAGCGAGAGCCGCATTCTGGACGCTCGACTCTGGCAGTTCCCGAGCGCAGGCCCGCCCGTCCGGATTGCGCTCCGCGAGCTGCCCCCGCCGTGGCCGGTCGACACCTTTCATGTCTACGGCCTGCTCTCGCCGGGCGACGCCGATCCGTACGTCGTCGCGGGCTGGACGCCGGGCGTCTACCGGATGGACCTCCTCGTCGACCCAGGAGCCGAGATCCGCCGGATCGGGCTGCTCGTCCGGCATGCCGTGGCCGATCAGGTCCCGTCCGGCCAGACGACGCCGGAGCCGGCTATCGGAGCCGCGACGCCGGCCCCGGGCGACGCGCCGGTGAGGCTCAGCCAGAATCAGCTCGTCTTCGGCAACCTCGGAGGCACCTGGCTCGCCATGGACCTGCCGCCGTCGCAGCGCTGTGGACTCATGGAGCTGTGGCTTGCCGAGAGCGATCGGCCGAACGGGCCGTGCTCGGCGATTGCGACGTCCGACGTCAGCCTGGTGGGCGTGGACCTCGGGCCGGACCGATCGATCGAGCGGCTTGCGATCGAACGGATCGATCCGGTGGCGTCACCGATTGACGTCGTCGATCGGACTGAGCTGGCCGATGGGGCGTCGGGCGGGCGCATTATCCAGACGACCGACGGCCGGCCCCTCGCGGAAGGCACCTATCGGCTGGTCGCAACGCTGGCCGACGGTCCCGAGATGGGTTGGTATTTCCGCGTCCTGCCGGCGAGCGGTGGGTAGGTCCAGAGCCCGCGACATGGTCGCGCTTCAGCGGTAAGCCGGCTCTCGGGCAATCTCATATGTGGCACGGCTCAGCACGATCAACCCGAGCGCCGCGAGCCAGAGCCCTGGGGCCCTCTGGGGCAGGATCGACTCGATCGTGACGTTGACCGCCACGAGCTCCACCACCCGGACCACGAGCCCGATCCAGCCAATGATGACGAGCGCCACGTAGCTCAGCGCCCGATCGATCGCAACGGGCCGGTCCGTCGCGTAGGGCAGGGTGAAGAGGGCGATCGTCGCGAGGGCGGCGAAGAACACGAGGATGCCCCCGCCGACGAACGCGTTCTCGGACCTGAGCGGCAGATCGGTTCCACCGCCGACCTGCGCCCAGGGCAGGAGGCAGCCGAGGATGATGACGGCCGCGGCGAGCGCGGCCAGCCGCCGACCGCGACCAAGGGGGCGTCGGTGCATCTCAGTCGCCGGCCGTGTACACCTCGGGGCGGAGCACGCCCACGAAGCGGAGATTTCGGTAGAACTCCTGGTAGTCGAGGCCGTAGCCGACGACGAACTGATCCGGGATCGTGAAGCCGATGTAGTCGACCGGGATGTCGACGAGGCGCCGAGCGGGCTTGTCCAGGAGTGTGCAGATCCGGATGGACCGGGGGTTCTTGCCGCGCAAATACCGCAAGAGGTAGTTGAGCGTCAGACCGGTGTCGATGATGTCCTCGACGATGAGGACGTCCTCACCCTCGATGCTGGCCGACAGGTCCTTGAGAATGCGAACGAGGCCCGACGACTCGGTCGCGGTGCCGCCGTACGAAGACACTTCCATGAGGTCGATGCGGACCGGGACCGGAATCGCCCGCATCAGGTCCGCCATGAACGGCAGCGAACCCTTGAGCACGGACACCAGGGTCAGCGGCCGGTCGGCGTAGTCCTCGCCGATGCGACGGCCCAGCTCGGCGATCTTCGCCTGGATCGCATCCTCGGTGACGAGTACGTCGCCGACGTCGGCGACCAGGTCGATCGGCCTGGTCATGGCTCGTCGTTGCCCTTGACATCCGGATCGGCCAGATCCGCCAGGTGGCTCGTGACCTCCAGCTCACCTGGGATCGCGAGGGCGAGGCGCTCCGGGACGACCTGACCGGGGGTGCCGGACAGCTCGTCGATGAGGGCGAGCTTGCCGAACTTGAGCATCAGCGCCCGGAAATCCCGGGCGTAGAAGAGCTTCACGCGGAGGTCCGGATAGAGCGCGAGGACGCGGCGAAGCTTCCGGTTCTTCTTGCGAACGAGCTTCTGGCGCAGGGTCGTCATCTCGAGGTAGAGATCCAGGTCCGGCAGCCAGAAGTCCGGCGAGAAGCTCTCGACGACCATCCCCTCGAGATTCCAGAGGATCGGGAACGTATGCGGCTCGTACTCCCAGCGAACCTGGTAGAAGTCGAGGATCCGGGCCATCTCGGCTTCGCTCGCATGGGCGAACGCGGGGCGTTCGGGTGCCGCCAGTCCTTCGCCGGGCGGCGGTTGCTGGAGCGAGCCGGGCGCCGGTTCATCGAGGCGGCGGGGCTGGGTCTCGTCGGTCTCCGCCGGGATCCGGGATGGCAGTGCCGCAGCCCGACGAGCCCGACGGCTGGATCCCGATCCCGCCGCGGAGGTCGCCGTCACGCTCGCGACCCGCCGCCCCGTGCGTCCCTCGATGGCCCGACGAACGCGGCCAGGTCGCCCCGTTCCAGGAGCTCGCGGACGGTTCGGATGTCGTCTGCGCCGATCGGCAGCGCTTCGCGGAACCTGGCGTCGTCGGCGGGCAGGAACTCCCCGTAGCCGGCGTCGGTGCCAGTCTCGCCGCCAGCCGACTCGACGATGATGCCGAGCGATTCGCTCTTGCATCCCGGGCAGTCGAGCTCGACGAACATCAGGTCGTCGCGGCTTGCGAGAACGCGGATCCGGTCGAAGGGGACGAGCTGGCTGCAGACGCCGCAGTCGACGCCGTTCGCGAACGGAGGGAGGCGGTCGCGCGGGTCCATCGGCGGTCAGTCTACTGCCTCGTGCTGCGAAGCGCGTCGATCGGCCCGGATTGCGGCCGAATACCCCCAGGGGGTATCATCGATGGACGCCCGCGTCCGGGCGCCGCGCCAGAGCAGGGAGGCCACACGTGCCACAGCCCAACGGCCGCACGGGGGCCGACCCAACGCCCGAGCACTTCCGCCACTCCTATTCGAAGGACAAGGCCGGACTCGTCCGTCGCCTGTCGAGGATGGAGGGCCAGGTTCGCGGGATCGCCCGGATGATCGAGCGTGAGGAGTACTGCGTCGATATCCTCCAGCAGACCGCCGCCCTGCGCGCCGCCGTCGACGCTGTCTCGGTCCTCGTCCTCGAGGATCACGTCCAGGGTTGCGTCCGGACCGCTGCCGAGCGGGGCGAGGCAGATCAGTATGTCGACGAGGTGATCGACGTCGTTCGGCGGACGCTCGGCCGGCCCGTTCGCGGGAGCGGCCGTTCGGCCTGACCCGTACTTCCGGGGCAACACCGCAACCGGACGGGGGATTTCCCGCACGCACCACGACACCGACGATTGTGTTGACCGATCGGTAGCCGTCGCTCCGCCCCGACGGAGCGACCTCAGGGGTCAGATGCTCGATCCGCGCCAGCCGCGGCTGCCAGCCCAGCCGCCCGCCGTCTCGCCACCGCCGCCGCTGACCGAGCGGCGAGCGTCGTATCGACGCGCCGAAGATCGCGAGGCACACCAGGAAAAGGTCCTTCTCGCGCGCGCCCTGGACGTGCTTGCGGCCGACACGAGCGCCGAGGCGAGGCTCGCCGGGCTCCTCCGACTGCTCGCCCGAACCGCCGGCGCTCGCCGGGCCGCCGTGCTCGCCGATGGGATCGAGCGACGATGCGCCGTCTCCGTCGTGCCGGGCGAGGATCCGGCTGCCGCCGAGGCCCTGGCGGGTTGGCTCGATGCCCGGGCGACTCGCTCCAGGGCTGAACGGGCGGCATCCGGAGTGGCGCCCATTTCGTTGATCGTCGGCGCTGAAGAACGACGAGCGGTCCCGCGCGCCACGCGCGCGCACCAGGCAGAGAGCGACGAGCCGCAGCCCGAGGATCGGCCCGTCGTGTCGCTCGAGCCACCCGCGCCCCACCCCAGCCCGACCAGCGGCCCGTGGTACGCGATGCTGCCGATCCCGAGCGCCGGCGAGGTCGTGCTCGGGTTCGAGTTCGAGGGACCCGGTCGGGCGGATCGACTGGGGGAGCGACTCCCGCCCCAGCTCGCCCGTCACGCGGCCGTTGCCCTGGCGCTCGTGACCGAGCAACTCGCGACCGACCGCGAGCTCGCGACGCTCCGTGCCGCCGAGGCCGAACGCACACGGTTCGTGTCGATTGTCGCCCACGAGCTGCGCACCCCGCTGACGGGTCTTGGCGGGTACCTCGAACTGATCCTCGGCGGCAAGGTCGCCGAACCGGAGGTCGAGCGCGAGTTCCTCGAGCGCAGCCTCGGCATCGTCGGCTCGATGGCGGACCTCGTCGGCGACCTGCTCGAGCTGTCGCGCCTCGAGTCGGGCAACCTCGAGCTCGACATCGAGCCCTTCTCCGTCGCGGAGGCCGCTACCCGCGTCGTCGGCGGACTCCTGCCGATCGCCATCGAGTGCGATATCCGGCTGCGGACCAGCCTGCCGCCGCGGCTGCAGTCGGCCACCGGGGACAGGCGACGCGTCGAGCAGATCCTGACGAACCTCGTCGCCAACGCCCTGAAGTTCACCGCGCCGGGCGGCAATATCGAGCTCACAGCGCGGTTCGACGGCCCCGTCGCAATCGTCGCGGTCATCGACGACGGCGCCGGCATCGCGGCCGAGGATCGCGGCAGGATCTTCGAGCGGTTCCATCGGCTCGAGGCTCACGAGCGGATCACGGGCACGGGGCTCGGCCTACCGATCGCTCGCGACCTCGCGCGGCGGATGGGCGGCGACCTGGAGGTTGCTTCGGTCCCGGGATCGGGCTCCGCGTTCGTCCTCGCCCTTCCCGGCCCAGCCGCAATCGACTCCACGCTTGTCACCGCCGCCCTCGCCAGAGCGCTGGCAGCGGAGGAGATCGGCCTCGAGGAGCGGGCCGTGCTGCGGGCCATGGCGCTCGCCGGTCGCGGGGGGCCGGCCGCTGACGGAGCGTCGAGCGTCGGCCCGTACCGATCTGGCGTTGCCGCCGGCGATCGACCCGCGGTCAGGCCCGTCCGTCTCCGCCCCTTCTAGTGCTCCGAGCCTCGCGACCGACGCTCGCGTTATCCACAACCTCGCGGCGGTCGGCCGTTTTGGTGGATAACCCCGTTGACTGGGGCATGCGGTGGCCGGTAGTCTCCGGCATCCGCACTACGGTCACTCGGGTACTGGGACCTGCGAGGGGCACGGGGAAACCCGGCCGCGAACCGGACATGTCACGGAAGACCGGGACCCGACCGGCGGTGCGATAAACGACGACGCCGGGAGCGGATCCTGGACGGCCCCGAGAGGCACAACCAACAGGAGGGGTGCCTGGACCGTCCGCGGGAACCGCTCCCGACGCGCGTTGAGGACGTTCCACCGCTTGCGGCAGCATTCGATGAGGCCCTCGATCCGGCTCTCCAAGAGCTCGGCATTGACCTCGTCCCCGACGCCCGGCGGATCATCACCGACCACGTCCGCCTGCTGATCGCCTGGAACGCCGCGATCAACCTCACCTCGATCCGCGATCCGGCGTCGATCGCGGTCCGCCATGTCGTCGACAGCCTCGCGGCGGCACCCGTCCTGCGGGCCCGGCGGGTCAACGGGGCGAGGGTCGGTGCGTTCCTGGATCTCGGGAGTGGCGGCGGGTTTCCGGGTATCCCGCTGGCCGCAGTCCTGCCGGTGGAGCGGTCGGCCCTCGTCGAGTCGGTCGGCAAGAAGGCGGCGTTCCTGGAGGCCGCGGTCGAGGCCACGGGACTCGCCGGGCGGGTCGCGGTGGTGGCCGCCCGGTCGGAGGAGCTCGCCCGTGACCATCGCCACCGGGAACGGTGGCCGGCGGTCACCGTTCGGGCGGTTGGTGGGCTCGATGAGCTCGTCGAGCTTGCCTTTCCGCTGCTCGTGCCGGGCGGCATGCTCGTCGCCTGGAAGGGCGGCGATATCGTCGAGGAAACCTCCGCCGCGCAACGAGCGATGGCCGCCATGGGAGGCGGCCAGATCGAGACGGTAGCCGTGTTGGCCAAGGGCCTCGCGGGCCATTGCCTCGTCGTCATCACGAAGCGCGGCCGGACCGCGGACGGCTTTCCGCGGGACCCGGCAGCTCGCCGCCGGCGGCCATGGTGAGGTTCATTGTGCGGGCGCTGCTGCTAGGCTGATCCCGTGCGCGTCGCGGTCCTTTCGGACATCCATGCCAACCTCGCGGCCCTCGACGCGGTGATCGAATCCTTCGGCTCTGTCGATGCCGTCTGGCATCTCGGGGATGTCGTCGGCTATGGCCCCGAACCCGATGGCGTCGTCGAGCGCCTAGCCGGCATCGGTGCGGTCGGCGTGCGCGGGAACCACGACGCCGCGGCCGTCGGTGGCGATGAGATCGAGTGGTTCAACCCCGATGCTCGGGCGGCCATGGAATGGACAAGGCGGCGGATCGCGAACACGACGCGT
>Ga0222623_10000401_pt1 | contig 13566 bp, 21 predicted proteins | sample PLMtaG_FD_177336 | JGI IMG/M metagenome (GOLD analysis project Ga0222623, IMG submission 177336) | Groundwater sediment microbial communities from an aquifer in East River, Colorado, USA - PLM2_30_coex | ecosystem: Environmental > Terrestrial > Soil > Riparian zone | place: USA: East River...
CGCCCGTCGTCGCGTAGTGCCGGAAGATGACGTGGCCTGACTGCTCGCCACCCAGCATCGCGCCTGTCCGCAGCATCTCCTCCAAGACGTAGCGGTCGCCGACCCTGCTCTCGACGACGTCGATCCCGGCGTTTCGCATGGCATGAAGGAAACCAGTATTGGCCATCACGGTGGCCACGACGATGTTCCGCTCCAACAGGCCATCCTCCTTCAAGGCGAGAGCGCATGCCGCCAGGACCTGGTCCCCGTCGATCACCCGTCCCTCCGCGTCGGCGAACAGGGCCCGGTCGGCGTCGCCGTCGTGGGCGATCCCGGCGTCGGCACCCGACTCCTTCACGGCGGCCGCCACCACTTCGGGGTGGAGGGCGCCACAGTCCTGGTTGATGTTCCTGCCGTCCGGCCTGTCGAACATCGGACGGACGTCGGCGCCGAGCCTGCGGAGGACCTCGGGGGCGGCTCGATACGCGGCTCCGTTCGCGCAGTCCACGACGATCCGCATCCCCGCGAGGGGTGCCTGGACCGCCGCGGTCACGTGCTCCAGATACCGCTCCAGGCCATCGGGAACCTCTCCGACCGTCCCCCGGTTGCGGTCTCCCCGTCCCTCCCGCCGATACTCGACCTCGATCTCGTCCTCGGTCTCGTCGGGCAGCTTGAACCCGGACGCCCCGAAGAACTTGATGCCGTTGTCTTCAGCTGGGTTGTGCGAGGCGGAGATGACCGCGCCGGCGCTCACGCCGAGATCGGTGGTGAGGAAAGCCACCGCCGGCGTGGGCACGACGCCCGCCAAGACGGCGTCGCCCCCCGCCGCGAGGATCCCCTCCACCAGCGCCTGCTGCAGCGGCTCGCCCGAAGCCCTGGTGTCCCGGCCCACGACGATCGAGAGCGGTCCGGCCGAACGACGACGCAGGACCACGGCCGCCGCCCGACCCAGGGCGAACGCCAGCTCGGGCGTGAGGTCTCGTCCGTAGGTGCCGCGAACCCCGTCCGTTCCGAAAAGTCGTCCCATCGAGGGGACAGGCTACCGGGAACCGCCCCGGCCCCAGTCAGGTGCGGGCTGAAACCAACCCGACCTGGCGCCCCGGCACCTTCACGAACCCTTTGTGAACGGCTTTGTGGCCTGCACGATGGCCGAGAAGATCCCGTCCGCCACCTCGTGCGTGGGCGTGAGACGTACGTCCATGAATCCGGCCCGGCGGAGGTCGGCCTCGTACTCACCGAACGACAGGGCACCGGCGATACACCCAGCCCAGCTTCCGCGCTCGGCTCGTTGGGTCGGCGACAGGTCGTCGCCGGCCACGATGTCGCTGATGCCGAGCCGGCCGCCGGGCCGCAGGACCCGAGCCATCTCTTCGAACACCCGGGGCTTGTCGGCAGACAGGTTGATCACGCAGTTGGAGATGATGACGTCGACTGACCGGTCGGGAAGAGGCACCTCCTCCATGTAGCCCTTCAGGAACTGGACGTTCGTCGCGGCCGCCGCCGTGGCGTTCCGCCGGGCCAGCTCCAACATCTCATCGGTCATGTCGAGCCCGTACGCCAGGCCGTCCGGGCCCACGCGCTTGGCGGACAGGATCACGTCGATCCCGCCTCCGGAACCGAGGTCCAGCACCACCTCTCCGGGACGGAGCTCGGCCACCGCGACGGGGTTCCCGCACCCCAGGCTGGCCAGCGCGGCCCACTCCGGAACCTCTCCCGCCTGCTCGCCGTACAGCTCGCCAGCGTCACTCGTTCCGGCGTCGCAGCATCCACCGGACCCGCATCCGCAGCCTTCCACGCCGACGTGCAGCGCGGCCTCCGCGTACGTCCGTCTCACGCGTTCGCGAATCTCGCTCATCCCCGGACCTCCTCCAGACGGAACACCGTCGCCAGCCGGTCCAGTGCGGACCGGTCGATCGAGTAGTAAGCCCACACCCCTCGTTGCTCACGGCGAAGCAGCCCAGCGGTAGCCAGCTTCTTCAGGTGGAAGCTCACCGTGGGCTGCGACAGCCCCAGCTGCGGAGTGAGGTCGCACACGCACACCGGTCCCCCTGCGTTGGCCAGGAGATTCACGATCCGGACCCGGTTCGGGTCGGCCAGCGCCTTGAAGACCTGCGCGGTGGTGGCCGCGTCCTCGCCGGACATCCCCGCTGCCGCAAGCGGCGCACAGCACTCGGCAGGACGCTGCGTCAGCGACAGCTCCCTCACCCTCATCGGGCCGCTCCTTTCATCGATGTTCATCGATCCAGCCGGGCAGGAGCCTAGAGCAGGGATCGATGGATGTCAATGCATGCTCGTGGGCCGGAGGGTGACAGAATGAGGCGACGTGAGTGCCCACTCCGACGAACTGGTGCAGGTTTACGCCGCAGCCAGCGTCACGGACGGCTACCTGGTGAAGGGGCGTCTGGAAGCCGAAGGCATCCCGGTGTTGATGAAGGGCGAAGGCGAAGGACCCTACCGCGTCGGGCCGGCCTACCTGTGGGTCCCGGGGAGCCTGGAGGTCCAGGCCAGGCTGATCCTTGAGTCACTCGGAGCAACTGCGGAGGGCACGGACAGCTAGGGCTCGATGGGGAACGGGATAGGGATGCTCCACCCACCCGCAGTCCGGGCTCGATCTACCGCTTCGAGTACTGCGGAGCCTTGCGGGCCTTCTTCAGTCCGTACTTCCTCCGCTCCTTCTCGCGCGGATCCCGCGTGAGGAACCCTTCCTTCTTCAGCAAGGGCCGGAGCTCGGGGTCGAGATCGATGAGCGCGCGGGCGATCCCCAGGCGCAGCGCCCCAGCCTGCCCGGAGACCCCTCCGCCCTCGATCCGGGCGACGACGTCGAGGTCCTTGTCCTTGCCGGCCAGGCGAAGGGGCGAGGAGACGATCATCCGGTGGGCGCGGGTGGGGAAGAACTCGTCGATGCTTCGACCGTTCAGCTGATAGCTGCCGGTTCCCTCCACCAGGCGAACCCTGGCCACAGCCTCCTTGCGACGTCCCGTCGCGATCTGCGCCACCTATTCCCCCTTCTTCTTCCGGCGGACCGGAGACCTCTTGGCCGGGGACTTCCTCGTTGGGGTCTTGACCCCGGACGAGGCCGAGCCGGTGGTGCGCTTGGTCGTCGCCGCCTTGGCGGTCGTCCTCTTGGCCCGTTGAGACTTGGCCGTCGAAGCCCTCGACGTCGTCTTTGCCGCGCTCCCTTTGGCCGCCGACCGCTTGGCCCTCGGGCCGGCGGAGCCGGCTTTGGCGCCAGATCGCTTCGCCGGAGCCTTCGGCTGGGGGCCGGTCGGCGCCACCGGCGGCGGCTTCGGCAGCCCGCTCCACGTCGGGACCTGACCAAGCGAGAGCCGCTCCGGGTTCTGAGCCCGATGCGGGTGCTCGGGCCCCGCATAGACCTTCAGCTTGCCGATCATGGTTCGGCCCAGGCTGTTCTTGGGAAGCATCCCCCGGACCGCCTTCTCCACCGCGAACGCCGGTCTCGTGGCCAGGAGACGCGAATACGTGGTTTCGGTGAGGCCCCCCGGATATCCCGAGTGGCGCCGCGCCAGCTTCTTCTCCTCCTTGCCCCCGGTCAGCCGGACGCCCGAGGCGTTCACCACGACGACGTGATCACCCGTGTCCATGTGCGGAGCGAAGATCGGCTTGTGCTTACCCCGGAGGATGGCCGCCACCTGCGTCGCCAACCGGCCCAGGATGACGCCGCCGGCATCGATCAGATACCAGCGGCGTTCGATGTCGCGCGGCCTCGGCGTGTAGGTCTTCATACGTGAGAAAGGTCGGCCCGGACGAGCCGACGCCCCATGCTACCTGCGACTTTGCGGCTCCGTCAAAGGCCGCCTCGGCTTGCGGCAACAGACGCCTTGATGTTCAACGCCGGCCGTACGCGACGCGTTCGAGGGTCAGGCCGTGGGAGGGCGCCATTTGGGCCGCCGCCGAGCGGTTCCTCGCGGCCAGGATGGCATGGATACGGTCCGGCTCGATCCTTCCCTCGCCCACCGCGACCAGGGTCCCCACCAGGCTCCGGACCATCTGGTGCAGGAACGCGTTGGCCCGGGCCGTGACCTCGACTAGACCCCCCGACCGAGTAATCATCAGCCGCTGCAGGTTCCGGATCGTGACCGATCCGTCCCTGGGCAGCCGACAGAACGAGGCGAAGTCGTGCTCGCCCACCAACTCGCGGGCGCCTGCGCGCATCGGCGGGAGCGAGAGTTCGCCGGACCGGTGCCACACGAACCGCGCGGTGAACGGATCAGGAAAGGGCCCGGTCTCGATCCGGTAGCGATACTCCCGCGCGGTCGCGCTGTGTCGGGCGTGGAATCCGTCGGGCACGACCCGCGCCTCGGTCACCACGACCTCCGGAGCGAGAAGGGCGTTCAGCCCGGGTTGCAGGCGGCCGACGTCGACGACGTCGGCCGCCCGGAACGAGACCACTTGTCCCCGGGCGTGGACGCCGGCGTCGGTCCGGCCGGCCACCGAGATCTTCGGACGGTCTCTCAGGAACCGTTCCAGCGCAGTCTGGAGGACGCCCTCGACCGTGCGCTGCTCACGCTGCTTGGCCCACCCGTGGAACCCCGTGCCGTCATACGCGAGCGTCAGCCTTACGACGCGCGTCATGGCCGCCGAGGATGCCTACTCCTCCGAGGCGACGAGCTCGATACGTGCCATGGGCGCGCCGTCACCTTGACGAGCACCGAGCTTCAGGATCCGGGTGTACCCGCCCGGCCGCTCGGCGTACCGGGGGCCGATGTCGGTAAAGAGCTTGTGCACGACGTCGCGGTCCGGGATCACCTTCAAGACCTCGCGGCGAGCGGCGAGGTCTCCTCGCTTCGCCGAGGTGATCAGCTTCTCGGCCAGCGGACGAACCGCCTTGGCTTTGGCCTGGGTCGTGTTCACCCGCTCATGCGTGAACAGCTGCGCGGCCAGACCCGCGAGCAGGAGCCGTTGGTGCGCCGGACCGGCGCCCAGCCGGGGGCCGCGCTTGGGCCTCGGCATCGCTCCTACTCCTCCCGCAGTGACAGGCCGAGCTCGGCCAGCTTCGTCTTGACCTCGTCGATCGACTTCTGGCCGAAGTTGCGGATGTCCATGAGCTCGGCCTCCGACTTCTGGACAAGGTCGCCGACCGTGTTGATCCCCTCCCGTTTCAGGCAGTTGTAGGACCGGACCGACAGGTTCAGCTCTTCGACCGTGATCCCATAGTCCGACGGAAGGGACTCGTCCTCCGCCTCTTTGACGTTCAAGCTGGGAGCCTCGGCCAGGTCGTAGAACAGCTGCACGAGGTCGACGAGCGTGCCGCCGGCGGATGCAACTGCCTCGCGGGGACTGATCGAGCCGTCGGTCTCCACGTCGAGAACGAGCCGGTCCCGGTCGGTCATCTGCTCCACACGGGTGTTCTCGACCGTGTACGAGACCTTGTGGACCGGCGAGAAGATCGAGTCCACGGGGATGACGCCGATCGGGTCCCGTGGCTTCTTGTTCCGCTCGGCTGGCCGATACCCGACGCCCCGCTCCACCACCATCTCGATCTCCAAGCTCCCGCCCTTGGCGACCGTGGCGATGTGCAGGTCGGTGTTGAGGATGTCTACGCCGGCGGGCGGCGAGACGTCCCCGGCCGTGACCTCGCCCGGGCCCTTCGCCTTGAGGTACATGGTGACCGGCTCCTCAACGTCGGTCCGAATCACGAGCTCCTTCAAATTGAGGATGATGTCGGTCACGTCCTCCGTGACTTTGGGGATGGTCGAGAACTCATGAAGCACGCCCTCGATCCGGACCGACGAGATGGCCGCCCCGGGGATCGATGACAGCAGCGTGCGGCGAAGAGAGTTCCCGACGGTGTAGCCGAACCCCGGCTCGAGGGGCTCGATGGAAAACCGGGAGCGCGTCGGGCTGACGCTCTCCTCGTGGATCTGTGGTCTTGCGACGGTGAACACCTGACTACCTCCTCAGGCAGGGGATCATCCATTTCTCCCCGCCGATGGCGGCCCGCTCGACTGGTCGGGCCGGTCTTCGCACCTCAGCGCTATACGCGTCGGCGCTTCTTGGGCCGGCACCCATTGTGGGGAACCGGCGTGACGTCCTGGATACCGGCGACCTCCAGGCCGGTCGCCGCGAGCGAGCGGATGGCCGTCTCGCGGCCGGAGCCCGGGCCCTTCACGAACACGTCCACCTTCTGCAGCCCGTGTTCCTGAGCCTTCCTCGCTGCGGCCTCTGCCGCGAGCTGGGCGGCGAACGGGGTGGACTTCCGGGAGCCCTTGAACCCGACGTTCCCCGCGCTGGCCCACGAGAGGGTGTTGCCCTGAAGGTCGGTGATGGTGACGATGGTGTTGTTGAACGTCGACTTGATGTGCGCCTGGCCGTGGACGACGTTCTTCTTCTCCTTCCTCCGGGTCTTCTTGGCCTTGGGCTTCGCCATGCCTACCCCTTCTTCCCGACGGCCGGCTTCTTCCTGCCGGGGACGGTCTTCTTCGGCCCCTTGCGGGTCCGGGCGTTCGTGTGCGTCCGCTGCCCGTGCACGGGGAGGCTCCGGCGGTGCCGGATGCCCTGGTAGGCGCCGATCTCGATCTTGCGCTTGATGTCCTGCGCCACTTCTCGGCGGAGGTCCCCTTCGACCTTGAACGTGCGGTCGATGAACTCACGGATCCGAGCCACCTCTTCCTCGGAGAGATCGCGAACCTTCCGTCCTCCCTCGACGCCGGTCCCCCTCACGATCTGGAAGGCCCGGGTCGGACCGATCCCGTAGATGTAGCGAAGGGCGATATCCAGCCGCTTGTCGCGGGGAAGGTCGACGCCTGCGATCCGTGCCACTCGCGCTCCCTCCTACCCCTGCCGCTGCTTGTGTCGGGGGTTCGTGCAGATGACCCGGACCCGGCCGTGGCGGCGGATGATCTTGCACCGCTCGCACATCTTCTTGACCGACGGCCGCACCTTCATCGTCCGAACCTCTCCCTCACTTGTAGCGGTACACGATCCTGCCGCGCGTCAGGTCGTACGGCGACAGCTCCACCAGCACCCGGTCGCCCGGGAGGATCCGGATGTAGTGCATCCGCATCTTTCCCGAGATGTGAGCCAGAACGTTGTGCCCGTTTTCGAGTTGCACCCGGAACATGGCGTTGGGGAGCGGCTCGGTGACCGTTCCCTCGACCTCGATGGCGTCCTTCTTCGGCAAGCTCTCCCAAGTGTCCCTCGTCGCCGGACAGGCCCGATCGTCCCACGGACGAGCCGAAACTGCCCCCGGACGGGGACAGGCCTCAAGTATAGGAGCCCGGCCGGAGACCGTCCACGAGCGGTCGGGGCTCCGGTAGGGCTACGCGCCGGGCGCGGAATTCGCCTCGCTGCTCGAGGCGAATTCGGCGGACTCATCTCCGCGCGCCTCGCCCACGACCAGGACCTGGTCCCTCACACCCGCTTCGATCGTGGCCTCGATGCCCCTGGTAGCGTCGACCATACGATCCCGTATGACCCGCAGCTCCTCCATCAGGGCCTCATGGCGCGACGCCAGGCTCGAAAGGACCCTGTCGGACTCCTTCTCGGCTTCTCGAAGCGCCTCTTCCGCCTGAAGGTGAACGTCTTCTGCTTTGCTCTGGGCGTCCAAGCGGATCCGGTCGGCCTCGTTCCTGGCCTTGGCCTGGACCCGCTCGGCCCTCTCCGCCGCCTCCCCACGCGATCTCTCGGCCTCTTGCTGGATGCGATCGGCTTCGGACCTCGCCTCGGCGACCATGCGGCCGGCCTCCTCCTCCGCATCCTCGCGGAGCCTCTCGACGTCCTGATCGAAGGTCCGCATCAGATCCGCCACCCGAGCGCCCACGCCTTCGTACTGGTCTTCAGCGGTGGGAGCCTGCTCCTCCTCGTCTGCGTCCCGCTGACTCAACTCCGCTTGGAGCCTCCGTACTTCAGTCGCCAGGGCGTCCAGGTGGTCTGTGAGCCGGGTCACGTACTCCAAGACCTGATCCGGATCGTATCCTCGCCGCACCGTCGCGAACGTTGGCAGGTTCAGCGAACCGGCGGTTGCCGACGGTGGCAGCCCTGATTCCCAGGTGCCCATACGTATCCTCCTGTCAAATCCACTTATCGCAGGAGGTTAGCCTTCCTCCACCTGGAGGGTAACTGCCATCTGGGGGCAGAGAGTAGGTCCATCTCCCTAGGCCATTCGTCTCAAGGACCCAGGTAATCGCCCCTCTCTGCTCGCGCGATGCGCAGCCGATGGGCCCTAGGCGCTGGGGTCTGGCCGCCCATTCGAAGAGTTGATCGACGTGGCGTCCGCCCCCTCGCCCCCCCGGGCCTCCTCCAACATCACGAGCTGATCTCCGATCGAGCCCTCGATGGTCGTCTCCAGATCCTTCGCCGTGTCGAGCATCCGGTCACGCATCGCTCGAAGCTCGTCCACCAGCACATCGCGGCGCGCGACCAGGGTCGACAACTCCTGGTCAGTCTCGATTCGGGCTTCCCGAAGCGACCGCTCTGCCTCCGCGCGCGTCTGGGCAGCCTCGTCCTGCGCGTTCAGCCGGGTGCGCTCGGCGTCGGTCCGGGCATCGGCCAGGACGCGCTCGCCCTGGGTCCGCGCCTCTGCCAGCAGGCGCTCGACCTCTGCCTCTGCCTCGGCACGAAGCCTCTCCACGTCTTGATCGAACATCCTCACCAGGTCGGCCACCCGTGCAGAGATGGTGTCGTAGGGGTCCTGGCCGCCGATCTTGTCCTGCACCGCGATGCCCTGTCGGCTCGCTTCACGGAGCTCCGACTCGAGCTGGTGTACGTTGGATTCCAGAGCTTCGACGTGGTCGGCCACCCCGCTCAGGTATTCGACGACCTGGTTGGGGTCGTACCCGCGAAACACCGTGGCGAACGTGGGCTGGCGGATACGAGCGGCGCTCGCCGATGGCGACGGGTTCGGCTCCCATGTGCCCATGGTTTCCCCCTGACGATCCCAGGAGTAGGGAAGTTCCCCCTCAGGCCGCAGAGCGTAGCCCCATCCCGGCAGTTCGCGCTAGCCGCGAGCCGTGAGGACCTCCCGGCCGTCCTCGGTGACCGCGATCGTGTGTTCGAAGTGCGCGGCGAGGGACCCATCAGCGGTCACCACGGTCCAGTCGTCGGCCAGGACCCGGGTCTTCCAGTCGCCCATCGTGACCATGGGCTCGATCGCGACCACCAGCCCGGGCCGAAGCTCGGGCCCCCGGCCCGGGAGCCCGTAATTCGGGATCTGGGGATCCTCGTGCAGGCTCCGGCCGACACCGTGGCCAACGTACTCCCGGACCACCGAGAAGCCCGCTCCCTCCACCACCTGCTGCACCGCGTGGGAGATGTCCGACAGACGACCCCCGGGCCGTATCTGGGAGATCCCGGCCTCCAGGGCCTCCTCGGTCACCCGGACGAGCTTCTCGGCCTCCGCGGAGGGTGGCTCGCCCACGAACACGGTGACCGCCGAGTCCGCGTGATAGCCATCCCAGATGGCGCCGAAGTCGAGCGACAGCACGTCGCCCTCCTTCAGGATCCGCTTGGGCGACGGGATCCCGTGGACGACCTCCTCGTTCAGCGAGGCGCAGATCGATGCGGGGAACCCCCGGTACCCCTTGAACGAGGGCGTCGCCTCCCGTTCCCTGATGAACGCTTCCGCCACCACGTCGAGGTCGGCCGTAGAGACCCCGGGCTCGACGGCCGCGAGCACCGTGTCGATCGTCTCTGCCACGATGCCGCCGGCCACCCGAATCTTGGCCACCTCGTCGGGTGACTTGACGATGATCATGCTTCCAGGTCCAGCAGGTCGGACAGAGCCTCAATGGTGCGGTCGGCCACGACCTCCTCGGGGGCTTCGGCATCGATGTCCCGCAGCAGCCCGCGCTCCCAGAAGTACAGGACGAGCGGTTGGGTCTCTCGTCGATACACCTGCAGCCGGCGCCGGATGGTCGCCTCATCGTCGTCGGAACGGGCCTCGAGCCGGTGTCCGCAGACGTCGCAGATGCCCTCGACCCGGGGACGCTTGAAGTTCAGGTTGTAGACCCGCTTGCAGTTCGGGCAGACCAGCCGGCCGGTCAGCCGCTTCACCGCCACCTCATCCCCGATCTTGAAGTTCAGAACGGCGGAGAGCGGACGGCCCGCGGCGGCCAGGGCCCCTTCCAACGCCTGAGCCTGAGCCACCGTGCGGGGGAACCCGTCGAGGATGAACCCTTCCCTGGTATCCGGTTGGTCGAGCCGCTCCAAGACCATGTTCACCGCGATGTCGTCGGGAACGTAATCGCCGCGATCCATGTACTCCTTGGCCGCCAGGCCGAGGGCCGTGCCCTTGGCGACGTGGTTACGGAAGATGTCACCCGTCCCGATCACGGCGAGCCCGTAGCGGTCCGACAGCCTCCGGGCCTGGGTGCCCTTTCCCGCCCCCGGAGGACCGAGGAGGACGATCCTCATGGCTACTTCAGGAATCCTTCGTAGTGCCGCATGAGCAGCTGGGACTCGAGCTGCTTCATGGTCTCCAGAGCTACGCCGACCGTGATGAGGAGCGAGGTCCCGCCGAACGGGAATTGCTGGATGACCCAGAACGCGAAGACGATCGACGGCAGGAGGGCGATGGCCGCCAGGAATAGCGAACCGGGCAACGTGATGCGGACCAGGACGTCGTTCAGGTAGTTCGCCGTGGGCTGGCCGGGTCGGATCCCGGGGATGAACCCTCCGTACTTCCGGAGGTTATCGGCGGTATCCACCGGATTGAACGCGATGGCCGTATAGAAGTACGCGAAGAACACGATCAGCATGCCGTAGATGGCCATGTACACCAGGCTCCGCTGATTCGTGACGTAGTTGTTCACGAAGTTCGTGAACCAGTTGGCGTGGTACACACTCGCAAGCAGGGTCGGGAAGTACAGCACCGACGAGGCGAAGATGATCGGGATGACGCCTGCCTGGTTGACCTTGAGCGGGATGTAGGTGCTGCCGCCAGTGGTCATCCGACGTCCCACCACGCGCTTGGCATATTGGACCGGGATCCGCCGCTGGCCCTGCTCGACGAAGACCACGGCCACCACCAGCGCCAGGCCGATCAACAGGACCACGACGAACTTCGAGTTGCTCTGCAACAGGATCGAGCGACCCTCGGTAGGCAGCCGGGAGATCACGCTGGCGAAGATGAGCACGGACATGCCGTTGCCGATCCCGCGTTGGGTGATGAGCTCGCCCATCCACATGATCAAGGCTGTGCCGGCGGTGAAGATCAGCACGATCAACGCGATGTTCGGCGCAGTGAACGTGCCAGGCCGGAACACGTCGACGCCGTTCAACTGCTGAGCGCCGGAGTGGAACAGGAACACGAGCCCCGTGGACTGGAGGAGTGCAAGGACGACCGTCACGTAGCGGGTCCACTGGTTGATCTTCTTGATGCCCGTCTCGCCCTGCTTCTGCCACTGTTCGAGCTTGGGGATCACCACAGTGAGCAGCTGCATGATGATGGAGCTCGTGATGTACGGCATGATCCCCAGGCCGAACACGGCCATCCGGGTGAGCGCTCCCCCGGAGAACAGGTCGATGAACGACAGGAACCCGCCCTGGCCCTGCGATTTGAACGCCGCCGTCAACCGGTCGAGGTCGACGATGGGAACGGGCACGTGCGAACCGAGCCGATAGATGGCGATGATGAACAGCGTGAACAGGATCTTCTTGCGAAGGTCCGGGACCTTGAAGGCGTTGACGAAGGCGCGCAGCACGAGAGGTCGATTCTACCCCGTCAGGTGACGATCTCGGTCCTGCCTCCGGCGGCCTCGATCTTGGCTTTGGCCGCCTCGGAGAACGCGTGGGCCTTGACGGTCAGTGCCCGTCCGATGTCGCCTCGGGCCAGCACCTTCACCGGCCGTCCCCCGTGGATCAGGCCGCGCGACAGCATGGCCGCGGGATCGACCTCGCCGCGCTCGAACGCCTGGGCCAGCGTCTCCACGTTCACTACCGAGTACTCGACCCGGTTGCGGTTGGTGAAGCCCTTCAGCTTGGGCACGCGACGCTGAAGCGGCATCTGGCCGCCTTCGAATCCCAGTTTGGGGTTGTGGCGTGCGCCGTAGCCCTTGGTCCCCCGGCCCGCCGTCTTGCCCTGCCCGGCGGCCCTGCCTCGGCCGACACGCCGCTTCCGCCGCGTGGCACCGGAAGCGGGACGGAGGTGATGAAGCTTCATCCCTTCTCCTGCCTCCCACTCTTCGCCGAGCGACCATCCGGCGTCTCTTCGACCTTCACCAGGTGGCTGACCTTGGCGATCATGCCTCGGATCTCGGGGCGGTCGTCCTTGACCACCGAGTCGCCCAGGCGGTGCAGCCCCAACCGACGGACCGTCGCCTTCTGATCCTTCGGCCGGTGGATCACACTCCGGATCTGGGTGACCCTAAGCTTGGTCACCGTAGGCCTCCTCGAGCTTGGCCGCCCGGGCCGCCTGCATCCGCTCGTCCGCCGCAGCCACGGCCGAGAGCATCGGCTTGGGCGCCACCTCGCTCAGCTTGCGACCGCGGAGCCTGGCCACCTGCTCGGGCCGCTTCAGGCTGCGCAACCCGGCCGTCGCCGCCTTCACGATGTTGATCGCGTTGCTCGACCCCAGTGATTTGGACAGGATGTCCTTGATCCCCGCGCATTCGACCAGGGCCCGGACCGGACCGCCGGCGATGACCCCGGTGCCCGGTGCAGCCGGCTTGAGGAGCACGATGCCGGCACCGTCCTCCCCGGTCACCTGGTGCGGAATGGTGGTCCCCATCATCGGAACCTCGAACATCTTGCGCTTGGCTTCCTCGACCCCCTTGGCGATCGCCGCGGGGACCTCCTTGGCCTTCCCGTACCCGACGCCAACGCGTCCCGCACCGTCCCCGACCACGACGAGCGCGGCGAAGGAGAAGCGGCGGCCGCCCTTAACCACCTTGGCCACGCGGTTGATCGCGATGACCCGCTCCTCGTACATGCCCTTCTCTCCGGTCGACGCGTCGTACCGTCGCATCAGATCGCCAATCCCCCTTCCCTGGCTCCCTCGGCAAGCGCGGCGATCCGGCCGTGATACAGCCGGCCGCCCCGGTCGAACACCGCGCCCTGGACCCCGGCCTGCTTCGCCCGGTCGGCGATCAGCGCCCCCACGGCCTTGGCCGCGACCTTCTTGTCGCCCTTGGTCCCGCCGCCACCGAGCTCACGGTCGGACGCCGAGGCAACCGTGCGAGAGGAGACGTCGTCGATCAGTTGGACGTAGATGTGCCGGTTCGATCGGTACACGGCCAGACGAGGGCGCGCCGCGGTACCCGAAATCTTGCGCCGGATCCGGAATCGCCGGCGCGCCCGCGCCGAGCGCTTGTCGTCGCCACGCTGGAGCGTCCTCATGCCGTCGCGCCCTTCGCCGCCTTGCCGGCCTTCTTCCGGACGAACTCGCCCTCGTAGCGGATGCCCTTGCCCTTGTACGGCTCGGGCTTGCGGATCTGCCGGATGTCCGCGGCCACCTGTCCGACCTGCTGCTTGTCGTTCCCCCGGATGATCACGCTGGTGGGTGCCGGAACCTCGAACTCGATGCCGTCTGGGCACGGGACGGGGATCGGGTGCGAGTACCCCACGGAGATCTCCAGGTCCTTGCCCCGGAGGGATGCCCGGTACCCGACGCCCACGATCTGCAGGCGCTTC
>Ga0222623_10000402_pt1 | contig 13542 bp, 8 predicted proteins | sample PLMtaG_FD_177336 | JGI IMG/M metagenome (GOLD analysis project Ga0222623, IMG submission 177336) | Groundwater sediment microbial communities from an aquifer in East River, Colorado, USA - PLM2_30_coex | ecosystem: Environmental > Terrestrial > Soil > Riparian zone | place: USA: East River...
CTCGAGGGTCCCCCCGAGAGGACGAACGTGGCGGCGGCCGGCGTCAGGTCGCGTGGCGGACCAGCCATGTGGATCGAGGGATCGTCGAGATAGACAGGGTCCCGGCCGTAGCGCATCCAGGCAAAGAGGGCGCTACCGATCAAACCGATGAGAATCAGGGGGGCAAGGATCAGGCCCATCGCGGCGTCGACCTGACGGGCCGTCTGGAGGCTCGCGGCATGCTCCGGGGTCGCATTCGCGTCGACTCGCTCGAGAGCCACGAGAAGCGCGCCGTCGAGATCGCCGGCCTCGAGAAGGGGCACCATGTCGTTGTCGAAGATCCGCTGCTTCTCGCTGTTGTCTAGAAACGCGGCGCGATAGCCGGGGCCGCCGTACAGCTGTACCTGGCCGTGGACTCCACTGGGGTCGAGGTCGAACAGGATGACCAGACCGTCGTCGAAGCCTTTCCGCCCGACGCCCCACTGGTCCATCAGGGCCTGCGCGTGGCTCTGAGCCTCCTCGGTCGTGATCCCATAGTCCACGAGCTGGGTATAGACGACGACCTCGGCGCCGGTCCGGGCCTCGATCGCGTCAATCGTCTCCTCGGCGCTGACGATGGTGTCCCGCCGAAAGACGCCAACCCGGTCGTACACGGCCTGGCCATCGATCGGCGCCGGAAACGGTGGACCGGCGGCTGCGGCCACGGCCGGGGCGGCGAGGACGGCCAGAAACCCCGCGAGGAATGCGAGTCTCGCGAGTCGCCTCATCGGGAGGCCTGGACCGGCTGCTGTGCCCGGATCCTCCGGACCAGCTCCGCGCACTGCTCGTAGCGGCCGAAGCTCGGCATGATGTAGGTGCCAGCAACGGAGTCGGTGACCTGCTCGAGGAGGGCGAGGCTCTGTTCGAGTCCGACCTCCGCTCCGCGCTCGCCGGCGGCCCGCATCGCCGCTCGCGCCTCGTCCGGGATCGTGATGCCGGGCACCTCGTTGTGCAGGAACTCGGCATGTCGGGCGCTCTGCAGCGGCAGGATCCCGAGGAGGAGGGGCACCGGAATGCCGGCTTCTCCGAACCGCTGCCGTGCCTCGCGGAACATCGCCTCGACCTGCCCGAGCCCGTAGAGCGGCTGGGTCATGACGAGGTCGGCGCCGGCCTCGAGCTTGCGCTCGAGCCGGTCCCACTCCGCGGCGGCGTCCGCTGCCGTCGGATCGAGGGCGCAGGCGATCGTGAAGCCAGCCGGCTGGCCGATCGGTGAGCCCGCCTGGTCCTCACCACGGTTCAGCCTGCTCAGGATCTCGACAAGGCCGATCGAGTCGACGTCCCAGACCCCGGCGCCGGTCGGGTAGTCGCCGATTCGCGGCGGATCCCCGGTCAGGGCAAGGATGTTCCGGACCCCGAGGGCGTGGGCGCCCAGCAGTTCCGACTCGATCGCCATGAGGTTTCGGTCGCGCGTTGTGAAGTGGACGAGGCATTCGAGGTCGAGGTCGTGCTGAATGCCGAACGCGACGGCCATTGCTCCCATCCGGACGCGGGCCATGGCCGAGTCGCTGATGTTGACGAGGTCGACCCCAGCATCGCGCAGGAGCCGCGCCGCATCGATCGTCCGGTCGATCCGAATCGAGCGCGGCGGGTCGATCTCGACCGACACGACGAACCGCCGTTCGCGGAGCTTGGCGAGGAGCTGGGTCGGGGGCGGCCGTTCGCCCTCCGCCGACGGCGTCGCCGCCCGCGTGGCGACGGATGGTCGCGCAACCGGCGACTCGGGCGGCACGACGGCCGCCGCGGCCTTGCCAGGCACCACCGTCCCGACTGCGAGTGCGTCGAGCGCGGCCCGCATCGCCGCGGTGTGCTCCGGCGTCGTTCCGCAGCAGCCGCCGACGAGCGACGCCCCGGCGGCGATCATTCGCCCGACCATCAGGCCGAAGTAGTCGGGACCGGCGCCATAGACGAACTGGCCCTCGATCCGCTGGGGTAGGCCGGCGTTCGGGACGATCGATCGCGGCGGGGCGCCGACGAGGGCCGGCCCGTAGCCCTCGAGCGCCTCGAGGCAGGCATGCGGCCCGGCGCCGCAGTTGACCCCGATGACGTCGACCGGCGCGGACTCGAGCGCCCGCGCCGCCGCGGCCGGCGAGGACCCGTCGGCGAGCTCGAGCTCCTCGCCGAACGTCAGCTGGGCCACGATCGCCAGCTCACCGGACGCTCGCCGGGCCTCATCGACCGCGAGCAGCAGGTGCCGCAGATCGACAAAGGTCTCGATCATGAACAGGTCGACGCCGCCCTCGAGAAGGCCGTCGATCTGTTCGCGAAACGCCGCCCGGATCGTCGCGTCGTCGAGGTGAAGCAGCTCGCGCGTTGGTGCGCCGAGGGGGCCGATGGAGCCCGCGACGAGGGCTTCGCGGCCGGCGACGTCGCGCGCTTCTCGGGCCACCTGGGCCGCTCGGCGGTTGAGCCGAGCCGCCTCGCCCGCCAGGCCGAACGCCGCGAGCCTGATCCGGTTCGCACCGAACGTCGCCGTCTCGATGATCTCCGCGCCGGCCGCGAGATAGGCCCGATGGATTGCGCCCACGAGGTCTGGCCTGGTCGTCGCGAGCTCGTCGAGACAGGCTCGCTGCGGGACCCCGCTGGCGAAGAGCAGCGTTCCCATCCCGCCATCGAGCAGGATCGGCCCTGTGGCAAGCCGCTCTCGAAACCGTTCCCGCTCGTTCACGGTCGTAGCCTACCCGAGGTTCGACACCGTTCCCCGACGCCGGACGACGTCCAGGCGACCGTCGGTGCGGAGCAGGAGCTGGGGCGGGCGAGGGCGCCCGTTGTACGTCGATGACAGCGAAGCGCCGTACGCACCGGCATCGCGGATCGCCACGAGGTCGCCTCGCCGCAGCGGCGGCAGGAGATGGTCGCCGAGGGCATCGGTCGATTCGCAGATCGGGCCGTGGACGTCGGCCGGTTCGACTCCTGGCGGTGAGGGATCGTCGATCGCCGTGCCGAGCGACGTCAGTGCGACGACCGAGTGTCGCGCACCGTAGAGCGCCGGGCGAATCAGCTCCGTCATTCCGGTGTCGATCACGACCTGCCGGCCGCCGCGGTCTCGAACGTGGAGGACGCGCCCGACGAGCCAGCCCGCCCGCGCGACGAGGAACCGGCCCGGTTCGATCGCGAGTCGGGTGGGCCGCCGATCGGCCGGGATCGCATCGAGGAGCGGCGGCAGCTCCCGTGCGAACCTGGCCGGCCGCGGTGACGGCTCGCCGACCGGACCAACCGGAAACCCGCCGCCGACGTCGAGCGTGTCGAACCCGGCTTCGTTGCCGCGCAGCAGCGCGAGCGTGGCCAGCGCCCGGCGAACGGCGTCGCGCCAGGCATCAATCGCGCCGAGTTGCGACCCGACGTGAACGTGGACGCCTCGTGGCCGGAGGCCAGGCCCGGCGGCGCGCACCAGGTCGAGAGCGGCCGCTACCTCCGCCTCGGTCATCCCGAACTTCGATCCGCTGGCGCCCACTGCCAAGCCGGCATGGGTCTCTGGGACGACGTCGGGGTTGAGGCGGAACAGCACGTCCTGGGGCGGCCGGCCGGCGCGCCCAAGCGCCGCTCGTCGAGCGAAATCGGCAAGAACCGTAACCTCGGCCTCCGATTCGACCGCCAGCCAGCGGAGCGGCGCGCCGTCGGCGGCGGCCCGGACCGCCGCCCGCAGGTCCGCGTCGGACTTGCCAATCCCTTCCAGCGTGATCGACTCATTTGGCAGGCCCGCCCGGCGAGCCAGTGCCCATTCGCCGCGAGAGACCGCATTCGCCCCGCCGCCAGCGGCCTCAGCCGCCGCAGCGATGATCGCCGGAACGTCGTTCGCCTTGACCGAGTACTGGCGGATCCACGGGTCAGGGAACGCGGCGCGGAGCTCGAGACCGGCCGCCTTCACTGTCAGCTCGTCGGTCACGTAGGCAGGCGTTCCGTACCGGGCGGCGGCCAGGCGGAGCGCGGCGGCAACCGCCCCGAGACGGTCCGGGTCGTACTCCTCGTTCGTGCGTTTTGGGGTCCGGGCCACGCCCTACAGGAGCTTGCGCGGCGTCAGGGCGATGCTGGCGAGAGTCGAGACGACGCTGATGATCAATGCCCCGAGAAGCGCTCCGACGAGCGTGTCGGACGACGCGAGGTCCGGGGGGAAGTCGCCGACCTTGAACCCGAGCTTCAACTGGCCCGAGGCGAACGCCACGAGCAGCAGCATCGCCGCGTTGATGACGAACGCGACGAGCCCGAGGGTCATCATGCTGATCGGGAACGACAGGGCTTTCACGATCGGCTTGATGTAGCTGTTCACGAGGGCGAAGACGAGGGCGACGACGAGGAGCTTCCACCAGTCATTGCCGAAGTCGAACGAGAGCAGGTTGTCCGGCAACACCTGGACCGCGACCCAGACGGCGGCCGCGTTGACCAGGATGCGGATGATCAGCTCGACCATGGGTGCGTCTCCTTGTGGGCTGACGGTGCCGGGATCATGGCAGACGCCGAGGGCGCTGGCGAGACCCGCAGGCGAGGGCGCCGCCCCCTCATCGTCTGAGCTTCGCCTCCAGTGCGGCCCTGACGCCCGGCCACTCCTCGTCGATCACGCTGTACCACGCCGAGTGCCGCGTGCCACCCCCGGGCATCACCATGTGGTTGCGGAAGATCCCCTCGAACTGGGCCCCGATCCCGAGAAGCGCCTGTCGTGACTTCTCGTTGTTCGAGTCGGTCTTGAACTCGACCCGCCTGCACCCGAGGCGGTCGAAGGCGTGCTCCAGCATCAGCAGCTTCGCTTCGCGATTGGCCCCCGTCCGTTGCCAGGCCGGCGCCACCCACGTCCAACCGATCTCCAGGCGGCGGTGTTCGAGGACGATGTTCAGGTAGCGACTGGAGCCGATGGGTCGCCCCGTCGCGATGTCGATCGTTGCGAACGGCAGCTCCGTGCCCGCGTCCCGGGCGGCGATCGTCGATGCCGCCCAGTCGCGCAGGTCCGCCTCGGAATGCGGCCGGGCCAGCGTCCATCGCCAGAGCGCCTCGTCGAGCCCGACTTCGGCGAGGCCCGGCACGTGCGCGAGGGTGAGCGGCTCGAGCCGGACGATGCGACCCTCGAGCGTGACCGGCTCGAGGCGGACGGCGTCGGTCATCGCGGGATCGTACGATGGCCTCAACCCGAAATGTTCGACGGAGGCACCGTGTCTGACTTCGCCACACGCGTCGACGCCTTTCTCAGCGAGTATTTCAGCCTCCTGCCGGTGGCGGCGACGTCCGCGGGCATGCACGACCACGACGGCCGCTGGCCCGACCTGACCGAGGGCGGACGCGAGGTCCGGCTCGCGTTCTACGACCGCTGGACCGACGAGCTGAGGGGGTTCGATGACGCCACCCTGACGCCCGACGAGGGGGCGGACCGGGATCTGCTCGTGTCCGTGCTCGATGCTCACCGGTTCGCCGAGGTTGACCTCCGGGAGGACCGCTGGAACCCGCTCGAATGGGTCTATCTCCTCGGCGACGGCATCTTCTCGCTCATCTCTCGCGACTTCGCCCCGCTCGCCGACCGCCTGGTATCGGTCGCCGGTCGGCTCGAGGGCATGCCCGCCGTTCTGTCGGCGGCCCGCAAGTCCCTGGCCGGCAACGACGGTCGGCCCGTCGCCCGCTTTCACGCCGAGAAGGCGCTGAGCCAACTTCCGGGCATCGCGGAGCTCATCGGCGAGGCGCTCGAGACCGCGGCCACGGCCGAAGCAAGCGATCCGGCCGTGGCCGCGATCGTTCCCCAGCTCAAGGCGGCCGCCGAGGTCGCGACGGCGGCGCTGACTGGCTTCGAGCGGCATCTGCGTGACGTCGTCCTGCCGGCTTCGGCGGGGGAGGGACGCCTGGGTCGCGACCTGTTTGCCCGGAAGCTGCTCCACACGTTCGGCTCCGACGACGTGACGATCGACTCGATCGGGGAGCAGGCAGCGCGCGAGTTCGCCGCGGTCCGCGCCGAGATGGTCCTGATCGCCCGCGAGATGTGGCCCCAGTGGCTCCCCGACAAGCCGGCGCCGGACAACGACTCGGAGGCGGTACGAGGCATCCTCGACGCCATCGGCCGCCAGCATCCCCAACGGGACGAGATCCTCGACTTCTGCCGCGCAGAGCTCGGTCGGATCGAGGCGTTCTGCCGCGAGCGGGATCTCATCGGCCTCGCCGACGAGCCCCTCGAGATCCGCTGGACGCCGGTGTTCATGCGGTCGTTCGGCGGGGCGATGCTCAACTCGCCCGGGCCGCTCGACAAGGGCCAGAAATCGTTCTTCTCGGTCACCCCCATTCCCGACGACTGGACCGCCGAGCAGGCCGAGTCCTATCTCCGCGAGGACAACGACCGGATGCTCCGGCTGCTCACGATCCACGAGGCCGTGCCCGGCCACTACCTCCAGGGCGTCTACGCCAACCGCTCACCCTCGATGGCCCGCTCGATCTTCGCCAGCGGGGTCTTCGCCGAAGGCTGGGCCGTTTACGTCACCCAGGTGATGCTCGATGCCGGCTACGGCGCGGAAGATCCGGCGCTCCTCCTGACGCACTGGAAGTTCTACCTCCGGGCGGTCACGAACGCGATGATCGACATCGGGATCCACACCGCCGACATGACCGAGGACGAGGCCGTCTCACTGATGGTCGACGGCGGCTTCCAGGAAGAGGCCGAAGCCCGGGCCAAGTACGACCGAGCGCGCCTGTCGTCGACCCAGCTCTGCACTTATTTCGTCGGGTCGATGGCGATGTGGGACCTCGAGCGCGAACGCCGTCGCCGACTCGCGGCGTCAACGGGTAATGCGCGCGGCGCGGGGGCGGTTCCCGAGCCGCGAGTAGTCGGCGGCTTCGGCGAGACGCCAGGGTTCGTGTACCGGGACCACCTCGAATCGGTGCTTGCCCACGGCACGCCGCCGATCCCGATCCTCCGGAGGTTGGTGCTCGGCGACTGAGCGCGCGCCGCCAAGCTTCCGGTCCGCGACTAGCGGGAGCGCCGCCGCGGGGGCGACGTCGATGGCGCCTCGAGTGCGGTGAGGAATTGGTCGACTCGGTAGCCGGCTTCCTCGGCGGCACCGCGAAGTCTTGCGATTGCCGGCGACGTACGGCTCACGCCCTCGGCTCGATCCAACGCGGCCGCCAGGTCAAGGAGCGCCTCGAAGGACTCCTTGGAAAACCACTCGACGCCCTCCCAGGTATTCACGCCGAGGAATGCATGAACATCTGGATCCGCGAACCACGCAGCGGCGAGCTTCGCCGGGTTGGGGATTTGCGAGGGGCGGGCGAGGCCCAGTGCGATCCGCGTCCGGGAGATGGCCCAGATGTCGAGCCCCGCGGCGCGCAGCGGCTTGCCAAGGCGGAGCCGGTCGAACGCGTCGCGATCGATCGGGTGAAGAAGAGCCGCGGCCCGCACGGCAGGATCGAGGCCTGGCGGTCGGGGAGCGGCCGCCCGCGAACGGGATGCGGCGCCTTTGGCCGCGCTCTTCGCACGACCTGCGGCAGCGGGCGCGGTCGGAATACCCGCCCGTTCCATCACGACCGCTCGCCGTCGCGCGACCTCGACGGAGTCGAGATCTGGCGCGAGCAGCGCCGCGACCGCCTCATGGACGGGCGCCAGTCGAAGGTCGGCCAGCGCATCGTCGAGAGAGTGCACGCCGCCGCCCCTGAGCGCCGCCGCGAGCTCCGCCCAGCTCGCATCGGGGCGGTCCCGGAGCTCCCTGAACGAGCCGAACACGCGGCAGCGGTAGGCACCGAGCTCGACAAAGAGCCCGCGCTCCACGAGCTCGCGACCGGGTCGGATGTACTCGAGGCCCGAGTGCGCCTCCCGGAACGCCAGGAAAGCGTCGTCGTCGGCCGGGATCTCGAGCGCCTCGGCGAGCGTGTCCGTCACTAGAGTCTTCCCGCCGTCGGCGGCCCTGCGGGCGAACGGCACGGAATTGCGGACCCAGCCGGAGGCCGACGCGTACCGGTTGTGGTAGACGACGAGCGAGCGATCCGCCCCACGTCCATTCGAATAGGCGAAGACGTCGTCAACGGCTGCCCCGCCATCGCCGGCGACGTCGTACAGCCGGAAGTCGGCCGCGCCGGCGTACCGGCTCCGCTCGTGGAGGAGCGGCACGATCTCACGCTCGAAGCGGGCAATCAGCTCCTCGTTCGGCTGCTCGTCGAGGCGCGCCCGCCGGAACTCCATGCCGTACTTCTCGCCGAAGCCCTCGATCTGGCCGTGCCCGATCATCGGCAGCCCCGGCAGCGTCGCCAGGAGCGTGGCCACGCCGAAGTACTTGTCGCCGGTCCCGAACTGTTCGATCGCGGTCTCCTCGTCCGGGTTCGTCATGAAGTTCACGTAGCGCTTGATGATCTCGGGGTCGAACTCGAGGGTGTCGCGGATCACCTTCCGATAGCCCGCGTTGTCCTCGTCCCGGAGCATGTGCATGAAGGCGCTGTTGTAGACGCGGTGCATGCCGAGGGTCCGGACGAAGTAGCCCTCCATCATCCAGAAGGCCTCGGCGAGGAGGAGCGTGTCCGGCGCCTCCGCCGCCACCCGGTCGACGACCTCGCGCCAGAACTCGTGGGGCATGAGCGCCTCGAAGGCAGCCTTGGTCATCGCGTACCGGCTCCGCGACGGGATCGCTCCGCCGTGACCGGGCTCGGGCCACCACAGCCGCTCGATGTGCCGCTTCGCGAGGACCATCGCGGCGTCGAACCGGATCACCGGGAAGCGGTGGGCGACCTGGAGAATGGTCTGGATAACCGCCTCGCGGACGTCGGCCTTGAGATAGTCGAGCTGGGCGGTGTCGTTCCACGGGAAGCTGGTCCCGTCGTTGCCGTGGTAGACGTAGCGGACGTCGCCGGTCGCTCTGTCGCGCCGCTCGAACACGACCGCCGCGTCGCTGTCGTTCCAGTAGTGGTCCTCGAGGCGGATCTCGACCCGCTCGTTGTCGGCCAGGTTCTCGCCGGTATATGTGTAGGCAGGGAACGGTGGCTCGGGCACCCAGTTGAACCGGTCGGGGTGGTCGATGACCCAGCTCGAATCGATCCCCATGTGGTTGGGCACCATGTCCGATGCGAGCCGGATGCCCCGCGCCGCCGCACGATCGCGGAGGTTCGCATGCGCCCCGTCGCCGCCAAGGTCGGCGGCGATGCGGTAATCGTCGAGTGAATACGCCGAGGCCACGGCGTCGGCGTTGCCGCGCCAGCGCTTGATCTTCTCGGATGCCTTCGAACGCTCCCACAGGCCGATGAGCCAGAGCCCGCTGATCCCACGCCGCGCCAGCGCATCGAGCTCCTCGTCCGGAATCGCATCGAGGGTCCGGATGTCGCGGCTGTACTTGCGCGACATCTGGTCCAACCAAACGTACGTGCTTTTGGCCGCCAGGACGAGCCGCGGCATCCAGTCGCGGTCCATGCTGAATCGCTCGGCCTCCGCGTCCGCACCGGCGAACGACGGCGCCTCGGCGACGCCCGGTCCGCCCCCACCACCGCCACCGAATCGGAGATGAAGCGCTCGTTCCTCCTCCGCGAGGAGATCCTCACCGGCGACGAGCCGTGCGGCCAGTTCCGGCGGGAGGATGCTGCCCCAGCGGTCACGGGCGTAGCGCAGCTGGCCCGCGAGGGAGGTGGGGGAGTGCCGCGCGGGGGCGCGGAGCAGATCGACGAGCGTCTCGCCGCCGGCCGTTGCGTCGCCTTCAAGGCGGAAGAGGCCGTCGAGGCCGCGTGTCAGCGCGTCGTACGCCTTGGCGGCCGCGACGGGGCCGGGATCGACGAGCGGATGGAGGGGCTGGCTCGCCGGGTTCTCTGCGGCGACGTCGAGCAGCAGCAGCGACTCGAGGAGGTCCGGGCGCCCCGGTTCCGCACCGAACTCCTTCGAGAGCCGATCGAGGACGTCGTCGACCTTGCGGCGGCCCAGCTGCGTGTCGAGTTCGAGGAGCGCGTCGCCGAAGACGTTCGGCGCGACCTCCTGCTCGTAGTTGTCGATGAGCGCGTGGCCGACCTCGTGAAGGAGGCCGAGGGCGACAATCTCACCGGCGTGGGCGCTCGGGGCTCCGCCCGCGGCTCGCTCGTTCAGCCGCGCAGCGAGCCGGCGGGCCGCGGCGACCTCATCGACGAGGAGCTGGCCGTCCGAACCGAGATGGCGCTCGTCGAGGTCGAATCGCTTCCGCGACGACTTTCCGACCCGCAACTCCCGCATCGGGACAGGATGTCACGCTCCGGCGGCAACTGCCTCGGGTCGTCGCGTCGCGATGATGTGCTCGACTGCGCGTCGCAGGAATTCGAGACCCGACGGGTCGAACTCGTACGACCACTGGCGGATCCGCTCCGGCCGCTCGAACCGCTTGTCGAGGCCCCGGGCGAACGCCTCGCGCGACAGGAGGATGACATCGGCGGTCCGGTCGACCAGCGCGAGCCCGGCCTCGTCGTCCATCGTCGCGTTGAGCAGCTCGATCCCGGTCGTGCCCGACAGGGCCAGGGTCTCCGCCATGTTCTCGGCGCCGCGCTCCGAGGCGCAGACCAGACCGATCCGGGAGCCGGCTGCCAAGCCGGCGATCTCGTGGACGAGCTCGACATAGCCGGGGCCGACGAGCATCGCAACGACGGGCACCCGGCCATGGACCAGGGCCTGCGCCTCGTCGGCGTGGAACGTCGTCGTTGCGACGAGGTCGTAGTGGAACCGATCTAGCCGATCGGGCAGATCGTCGAGCAGGGTGCCCTCGGCCTCGATCTGGCCGGGGAAGGCGTCGACCAGCCGGGCGGCGTCGTAGCCGGCGTCGGCGTTGGTGCACTCGGCGAACAGCACCTGGACCCTGGCGCCCGGCCGTTTCCGCTCCGTGGCAGCGGCGAAGGCTGCAGCGGCCGCCTCGTCGGCGGTGAAGCCCGCCTGGGCAGCGCGCCGCAGCATCTCGGCGACGATGCCCGCCAGGGCCTCGGCCCCGCGTCGCTCGGGTGGCCGGTCGGCGACGTGCGTCCCGGCGCCGTGGCGACTTATGACGTAGCCCGCATCGGCCAGACGCCGGTAGACCGCCCGGATCGTGTTCGGGTTTACTCGCAGTGCGGCACCGAGCTCGCGCACCGGCGCGAGACGAGCGCCGGGCAGTAGTCGACCGGAATCGATCTGATAGGCGAGCTGCCAGTAGATCTGAGTCGAGATCGGGACATCCGAATCGCGCTCGACATCGAGCTCACTGCCCGAGGTCGATTGATTGGGCGGCAATGGGTCGATTTCGTCAGTTGACACAGTACTCTAGTCCAAGTTACGATTTGGCCTAATCAACTATACCAAGGAGCCCAAAGGTGGCTGGCATGGAACTCATCATCGTCATTCTGCTACTGGCCGCGCTCGAGATTGCAGCGCTCCGCTTCGGCGCCGACTCGCGCGATCGGTTGGTCGACTCCTGGGGCTCGTCGGCGCGCGTCGGCCTTTCCTGACCTCGCCCTCCTCTCGCCGGTCGATCCGGCGTACACCAATCAGCCCGTGGCGCGCAGGCCGCGGGCTGATTGATTCACCCGCGAGCCGGCTGGCCGACGTCGGCGAGGGCGATCCTGTAGATCTCGGCGCCGTCGAGGCCGCGCGACGGGGAGACGAACAGCGACAGGTCGTCCAGAAGCCGCGACTCGAGGCTCGTGCCGGCGACCTCGTCGACGATCTGGGACGCCCGACCGGCGGCGCGTAACACCTGGCGCGTCTCGGTGCGAACCGGGTCGTCCCAGTACCAGCCGTCGCTCGCGAACATCGCCAGCCGCCATCGCTGGGCCTCGAGAAAGCTCACGATCCGGCCGCGGTCCGCCTCCGACCCCACCGACGGGGCGTGCTCGGCTACGAAGGCATCTGCCGTCGTCGCCCCGGCGACGACATCCACCCACGCGTCCCTGAGGGTCCACGGGTCCGGCGTACCCGGGAGCGCGTGGAATGCCGCCTCCGTGGCGTCATCGATGCCGCCGGCCAGGCGCTCGAAGGCTGCCCGCAGCGGACCCTTCCAGCGGCCGTCGGCGGCGTCCGCGCACTCGGCATACCAGCGCAGCACCCCGTGGTGGCAGCTCCACGACGTCCGGTCCGCGATCCGGATGACCGGATACGGCGTGCCCGGCTCCTCGGCGATTGCGTCGGCCAGCCTGACGACGTCGAAGCCACGATCCGCCGATCCAGGTTCGGGGGCGAGCAGGCGCTGAAGGAACAGGTCGCGGAATTGCTGGTGATGGCCGTAGAGCTCGCCGTCCGAGGCGATCAGGGCGAGCGGTGGCTGGCCGCCCGGCACGTCGCCGCCGCCGAGGCGCGCCGCGACCCGTTCACGAGCGAAGCGGTCGGCGTCAGACGTCGCCTCCGGCTCGAACGAGACCGATGTCGAGAGGCCGGCGTCATAAAAGACCACCACAACGGAGAGTCCTTCGCCGACCTCGACCCGGTACGGCCGCCGGGTATCGATCGCGGGTTCGGCCGCCTGCCACGGCGCGAGGATCGTGTAGCGGACGCCTTCCTGGGCGGCGATCCGGAGCGTTGGCAGATCCACGGCCGTCTCGGGCAACCACAGGCCGCTAGGGCGGCGGCCGAAACGGATTTCGAACTCGCGCAGGCCCCACCGGATCTCGGTCTGGCGGTCCGCCGCAGAGGCGAGGGGCAGGATCGAGTGATGGAACGCCTGGGCCATCGCATTGCCGCCGGCCGCTGCTGCGGCGAACGCGCGCTGCGTGGTCGGGTCCGCGGTGGCGAGCCAGGAGCCGAGTGTCGGCCCGAGGTCCCAGGAGATCCGCTCGAGATTGCCCCGCGCCGCATTCGGCCGGTAACACTCGGCATCGACCCGCTCGTTCCAGTCGTGGAACGGGGCCGCCGCGGGCTCTTCCGGCACCTGGCCGGTCCACGGATCGATCCGGGAGGGCTGGTAGAAATGAGCGTGAACGGCGAGACGGCCGCGGGTCACGGACGGGCCACGGCCTCCACGGCCGAGGCGTCCGCGACGTCCGCGCTCACGGTTACCCGCTGGTCGACTCGCAGGGTGGCGCGCCCGCCCGGTGGGAGCGCGATCGGACGAGCGAGCAGGACGGCGCTGCCCTGGTAGACGAGCTCGAAGCCCCCTTCCGAGTTCGAGACGCTCTCGATCGGGGCGATCCAGGCGCTCACCGGTCCATCGACGGCGGTGTCGAGCCTGACACCGAGCTGCTCGTTGCCGGATGTGAGGCGGTCGATGTCGCGGACCTCGAGCCGCTCGTCGTGGGCGACGCGCCGCCCGTCGATCTCGTGGAAGGCCGCCGGATTGTGTCCGCCGCCGAGGAGCATGACGGCGAACTCGATGCCAAGCAGCGCGTCGAGGCGATCGTCCGACGTATTCAAGACATCGACCTCGACCGCCAACGACGGATCGAGACGTCCGCCACCGATCCGGATCGTTTTCCGGATCTCGACCGGCCCCTCCTTCAACGACGCCGACAAGCGATCCGGACCGATCGAGTCGAGTGACCACCGCCCGTTCGGCGCGGCAACGAGGTCGCGGGCAGTGCCGGTGTCGAAGTCCGCGGCAGTCGTCGAGAGCGGGAGCAGGCGGACGAGCCCGGAGCGACGTTCGTAGTGGTCGTAATGGAGGAGCTCAG
>Ga0222623_10000403_pt1 | contig 13537 bp, 13 predicted proteins | sample PLMtaG_FD_177336 | JGI IMG/M metagenome (GOLD analysis project Ga0222623, IMG submission 177336) | Groundwater sediment microbial communities from an aquifer in East River, Colorado, USA - PLM2_30_coex | ecosystem: Environmental > Terrestrial > Soil > Riparian zone | place: USA: East River...
TCCATCTGGTCGAGGCCGCGCTCGCCGCCGGACACTCGGTGGAGGAGGTCGCCCACGCCTCGGGTATCGATCCGTGGTTCGTGGACCAGATCGCCCAGGTCGTCGAGGAAACCCTTGCGCTGCATGACCGAGCGCTGGGCTCGATCTCAGATGTCGAGCTACACGAGGCCAAGCGGGTCGGACTCAGCGACGCCCGGATCGCCCAACTGACCGGATCGACGGAACTGGTCGTTCGCCGGCGCCGGGATGAGCTCGCCGTTGCCCCGGTCTTCAAGACCGTCGACACGTGCGCGGGAGAGTTTCCCGCGGTGACCCCGTACCACTACTCCACCTACGAAGAGGAGGACGAGGTCCGGCCCGCGTCCCGCTCTCGCGTCGTGATCCTCGGTTCCGGGCCGAACCGGATCGGGCAGGGGATCGAATTCGACTATGCCTGCGTCCACGCCGCGTACGCGCTCCGCGACTCGGGCTTCGAGGCCGTGATGGTCAATAGCAACCCGGAGACGGTCTCGACCGACTACGACACGAGCGGGCGGTTGTACTTCGAGCCACTGTCCCCGGAGGATGTCCTTGCCGTCTGCCGTAAGGAGCGGCCCGTCGGGGTCATCGTCCAGTTCGGAGGGCAGACCCCTCTGAAGCTCGCGCACGTCCTGGAGGCGGAGGGGTTCACGGTGCTCGGGACGCGGCCGGAAGCCATCGACCTGGCTGAGGACCGCGGGAAATTCGCCGCCCTCTGCTCCGAGCTGGGGATCCTCGCGCCTCCCCACGGCGAGGCCCGGGACCTCGAAGAGGCCCAGGCGGTGGCCGCTCGGGTCGGCTACCCGGTGGTGGTGCGCCCGTCCTACGTGCTCGGCGGCCGGGCCATGGAGATCGTCTACGCCGAGGATGAGTTGGAGCGGTTCGTCCGCACGGCCGCGGAGGCCTCACCCGACCACCCGGTCCTGATCGATCGGTTCCTGGAAGGGGCGATCGAGGTGGATGTCGACGCCGTGGCGGACGGCGCCGACGTCTTCGTCGGCGCCGTCATGGAGCACATCGAGGAGGCCGGCGTGCACTCGGGCGACTCCTCGTGCGCCCTCCCCCCGCCCACGCTGTCGGACGAGGAGCTGGACGAGGTCGAGCGGATCACGGCGGTGCTGGCGCATCGTCTCGGGGTCCGCGGCCTGATGAACCTCCAGCTGGCGGTGAAGGACGAGCGGATCTGGGTCCTCGAGGCCAACCCCCGGGCGTCGCGGACCGTCCCGTTCGTGTCCAAGGTCACCGGCGTACCGCTGGCCAAGGTGGCCACCATGGTGCTCGTGGGCCGAACGCTCACGGAGCTCGCCGGGGAGGGCCTGATCCCCTCGGAGCCCGCCCACTACCGGCGCCTGCCTTACACCTCGGTGAAGGCCGCCGTGCTCCCGTTCGGACGGTTCCCCGGGGCGGACACCGTGCTCGGCCCGGAGATGCGATCGACCGGTGAGGTCATGGGGGTGGACCGCGATCCGGGGGCGGCCCTGGCCAAGGCGCTGGTGGCGAGCGGCGCGGCGCTCCCCCAGGGAGGTACGGTCTTCGTGTCGGTGTCGAACCGCGACAAGCGCGCCATCCTGTTCCCGGCGAAGCGCCTGGCTGACATGGGGTTCCGGCTGCTGGCAACGAAGGGAACGGCGGGGGTGCTCCGCAGGGCGGGCATCGACGTTACGAAGGTCGACAAGGTCTCCGAGGGGACGCCGAGCGTGATCGACATGATCGAAGAAGGTGTGGTGGATCTCGTCGTCAACACGCCGTTCGGCCGGGGGCCGCGAACCGACGGGTACCACATCCGGACCGCGGCCTGGCAAGCGGGGATCCCCTGCGTGACGACCCTTCCGGGGGTGCTGGCGGCGATCCGGGGGATCGAGGCGCTCCGAGAGGGCCCCACCGAGCCTCGCTCGCTGCAGGAGTACCACGCGCTCGCCCGCGATCCCTCCCCAGCGAAGGTGGTGCTCGACCTCAGCGCGGAACCCGAGGTGGCGACCTCATGAGGCGGCTGCGCGCCGAGATCCTGAACTCGCGCAAGTTCGGCGCCTTCCAGTCGATCACCCTCGTCGCGCCCGAGATCGCCGACCGGGCCCGTCCCGGCCAGTTCGTCTCGGTGGCCATGCCGGAAGACCGGCGGTTCATCCTTCGTCGCCACTTCTCCATCCACCAGGCGTCGCGCCGCGGCGGTTGGGCGGGAACGTTGGAGTTCGTGTTCGACCCTCATGGTCCGGGGGCCGAGTGGCTGGCGGAAGTCAAGCCGCACCACTTCCTGGACGTGATCGGTCCGCTGGGCAGGGCGTTCGCGTACCCGCGCGCGCCGAGCAACTGCCTCCTCGTGTCGGAGGGCTATGGCGCGAGCTCGATCTTCTTCCTGGCGCAGGAGCTTCGGGCGCGAGGCAAGCGGGTCGACATGGTGCTCGGGGCCAGCGAGGAGAGCCATCTGTTCAAGCCGATCGAGGCCAAGCGACTGTCCCAGACCATCATCATCGTCACCGCCGACGGCAGCGTGGGTGCGCGCGGCTCGGTCATGGACGTCGTTCCTCGCGCGGCGCAGGGCGCCGGCACCGAGGTGATCTACGCGGCCGGCCCTCGCCCCATGCTCCGCACGGTGGCCGAATTCTGCATGGAGCAGCGCATCCCCGCGCAGGTCGCGGTGGAGGAGGAGATGGCCTGCGGCACCGGGTTGTGCTTCACCTGCGTCGTGCCGGTGATTCGAAAGGACGGATCGGGCTACGACAATCTGCGAGCGTGCACGGAGGGGCCCGTGTTCAATCCGGCCCGCGTGTTCTGGGACCGGTGGACGAGCGAGGAGACCCGCGCGATCCCCACGCCCCCGGAGGGCTTCCCATCGGTGGTGAGCTCATGGCCGGGGTGAAGCAGAGCCTGTCCGTGGACCTCGAGGGAATTCGGTTCGCCTCCCCAGTGGTGGCGGCATCGGGGTGCGCCGGGACCGGCCGCGAGCTCGCCGGACTGGCCGACCTCCGGCGCCTCGGCGGCCTGGTGACACGGACCCTCACGTTCAAGCCCTCCAGGGGATGGCCGGGTCCCCGCGTGGCCGAGACGGCCTCGGGGATCGTGACCGGCATCGGGCTCCAGAACGCCGGCGTGCGGACGTTCGTGGCCGAGGACCTGCCGCGCCTGGCCCGGACGGGGATCCCCCTGGTGGCCTCGGTGGGCGGGGCCAGCCTCCAGGGATACATCCGCGCGGCGAGCATCCTGCGTGGGGAGCGCGGCATCGCGGGCCTCGAGGTGTACCTCTCGGGACCGGACGAGGAGAACGAGGGCCTTCCGTTCTATTCGCGGATTGATCGCATGGCCGAGGTGGTCGGGGCGGTCTCGCGACTGTCCACGGTGCCGGTGTTCGCCAAGCTCCCGGCCCTCCTTCCCGACCTCGTCCCGGCGGCCCGCGGATGCATCCGGGCCGGAGCCCACGGGCTCACCCTCATCGACGCGGTCCCCGGGATGGTCGTTGATGTTCGACGCTTGCGCCCACGCCTCGGGGCCGTCGTCGGGGGTCTCTCTGGGCCGGCCATCCGTCCGATCGCGCTCGCGGCCGTGTACCGGGTGGCCCAGGCATTGCCGCAGGTCCCCGTGATGGGCGTCGGTGGCATCTCCACGGCGGAAGATGCCGTGGAGTTCCTCCTCGCCGGAGCGTGGGCGGTTCAAGTGGGAACTGCGCTCATGGTGAACCCCTCGGCGCCCACGGAGATCGCGCAGGGCATCGCCCAGTATCTGCATGCCAAGGGCCTGGCCTCCCCTGAGGATCTCCGCCAGCAGATGCGTCTGACGGGCGAGCGTCACGCTCGAGGCGCGTCGGCGTCGTGATCCCGTCGCCGGAGAATCCACTCGTCGTCGCTCTCGACGTTTCGGATCTCGCGCGCGCAGAGTCCCTTGCCCGTGCGGTGGGGCCGACCGCGGGGATGGTGAAGGTCGGACTCGAGCTGTTCACGGCGCATGGGCCTGCATCCGTCGCGCGTATACGGTCGGTCGCCCCGGTGGTCCTGGACCTGAAGCTGCACGACATCCCGACCACCGTGGAGCGGGCGGCCCGTAACGCCGCCCGCCTGGGCGTGGCCATGCTCACGGTGCACGCGTTGGGAGGTGAGGCCATGATGGCGGCCGCGGTCCGTGGCGCCTCGCAAGGGTCGGAGGAGGCCGGTCACGCCTCGCCCGTGGTGGCGGCCGTGACCGTGCTGTCCAGCCTCTCGGGCGAGTCTCTGGCGTCCCCGGCGTCGCTGGCCTTCGAGGCCAGGGCCGCCGGGGCGACGGGTGCCGTCGTGTCGGGGGAGGACATCGCTGTGGTCCGCGAGGTGACCGGTGAGGAGTTCTGTCTGGTCGTCCCGGGCATCCGTCCCACCGGTTCCAACGGTCACGATCAGGTTCGGATCCTGACTCCCGAGGAGGCGATCGATGCCGGGGCCGACTACCTGGTGATCGGTCGTCCCATCACCGAGGCGAACGACCCGGCGGCTGCAGCGAGGACCATCCTGGCGATGATCCGCTGACGTTCGGTTGGCCGGTCGCCGGTGCGAAGTGAAACCGCAGGTGAGGCGGTACGCTCGCGTTGCTGCGCCAGAGAGGGCGTGTCTATACTCCCGAGACTTCCGACCGGATCGAGCAAAGGAGCCTCGTCATGCCCCTACCCGTCCTGACCGATGAACAGCGGAAGCAGGCCTTGGAGAAGGCCGCGGAGGCCCGGAGGAAGCGCGCGGAGATCAAGGGTCAGCTCAAGTCCGGGAAGCTCACCCTTCGGGACATGCTCTCCAGGGAGGGCGACGACACGGTGGGCAAGATGAAGGTGTCCACCGTGCTCGAGTCCTTGCCCGGGGTGGGGAAGGTCCGGGCACGGAAGATCATGGAGAAGCTGGACATCTCCGCCAGCCGCAGGATCCGCGGACTCGGGGCGAAGCAGCGGGACGCCCTCCTCGGCGAGTTCGCCAAGAAGTAACTCGCCCTGGCCGAGCGGGGAACCCTGTTCGTCATCTCCGGCCCCTCCGGGGTGGGCAAGGGCACCGTCGTCCGACGGTTGCTGGAACGCCGTCCCGAGCTGCACCCGTCCGTCTCGGTGACCACGCGACCGCCGCGTCCGGGCGAGCGGGAGGGGATCGACTACCGCTTCGTCTCCGACGATGAGTTCGACCGGCTGGTGGCCGGGGGAGAGCTGCTGGAGTGGGCCCACGTGGTGGGCCATCGGTCGGGCACGCCGGCCCGGCCGGTGGAGGACGCTCTGGCCGCCGGCCGGGACGTGGTCCTGGAGATCGACGTCCAGGGTGCCCGCCAAGTCCGGCAGCGTGTTCCCGAGGCGGTCCTGATCTTCCTGGCCCCGCCATCGCTGGAGGAGCTGGAGCGACGCCTTCGGAGCCGGGGGACCGAGGACGAGGCCCGACTGGCCCTTCGTCTGGCCACCGCGACGGCGGAGATGGCCCGACAGCCGGAGTTCGACCATGTCGTGGTGAACGATCGGCTGGACCAGGCAACGGCGCAGGTCGAGGCTATAATCCAGGCGTCCCGGACCACGAGCTGAAGGACGAGCGCACCCATGATCGAACCGAAGATCGACGACCTGTTGGCCCAGGTCGACTCCAAGTACACGCTGGTTATCCTGGCCGCTCGACGGGCTCGGGAGATCAACTCCTATTACAACCAGCTCGGCGAGGGCCGGGGCGAGTACGTGCCTCCTCTCGTCGAGACGGGCGGCCTCCAGAACAAGCCGCTGTCGATCGCCCTGCAGGAGATCTCCGAGGGGAAGATCCAGGCCGAGCGCCCAGAAGGGGTTGGGATCAAGTAGCCCGCTCGCGGGACGCCGGGTCCTGCTCGGCGTCACCGGCGGCATCGCCGCGTACAAGGCCTGCATCCTCACGCGCCTGCTGACGCAGGCCGGGGCGACTGTGCAGGTGGTGATGACCTCGTCGGCAGCGAGGTTCGTGGGGTCCGACACCTTCGCCGCGCTCTCGGGTCGACCGGCCTACACCGAGGTGTGGGAGGAGCCGGGCTCCGTGTTGCACGTCCGCCTGGCGCGCGGAGCGGACGTGTGCGTGGTCGCGCCGGCCACGGCGAACGTCATCGCCAAGCTCTCCGGAGGGATCGCCGACGATCTGATCACCTCGACCCTCCTCGAGGCGACCTGCCCGCTCGTCGTCGCTCCCGCCATGCACAGCGGGATGTGGGAGCACCCGGCCACCCAGGCCAACGTTCGTTCCCTGCGGGAACGCGGGACCGTCATGGTCGGACCGGGCAGAGGGCCACTCGCCGCGGGCGACGAGGGCGTGGGCCGGATGGCCGAGCCCGAGGACATCCTGGCGACGCTGGAGGAGGTCGCGTCCCGAGGTCGGGACCTCGCCGGACGGCGGATCGTGGTGACGGCCGGACCGACCTGGGAGCCCATCGATGCCGTTCGCTTCGTGGGAAATCGGTCAACCGGCCGGATGGGCTTCGCCGTTGCCCGGGAGGCCTTCGGCCGGGGGGCGGACGTGACGCTCATGGTGGGTCCAGGGACGGTCGAGCCTCCGGAGGGCCCGCGCGTGGTGTGGGTGGCCACGGCGGAGGAGATGCGGATGGCAGTTCTGAAGGCCGCCGAGGACGCGGACGCCGTCATCATGGCGGCCGCCGTCGCCGACTTCCGTCCCAGGGAGGCTGCGCCCGGCAAGCTGAAGAAGGAGGAGGGCCCACCGCGGCTCGAGCTCGTTCCCACCCCGGACATCCTTGCGGAGCTCGGCCAGATGAAGGGGGACCGGGTCCTGGTCGGCTTCGCCGCCGAGACCGAGGATGTCGAAACGGCCGGCCGGACCAAGCTCGTGGCCAAGGGTCTGGACCTCCTCGTGGCCAACGAGGTGGGTAGGGAAGGGACCGGGTTCGGCGCCGAGTCCAACCACGCGGCGATCCTGTCGCGGACCGGCGACGACGAACCCCTGCGCGAGTGGACTAAGGCAGAGCTCGCGGCGGCCCTCTGCGACCGTCTCACCAAGTTGCTGTCGCGGTAGGACGGAGGTCGTCCGTGGGTCCGGATATACTCCGCGCGATGCGCAAGGGGTACCTGTTCTCCTCCGAGTCCGTCACCGAAGGGCACCCCGACAAGCTCGCCGACCAGATCTCCGACGCCGTCCTGGACGCCATCCTCGCTGTTGACGAGGAGGGACGGGTCGCGTGCGAGACCCTGGTCACGACGGGGATCGTCATGGTGGCGGGAGAGATCACCACGTCCGAGTACGTGGACATCCCCTCGGTGGTCCGCCGGACCGTCCTGGAGATCGGATATACCGACGCGAACTTCGGGATCGACGGGGCCACCTGTGGGGTGCTCACGTCGATCCAGGAGCAGTCGCCGGACATCGCCCGGGGGGTCGAGCACTCGCTCGAAGAGCGCGTGGAAGGGTCACGGGACGATCTCGACACGCTCGGGGCGGGCGACCAGGGCATGATGTTCGGCTACGCGTGCCGGGACACCGACGAGCTCATGCCACTCCCCATCGCCATGGCCCATCGCCTGACCAAGCGCCTGGCCGACGTCCGCAAGGCCGGCGTCGTCCCGTACCTGCGTCCCGACGGCAAGAGCCAGGTCACGATCGAGTACCGGGACGGCGCGCCCGTCCGCGCGGACACCGTGCTGATCTCAGCGCAGCATCGTGAGGAGGTCGACGTCGACACGCTCCTGGCGCCCGATGTGAAGGCCGAGGTCATCGACCCGGTGCTCCGCGAGTTCGAGCTGGATGCCGAGGGCGTCCGGATCCTGGTCAATCCCACCGGCCGGTTCGAGATCGGCGGTCCGAAGGCCGACACGGGACTCACGGGGCGCAAGATCATGGTCGACAGCTACGGCGGCATGGCGCCGCACGGCGGCGGCTGCTTCTCGGGCAAGGACCCCACCAAGGTGGATCGCTCCGCCGCGTACATGGCGCGATACGTGGCCAAGAACCTGGTGGCGGCGGGCTTTGCCGACCGGCTCCAGCTCCAGGTGGCGTACGCCATCGGCACCGCCCATCCGGTCTCGCTGGCCGTCGACACGTTCGGAACCGAGCGGATGGATCCGCAGCAGATCGTCGACCTCGTGTGGGAGGCGTTCGACTTTCGGCCGGCCGCGATCATCCGCCAACTCGATCTCCGCCGGCCGATCTACGAGGAGACGGCGGCCTACGGTCACTTCGGCCGCAAGGAGTTCTCCTGGGAGGCGACCGACCGCGCAGACGAGCTCCGCCGCGCGTTCGACTAGCCCTTCAGCGGACGAACGGATCCTCTCGGGAGCCGTCGACATCTGCGTCGACCGTCCGGTGCTCTCGCTCGATCGCCCGTTCACCTACGAGCTCGACGAGGGCCTGGCCGCCGGGATCGGCTCGCTCGTTCAGGTGCCGTTCCACGGCCGGCTCGTCCGAGGATGGGTGCTCGGGCCCACGGAGGACGTGCCGGAACGGTTGCTCCCGGTGAAGAAGGCCGTGTCACCCGTCCGATTCTTCGATCCGCCGATGCTCGAGGTCCTGCGGTGGGTGAGCGAGCGATATGTGGCGCCGCTCGCCTCGGTGATCGCCCGGTCCTATCCCCCCCGCGTCGCCTCGGAGGAGACGGCCGCATCGGCGCCGCATCGCTCCTCCGCTCCCGTCGTCGCCCCCGACCCCGCGCGCATCCTTCCCGGGTACCGGGGCGGATCGGAGATGCTCGCCGCGCTCCACGGCGGCGCCGGCGCCTTCGTGGTGCGTCCGGCGCCGGAGGACGAGCAGGGAGTGGCCCTGGAAGCGGTGGGCGCGGCGCTCGCCGGGGGACGGAGCGCCATCGTCCTCGTCCCCGAGCTGGAGCCGCTCCCGGCCACGGCCTCGGCCATCCTGGAGGCATACGGCGAACGCGCCGTGTTGTTCGCCGGTGGAAGTAAGCGGGCCCGGTACCGGATGTGGCTCGACATCGAAGACGGCGCGTATCCGGTCGTGGTGGGGACCCGCCCAGCCGTGTTCGCGCCGACGGTGGACCTCGGGCTCCTGTACGTCTCCCGGGAGAGCCACGTCGGGCATCGCGAGGAGCGTTCGCCGTACTACCACGTCCGCGATGTGGCGCTGGCCCGGGCCCGGCACTCCAGTGCCGTCTGTGTGATGGCCGCCCTGTGCCCATCGGGGGAGGCCGTGACGTCGGGGGGCGTGGAGGTGGTCCCTCGCGTCCGGGGATGGCCGCCGGTCGAGGTGGTCCGGCCCGGCCCGGAGGGTCGAGCCCCCCGCCTGGTCTCGGCGCTGAAAGAGGTGGACTGCGGGTTCCTGTTCCAGCCGCTGCCCGGCTACGGCGTCGCGCGCGTGTGTCGCGCGTGCGGGGAGCCGGCCGCCTGCGCCGCCTGTGGTGGGGTGCTCCGGTCAGAGGCGGGGGCGGTCCGATGCACCGTATGCGGAGCGAACGGCGCGTGCGCGAACTGCGGGGCCGCCAACTTCGGCATCGCCCGGGGAGGGGCCGAGCGCGTGGAGGAGTGGGCCCGGGCGGTGGCCCGGGTGCCGGTGGGCCGGACTGGCTCGGGCGGTCTCCCCGCACCTCCCGGCGACGGCGAGGTGACGGTGGGAGGCGTGGAGGCCGTGAAGGACTTCGGTCCCCTGCGCCTGGACCTGGTGGCCATCCTCGATGCCGACCAGGCCGCTCGGCGGCCGGGCCTGGCGGCCCGGGAGCATGCTCTGGCCACGTGGATGGAGGCGGCGGCATGGGCCCATCCCTCCGGCCGCGTGATCGTGCAGACCCGCCACGCGGGCGACCCCGCGGTCCAGTCCCTCGTCTCGGGGAACCCCGATCGCTTCCACCGGAGCGAGCTGCCCCGCCGGGCCGACGCGGGCTTCCCCGCTGGCTGGCCGGTGTTCCGTGTGACCGGGGACGACAGGCTCGCGGACGAGCTCGCGGCGTTGGAACCGAGGACGCTCTTGTCATCGAGCGGCGAGGGGCAGACGGTATGCTTGGTCGCGCTCGATCCCGGGGCCATCCGGACGTTCGGCCGGACGATACGAGCCCTTGCGGAAGGGGGAGTGGTCACCCGGGTCGAGGCCGAGCCCCACCTCTGAGGAGACCGGACCGGACCACGATGGCCGTCCTTCGTATCAGGAAGCTGGGTGACCCGGTCCTCCGGGAGAAGGCTCGCCCGGTGGAGCGGTTCGACGGATCGTTCCGCCAACTGGTGGACGACATGTTCGAGACGATGTACGCCGCGCCCGGGGTTGGCCTGGCGGCGCCGCAGGTAGGGGTGTCGCTGCGCCTCTTCGTCTACGACGATGGCGACGGGAACATGGGCGCCGTGGCCAACCCCGAGCTATCGGACCTGGAGAGCGAGGAGAGCCGGGATGAGGGATGCCTGTCCATCCCCGGGCCCTTCCATCCCACGGTCCGATCCCTGCGGGCCACCGTGCGCGGGCTGGACGTGGAAGGGCGCCCCCTCGAGCTCAGGGGTGAGGGACTGGTGGCGCGGATCTTCCAACACGAGACCGACCACACGGATGGAGTCCTGTATATCGACCGGCTCCCCCCCGAGGGGCGGCGCGAGGTCATGCGCATGCTCAGGGAGCACGAGGTGAGGCAGCAGGAGGAGCGTTCGCCCACGCCCTGAACGGCCCGCCGTATCCTCGCCCGGTGTCCGAGCCTCGAGCCCTCCGCGTCGCCTTCCTGGGGAACGACCCGTGGTCCGTCCCCTCGCTCGAGGGCCTGAGACGGTCGCGACACGACGTCGTGGCGGTCGTGACGCGCGTGCCGCGACCTGGTCGGCGGGGGCAGGGGCCCGCGCCGACGCCGGTCGCGGCGGCGGCCAGGACCCTCGGCCTTCCATTCGTCGAGGTCGAGACGGTGAAGTCTGGGCATGGATTCGACGCCCTCGCCCGGGCAGAGGCCGATGTCCTCGCCGTCGTGGCGTACGGCGAGATCCTGCCGGCCGCCATCCTGAACTTTCCCACGATCGCGCCGGTCAACGTCCACTTCTCGCTGCTTCCCATGCTCCGTGGAGCGAGCCCCGTGCAGACGGCGCTGCTGCTCGGGATGGACCGGACGGGCGTGACCACCATCCGCATGGACACGGGCCTCGACACCGGCCCGATCCTTCGCCACCATGCGGAGCCCATCCGCGAAGATGACGACAGCGGCTCGCTCGGGGCTCGGCTGTCCAGGATCGGGGCCGACCTGCTGGTTGAAACCCTCGACGACCTCTCGGCGGGGCAGGCCAGCCCCATCCCCCAGGACGACTCCCTGGCCACGTACGCGCCGAAGCTCGGGCCTGCCGACCGGCGTCTCGCCTGGAGCGAGCCGGCTGGCAAGCTGGTCAACCGGGTGCGGGCCTTCGCTCCCGACCCCGGGGCCGCCGCGACGTTCCGGGGCCGCCCACTGAAGGTTCTCCGGGCCCAGGCGGTCGAGGGGGCCGGTCAGCCCGGAGTGGTCATCGATGTCGACGAGAATGGCTTCGTGGTGGCCACGGCGGAGGGGGGGTTCCGACCGCTCGAGGTGGCCCCGGCCGGCGGGCGGCGGATGAGCGCCGCGGACTTCGCGCGAGGCCACCATCCCGTCCGGGGGGAGCGCCTCGAGTGAGGCGACTCGGATCGAGCGGCGCTCCCCCGGGGAACCGGTCTTCCGTATCAGTCAGGGGCGCCGGCAGGTGCGACTACAATCCTGCGTCGTGGGCAAGCTGGCCGCCTCGATCCTTTCGGCGGACTTCGCGCACCTCGCCGATCAGGTAAAGCTGGTGGAGGCCCATGCCGACTTCATCCACATCGACGTGATGGACGCCCACTTCGTCCCGCCCCTCACCGTCGGTCCCGTGGTGGTCGAATCCCTCCGACCCGTGACCGGCCTGCCGCTCCATTGCCATCTAATGATCGAGCGGCCCGAGCAGCTGTTCGACGACTTCTCCGCGGCCGGGACCGATATGGTCACATGCCACGTGGAGGCCCTGGAGGACCCCGCGCCGATCGTGCGCAAGGCTCACGACATGAGGATGCGAGCCGGGCTGGCCGTCAATCCGGACACCCCGGTGGAGACGGTGTTCCCTCACCTCGACGACCTCGACGACGTGATCGTGATGAGCGTTCGGCCCGGGTGGGCCGGCCAAGCGTTCATCCCGGAGGTCCTTCCGAAGATCGAGCTCGTCCGGCGGGAGATCGACCGCAGGGGTTTGTCGACGGACGTGGAAGTCGACGGGGGGATCGACCCCGCGACCGGGGCGCGATGCATCGGCGCTGGGGCCACGATCCTGGCCGCCGCCTCCTCGATCTTCAAAGCCGGGGATCCGGCGGAGGCCGCGCGGGCCCTGGCCGCGGTCGCGACGCAGGGGGGTGCCTGATGCCGGAGACCATCCTGGTGGTCGACGATGACCCGGACATCGCGCGGTTCGTGGAGGTCAACCTGCGGTCGGCGGGCTACGACGTGGCCGTGGCTTCGGACGGGGAGGAGGCCCTCCAGCGCGCGAGCGAGATGCGGCCGGATCTCGTGCTCCTGGACGTGATGATGCCGCGGATCGACGGGTTCGAGGTGGCGCAGCGGCTGCGCCGAAACCCCGTGACCGCGAACACCTCGATCATCATGCTCACGGCGAAGGCGTTGTCGACCGACAAGGTGCTCGGCCTGACGGCGGGGGCCGACGACTACATCATCAAGCCGTTCGACCCCATCGAGCTCCTGGCCCGGGTCAAGGGAACGCTCCGCCGGGCCAAGGAGATGCGCAACCTTTCTCCGCTCACCGGCCTCCCTGGCAACATCCGGATCCAGGAGGAGATCGAGCGGATGGTCCGCGACGGCCACGCCTTCGCCGTGCTGTATTGCGACCTCGACAACTTCAAGGCATACAACGACCAGAAGGGATTCGTCAGGGGTGACCGCCTGATCCAAGCGACGGCCCGCATCATCCAGGACGCCGTGGCGGAGTTCGCCGGCACGGAGGGGTTCGTGGGGCACGTCGGTGGCGACGACTTCGTGGCCATCACGCCGCCCGACGTGGCGGAGGAGGCGGCGGAGCGGATCGTGGAGCGGTTCGACGCCCAGATCCACGAGTTCTATGGGCCCGAGGACCTGGAACGGGGGTTTGTCGAGGTCGAGGACCGCAAGGGCGTGCTCCAGCGGTTGCCCCTGGTCGGCGTGTCGAGCGGCATCGCCACCACGACGACGCGGCGGTTCGCCCACTACGGTGAGGCCGTCGCCGTGGCCACGGAGATGAAGCAGTTCGCCAAGCGCGAGTCCGGCTCCTCCTACGCGATCGATCGTCGCGCCTCCACCTGATCGGTGGCCATCGGCAGCTGAGCCGCGGCGCGCCGAAGTCCGCCCGCCTATACTGACAATGAAGAGCTCGTCTTCGGGGCGGGGTGCAAGTCCCCACCGGCGGTGACAGTCCGCGACCCTCCGAGAGCCACTCGGGGGTGGACCCGGCGAGATTCCGGGACCGACCGTGAGAGTCGGGATGGGAGAGGACGGGCGGTGCCGGCCCTCGGCGCTCTCGGGCCGTGCCCGTACCCTCTCTCCCTCGCGTTTCGTCCCGGGAAAGGTTCGTGGTGGACGACGAGGCGTACCTCGAGCGGGCCCTGGGGCTCGCCGAGCGGGGGCGGGGGTTGACCTCGCCCAA
>Ga0222623_10000404_pt1 | contig 13524 bp, 12 predicted proteins | sample PLMtaG_FD_177336 | JGI IMG/M metagenome (GOLD analysis project Ga0222623, IMG submission 177336) | Groundwater sediment microbial communities from an aquifer in East River, Colorado, USA - PLM2_30_coex | ecosystem: Environmental > Terrestrial > Soil > Riparian zone | place: USA: East River...
TCGTTGTTGAAGTCGACCGTCGTGAGGCCGCGGCCGACGACCCGAGGAAGGTCGTTCCCGCCGACGAGTGCGGTCCCGTCCGTGAATTGGGGTGCAGACCCCGGGGGTGCGCCCATGTTCTCGAGCACTTGGATCGGCTGCGCGTTCCGCACGAGATTGGTCACCGGGATTCCGCCGTTGGTGAGCACAAGGTCTGGATTGCCGTCCAGGTCGAGATCGACCCAGGAAGCGCCCCAGCCGGTGAACGTCTTGCCGAACGCCGGCGCGAACGCCGCTCGGACGTCGCTAAACGACGATCCGGACGCGAGTGGCTGCTGCCCGGTGTAGACCGCATGGCCCTGGCCGCGCGAGTTCGAGATGAAGAGATCGGTGTGCCCGTCACCGTTGAAGTCCGCAGCCGCGACACCCATCCCCGCATTCGGGTCGGCCACGCCCGCGATGGCTGCTCGCTCCTCGAAGCGGAAGCCGAGCCCCGCCGGATCGGCCTTCCTCCCGCCCGGCCAGGCGACGTTCTGGTACAGCCGGTTCGGGTCACCGTCGTTGGCGACGTAGAGATCGAGCCGCCCGTCGCCGTCGAAGTCGGAGAAGACTGCACCGAGGCTGTGATCGAACCGCGCGGCCTCGAGGCCTGCCTGAACGCCGACCTCGCGAAACTTCGAATGTCCTTTGCGATCGCGCCCGACGTTGAGGTACAGCTGATCGCGAACGCCGGCGAAGTTGTTGGGGAACCCCGCAGCGGATCCGGAAACGGGGACGTTGGGGTCGGTGTAGCCCGCGACGTACAGGTCGGGCCGGCCGTCGCCGTTCACGTCTCCGACCGCGGCTCCCGCGTGCCAGCCGTAGCTGTGGATTCCCGCCGTGCGGGCGCCCTCCATGAACGTGCCGTCGCCGTTGTTCCAGAGGAGCTTGTCGTAGCCCGCAGTCGTGATGTAGAGATCGGTGTAGCCGTCCCCGTTGAAGTCTGCTGCCACGCACCCCTCGCCACGGACGGCGAGGTCGGCTCCCGAGCGGCGGCTCACATTGGTGAAGTGGCCCCTCCTGTTGCGGAAGAGCGCGCTCCGAGGCAGGCCGCCATGCTTATGCCAGCGATTGACGTCGGCTTGCGAATACGAGTTCACGACGAACAGATCGACCCAGCCGTCGTTGTTGTAGTCGAGAGCACACAGCCCGCCTCCGGTCATCGCCGCCGGGTCGGGCGAGACACCGAAGCGAAACGCACCTTGACGGAAGTCGAGTCCCACCCCACTGGCGACGTTCTTCAGGCGGATCCCCTCGAAGCCGGAGGCCGAGGCGTGGCTGGCGACGATTGCCGCAGAGGGCCAGCCGGAGGGGGCTGTCACGGCCAAGGCGGGGAGGCCCGAGACGACCACCAGAACCAGGACTCGCCGTGCGAGGCGGCCGACGTCGAATCGCATGGATTTGAACTACAGCACAACCTGGCCCCTAGAATCGCCTCGTGAAGTTCGAGGACGCACAGGCGATCGTGGATTTCGTGGTGCGGGAAGCGCCCAGCCCGGTTTCGGTCTTCATCGCGGACACTCACGGCGAGCTCGTCGCGGCGGCGACGATGGACGGCGCGGCACCGGACACGCGCCTGAACGCGCAGCGGAAGGCGTACACCGCCGCGCGGAGCGACGCACGTTCGACAAGAGAGCTGGCGGAGAAGGTGCGCGAGGACGCTGTCGAGCGCGAGAGCTTCGACCCGTTCTTCACGTTCTTCCTCGGCGGGCTCGCCGCGTTCGAGGGCCAAACGCGGGTGGGTGCCGTCGGCGTGAGCGGGTTGCCTGGCGAGGTCGACGAAGCGCTCGCGCGGCGGGCACTCGGCGCCGCGGGCTTTTCCTGCTGATCGCGTTCTAGTCCGACAGAACGAGCGTCGCCTTTCCGCCGCGGTGCTCGAAGGCCTCCTGGAAGCGGTCGAGCGGGACGCGGAGCGTGACGAATCGCTCCAGCGCTTCCGGCCAGCGCTCGCCCGCACGGTCGAGATCAGCGAGCGCGGACACCCAGTCCTGGCGATGCGCGCTGACGCTTCCAAACAAAACGCGGTTCTCGAGGATCGTGTCCACGCCCAGCACCGGGCCGTCGAGCTCGACCGTCTGGACACGCGGATCGATCCCAAGCAGGCACGCGACTCCGCTCCGGCGGAGCAGGCCGAGCGTCTGTGCCATCAACTGCGCGTTACCGGCCGCTTCGATCACGAGGTCGAACTTCCCGAGCTCCGACAGCTCGTTGTCGTGCGCCGAGACATAACGCGCGCCGCACTGTTCGACGAGCTCGTTCTCAGGCTCGAGCGAAGCCGTCCACACGTCCACGTCCGCGAGGCGCAGGAGGTACGTCATCAGCAGGCCGATCGCGCCTGCGCCGATGACCAGCGCGCGCTCGAGCTGCCACGGCTGCCGGCCGCCGATCGTCCGAGCATGTCGGAGCGCGCGCTCGCAGATCGACGTCGGCTCCGCGAGCACGCCGAGGCGACCGAGCGATTCCGGAATTGCGACCAGTTGCTCCGGATCCTCTGCGACGAGCTCACGGGCGTAGCCGTCCAGGCGTGTGATCCCGCGCTCGCTGTAGTCGCCGGTCAGACACGAGTCCGGGGAGTCCTCCGCGCACGCGAGGCAATGGCCGCACGAGCGGCGGACGGTCGCGGTGACGAGCTGGCCGCGCGTGAAGCCGTAGCCGTCTCGCTCGACGACGGCCAGCGCCTCGTGGCCGAGCACGAGCAGCGGTTCGTCCGGAGGTGGGATCCCGAACAGGCCTTCCGAGATCTCGCGGTCGGTGCCGCACACGCCCACCTCGAGCGTGCGGACGAGCACTTCGCCGTCGCGTGCCTCCACGGCCGGAACGTCCTCGACGTGTGTTGTATGCGTGTGACCCGGCTGCGTGACGAGTGCCTGCACCTAAGCCGCCGCGACATACGGTCGGACTCGAACGGCTCCGATCATGCAATCCTCCCGCCGTGGAGATCGCCGTACGCGCGAACGCGAAGCTCGCGGAAGGACCACGTTGGGACGCGGCGACACGGCGCCTGCTGTGGGTGGACATCGAAGGCTGCGAACTGCACGTTTTCGAGAGCGGGGAGGACCGTGCGATTGGCCTCGAGGCGATGGTGGGCGCGGCGGCGCCCACGACAGGCGGCGCGGCGCTCGTTGCGCTGGCCGATCGCCTTGCGCTGGTCGATCTTGCTGACGAGTCGGTGCGTACGCTCGTCAGGCTGCCGCACGGACCGGCCACGCGCTCGAATGATGGCGCCTGCGATGCCGCCGGCCGCTTCTGGATCGGGACGATGGGGCTCGACCTCACGCCTGGTGCGGGCGCGCTCTACCGCTACGACGGCAGCCTCCAGCGCGTGCTCGACGGGGTGACTCTTTCGAACGGTCTTGGGTGGACGCCAGACGACACCCGCATGTACTACATCGACTCGACCGTGTACCGCGTCGACGTCTTCGACTTCGAGCTCGCGTCGGGGCGGCTCGACGAGCGGCGGCCTTTCGTCTCGTTCGACAAGAGCGATGGCATCCCCGACGGGCTCACCGTCGACGACGAGGGCGGCGTCTGGGTCGCGCTCTACGGCGGGGGCTGCGTCCGTCGCTACGACGAACGTGGCCGCCTCGACGCCGTGCTCGAAGTGCCGGCGGAGAACGTCACCTCGTGTTGCTTCGGCGGCGACGACGGGCGCTCGCTCTTCGTGACGACGGCGGCGCCGGACGGAAACGTCTACGTCACGCAGCCGGGAGTAAGTGGGCCGCCCGCGCACGCCTTTCACTCGGGCGGAACGAGGACAGCGCCGTCAGACGCGGAAGACACGAGCGCCCGGTAGCGCGCGAAGACACCAAAGTCATAGCGCGGGGGAGGGGGCTGCCAGCCGACGAGGCGCTCTGCCAGCTCGCGGTCGTCGAGCTCCACGACGAGCGTTCCCTCGTCCACGTCGATTGCGATCACATCACCGTCTTGCAGAACGGCAAGCGGTCCGCCGCGTGCCGCCTCGGGCGCGACGTGTCCGATCATCAGCCCGCGGGTCGCGCCGGAAAAGCGGCCGTCGGTGACGAGTACGACGGACTCGCCGATGCCGGCTCCGATCACGGACGCCGTGACGCTCAGCATCTCGCGCATACCCGGCCCGCCCGCGGGGCCCTCGTAGCGCACGACGAGCACGTCGCCTTCCGCGACGAGGCCCGCGCGCACGCCTTCGGTGCACGCTTCCTCGCTCTCGAACACCCGCGCAGGGCCGCGATGCGAGCGGCGAGTCGTGCCGGATACCTTGACGAGGCTCCCCTCGGGCGCAAGGTTGCCGCGCAGCGCATGCAATGCGCCGGTCGGCTTGAACGGCTCCTCCAGCGTGTAGACGACTTCGCCGTCGGGCTGCGGCGCGTCCACTGTCGCGTCCGCGAGCGTCCTCCCGTCGACTGTCGGTGCCTCGCCGTCCACGTGCCCGCCGCGCACGAGCTCGCGGATCACGGTGCGCGTGCCGCCCGCTCGGTGGAGATCCTCCGCCATCCAGCGGCCTGAGGGCGCGAGGCTCGCGATTACGGGCGTGCGGCTCGAGACGCCTGTCAACTCCTCGAGCGTCAGCGGCACTCTCGCTTCGTGCGCAATCGCGAGCAGGTGAAGCACGCCGTTGGTCGAGCCGCCGGTTGCGGCGATACCGGCCATAGCGTTCAGGAGCGCGCGCCGGTCGAGAAAACGGCGTGCCGTCACGCCTTGTTCGACGAGGTGCACGGCGAGCGCGCCGGCGCGGGCAGCGGCCTCGCCCTTTAGCTCGTGCTCGTCCGCCGGCACCAGCGCATCCCCGACGCATGCGATTCCCAGGCAGTCGATCGCGACGGCCATCGTGTTCGCGGTGAAGTGTCCTGCACACGTGCCCGCGCCTGGACAAGCGAAGCGCTCGAGCTCGTCGAGGTCTTCGCGCGGCATGAGCCCGCGTTCCTCGGCCGCCACCGCCTCCCATACGTCCTGGATCGTCACTTCGCGTTCGCGCCAGCGGCCGGCGCGCATCGGACCGTTGTAGACAAGCACCGCGGGCTTGTCCACGCGCGCGAGCGCCATCAGCGCGGCAGGCACCGTCTTGTCGCAACCGACAACACACACGAGTCCGTCGAAGTCGTGCGCGTGAACCATCAGCTCGATCGAGTCGGCGATCACCTCGCGCGAGATCAGCGACGCCCGCATACCGGGAGTTCCCTGCGACTGGTTGTCGGACACGGCGATCGTGTTGAAGCCAAGCGCAAGTCCGCCCGCCGCGGACACGCCCTCGCTCACGCGGTCGGCGAGCTCGCGCTGGTTGAGGTTGCAAGGCATTGTTCCCGTCCACGTCGACGCGACGCCGATGATCGGTCCGCCGAGCCGCGCCGGGTCGACGCCCATCGCCCGGAAATGTGCGCGGGCAGGCGCACGCTCGGCGCTCTCGAGCAAACCGGTGCGGGCCCGTCGGCGGAGGGCGTCGACCGGCGTTTCAGTCACGCCGTCGACTGTACTGGACGTGGCTAACGCACGATCCGGGGGTCCGTGAAGACGTCGAGGGCGTCGCGGCTCTTCGTCGAGAACTCGGAGACGATCGCGCCCTCGTCGCCCGCCTCGAACGAGTGCAGTGTGTTCGGCGGGATCGTGTATTGCTCGCCCGGGCTTAGCACAATGTCGCCTGCGCCATCGACGTGCAGGTGCACGGCACCGCGGCGGACGCGGAACGTCTCCTCCTTCCCCGGCTCGCCCTTAACCGGCGGGTGCCGGTGCTCGGGGCAACGCTGGTGCGGGAACAGCACGAGCTCCTTCGCGCACACGCGATCGGTGTTCACGTAGACGACGATCTGCAGTCCGATTTCGTCGAGCCGGCCCAGACCGAAGTCCGCGATCTCGATCTTCTCGCGCTCACGCGGCGTCAGCACGATGCCGGCCTCGACGAGCATGGCCGCCGCCCGCTGGCGCGCCTCGGCCTTGGTCACGGCGTGCCGGTACTTCCGCTCGTCGCCGACTGGTCCTCCTTCACAACTCGTCTGCCGCACACGCCCGTGATACTAGGCTGCGCACCAACCAGTGGAGCCTCAAATGTCTCAGGAGGGCGCGACATGAAAACCTCGCTCGGAATCTGGGCGTTCGGTTCGATGGCTACGAGGTTCGTTCCGGCCGGCTACAAGCCCGAACTCGCGAACGAGACGACCGTCGAGCGCGTTCGCCGCGCCGTCGAGGGTCTCGGAGACCTGATCGACGGCTACGAGTTCCACTACCCGCAGGAGCTGAACGCGGAGAACCTCGACGAGGTGAGAGGGGCGCTCGACGGGCATGACGTCTACTGCATGGCGACGGGGCTCCATCTCGACCCGCGGTTCGGAAAAGGGGGCCTCGTCTCGCCGGACCCGGCCACGCGCGACGAAGCCGTGAAGCGGACGCTCGACGCGATCGACTTCGCCGGCGAGCTCGGCGCCCACTTCATCATCTGGCCCGGGATCGAGGGCTATAACTACCCGTTTCAGACGCCCTACCGCGAGAGCTGGGCCTGGTTCGTCGAGGGCATCGGCCAGGCGGCCGAGCGTTGCCGGGAGCACGGGATCCTGCTCTTCCTCGAGCACAAGAACTCGGAGCCTGCGATGAAGATCCTCATGCGCAACGTCGGTATGACGCTGCACGTGATCCACAAGCTCCGCGCCCAGGGCCTCGACAACGTCAAGGTCAATATGGACTGGCAGCACCTGCTGATGAACGGCGAGAACCTTGCGGAGTACGCGGCCCTGCTCGCGGCCGAGGGACTACTCGGCCATCAGCACGCGAACTCGGGCTGGGGGTCCTTCGACGACGACAACATGGTCGGATCGCTGGCGTTCATGGAGACGCTCGAGCTCGCCGTCGAGCTCCGCCGTGCCGGCTACGGCGAGAACGGCGAGCGGCTCGGCTTCGATCTCTACCCGTATACGGAGGATGCAGTGGCGGCCGCACGGCGTAGCGTGCTGCAGTGGCGCTTCATCGACTCCGCCGCGTCGCGGATCGACGACGCCGCGCTGCGAGCGGCGCAGAGGGAAAAGGACGCCGTCGCCGCGTACGAGCTCGTCTACGCGGCACTCGGCGGGTGACGCAGCTCGTCGGTCTCGATGTCGGAACGACGGGTGTCAAGGCGCTCGCGCTTTCGCCAGACGGTGAAGTGCTCGCACGGGCCGAGGAGGGATACGACCTCTCGACACCGCACCCCGGGTGGGCCGAACAGGATCCGGAAGACTGGTGGCGGGCAGCCGAGCGGGCGCTGGCCGCGCTCGGCGGCCAACCGACCGCGATCGGCCTCTCCGGTCAGATGCACGGTCTCGTCGTTCTCGACGATCGAGATCGCGTGCTTCGGCCGGCGATCCTGTGGAACGACCAGCGGACGGGAGCGGAGTGCGCCGAGATCGAGGAGCGGGTCGGGCTCACACGGCTGATCCAGCTGACCGGGAACCGTGCGCTCACAGGCTTCACGGCGCCGAAGCTGCTCTGGCTGCGCCGCCAAGAGCCGACCACGTACGCGCGGATCGCACACGTGCTGCTGCCGAAGGACTACGTCCGCCTGCGTCTTACGGGCGGCGAGCACGCGATCGACGTCGCGGATGCGTCGGGCACCCTGCTGTTCGACGTCGCGGAGCGGCGCTGGAGCCAGCAGATGCTCGAGGCACTCGAGCTCGACCCAGGCTGGCTGCCGCGAGCCCTGGAATCGCCGGAAGTCTCAGGCGAGACGGCCGCCGGCATTCCGATCGCCGCGGGTGCCGGCGACCAGGCGGCAGCGGCGCTCGGCGTCGGCGTCGACCGGCCGGGGCCGGTCTCCGTCGTGCTCGGTACGTCAGGCACCGTGTTTGGGGCACTGCCGGCCTTCGCCGCCGATCCTCAGGCCCGCGTGCACGTGTTCTGCCACGCCGTTCCGGGCGGCTGGCACGCGATGGGAGTCATGCTGTCTGCGGCCGGCTCGCTGCGCTGGTTGCGTGACGCTCTCGGGAACGGGAGCGGGTACGACGACCTGACCGCCGCGGCCCAGGAATGGCCGCCGGGCACCGAGGGGCTGACCTTCCTCCCCTACCTCACCGGTGAGCGAACGCCCCACGCGGACCCGAACGCCCGGGCCGCTTTCGCCGGGCTCACGCTCCGCCACGACCGCGGCGCGCTCGTCCGCGCCGTCCTGGAGGGCGTCGCTTACGGCCTGCGCGACTCGCTCGAGCTGCTGCGCGAGCTCGGGGTCGACCCGCGTGCCGGCCACGTTTCCGGTGGCGGAGCTCGCAGCGAGCTCTGGCTTCGCATCATCGCCTCGGTCCTCGGCCTACCCATCCACCGGACGGCGAGCGACGAGGGCTCTGCATATGGAGCGGCGCTACTCGGCGGCGTGGCCGCCGGAGTCTTTCGCGACGTCCACGAGGCCGTCGCCACCTGTGTCCGTCTGCTCGACCCGGTCGAGCCGGACCCTCAGTGGAGTGGCGCGTATGAGCGCGGTTACCGCCGCTTCCGATCGCTCTATCCGGCCCTTCGACCCTTGGAGGACGTATGACGACGCTCGACGGAAAGGTTGCAACAGTCAAGTGGGGGATCCTCTCGACCGCCGACATCAACCGGAAGGTCATTCCCGGCGTCCACGCCTCGAAGAAGGTCGAGCTCATAGCCGTGGCGAGCCGCGATCTGAGACGGGCGGAGGAATACGCGCGCGAGTGGGAGATCGACCGCGCGTACGGCTCGTACGAGGCGCTGCTCGAGGACGCCGAAGTCGAGGCCGTGTACCTCTCGCTGCCGAACACGCTGCACTGCGAGTGGTCGATCCGCGCACTCGAAGCGGGAAAGCACGTGCTCTGCGAGAAGCCGATGAGCAGGCACGTCGCCGAGGTAGAGGCTGCATTCGACGCGGCAGGGAAGGCGCAGCGAATCCTGATGGAGGCATTCATGTACCGCCACAACCCTCAGACCAAACGGCTCCGTCAGCTCGTGGACGAGGGCGCGATCGGGGATTTGCGGCTCGTCCGTTCCTGCTTCAGCTATTCGCTGTACGACGCGGAGAACATCCGCCTGCGGACGGAGGTGGAGGGCGGCAGCCTGATGGATGTCGGCTGCTACTGCGTCAGCGGATCCCGTTTGCTCGCGGGTGAGCCCGAGCAGGTGTACGGGCAGCAGTTCGTCGGCCCCAGCGGCACCGACTGGGTCTTCACAGGCACGATGCGCTTCCCGGGCGACGTCTTCGCCCAGTTCGACTGCGGGACGGCCCTTCCCGAGCGTGACGAGCTCGAGGCGATCGGGAGCGATGGGTCGCTCTTCCTCGACGATCCCTGGCACTGCCGCGAGCCGGTGATCGAGCTTCGCCGCGACGCCGGGATGGAGCGGATCGAGGTCGAGCCCGCCGACTCGTATCGGCTCGAACTCGAGAACCTCAGCGACGCTATCCGGGGCGCTACCGATCCTCTCCTGGGGCGCGAGGACGCCGTTGGTCAGGCGCGCGCCATCGACGCGCTCTACCGCTCGGCGGTAAGCGGGACGGCGGCTTCCTTGTAGCGCATCAGGGCGGCAAGCGTCACCAGGCAGAGCACGGCGAGGCCGAGGTATGAGACCGCGTCGGTGGTCGCGGATGCGACCGCCCCGCCGATCGCGGAACCGCCCGCCTGGCCCGGCGCCCAGGCGACGTTGACCAGCGCGAAGGCGTAGCCGTACTCGAGCCCGCTCTGCTCGGCCGCGTCTGTAACCAGCGACATCGCCGGCGTCCAGAAGCTTCCGAAGGCAAAGCCCGCGCAGACGACGAGGAACGCGAAGAGTAGAGCCTGCCGCGGCCAGGGCAGCAGCAGGGCAACCAGGGCCGAGGCCGCCAGGGCGCCGAGCAGCGGCGGTATGCGACCGTGCCGGTCGGAGATCCGTCCCAGCACCGGCGACCAGGCGGCCTCGAACGCGGCCGAGACGAGATAGGTCGCGCCGACTGCGGCCGCGCCCCAGCCGAGGTCCGAGAGGCGCAAAGGGGCGAGGACGGACAGTGTCCCGAAACAGAGTGCGGGGAGGAGGCACAACCAGACGCCCGTCTGGATCGTCCGGTTGCGCCGGAGCGCGTCGAACAGCATCCGGAGCGGTTGCGGGCTTTCAGGAGCCGGGGCGGGCGTGGCTGCGGCAACGCCGGCAAGAACAAGTGCCAGCCCTGCGACTGCCGCGAACGCCGACCCGGTTCCGGTGAAGGACGCGACCGCTCCGAGCACGGGCCCGAAAAGCGCTCCCGCGATGGCCGCGCCGAACGCCGACCCGATCAGCTGGCCGCGCCGGCCGGCCGGCGCGGCAGCGACGAGCCAGCTCAACGCGCCGGTCCACGAGAACGCACTCGAGACTCCCTGTAGGAAGCGCGCCAGGTCCAGCGCCCAGACGGAGTCGGCTAGTCCGAACGCGACGGTCGTCACGGCGAGCAGCGACAGTCCGATCAGCACGGTCGGCTTCACGCCCAGGCGCGCTGCGGCGATCCCGCCGGGAATCCCCGCCGCCAGGGCACCTGCGGGATACATGGCCTGCAACACCCCGGCGCCGGCCTTGCCGAGATGGAACTCGTGGACGTAGTGCGGCAGTAGCGGCGTCAATGCCGCGAAGAACATCGTGTCGACGAGGACGATCGCCCCGGTCAGTAGCAGCAGCCTGCGCACACGGTTGAGGCTAGACGCAGTCGGCGTTTTGCCGCAGGGGCGATGAAAGCGGTTGCTAGCGCAGAGCGGTGTCGAGCGCGGAGGCGACCGAGCGGGCGTCGCCCGGCGACGCGAGCGTCACACGCCGCAGGGCGTGGCCGCTCTTTCCAACAAGAATCGTCGGAGTCGACGTGACCTGATCGCTCGTTGCCAGCCGGTCGAAAGCGCCGGCCTGGCTGCCCGTCGACGCGGAGTTGCGCTGCTCGAGGAGACTGGGCACATCGAGGCCGGGGATGCTGGCCGCGGTGGCTGTAATGGTGGCGTCGTTCAGCCAGCCCGTGTTCTCGCCTCGCTGGTTGAGGTAGAGCAACTCGGCGAAGTTGAACATCCTGTTCTGTCGGCCTGCAGCGATAGCGGCGGAGCGGCCACGCTGGGAGTCGGGGCCGATGAAGGCAATCGGGCGGAGTTCGATCTTCGCCTTGCCGGTGCGAACGTAGTGCTTGATCAGCGTTGGCATAGCCTGGGTTTCGAACTGCTGGCAGTAGGGGCACTGCAGGTCGACGTACTCGACCAGCGTTGCGGGCGCCGTCGGCGAGCCGAGCACGTTGCCGTGCTGCGGGATCCCTTTGAGTAGCTGATCGACCGCGGTGGCGCCGGGCAGGGCGTTCGCCAGAGATCCGTGCCGTGGCGCGCTCCTCGCGGGGGAGCCACTGCTGGTGCCGCTGAGCGCGAGCCCCAGAACCAGGCCGACCACGATCATTGCCAGCAGGACCGCCGCCGCGATCAACACCCGCGGCGACGCTTGCCGCCGCTGCCCTTTTGCGCGGACAGGCGGAGGTGCAACCTCGGCGGCGCGGCGTCGGCGCTTGCTCTGTTTCCCGCTTGCCATCTGATGTCACGGTAGCCGCGACGCCAATGCCGTTGTCGGGCCCTCGGTTGCCGTCGTACGCGGTTCGAACACGGCGAAGAGCAGGAACGCCAAGGCGAGCGCGAAGCCGGTCAGCGCAAGCGCCGGGATCGTGATGTAGCCGAACTCGTTGATCCACTTGGTCGCACAGCCGCCCGGCGCCGACACCTGGCACGCCTGGGGCTGCTTGACGACGCCGTTCTCGACGAGCAGGTGGTAGACGGAGATCCCGGCGCCGACCAACGGGAGCGGCAACAGGTAGCGGGCCGACCGGTGATCGTTGGCGAGGGCCATCAGAAGCGTCGTGATCGAGAGCGGGTACATACAGACCCGCTGGTACCAGCACAGCTCGCACGGCACGAAATGCGCGACCTCCGACAAGAAGAGGCTGCCGCCGGTCGCGGTCGCGGCGACAAGAAATGCGAGCCAGAGTTCGTAGCCCCAGATCGCCATACGAACACCTGCGAGCGGGCTGTGGAGGCCCGCGAGCCCGAGGAGGCCGAGCACGAGCAGCAGACCTATGAGCACTTGGCCGAGAACTCCAAGAGCGGCAAGAGCCACGATCAAGTCGTGCGTCACGGGATCCATCCTGCCTGCGCCGCTTGGCGACCAGCGCGGCGGCGCAGACTCGAAGCATTGAGATCGTCAGCCTAGAGTTGATGCATGCCGCTCTTCACCACGTGCGCGCTGATAGGTCCGAGCCGACGAGACCTCAAAATCCCTACCAATGCCACGTGACCCGCGCCGGACTGCTTCCGCGGGGTTGCTGTCTCGTGGTTTTCGTTGCCGCGGCACTCTTGGTGCCGTCGAACGCGAGTGCTCACATTCGCTCCGGCACCGTCGCAGTCGACTACCGAGCTCGGGTGTTTCCTCTCCCCGCGCCGCTGCGGAGGGTAATCACAGCTCGAATCTACGAAAGCGACCGCGCAGTTCGTCTTAGCCTCGCGCCCGGCCACACCACGATCATTCTCGGATACCTCCGCGAACCGTTTGTCCGGTTCACTCCTGGAGGCGTCGACGTGAACGCGTCCGCGCCAACCGCGGGGGGAGCCGGGCTCACGACGCGCCTGCCACGCCATGCCGTCGGCTGGCAGCGTCTTTCATCAGGAAGGAGCGTTACCTGGCACGACAACCGCGTGCGCGCTCTGCCGCTGGGATCGATCGTGCCCACTGGAAGATTCCGCTTGTCGTCGATGGCCAGCCGACCTGGCTTGAACGTGAGCTCTGGCGCGTCCACACACCGGCCTGGTGGCCATGGCTTTTGACGGGTGTGCCGTTCCTGTTGGTCTCGGTGCTTCTGTTCTTTCGGCGAAGGTCGGCAGTCCCCACTGCGGCAGCCGCGTTGGGCATCGTGGCCGCGGCAGGAATGATCACTTCGGGAGCGGGATTCGCGTTCGACACTTACGCCTCGAGCGGGAAGTGGCTCGAAGTTGCGAATGAGCTGGCCTTCGTCATTGTCGGCGTCGCGGTGATTGCGCGAGGCTCGTCGGACACGCGTGGGATTGCCGGCGGTGCCCTGGGACTTCTCGCAATCTGGGCCGGCCTCGCCAGATATCCCGTGCTTGTGCACGGGGTCGTCCTATCTATCTTTCCTCCTACCGCGGCGCGAGCCCTGGTCGCGCTGACGGTCTGGTCCGCCGGCGCGGCCACTGCGCTGGGCGTGGTCGTCTACGGAGACGTACTCGACCGTGTGCAAGAACCGTCCGAAAGCGAACCTCTTTGGTGACTCCGTGCTAACTACCGCTGTGAGGCGGCGTGTGAACACCCCATTCGGCTCCGTCAGAGTGGTGTGCGGAACGTCCTTCCAGGAAGGCGCGCAACCCCTCCTGTCCCTCCTCGCCCGCGCGTAGGCGCGCAGCGATCTGTGCCGTCTCTTCGCCTGCCGGCCGCTCGCGAACCAGGCGCTTCGCCTCGCGCACGGCCTCAGGGCCCGCTGTCGAGAGCTCTGTAACGATCCGGTTGACGGCGGAGTCGAGATCGGCTGCGACCTCCTCGACGAGGCCGATCCGAAGAGCCGTGTCGGCGCCGAAGCGTTCGCCGGTGAGGAAG
>Ga0222623_10000410_pt1 | contig 13455 bp, 9 predicted proteins | sample PLMtaG_FD_177336 | JGI IMG/M metagenome (GOLD analysis project Ga0222623, IMG submission 177336) | Groundwater sediment microbial communities from an aquifer in East River, Colorado, USA - PLM2_30_coex | ecosystem: Environmental > Terrestrial > Soil > Riparian zone | place: USA: East River...
CCTCTTTTACTCAGGACCGCAACCGACGCAGACAAAGCACGGGCTATGGCCTCAGGTGCTCAGGGTTACGTTGTCAAGCCAGCCGGTCCGGACGAGCTAACTTCTGAAATAATGCGCTATGAATCTATTTGGCGATTGGACGCAGGACCGGAATCGAACCGATGAATAAAGGTTTTCTTACATCTCGGTAAGAGTTCGATCATCCCAGTACGTCCGACTTCGTCAGCATTTTCCAATATTTTCGAGAGTGGTTTGTGTTTCCCAACTCGCCTTTGTTCGCGTGCCAGTGACCCAACAGTGACAAAGAAGAAAACGTGCGCCTAATGGTGGTACCTGCAAGCTAGTGAATCTATTGAGTAGTTGTGGAGGCGGCGATCGAAATCGAACCGCAGTCTCTCGCCGCTTTTGTCTTATCGCCGGCTGGGAAAATCATGAGATTAGTTATCTAAGGACAGTCGAGGGGCGGCAAGGTGACTTCCTGGGGAAATCCGCACATTTCGCTACGGAATGTTCAGTACCGGCCGTCTCTCTTAATAACAAGAGTTGGAAATTCTCTCTCGGCTTGTTTTATTTTCCGGCGTTTATTGACGCGGGAGTTACTCTCAAACTAGAATGCGCCCACATTGGCTTGACTGTCGCGCGTTGCTAGCGACGTGAGACATCGGGTTGAAAGACAACGGCGCAGTGTTATAGGTATTCCCTGTCACATTGCGCCGTGTGTGCTTCTCTGGGTTTTCCTTTCGTATCGCTCCTGACGCAAGAGAGCTGTCGTGATTTGAAATGCCCGCCGATATGAACCCTCAAACCCCGGCCCCTAATCATCTGACCATCGGTGCTGTCGTGAGCGATTACCGTAGGAGTTTGCGGTTCATCGTCGCCTGCTATTTTCCAGGACGAATTCTCTTCAACTGGTCCAATAGCCTGCGCCTGCAAAGCTGATAGCTGCTGTGAAGTCGCCGGCTGCACGTTCGCCGATTTCTCCTCGACGCTCACAGTCCCGATCTTCTGAGTCAGCTTGCCTGGAGACACTCTTCGCCGTAACCACACAGACGTAATCGCCTGGGGCCACCCGCTTTCCCTGCCCATTCTGCAAATGCCAGTCAAAGACATTTCCGCCTCTAATCTCCTGGTCGAAGAGTTTCTCTCCACTGGCCGCATAGACTTCAACATGCAACTGGACTATTGAAGCAGGCGCGGTAATCCGCACTTGCTCGCCAGCAGCGGCCGCCGTGATTGTCGGAGATGAACTCTGCGCTGAGGCGTTGGGACTCTCCTGTGCTGCTGCTGTTGATAGCAGCGCACAGACAGGCACGGAGGTGTAGATGGTCTGTTTTGCTGTAAGCATGTAGTTCCTCTTTCAGGGCTGGTTGCGCAAAACGACGCTGATTTGGGCGGGATTATAATGAGCCTCCTTAGGATCGCCTAGCAATACGCAGGGGAAGTTGAAGGGGTGCCTCTCTCTTCGGTGGTTCGCCTTTTGCGTTTGCTTTTTAGGAAGATGAAAGAAGCGCTAAAATCGTACAGCATCTTGTTGTAAATCGCGCCGTCCATACTTAACCAGGGCAAAGGAGGAAATATGACTGCGATTATTGGTTGGGTTATCTTCGGATTGATCGCGGGAATCATCGCTAAAGCACTCATGCCGGGCAAAGATCCAGGTGGATGCATAATCACCATGCTGCTCGGCATTGCCGGCTCTCTCATCGGCGGCTTTATTGGTCGAGCACTGTTCGGCTACGGTCGAACGTATGGTGACTCCCGGGACCTGAGCCAGCCTGGCTTCTTAATGAGTCTGGTGCTAGCTGTGGTAGGAGCGATAATATTGCTGGCTCTTTATAGGCTAATCAAAGGTCGGAAAACTCAGGTTTAGGCTCTAAGCAACATCCTTTTATATATGTTGGACAGGATACCCGCTGCGCAGATCGGCATGAGACGCCTGCTTCTCAGCAAACGTTTCTGCCCCCCGGGGAAAAGGGTCTCCGTCGCAGGTGTTGGTTCGGTTTCAGCTCGCCCTGGTTCGTGAAGGTGGTCGGCGGCGCGTGAGTTGGTGTGTTATACAGAGCATCTACGAACCTGGCATAGAGGCTGGTTTCTGGTCTGAACAAAATGGGCCTGCTTACTGATATCCTCAAAGAAGTTCCGCTTTCGGCTGAACTTCGCAAACAGATAGCAAAGATTGAGGCGGAGAACGACCGCCTTAAGACTGAGAGCGACGGCCTCAAGACTGAGAACGTGATTCTCAAAGATAGCCTGCGCGAAGCAAAGGCGCAGATAATGAGTCTCGAAAAACGAATTGATCAATTTACGCATAATCCTGAGCTTGATGAAACCGACATTCTAATCTTGAAAGAAATTGCCCTCACTACTGATCCGGTCGCCTCATACATTGCTGAGAAACTCAACCTTAACTTGACGATAATTGAGTTTCGTTTGCAACGACTGATTGATATTGATTATCTCAGCACGTGGAGCATTGGCGGCGCCGAGCGTTATTCACTCCAGCCAAAGAGTCAGGACTATCTAATTAAAAACAACCTGATCTCATGACCCATAGTCCCGTTAGTTCTTTTCTTTCAATACACCTGCGGCTAGTGCGTTGAACTAACACCCATAATCTCCGGCGCCAGGCCCAATCAGGCAGCGACCTCACTACATTTCTTATTACAGTGACTTTCTGTGTCTGGTTCGGGCGCTTGTAAGTTGATGAAGAGGCTTGGAGGCGGTGATCGGAATCCGGTGATGGCAATACATCGTAGGAGGTATAGAAGAGTGGCAAAACCCGAACGTAAGATGGATAAAAGGCTCAGGTGGATGAGCGAGAACGTGCAAGGAGCATATAATGCCAGGCATCCCGTTGGACATATAAAGGATGGAGGGGATGATCATTGCACCAACTCAGGAACCTGCATTTTGGTTTCTTGCTACATGGAGGCTTTAGGCAAGGTGTTGTTGAGAGGCACGCATGGTCCTGGCAGACGTTTCAAGGAATTCGTGGAACGATGTATGCCCGATTTAGACTGTGAGTTAAAGGCCACGGGGATAATCGACCCGCACGCGTGGTTCTACGGAAAGTTTAGAAGTGCGTTTGTGCATGGTTATCCTAAACCCTGGTATGCTTGGAAACGCGGTGGATCAGGAAAATATCTTCTCAAGGACAAGCACAAGAAGAAGGCCGCCATCCTGAATATTGACGAGTTCGTAGCAGGCTTCGAGCGGGGAATCGAAAAGTTTAAAGAAAGTGCGGTTACTGATCCTGACCTAGAAATCAATTTCATTCCATACATTACTAAGTAAGGAGCCGTGATTAGGGCTCCAGTTTTGACCTCTGTCAGAGTTTTTGCACACTCGAACACCGATGGGCTAAAAGCAAGGGGGCCGCTAAGTTGTCTTGTTGTTAGTGTTAGGTTGTATGGAGGCGGCGATCGGAATCGAACCGATGAATAAAGGTTTTGCAGACCTCTGCCTTACCACTTGGCTACGCCGCCTTAAAGGAAAAAGGCAAAAGGTAAAGGGAAAAGGTAAAACCGAATCAGTTTTTCCTTTTTACTTTTTCCTTTTGCCTTTGAAATTGGAGCGGGAGACGAGATTTGAACTCGCGACCCTCGCCTTGGCAAGGCGATGCTCTACCACTGAGCTACTCCCGCTTCGGTCACGCGACAATCGATTCTAATGATTACAGATAGGTTGTCAAGGCACCAAATCTGAGGAGCATGTCTGGACTTAACGGCGTATAGAGTACCAACTTTAGTTGGGTTCTTTTCTTCGCTAGAACAAAGCCCGACTAAAGTCGGTACTCTAAACACCGCTTATCAAACGAGCGCCCTCAATCTGAGCCCGTGGCTTCATTCGAGCCTACGAACCGATCCACGAAAACACACAAAACAGCACTAACAAAACCGCCTTCGTGTTGTTTCGTGGATCGGCTTGCTGCGCGGCTGTCGGTTAACCTGGGCTCAATGCGACGTCTGAAAACAGAATTGCCCAATTACGGCTGTGGCAAGGGCTGTTTCAAAACATTGGCAATCAGCTCATTCAAGCCGATATCTGATCCAGCGTGCCGAAACTTGTAGAGTTCCGTCAATCTGGCCATCCATTGCGTCTTGGCATTCTGTTGCTGCGGGTCGTTTCCGGCCAGCGCCACCGCCCGCGCATAGGCGTCGATGATCTTGTCGAGCACCTTGTTGACGTTCTCCAGGGCAGCTTTACTTTCCGGCGACTCGGGCTGACTACCAAAGCGCTTGCTGAAGTCTTCCGACAGTCGCTTGTAAGGTCCGTTTTGATAAGCCAGCGCCAGATAGTAGTAAGTAGCCGGCGCCGTCTTGCGATCGCTGTCGCGTTGCGCGGCCTTGATCAGCTGGCCGATCGCGGCTTCCGGAGCAGTCTTCAATTGATAGAATCCGAGCGCGTAATACAGGGAAGCCAGCACATCCTCTTTGTTCTTGAACGGGCTCCAGGTGTCCGGCGCGCGGCCCGACTCGATTAACTGAATTGCCTTCGTGGCGTACGTGATCGCGTCCGCATTGAAGCTTTCGTTTCTGGTCTCCGTGCTGGCGATGAAGGCGCTATAGCCCAAAGGGATCAGCACCTTCACATTATTCGGATCGTCGTTGAGAACCTGTTTGGCCTGAGTGTAAGCCTCGGCAAATTTCTTTTGGGTAATTGCCTGCAGCAGGCGCGCTTCACGATCCTCACGCTCGGCATTCAGACGACGGACGCGTTCGTCCTCTTCGTAAGCGGCGATCCAGGCTTTCAAATAGCGCGTGTACTGGTCGTCTTCCTTGCCATAGCGGCCCATGTAATCCCTCGCGGCCTGGTAGGCAGCGGTGGGATTCGGCTCGCGGTTATCAACAAATCTCTTGTAGGTAGTGACTTTGAATTCGTCGTCAGTCTCCTGAACGGTGGTGCCGGTGCGGGGTTGGGCCTGGATGCGACTGACCGTGCAAATCCCAAGTCCCAGCACGAAAAGGATGGCCAGTGTTACGCGATATTTCATCAAAACCTGAATTCCTCCAAAAGTTTAGTCGCCGTCTTGGATGCCAATAGACTTAGAAACGTTTAACTGAAGCTGGATTTTAGCAGAGAGTGAGGCAGGTTCAGAGTCGAGCGGACAAGGTTATCTGTTGTGCTTGGGTTGTTTTTCGCGAAAGGCCAGCAGATCCGACGCTGGAACGCCTCACACGCTTATAGGTGAGCTTTGCACAAAGGTCACCGTGATCGGAAGAGATGTTTTGCTAAGCGCCGAAGGTGTGCAATGGGCGCTTCTTAGAGCGTTGAGTCTATTTGAAGGCTTCTGGGTTGAAACGTTTGTATTCACGACTCCCGTGCTACTTCACAGCAGCGACAGGCGCCCGCGTTTCCACTCGCGTTGGCAGATCCACTATTTCCCAGGCCGCGCGGTTGCGGAGCAACGACGACATGAGGGCCGCGTGAAGCAAGTGTCCGCTGCGCTCGGCTTTCACTCTCCCCAGCAGAGTCATCCCCAGTAACGCGAGGTCGCCAATGATGTCCAAAATCTTGTGACGCACGAACTCGTCGGAAAAGCGCAAGCCCGTTTCATTCAACATGCCGTGCTTCGTGAGCACGATAGCGTTGTCCAGGGATCCGCCGCGGATGAGGTTCGCTCTGCGAAGCGCCTCGACTTCTTCAATAAATCCAAAGGTGCGTGCCGAAGCGATGTCCCGCGCGAAGGAACCATTATCCAGAATGATCGAGCGGTGCTGCACCCCAATCAGCGGGTGGGGGAAGTCAATCGTGCAGTCAATCTCATACGCATCGGCCGGTTCGAGCGTGATGCTGCGATTGCCGGAAGCTATCGAGACTTTTTCTCTCACCTGCAGGGCGCGGCGCGCCAGCGGCTGTTCGGCCAGGCCCGCACTCTCAATCATGTCGGCAAAGGCTTCCGCCGAACCGTCCATGATGGGAACTTCGAGGTTGTCGACTTCAATGTAAGCGTTGTCGACGCCGCATCCGCGCAGGGCCGACAACAGATGCTCGACCGTTGAAAGCATCACGCCGGTGCGCATCAGCGTGGTGGCGTAACTACAGTGAGCGACTGACTCGACATTCGCCGGGATTTCAAAGCCGCCGAGATCCGTTCTAAGAAAGACGTATCCCGTGTCTGGGGGAGCGGGCAAGAGGCGCACAGTTACCGGCACGGCCGTGTGCAAGCCAATGCCTCTGGCTTCAACTGTCGCGCCGAGCGTCGTCTGCCTGGTGTTTGGAGTTTCGGATGCTTTCATTCGCGCGGGTTCAAACTGACGACGAGATTAGTGCAAACCTCATGCCGTCCATAACTGACAAAAAACGCTTCCGAGACTCGCGTGTCTGTGGCGCGCCGGCAACGATGCGCGGTGATAATTGCGGCAGGGCTGCCACGCGTGTGCTTCACCGGTGAACTGATGGTTTGTATTTCAGAACAGTGTTCCAGGTTCAGATTTGTGTTCACACTCGTAAATTCGCGATCCACTAAAAAACACACGAAACATCACTAAGAGACGGTTTCTGTTGGTGTTGTTTCATCGATCTCAGGGACAGCGAGCCGACCACTCAAGTTAGTTCAGCATCGCTCCAGCCAACAGCTTGCGTTACTGAGTGCGCCTCCTTATGATCAAAAACATAATGCCACGAAAAGAGTCCCTGGCCGGGACTAAGCCGGCGGAACGAGTCTTTCTCATCGACTCGATGTCACACATCTTTCGCGCTTTCTACGCGCCGCTGGCTAATCGGGCCGCGCCCCTCTCGAATTCCAAAGGTCAGGTCACGCAGGCCGTTTATATCTTCACCAACATGCTGCGAAAACTGATACAGGACGAGCAGCCCAAATACATTGCGGCCGTTTTCGAGTCGAAAGAAAAAACCTTTCGGCACGAAACCTTTGCCGGGTACAAAGCTAATCGCGAGCAGATGCCTGACGATCTGGCGAGCCAACTGCCTTATATAAAGCGTCTGTGCGAAGCCTACAACGTGCCGATGATCAGCGTGACCGGGTACGAAGCTGACGACGTGATTGGCGCCCTGGCGGTGCAGGCCGCGGCGCAAAACCTGCAGGCAGTGGTGGTTTCCAACGACAAAGACATGTGCCAGTTGGTGCGCGATCCGCTGATCGTCTGCATGCGACAAAATTCGCAGGTCGTTAAGCGAAAAGAGCCCGTGCCGCCGATTGAATGGTGCGACGAAGCGTGGGTGGAAAAGAAATTTGGCGTGCCGGCCAACAAATTGGTCGACTTGCTCGGTTTGATGGGCGACTCGATCGACAACATTCCCGGCGCTCCGGGCGTCGGACCGAAGGGCGCAGTCCAACTTATTCAGGAGTACGGATCGATTGAGGGCGCGCTAGAACACTGGGAAGAAATCAAACACAAAAAGTATCGCGAGTCGCTACGCGACAATGCCGAGTTGATCAGAAAATCGCGCGAGCTGGCGGAGATCAGGACCGACGTCGATGTCCATCTTGATCTGGACGAGTTGGAGAGGCGACCGCCCGATCGAGCGGCAGCATACGAGCTGTTTCGCGAGCTGGAATTCACCAACCTGAAGAACGAATTCGCTGATGGCGCGGTCGCTGCTCGAGTTGAAGGGACGCGCACCTACTCCATGGTCCGCACCCGGGCCGAGCTCGAAGCCTTAACCCAAAAGCTTTGGGAGGCAGAGAGTATCGGGCTGTCATTGACGAACTCAACGGCGCCCGGCGCCGGTCAACAACAGGGGACAGGCGATGGGCACGGAGCCAAAGGCGTCGCGTTTTCTTTAGGAGCGGGTGAAGCGGCTTTCATCGATCTCGATAGTTTTGACGAAGGCCGCGATGTCGCAGTCGAAGGAATTCGCGAACTCCTTAGCAACGGGTTGCTGGAAAAGACTGTTCACGACCTCAAGAGAGCGACCGCATTGTTGGCGCCGCTCGGGATTGAATTAGCCGGCGTCGCCGACGACACGTTGCTGGCGGCATATGTGCTTGATCCGACCCGCAGCAAATACGAGCTGGCGGACCTGGCCCGTGAAAGCATAGGGGTGGAAAGCGGTGGCCCGCCGTACGAAGGTTGGTCTGAACTGTCCTGGCAAGCAGCTGAAGTCGCCGATCTCACCGGCCGGGTTGCGCGCGTCCTACGCCGGCGAATTGACGAGAAAGATCTCGGGGCCATCTATCGTGAGATCGAGTTGCCTCTGGCCCCGTTGCTTTACCGGATGGAACGGGCCGGCATCCGTCTGGACACGCAAGTCCTGGCGGAACTGTCGCGTCATTTGGGAACGGAACTGTCACGGCTGACAAGCAAGATCTGTGAGATCGCTGGTCGCGAATTCAATATTAATTCTCCGAAGCAAGTCGGGGAGTGTTTTGAAGCTCTGAACATCGTTTCCGGCCGCAAGACGTCAACCGGTCGCGTCTCGACGAGCAAGGCCGTGCTGGAAGAGTTGGCGCAGACTCACGAACTGCCGCGGCTAATCATTGAATATCGCGAGCTGGAAAAACTGAAGAGTGTTTACACCGACGCCCTGCCGCATCAGGTGGCTGCCGATGGGCGAATCCATGGTCAGTTGAATCAAACCGTGGCCGCGACCGGCAGGTTATCGGCCAGCGAACCGAACCTGCAAAACATTCCCATCCGCACTGAACTGGGCCGGCGCATTCGTCGTGCGTTTGTGGCCGAGCCGGGTCATAAACTGATTTCGGCGGATTATTCGCAGCTCGAATTGCGGCTGCTGGCGCATATTACTCGGGACGAAGTCATGCTGGACGCCTTTCAGGCGGGCGACGATATTCACGACCGGACAGCGCGATTAGTCTTTAATGCGAAGAGCGCAGCTGAATTAAAGGAGGCGCGCCGCTTTGCCAAGATCGTCAACTTTGCGATTGCCTATGCGATCGAACCCTGGGGTCTGTCGCAGCGAGTCGGCATTAGCCGGCAGGAAGCACGCAAAGTAATCGACGATTATTACACGACGTACAAAGGCGTCCGGCGCTACATGGAAGAGATTCCGGCGCAGGCGCGTGAGCAGGGATATGTCCGTTCGTTGTACGGCAGAATTCGCCCGTTGCCCGGCATCAACGATCGCAACGCGAACATTCGTCGCGCCGCCGAACGCGAAGGCATCAACATGCCCATTCAAGGCACGGCCAGTGACATAGTTAAGATCGCGATGCTGCACGCTGAAGACTCGTTTCGCCGAGAAGGACTCGACGCCGAGATGCTGATGCAGGTCCATGACGAATTGCTGGTTGAGTGTCCCACTGATCAGGCTGAGCGGGTGGCGAGGACGTTGAAGCGGGAAATGGAAACTGCTGTTGTTCTCGATGTGCCTTTGATCGCTGAGACAGGCATCGGCGATAACTGGATGGACGCGAAGCATTAAATGGAAATTGAAAATTGAAGAGTGAAAATTGCAAATTGCGCCTATAGACACATTGCCCAGTCAATTGTCACGGCAAAGACCCGAAGCGGAAAGAAATGAAAATTTGCAGTTTCCAATTCGCAATTTTCAGTTTTCAATGTTCTTTCTGCGATAGCTTGTTTATGTTCCCGGCGTCACTTTTGTTTGATGGCACGTAAATCGAAACCAACCGAGCCGCCCGACGGCGAAGTCGTCTATCGGCGGATACCGCTTGCGGATGAGAAATCCGATAGCGGAGCCGACCGGGAGTCGCGCCTGGATCCCGCGCTGGCGCCGCTGCTGGCCGGGTTTGCGCTCTTGCTGCTGCTTATTCTGGTGCTCGGCAACTTGAGTGTGCGCAAGCTGGAAGATACTAGTCGTGGCATCCTGGAGCTTGAAAATACTCTGGCGGCGAGGGCTACTTTGCTCCTGCAACTTCGCGTCGCGCTCACGCGGCTGGATAATGAAGCGCGCGACCGGATGGAAGCAAGAGCGCGGCGTGAGCTGACGCCTCCTTTTGACATGCGTTTGAATACTGCCCGCGGGAAAGTCGAGGAGCTCTTGCCGCGCCTCGATCATGCCCCGCTCGCGGAAATGCCAAAATGGAAGCAGCTTCGTGATGACCTTGCGGCCTATGTCGCAATCACCAGAGACGCCGATCGCTATTCGCAGGAGGGCTTTGCCAACTTCCGTGACGTCGATTCCGAGCTGAATACAATCATAATTGAGACGGCCGCCGAACAAGAGCAGATCTATGCACGCGCCGAGGCGATGCAAAAGGCAGCCACGCGATCGATTCGAACCTGGAACGTGATTGCGTTGGTGGCCGGACTTCTGGTGGCGGTGGCCACGATCTGGCAGGTGCAGCGGCGATTTCGCCAGACGCGGCAGAGCACCGAAGCCGCGCGGCGCGAGCGCGAGTTCAGCAATCAAATGCTGGAAGGGATGGTCAGCGCCATTGCGGCCATTGACCGGCACGATCGAATTCGCAGCGCGAACACAGCCTTCCTCCGCATTTTTCCGAGGGCAGGGATCGGATCTTCAATTCACGACCGCGTGGCGTTGCCGGAAGGAGTCAGACTTTTGGAAGCGGCGACCGCCTCACGTGTTGAGTCTGCCACTTACCGGGGACGCTGGAACCTAACGGAGGATGGCGCTGCGGGAACCTTCGACGTCTATTCGTCGCCGTTGGAAATCGACGGCGAGAGTGGCCAGATCCTGACGCTTGTGGATGTAACTGAGGCGGCAAAATCCGAGGCCGCGTTGCGCCGCAGCGAATCACTGGCGGCCGTTGGTCAGGCTGCGGCGCAGTTGGCCCACGAAATCAAGAATCCGCTGGGAAGCATTCGCCTGGGTGTCGAGATGCTGCGCGAACACGTGGCTTCAGAGGATGCGGTGAGAACCATTGGCCTGGTTGAGCGCGGTATTTCTCACCTCAACAAGTTAGTCGTTGATGTGACCCAGTTCTCCCGGCGCCGGCAACTCGATCGCACTGATGCGGATTTGCATCAGTTAATCGATTCCAGTCTCGAACTTGTCACCGATCGAGTACGCGCCAAAGAAACGCCGATTGAAAAGAGACTGGCGCCGGAAACTATTCGGGGCGCCTGGGATGACGAGCAGTTGCGTGAAGTGTTCGTGAATCTGCTGGCGAATGCCATTGATGCAAGCGAGCCAAAATCGCCCGTCAGAATTTCCACCCAACTCCTCGATTCCAATTCAGGCCGGATGCTTGCCAGGGGCGGACGCAGTGGTGCCAGCCTGGTGAGAATCTCGATCACTGACTTCGGATCCGGCATGGACAGCAAAACCCAGGCACGTCTTTTCGAGCCCTTCTTCACGACTAAGAAACGCGGCACCGGCCTCGGCCTTTCGATCGTTAGACAGATTATCGATCTCCACAACGGAACGATTGAGGTCGAGAGTGCGCGCGGAACAGGTACGACGTTTCGGATTGAGCTGCCGGTTGGTACCAAGTGACGATTGGTTCCACGGGATGGATTTGATCTTACCAGGGTCGTCAGATCCGCTCGACTGATTCTTGCGGCTTCACGGTAATATTCTTCGAACGTAACAATCGAACCAGACCCGGCGCCGAGCGTTTTGGCTTCGAGAGAAACTTGCGCTCGGTGTAGTGCACGTCAACCTTTGAATCCTTGCGGGCCTGTGAGAAGTAAGCCGCAAGCTGGGCTGCTTCGATAATAGTGCGATGAGGGATTTCCTTGCGAGTGGAGTTGCGCACGACGACATGCGAACCGCCATAGTCGGCCGCGTGCAACCATAGATCGTTTGGCTTTGCGACTTTGAAAGTCAGATGATCGTTGTCACGCGCCGCTCGTCCCACCAGAATTTCGAGACCGTCCGAAGAAAGGTAACGTCGCGTGCCGGGAATCTTTTTCTCTTCCTTTTTCTTTGAGCTACCGGTTGATGGAATTCGTGCCGAGCCACTATCCATAAATGTCGCGAGTGCCGCGTCGTCGCGCTCGGCGACTATCTTTTCCAAATGATCCAGCTTTGCTTCCGATTTGGCCACGTCGCTCCTGGCGGCTTCGAGACGTGACCCGATGTGTTCCACAGCGCGTTTCGAGCGAGAGTAAAGCGCAAAACGCCGTGCCGCCTCTTCCTGAAGGGTCAGGTTTTCGTCGACTTCTACGTCGATTGACGGGGCCTCCGCGGCAAAATAATCAATTAACTTCACCCGGTTTCCCGTTCGCCTGGCTGTAGTTAAGTTTGCCAGCAAGAGATCGCCCAGCCGCTTGTTCGCCTCTCCATCAGCGTGGCTCTCAAGATCATTCTGTAATTGTTGAAGCAACTTTTTTTGCTGAGCGATCTTCTTGCGCAATTTCGCTCGAGCACTGCCGGCCTGCAGATCAAAGTCCTGCCGCGCGAGGAGGGAACTGTAGTGAGCATCGGCGGCTTCGGAGGCGGAATCAAACTTTCCGCTGCGAATTGTTTTCAGCAAGTCACTTTCGCTGGCCTGAGTTTGACGCGCGCTGCGCGCGCCCGGTGGTTCATAAGACCTGCCCACCTGCTGTCCGGGAACCTCGGTTGCACGCGCGCGTTGCCGGACAATTCCCGAATCATCCATCAGAAAGAGGTTGGCGGAACGTCCGGTCAATTGAGCCACCAGGGTCCAATCATTCTCTTTGCCTGATTCATCGATGCCTTTGAAGTGAAAACGAACAACCCGATCGTTAGTGTCTTTCTTCACTGAACGGACAGTCGTGTTTGACAGATCTCTCCTCAGAGCCAGCGCGAATTGAGAAAGCGGCGCGCTCAGCTTTTCCATATCTTTGGTTCGGCGTTTGATCAGATGAAGTCGAGGCAGGGCTGGCTCGATGCTGATGAAAAGGTAAGGATAGTCGCGCAAACGAAAGTCGATGGCCCATGACAACGGACCCAGTTGGAAGATCTTTCCCGGAGCCCTGCCAACCAGCAAAGGACCGAGCTCAGCGGTCACCGCGCTTATGGATTGGTCGTCCATGTTCAGCCAGCAGAAGGTAGCACAATTAGGATCGAGTTAAGGTGCAGACGGGACCAGCGGTTGAAAAAGTAAAAGGCGAAAGCGCAGGGGCCTTCGCCTTGGTTGAGTTTGAAAGAAAGTAACCGGTTAGCCGCGAATCACTACTGTCTTGGAAAAGCGATCGTGAATGGCGCGGCCGTCCCGATCGATGAATGCGAACATTAGCCCCAGCCCGGCGGGAATAAGTGAAAAAAGATATCCGAATGCACGCTTGAACGCCTGGCCGCCGGTTGGAATCAAACCCGTGCGGATGTCAATAGTGCGCAAACGGAGCATTCGCATACCCAGGGTTCGCCCGGTCAGAGCGATCGAAATCGTGTGATAGGCCAAGACAGTTACCACCGCGATTCCGCTCAACAAACCAATCACCCTGGGCTCCGTCCATCTGCCATCCGTGAATTCGATGAAAGCTGCAACCGGCGAGATCATCAAAGCGATTAAAAGCAGATCCAGGAATCCGGCGATTGTTCTTCTGCCGAGTCCCGCATAATTATTGCGATCCGATTCGATGGCCGGAATCGAGAGATAGCTTTCCAGATAAGACAGCGCGATGTCGTCAACATTTT
>Ga0222623_10000417_pt1 | contig 13327 bp, 10 predicted proteins | sample PLMtaG_FD_177336 | JGI IMG/M metagenome (GOLD analysis project Ga0222623, IMG submission 177336) | Groundwater sediment microbial communities from an aquifer in East River, Colorado, USA - PLM2_30_coex | ecosystem: Environmental > Terrestrial > Soil > Riparian zone | place: USA: East River...
CGTGGCCGCGCCGCCTGAGTCGAGTACGGCACGTTCGTGGGGGCGCAGTGTCACGAGCACCGGCTCGGCACCCTTCAAGCCGCGCAGTGCCACGCGGCCCTCGGCAACAACCACTTCCACAGAGGCTTCCTGCCGGTAGGCGCGGACGGCGAACTCGGTGCCGAGGTCCTGCGTCGACCCCTGCTCCGTGCGTACGATGAAGGGGCGCTTCGCGTCGTACTCCACGACGAAGTACGCCTCGCCCTCGAGATCCAGCGTCCGCGTGCGGCTCCCGTAATCGCGCGGCACGCGCAAACGCGTGTCGACACCGAGCAGCACACGAGAGCCGTCAGGCAGCGTCAGTGAGGACAACTGGCCACGGGCCGTGGCGTACGCGTAGGGCGCGCCGACAGGGCGGGGAAACAACACGCGCAGGGACCCCACAACGACGACCGCGATTGCCGCGGCGGCGATCGCCGTGGCCCATGGTGCCGTCCACCACCGACGGCGGGGCGGCACGAGCTCCAAAGCGGGCCGGCCGCGCTCGGAACGCTCAGGCGATTCCGGGATGCCCCACTCCCGCGTAGTGCCGCCCGTGAGTCGCCACACCACGCGCAGCTGATCCAACAGCTCGCCGCGCCTGGGATCGGCGGCGACCCAGGCTTGGATCGCCGCCGCTTCGTCGGGCGAGCAGTCGCCCTCGATCAAGCGAAGCAGGTCAGCTTGTTCGAACATGGGCTCTCATACTGAGAACCCTCGAGGAGGCCTAAAGTATGAAGAGGTAGGGCGCCAGTTTTTCCTTGAGCAGTACCGTCGCGCGCCACATCTGAGACTTGACGGTGCCGAGCGACACGCCAGCGCGCGAGGCGATCTCGTGATAGCTGAGCTGCTGGTGCCGGCGTAGCAAGAAGATCTCACGGCATCGAGTCGGCAGGCCGGCGATCGCACGCGCGACAGCGTCAGCAAGCTCGCGCCGCAGATACAGGTCCTCGGGACTCGCTGCGGTGGGCATCTCTTCCCGTGCCGCGCGCTCGATCCAGGCCGCCGCCACCCGCCGGTGGCGGAGATACTTCAGAGCGCGATTACGGGCCGCCACATACAGGTAGGCCCGCGTCAACTCCGTGCCGCCTCGCCGGCCACGCGAATCCCATAGGCAGAGGAAGAGGTCGTGTACGAGGTCCTCGGCGATCCCCGCCGAACCCACGAAGCGGAGCACGTATTCGCACAGTTCCACGTAATACGATTGGAACGCCGACTCCCAGGTGTGCTGCGTGGGATCGGCGACGGAGGGGGCCACCGATCCGGACTGCGTGTTCGGGAGTGCGTATCGCGAGGGCTCCGACATGGGCGCGTTGTCGTGGAACCGTACTTCACGTATCAGGCCTGGTCTGGGAGTATACCCCCTACCCTGCCGCACGATCGGGGGGGATGAGCGATCGAACGACGTACCGTGCGGTCGATTGATTCTTGGAAGCGCCGAGCGTACGCTTACCGTGTCGCCGGACCCTTGAACGAGCTCAGCATGCCGGTGACCGCGAAGCTATCCCGAAAGTTCTACGAGAAGTTTGGGGACGAGCTGACCAACGAGCTCGTGGAGTGGTTCAATAAAGTGGACGCCACGTATCGGTCCGAACTACGTGAGACGAATGAGCTGAATTGGGCGCGTTTTGAAGCCAAGCTCGTCCACGGTCTCGCCGAGTTACGGGCTGAGTTTCATATGCTGACCAGTGCCATGGAGACTCGCCTGATCCGCTGGATGTTCCTGTTTTGGATTGGGACACTCGGGACTGTGATCGCTCTCCTGAAGTTGTAGCCCTTACCGCGTCGGCACCTGCTCGACCTTCGCAAGGAGCCGCGTACAGCCAGTATCGCACTCCGGAAAGAGCTCCAAGAAATCCCGCTGCGCGTCGCAGTACTTCTCAAATCCCTCACCGCTTCATGCAGCCTCCGTCACGCGGACCGGGAGCACCATGGCGTTGAGACCGGCGAATTGGAGCCGGCGCTGGAGCTGGTACGCGGTCTCGTTGTGCAGGAGCCGCTGGTACCACCGTTCGCGCTCGAAGATCAGCTTCCCGGCAAAAAAGAGGGACCGCGGAAACTCGGCGGCGATGCTTATGCACAAGTCGACGGCCGTCGCGACCGCTTCGGTGCCCACCGCCATGCGCGAGTCCGCGGCGAGACCGAGGCCGGCTGCCAACTCGACGTATCGCCGCAGATCGGCAGCGGTGCGGTCGCGGACCTCGTCGCTTCGGTAGCGGGACTCGGCTTGCGGGCACATGGTAACAAAAAAAGCGCCCCGGATTCAAGTCCCCCGAGCGCATGTCCTTGTCATTGTGCTGCGGTAACTGGTTTCAGAGCTCGACGTACGCGCCGACCTCAAAGACCTGATTGGGCGGAATCTTAAAGAAGGCAGTCGCCCTCAAGGCGTTGCGCGACATGAAGGAAAACAGGCGCTCGCGCCACATCGCCATGCCGGGACGGTCCGAGGCGATGAGCGTTTCGCGACCGAGAAAGAACGTCGTCCCCTCGAGGGGAATACTCAGCCCGTTCGACTTGCACGCCTCCAGAATTTCGTCGATATCGGGATCCTGCATGAACCCGTAGCGCGCAACGACGCTGTGGAATCCTTTCCCACTGCGCTTCACGGTCACGCGCTGCTCACCGCCGACATGCGGCACGTCCTCGGTCGTCACGGTGAGAAAGACGATCTTCTCGTGCAGCACTTTGTTGTGCGTGAGGTTGAGCACCAGCGCCGGCGGCGTACCGTCGGAGCTGCCGTACATGAATACCGCCGTCCCCGGCACACGGGTCGGTGGCTCCGCGGCGAGATCGGCGAGCAACAGCTTGAGCGGGACCGTCTTCTCCATCATGCGCTTGGCGAGGATCTCCCTGCCCCGCTTCCACGTGATCATGATGAAGTAGAGGATGATCGCGATCACCAGCGGTACCCACCCGCCATGCCAGATCTTCAGCGCGTTGGCGACGAGGAACGTCAAATCCACGATCAGAAATGACCCGGACACCAGTGCCGCCTTCGCGAAGCTCCAGCCCCACACCTCGCGGCTCATCACGTAGAACATCACGGTCGTCAGCGCCATCAGCGTCGACAACGCGACGCCGTAGGCCCCGGCGAGGTTGCTCGAGGTCTGGAAGTACAGGACGAGCGCGATCGTCAGCACCGCGAGCATCTTGTTGACCGACGGCACGTAGATCTGGCCGATCTCCCGCGAGGACGTGTGCTCGATGTCCATACGCGGGATGTAGCCAAGCTGCACGGCCTGGCGCGTGAGCGAAAACGCGCCGGAAATGACGGCCTGTGAGGCGATGATCGCGGCAGCGGTCGCCAGTGGAATGAGCGGGATCAGCAGCTGCGGCGGCGCGAGGAGATAAAAAGGATTGGCGGCAGCTTCCGGATTCGTGAGCAGCAGGGCGCCCTGACCGAAGTAGTTGAGCATCAGCGCCGGCAACGGAATCGTGAACCACGCGAGCTGAATCGCGGTGTGACCGAAGTGACCGAGATCGGCATACAACGCTTCACCGCCCGTGACGACCAGAAAGACGGCGCCCAACACCAGCAACCCACGACCGGGATCCTCGGCCAAGAAGCGAATAGCGTGCGTCGGGAGCACAGCACCGACGACGGCGGGATTCCGCAGGATGCCGTTGAGCCCGAGCACCGCGATGGTGAAAAACCAGACCAGCATGACCGGCCCGAACACCGCGCCGACCATGGCCGTCCCCCGGCTCTGGAACATGAAGAGACCCACGAGGATGGCGAGCGTGATCCAGATGACCCAGTGCTGCAGTTGGGGCGTCGCAATCTCGAGACCCTCGACCGCGGAAAGCACCGAGATCGCGGGCGTCAGCGCGCCGTCGGCATACAGCAGCGCGGCGCCAAAAATGCCGAGCACGATCATCAGGCGCCGCGGCGACAGCCCGCGCATGATACGGCTCCCGTTCACGAGCGCCATGAGGGCGAGCACGCCCCCCTCGCCCTTGTTGTCGGCCCGGATGATCACCACGTGGTATTTCACGGTGACGATGAGCAGCAGCGACCAGAAAATGAGCGACAGCACGCCCAGCACGTTGAACGGGGTTACCGGAATGCCGTGTTGTCCGTGAAATGCCTCCCGCAACGCGTACAGCGGGCTCGTCCCGATGTCGCCGTACACCACGCCGAGCGCCAGCAATGACAGGCGCGCGAGGTACCGGCCCCGTGGATGGGCTGGCGTGGCGGTCGGATGTGGGTTTTGGGGAGCTACAGGGGCGCTCATGGCGGGGGAACCCTATGCGACCTGGTCCAGAAAGGCCAGAGGATCACCAAACCCAAAGCGCCAACGGCACTTACAAGGAACGCCGTCGCCCCATTCACGCGCTGGAACACAAGACCCAGCGCAATCCCGCCGATCAGCGCCGTCCCACCCGTCAGCGCGTGGTAGACACCGAACCCGCTGCCACGATGACCGCCGGTTGTCGCCGACACGAGCGCACGTTCGGGACTTTCCGTCAGTCCCGCGACGACACCCATGGCGAGAAACAGCACCCAGGCGGCGAGCGGACTCCTGGCCAACCCCATCGCCGCGGCGAGCGCGACGTACGAGAGCCACCCGATCCACATCGTCCGCGACGGGCCGATGCGATCCGAAAGTGCCCCACCGAGGAATGAGGTCGATGAACGGACGACGTGCAGCGCCGCCCACAGCAGCGGGATGAGTGCGACCGCGATGCCTAATTGCTGCGCCCTGAGGATCAGCAAGGTCTCGGGTATGCGGAGGAGATAGAAGATGGCAATCGCAATGACGAACGGCGGCAGGGGGCGGGAGGGGGCGGTAGGAGGCGGTACCATCACTTCTACCGCCCCCTCCCGCCTCCTACCGCCCCTTACCGCCCATGTCGCAAGGAACAAGACCAGCACACCGGGCACGAGGCTCGCAACGATCACTTTTCGCACGTCTGCGCCAGTCGACAGCATCCACCAAGCCACCAGCGGCCCAATGATGGCTCCGACGTGATCCAGCCCGCGCTGCAATCCAAATGCGCGGCCCACGATGGGCGCCGGCGTCACATCCGCGATCAGCGCGTCGCGCGGCGGCGTCCGGAGACCCTTGCCGAGCCGGTCCACGACCCGCAGGACGACCACCTGCCAGGCCGCCGCCGTCATTGCGATGATGGGACGCACGGCGGCCGCCAGGAAGTAACCGCCGACGATCAGCGGCCCGCGGCGTGACGGCCGGTCGGCCAGCCGGCCGGCGACCAGCTTGACGAGTGCCGCGGCCGCATCGGCGGCGCCGTCCAGCGCGCCCAACGCCACCGCCCCGCCACCCAGCACACCGGTGATGAACGCCGGGAGCAGCGGATACACCATCTCACTCGCGAAATCGTTGAGAAGGGATACAGCAGCGAACAGCTTGACCTGCCGTGGGAGGGCGGGACGGTTACTCACCCAAGCCGAGTCCCCAGCGAATCAGTGTGACGGGCAGGCCGCCGTATGGGAGGACGGCGTCGTGAAAGGCGCGCAGCGAGAAGCTGTTGCCCTTCGCCTTGCGGAAGTCGTCGCGCAGCCGGAGCAACTCGCGCCGCCCGACGGCGTAGCAGAGCTGGTAGGCGGGCCAGGCGCAGTAACGCCGCACTTCGGCTTCGGCGTTGCCTCGCTCGACGTGCAGCTCGCTGACCATCTGATCGACCGCCTGCTCGCGCGTCAGACCGCGCGTGTGCAGGCCGACGTCGAGCAGAATGCGCATGGCTCGCCATAACAGGTGCACGCGCTGGAAGAAGAGCTCCTGGTCCGAGGCGTAGAACCCTTGCTCACCCATCATGTCTTCGCAGTACAGTGCCCACCCCTCGACGGTAAGGGGCGTCCAGAGGTTTTTGCGAACATGCGACGGCTGTTCTTTGGCGATCACGAGCTGCAAATGATGGCCGGGATAGCCCTCGTGGAGCGCGGTGGCGGCCAGCTCGTAGCGGCAGTGGTCGCGCAGAATCCGCTCTTGCTGCGCCGCCGGCAGGCGCGAATCGGGGACGGTGACATAGAACCAGCCCGTGCGGTCGCGGCTGTAGGCCCCGGGGCTGTCGTAGGCGGCATACGGAATCACCGGACGCATGAAGGCCGGCGTGGGAATGACGCCCAGCGGCGCCTTGGGTATGGGCGCCAGCTTCCGTTGGTCCACAAAATCACGAGCGCGAGCCATCTCCCTGGCGTACGCGTCGACCAGCTCGTTCGGAGCGGGGTGATCGCCCCGCAGCTTGTCCACGAGTTCCGGCCACGGCTTGCCTCCGTCGAGCCGTTTCGCCAACCGTTCGAGATCCGCCTGGATCTCTTCTTTCAGCCGCAAACCGTAGCGCCACAGCTCCGGCGCGGTATCGCGTAGCGCATGTTGATAGTGCAGCAGGAAGTTGAACGCTTCCTCGCCGATCGCGAACTGCTCCGTCCCCATCTCCAGCCAGCGTTCGAGATTCGAGTCGAAGGCGAGTAGCGCCGCGCGGGCGTGCTCCGCCGCGGCCGAGAGGCGGGCGGCGTGCATCGGCGCCTGGGCGCCGAGCGCGGCGGCGAGCTCCGTGATGAGCAAGCGGCCGCCCTCCGTCATTCGCATCGCCGTCTCGACGAAGACGCGCACCGGCTCGTCGAGCGAGGCCTTGAAATCATCGAGGAAAGCGGGGATGTCCTCCAGTCGCCCGATCGCGGCGGCAGCCTTCTCGGCGGGTGTGCGGTCGGCGGAGAGCAGCAGGTGGTGCAGCCCGCCGAGCAGATGTGAGAGCCAGAACTCGGGATTCTTCGACTGCGGCTTCAGGTTCTCGAAGCGGCGCAGCATGACGCGAATCTCGTTCAACAGCGCCGTGCGGTCGATCTCTTCGTCGAGATCGGTAGCGTTGGATTCTTCCAGCGCGGAGGCGATCGATTTGAGTGCCGCGAGGTGGGGCGTGAGCGCGGCGGGACTGAAGCGGCCGTAGTGGTAATCGTGGCCCGGCACGCCGGCCTGAGTGGCGGCCACCGGATCCAGATGCCAATAGAGATCGAAAAACGACTTCTCGATGTCGCGGAAGCTCATGCGCTCAGTAACCGATGGCACTCTTCGTCGGACAAAACCCGGTCGGTGCGCTTCGCCGCATCGAACAGCGTGCGGCACGCCTTTTCGTCCTCTGGATCATAACCGTGGTGTTCCAGCCAGTACTTCACGTTCGACAGACCTGAGACGGGCGAAATCTCGATGCGCTGCTCGAACCCAAACTCCTCGGCCGGTACTGAGCTATACACCCGATCGGCCAGCCAGTTGTGCCCCTTTTTCTTGGCCTTGATGATCGCGGCGGCGTGCACCCCGGTGCCCGTCCGGAACGCATCGGTCCCCACCACCGGATAGTTCACGGGAATCGGCACGCCGACCGCGTCGGCGACCAGCCGGCAGTACTCGGGCAACCGGCGAATATCCCCCTTGTGCGCGCCGAGCAGCTTGAGATTCACGATCAGGAGGTCCATTTCGGCGTTGCCGACCCGCTCGCCGACCCCGAGCGCCGTCGCGTGCACCCGGTCCACGCCCGCCTCGATCGCGGCGAGACAGTTGATCAGTCCCATGCCGCGATCACGATGTCCATGCCAGTCGATTTTGACGTCATTCTTTTTGACGATTTCTTGTTTGACGAATTTGACGAGCGCCCGAACGCCGTCTGGAGTTGCATGCCCAACTGTGTCCGCGAGACAGATTCGCCCTGCGCCGCACTCGATGGCCGCACCATAAAGCGCCTTAAGTGTTTCAGGCCTGGCCCGCGTCGTATCCTCCGTGACGTACATGACCGGCAGGCCGTGCTTCACCGCGTAGCTGACCGCCTGTGCGGTCGCTGCCACGATGCGGTCCACCGTCCAATCCTCTGTATACTGCCGGATCGGGGAGGAACCGATGAACGTCGCGGCTTCGATCTTAATCCCCACCTCATCGGAGACGCGGACGATCGGCTCGATATCGGCGATGACGGTCCGCGCGGCACAATTCGGGGCGATCGGGAGCTTATGATCGCGGATCTCCAAGGCGAGCGCCCGTACCTGGTCGACGACGCGAGGACCGGCGCCCGGCAGGCCGATGTCGGCGGCCACGATGCCCAGGTCGGCCATCAGGTGCAACAGCCGCTTCTTTACGTCGAGCGACGGATCGGTCACCGACGGCGACTGCAGCCCGTCGCGCAGCGTCTCGTCATTGAGATCAACCCGCGCACGGCTCCAATCGAACGCACCGTCTGGTCCGCCCGCGCTGTTCCAGTCGTAGATGAGCTGCCGTTCCTCCATCCGCGTAGTGTCGCGTCACCCCTTTCTGAGGTCAAGGCACACACCGCGCACTGTTGCAGAACCCGCGCTAAAGGTCATACTTTGCCATCGTGATCGACGCCGTTCTCCAGAATGAACGCGTGCGGGCCGCGCGCGCGTTCATCGAGCGCTCCGATGAAGCGACGCTCAGCCGCCAGGCCGCGCTGTCCGCGATCCCGGCACCGACGGGAGCGGAAGGGGCGCGCGGCGCGCGCGTCGCGGACATGCTGGATGACGCAGGGCTGGACGATGTAGCGATCGACGATGTCGGGAATGTGCGGGGATGGTATCGAAACGACGCGGGCAATGTAGGGGCGCAGCATGCTGCGCCCCTACACGACGGATGCATCGTCATATCCGCCCATCTGGACACCGTTTTCGGTCCGGAATTGGACGTGTCCGTGGCGCGCCGCGGGGCCCGGCTCGAGGGCCCAGGCATCGCCGATAACGCGCGCGGTCTCGCCGCACTCGTCGCCATCGGCGAGGCGCTCGTCCGGGCGCGGGTGGACACCCGGCGATCGGTGTTGTTTGCGGCGACCGTGGGCGAGGAGGGTAGCGGGGATCTCCGTGGGGTCCGGCATTTGTTAGGCCCGTCCGACCGTCCGACCGTCCGCCCGTCCGCCTTTATCGCCCTGGACGGAGCCGGCATCGAGCGCATCGTGCATCGCGCGCTGGGCGCGCGCCGCTACCGCGTCACCTACTGCGGCCCCGGCGGCCACTCATGGGCTGCGTACGGCGTCGCCAATCCAGCCAACGCCGTTGGCAAAGCGATCGATCGCATCGCCGGCATTCCCACGCACGACGCACCACGCACGACGCACGCGGTGGTGCGGCTTGGGGGTGGCACCGGTCTCAATTCGATTCCTCAGAACTCTTGGTTCGACCTGGATTTGAGAAGCGAGGATCCACGCGCGCTCGAGAAGCTCGACGCGGCGGTGCAGGCAATTCTGACTCAGGCGCTCGAGGAGGAGAATCGCCACCGCGTTCCCGGCACGGCTCCGCTCACGATCGACGTGCGGCGCGTGGGGGATCGTCCTTCAGGCCTCACGCCCCGGACGCATCCGCTGGTGCAGACCGCGGTCGCCGCGACGCGTGCGGTGGGCCACGACCACCAGCTCGCCTGTGCCTCGACCGATGCGAACGTCCCCATCGCCCTCGGCGTCCCCGCGGTGGCCCTGGGCGCGGGTGGCCGCGCGGGCGATGCACACCTGCCGACGGAGTGGTATGAAAACGACACGGGCGCGCTCGGTATCGTGCGCGCCCTCCTCGTGACCGCGGCGATGGCGGAAGCTCAGTGAGCAGCTGCGCCGCCTCCCGGCATTCCTCTACTGCGATGCATTAGGAGCAGCAGCGGAAGCGACAGGACGAATGCCGTCCCGAAGAGCAGGAACAGCTGGTCGAACGACAGCATCATCGCTTGCTTCGTCACGACGCCATTCAAGAATCCGATCGCCTTCGTCTGCGCGATGGCCGGCAGCTCGCCCCGCCCAATGAGCGCCTGCGTGATCATCGCGACACGCTCGCGTGTCGCTTCGGCGTACGGCGTCACGTTGGCCGCGAGATCGGCGCGATGAATCGCCGTGAAGCGCTGCAGCAGGGTCGCCGAGAGCGCGATGCCCACGCTGCCGCCCAGCTGCCGCATCAGATTGAACAAGCCCGTCCCGTTCGGAATCCTGGACATGGGGAGATCGGCGAGCGCGAGGTTCGTGAGCGGCACGAAGATCAGGCCGAGGCCCACGCCACGGAAAATCAGCGGCCAGAAGAAGTCGGACATGCCGCTTTCGGTGGTGAAATGCGCGTGCTTCCACATCGACAGCGCGAAGATTGCGACGCCCGCTAGGATCGAGAGCCGTCCGTCGAATTTGCCGGCGGTCCGCCCCATGACCGCCATCGTGAACGCACTGGCGAGCGCGCCAGGGAGAATCACCAAGCCGGTCTGATTCGCGGTGAAGTTCCGGACGTTCTGCAAGTAGACCGGCAGGACGAACACTGTCGCGTAGAGACACACGCCCAGGACGAGTCCAAAGACCACGCCCACCGCGAGCTGCCGGCTTTTTAGAATGCGGAGGTCGACCACGGGGTCCTTGGTGCGCAGCTCGTGCCAAATGAACGTGATCAGCGAAATCGCACTCGTGATCCCGAGCAGGCGCACCGATCCCGATGCAAACCAATCGAGGCGCTCCCCACGCTCCAGCATCGTCTGCAGGGCGCCGATCCCGACGGCCAACAAGCCGAGACCGATGAAGTCCACGCGCGAGGACCGCTCCTGGTGCTGTGAGTCGTTGATGAACGACATCGTCAGCGCCAGCGCCAGCATGCCGAACGGAATGTTGATGTAGAAGATCCACGGCCAGCCGTACATGTCGGTGATCCACCCGCCGACCGTCGGACCCAGCGTCGGACCGACCATCACGCCGACGCCGAAGATGGCCATCGCGGTGCCGTACTCTTCGCGGGGGAACTCTTCGTAGAGAATCGCCTGCGACGTCGAGAGCAGCGCGCCGCCGCCCAGTCCCTGGATGATGCGCCAGAAGACCAGCGCTTCGAGCGAGCCGGCATTGCCGCACATGAACGAGGCAATCGTGAACAGCGCGATCGATCCGGCGAAGTAGCTGCGCCGGCCGAAGTAGGCCGACAGCCAGCCGGTGATCGGGAGCACGATCACGTTGGCGACGATGTAGCCGGTCGAGACCCAGGCGATCTGATCGAGCGTCGCGCCCAGGTTCCCCATCATGTGCGGAATCGCGACGTTCACGATGCTGGTATCGAGCAGCTCCAGCACCGACGCGAGCGAGACCGTGATCGCGATCAGGTACTTGAAACGATATCGGTCCGGCGCCGCCGGCAGCGCAATCGCCGTCATTTGCTAGTGCGTCTTGATGGTCGCGACGACGCTCATGCCGGGCCGCAGCGTATGCTTGGGATCCACAGGACCATCCAGGTGAATGCGCACGGGGATCCGCTGCACCACCTTCGTGAAGTTGCCCGTCGCGTTATCGGGCGGCAGCAACGAGAACTTCGCCCCCGTCGCGGGCGAGAGGCTCTCGACGTGCCCGCGGAAATGCACGCCCTGGTACGCGTCCACCGTGATGTCCGCGGAGTCGCCGGGCGTCACGTCGGCCGTCTCGGTTTCCTTGAGATTCGCCGTCACCCATACGTCTTCGAGCGGCACGACCGTCATCAGCGGCTGGCCGGGCTGCACCAGCTGGCCCAGCTCCACCGCTTTCTTTGAGACGACGCCGTTCGAGGGCGCGATGACCCGCGTGTACGAGAGCTGCAGCGCGGTCTGATCGCGGGAGGCCCGTGCCGCCGCCACGCGGGCATCGGCACCCACCAACGCCGCCTGCGCGGACGCGAGTTGCGCCCCCGCCGCCGTCGCCGCGGCGCGGGCGGCATCGAGCTGCTGCTGGCTGACGACGTTCTGGGCCGCGAGCGGCTCCATGCGCGCCAGATCCGCAGTCGCTTTGACAGCGTTGGCCTGCGCCTGGGCAACGGCCGCGTCCGCCTGTCCGACGCGCGTGCGACTGCTCACCGTAGCGAGCAGCGCCGCGAGGTCCGCGTCGGTCTGCGCAAGCCGCGAACGGTAGTCGCGGTCATCGAGCACGACCAGCGTGTCGCCGGCCTTCACCGCTTGATTCTCCGCGACGCGCACCTCGACGACGTAGCCGCCGACCTTCGGCAGCACCGGCACGATGTGGCCGTCGACCTGCGCGTTGTCGGTGGAGACGTGCGAGCGGCCGAACCACCACTTGCGCGCCCCGAAGATCACCAGCCCGAGCAAAATCACGCCCATGATCATGAAGACCGTGCGCCGCGAGCCCTTGGGAGGCGCTGCCGGGGCCGGCGTGGAGGGGCGGGGCGCCGGCCGCGCCGGATTCTCTGTCTTTGGTTCCATCGTCGTAGCCATTGTCCTCTTCCTTAATGCAGGGTCCGCGCGCTGCCCACCGATCGGGCCAACGCAATCCGTGCCGATACCGCGGCAAACCGCGCGTCGATGTCCGCATCGCGCGCGCGCAGCAATGAGGCTTGAGCGGTGATGACTTCGATGTTGCCGGCGACGCCCGCCCTGAAGCGCTGCCGTGCCTGCGAGACTTCTTCCGCCGCGAGCTGTAGTCGCTCGGTCGCGATCATCTGTTGCGCGACCGCGGACCGCAGATCGAGCAGGGCGCCATCCACGTCCGCGCTCACCTGCTCACGCAGATCGCGGAGACGCACATCAGACTCCCGAACCACCGCTTGCTGCTCCGCCAACCGGCCTTCGCGCCGGAAGCCGTCGAGAATCGGCAGCGTGACCTGCACGGCGACTTGCCGTGTGCTGAGCGCGGAGGCCAACGCCACGCCGCTCAAGCCGTAATCGGCTTCGAGCTCGAGCCGCGGGAGCCGCTCCGACGAAATCGCCGACGCCGCCGTACGGGCCGCGGCGCCGCGTGCGAGCTCGGCGGCGAGGTCTGGTCGAACGGCGACCCCCTGCGCCACCGCCGCGCTGCGATCCGCCGGCACGTCGGCGGCGCCCAGCTGGGCGTTCAGCGTGTCGGAGAGCGTGATCGGCGTGGCGGGATCGATTCCCAACGCGCGGGCGAGATCGATCCTGGCCCGGTCGAGCTGATTCGATGCCACGATGAGACGCCCCGCTGCCTCGGCGAGCTGCGTCCTGGCGCGCGTGACGTCGATCGACGCGCTCACGCCCGCCTGCTGCTGCGCCACCGCGAGACCGACCAGCTCGGCGGCCAGGGCGGAATCGGCCTGGCGGGCGTTGACGACGGCTTGCGCCCTCGTCGCCCGGGCGTATGCCAACGCAACGTTCTGCGCACTCGCTTCGATCACGGCCGAGCGATCCGCTCCCGCTGCCGACGCCTGGCTCTTGGCGGCGCTCACCCGACCCATGTTCGCGAAGTCGAACAGCGTCTGGGTGACCCGCACGCGTCCGTCATAGGCGTCGAAGGGACCGATGATTTTCGGGATGCCCGGGAAGGAAAGGCCTTGTGCCTGCGTATTGAAGTTGCGGCTCAACCACCCGCCCGACAGCTGGAGATTCGGGAGTAGTCCCGAGCGCGCCTG
>Ga0222623_10000421_pt1 | contig 13270 bp, 15 predicted proteins | sample PLMtaG_FD_177336 | JGI IMG/M metagenome (GOLD analysis project Ga0222623, IMG submission 177336) | Groundwater sediment microbial communities from an aquifer in East River, Colorado, USA - PLM2_30_coex | ecosystem: Environmental > Terrestrial > Soil > Riparian zone | place: USA: East River...
GTACCGAGTGGGACCACGTCGTGCTCCAGTGGCACCTGATTGGCGGTCCCCGTGGCGATCCGGAACGCGCCGATCGCGACGATCGCCAGCGCCAGTCCGACGAACAGATACGTTGGGACGGCGAAGATGTTGCCGGACTCCCGCAGCCCGCGGAGATTGGCGACCGTGATCAGGGCGATGGACACGAACGCGATTTCGATGCGGAAGTCGTACGCGACTGGGAACACGGACTGGATCTGGGCGATCGCCGAGGCCGTCGAGACGGAGACCGTCATCACGTAATCGATGAGGAGTGAGGCCGCAGCGATCAGGCCGAAGATTGGTGCGAGGTTCGTCCGGGCGACAACGTACGCGCCGCCGCCGTTCGGATAGGCACGGCAGACCTGGCGGTATGAGACGGCGACGACGGCGAGGAGCAGCGCGATCGCGATCGAGACATGAATCGCGAAGAACAGTGCGCTCGCCCCGGCAAGCACCAGGACGCGAAGGATCTCCTCGGTGGCGTACGCGGACGAGCTGATCGCGTCCGAGCTGAAGATCGCCAGCGCCTTCCTCTTGGACAGCCGCTCGCCTATCTCCTCCTCGTTCGCGAGAGGCCGCCCGAAAACGATTTGCCGAAAGCGCGCGAGCGCGCGACCGCGAGCTGTCCGCGGCACGGATGCCGCCTCGCGGGCGATGAGCTGGTTCGGGCCGGCGTAGCGGAAGTAAGGTGCGTGCGGCCGCTCGACCCGGACTCGGCGGTCACCTGCCTTACGCCCCTGGAGCGGACGCCTTCCGCCGATCATCGCGCCGCCAGCCGATGGCTCGTGATCGAGCCGTCAACCATCGATCGCGGGACCGATAAGAAGGCTGATCGCGTGGCCGGGCTCCGTCGAGCGTTCAAGGACGAAGCGGACACCGGCCTCCTGCGCTCGGGCGAGACCGATGCCTGCGGCGTCCTCGGCGGCCGCCAGCCCAACGAGTCTGATGCGGCGCGCCTGGCCCCGGCGCACAAGTTCGATCGCGACCTCGATCTCTGCGAGGGCGACCTCGAGAGGGTCGCGCTCGGAGGCAGCCGGAATCCCGGACCAGACACGGTTCATGCCTCCAACGTATTCGCCACCTCCAAGATAGCGGAGCGTCCCGCGGACATCCCGGCCTCAACAGCGGCTCAATAGTGGCCGGGTCGAGAGCTCAGGCGTCCCTGACGCGGTATCCGACCCCTGGTTCGGAGGTAATCAGGTCGCGGAACTCGCCGCTCGGGTCGGCGGCAGCGATCTTCCGTCGCAACCGGCTGACGTAGACGTGGAGATAGTGATCCTCGCCCGCGTATTGCCGGCCCCACACCGCGCGCAGCAGCCGGCCATGGGTGACGAGCCGGCCGGACCAGCTCATCAGGGTCTTGAGCAGCTCGTATTCCCGCGGCGTCAGGTCGAGTCGCGCCCCGCCGATCCGGACTTCTCTCCGCGCGACGTCCAGCGTGAGGGACCCGTGGCGGAGCGATCCAGTGACGTCCGCAGCCGGCCCCGCTGCCCGCCGCAGGAGCGCGGCCACCCTGGCCTGCAGCTCCGCCATACCGAACGGCTTCGTCACGTAATCGTCGGCGCCGAGCTCGAGCGCGGCGACCTTGTCGCGCTCCTCGCCACGGGCTGAGAGGATGAGGATCGGGGTTGTGCCGTCGCGCCTCAGCCGCCGGATGACCGAAGTCCCATCGGCGTCGGGCAGCCCGAGATCGAGGACGACGAGATCCGGCCGCTGCGCGTCCCACGCCCTGAGGGCGTCGCCGGCCGTGCCCGCTTCGGCGGGCCGGTAGCCGTGAGCGCTCAGGTTCGAGACGATCAGATCCCGCGTCGCTTCGTCGTCCTCCACGACCAGCAGCCGCGGCCCGCCGCCGGTCATTGGGTCGGTTCGCCGGGCGGTTCGGGGGCGGCCTGGAGGAACACGTCCACCGCCAGGCCACCGAGCTCGCTCCGCCCGGCCACGACCTCGCCGCCCATCGCCTCGGCGAGACCGCGAACGACGCCGAGGCCGATTCCGAGCCCCCGCCGCGAGCCCTCGCCGGTCCGGGGCACGCGGTAGAACTTCTCGAAGAGCCGGCTCTCGGATTCCGGCGGTACGCCAGGGCCGCCGTCCTCGATCCGGATACGCACCCGACCGTCCGCGCACGTCGTGGCCCTGACCCGGATCCGCGCGGCGGGGGCGTACTTGGCCGCGTTGTCGAGGAGATTCGTCAGCACCTCGTCGACGTGGACCGCGTCGGCTCGGACGGGCGGGAGATCCGGCGCGAACGCGAGCTCCACTTCACGGCCATCGAACGTCGATGCGAGGCGCGTGACGGTCGGCCGGACGAGGTCCTCGACGTCCAGCACCTCGAGGCTTGGCCGGAGCGCGCCGCCTTCGATGCGGCTCATGTCCAGCAGGTTGCGCACGAGCTCGTTGAGCCGATCGGCCTCGAGATCGATCGTCTGGGCCGCCGCCCGGCGCTCCACGTCCGTCCAGGCAACTTCGGGATCCATCAGGCTACCGGCCGCGGCCCGGATCGCGGCGAGCGGCGTTCGGAGGTCGTGGGAGACAGAGTCCAGAAGCGCGTCCTTGAGCGCTTCGCTCTGGCGCGCGATCTCAACCGCATTCGCGGTCTCCGCCAGCTGCTCCCGCTTGAAGGCGAGCCCGATCTGGTCGGCCGCCAGGCTGAGCAGGCGGGTCTCCTCCGGATCGGGCAGGCCGTCGCGGCGTGAGCGCGTGGCCCAGATCGAGCCGAGGGTCTCCTCGTCGGCAACGATCTTCACCCGGAATAGCTCCGTCTCCGGGTCCGCGATTCGTTCCCCGCGCCGGTCCTGGGGCTGGTGCGCCCGGACCCAGCGAGCCGGAAGATCGCCCGGCGTCCTGTTGAGCAGCGCATGAATGGGCGGTGACGGACGCGGGCCTGAGCCCGTATCGGCGACGATCGCCTCGCGACCCGCGACCTGTCGGCCAAACCAGGTTCGGCTCATCCGCGTTTCTGCGGCCAGCCCCTCCAGGATCGCCGGCAGCGCATCGGCGACGTTCGGGGCCGTCGCCAGCGTCCGACTGATCCGGAAAAGCGCTTGCGACTCGCGGGCGCGCCTTGCCGCATCCTCCGCCCGGTCCGATTGGAGCGCCGCCAGCCTGCCGATGACGATTGCGACGAACAGCAAGAGGAGCAGGTTGAGCCACTCCGAGGGGTCCTCGACAGCCAGCGTGAATCGGGGTTCGACGAACAGCGAGTTGTACAGCAGGAACGAGACAACGGCGGCGATCAATGCCGCTCCTGTGCCCAGGATCACCGCAACGGCAACGACCGCGACGAGGTAGATCGACGACGCGTCCGGGACGGCCAGCGGCGGGGCCTCGACGAGGGCGATGGCGAGGGTCGCGATCGGAAACAGCGCGATGGCCGCCAGCACCGCCCGTGGGCCCACGGATGGGCGGCGACGCCCGCCGAACGAGGCACGCAGACGCGAACGAACTGAGGCCGATGGCACCGATCGATCGTACCAGCGGTTGACAGCGCCGGCGACGGCTGGGTAAGGTGACCCTAACGAACGTTAGGTAGGAGGCTCGACGTGGTGATCGAGGCAAGCGGCCGTCGACAGGAGATCGATGCTGTCGCCGGCGAGCTCTTCCACGCCCAGGGTTACGCGGCGACGAGCGTCCGCGACATCGCCCGGGCGCTCGACATGCAGGGAGCGAGCCTCTACGCCCACGTGACGTCGAAAGAGGATCTGCTCTGGTCGATCGTCGATCGGGCGGCCACGGCGTTCGAGGCAGGCGCGGATGCCGCCCTGGCCGAGAGCGCGAGCGGCGACGCGGTCGATAGGTTGGCGGCCCTCGTCGAGGCACACGTCGAGGTCGTCACCGCGGATCCGGAACGCGCAAGCGTGTTCGTCACGGAGTGGCGGCACCTCTCGGAGCCTCGCCGCGAGGGGATCGCGCGGCGTCGCGACAACTACGAGGGGCGGTTGCGGCAGCTGATCGTCGACGGGATCTCTCTCGGCGCGTTTCGCGCAACTGACCCCGCCCTCGCCGCGACCTTTCTCTTGACCGCCCTCAACGGCATCGCCACGTGGTTCCGGCCGGATGGGCGGCTCAGCGCCGATCGGATCGCCGACCATTACGTCGACCTGGCGTTACGCTCCCTGTCGGAGGACCACCGATGACCGACCCGCTCGCCCTCGATCCCATCCTGGCTCCCGGCGACCGGGCGCGCCTCCCATTCAACGAGGACATCCCGCACGACGAGCGCTTCCGCCATTTCGAGGAGCACGTACTCGCCGGCGGCAAGGTGGAGTCGACCGACTGGATGCCCGACGAATACCGCCAGGGCGTCCTCCGCTTCGTCGAGATGCACGCCAACAGCGAGCTGATGGGCGTCCTGCCGGAGCGCGAGTGGATCATGCGTGCGCCGACGCTCCGGCGGAAGCTCGCCTTGACGGCCAAGGTCCAGGACGAGGTCGGTCACGCCCAGCTGCTCTACCGAGTGGCGGAGGACCTTGGCAAGCCGCGCGAGGCGATGTTCGAGGACCTGCTCGCCGGCAAGACGAAGTTCCACAACGTCTTCCACTATCCAACCCATTCCTGGGCGGACGTCGGCGTCATCGCCTGGCTCGTCGACGCCGCGGCGATCGTCGCGCAGCAGGCCCTCCGCGACTCGTCGTACGCGCCATACGCCCGGACGATGCGCAAGATCTGCTGGGAGGAGTCGGTCCACATCATGCACGGGCGGGACGTCGTGGTGACCATGGTGACGGGCACGCCCGGCCAGCGCGCCGCGCTCCAGGAGGCGCTCGACCGATGGTGGGGGCCGCTCATGCAAATGCACGGCCCGCGCAGTGAGCGCGAGAAAGATCGCGACATCCACTGGCGGATCAAGGCCAAGACATCCGAGGAGCTGCGCCAGGAGTTCCTCTCGATTTACGTGCCCCGGATCCGCGAGCTCGGCCTGACCCTGCCGGATCCGGAGCTCCGGCTCGACGAGACGGCGGGGCGATGGGTGTACACGGAGCCGGACTGGCAGGAGCTAAGGACTGTCGTCACGAACCACGGCCCGAAGTCGGAGGAGCGCTTGGCGTTCCGTCGGCTCAATTACGCGAAGACGCAATGGGTCCGGGATGCGATTCTGTCCGCGTCCTCGGGCGGATGGCGTCGCGGAGCTCCGCCTCCGACCTCGGAGAGCGAGCGGCTACTCCCAGCTGAAGGTGCCATTTCATGACCGATCAGCAGCCGGGCGATCGCGCGTCGGCGTCCGAGTCGGGGCCGCCTCTGGAGCCCTGGGAGGTCTTCCGCCAGGAGAAGGAAGGCGACGCGATGCGGCACGGCGGATCGGTGATGGCGCCTGACGCCGTCCTCGCCGTCCACTACGCCCGGGAGATGTACGGCCGGCGCCAGGAGAGCGTCCGGCTCTGGGTCGTCCGCCGGGCCGACGTCCACGATCTGTCGGATCAGGACCTGCTCCAGCCGCCTCTCGACCGCTCGTTCAAGAAGCCGGGCGGCTACGTCATGCGCGACAAGCTGGCCGCGGCCCGCGAGCAGTCGGGTCAATCGAAGCCGAAGGCGAGGGCCGGGCGGTCGAAGGCGGCCGGCGGGACCGATCGATGACGACAACGCGGGCCGCACTCGCGGCCTCGGTCGACCCAGCGACGCGTGCCCCCCTCGACGAGCTGCTGCTCTCGATGGCCGACGACGAGTTCGTCATCGGATTCTCGGATTCCGAGTGGACCGGCATCGCCCCGCTGCTCGAGGAGGACGTGGCGATGAGCTCGCTCGCCCAGGACGAGCTGGGACACGCGGCGGCGCTCTACACGCTGTTGGCCGAGATTCGGCCCGACGGTCACGACGCCGACGCGATCGCCTACGATCGCCAGCCCGACGAGTACCGCCATGCACGGCTGCTCGACCACGGACGGGGCGACTGGGCGATGACGATCGCTCGACGCTACCTCTACGACACCGCGGACGGCGCGCGCCTGGAAGGACTCGTCGGCTCGTCGTTCTCGCCGCTCCGCGAGCTCGTCGACAAGATCCGCCGCGAGGAGCGCTATCACGTCATGCACGCGACGACGTGGCTGGAGCGGCTCGCTGCGCGTGAGGGCGAGCCCCGCGAACGATTGCTCGCGGCGCTCGAGGAGCTCGCTCCGGACGCCGCGACTGTATTCGCGCCCCTCGCCGGCGAGGAGCGCCTCGTCGAATCCGGCGTCCTCTCCGAGCCGATGGCGCTGCTGGAGGCACGCTGGCGAGCGACGATCACGCCGCTGTTCGTCCATCTCGGTCTGCCGATGCCGCCGGCAGCGGCCCACCCCGACCGAGGGCGGACCGATCATCGGGAGCCGTTCCGCTGGCTCTGGAACGAGTTCACCTCGGTCCGCCGATCCGACCCGGTGGCGACATGGTGACGGCGCTCGCGCGGACAGAGCCGGCGGCGCCGTCACCGGCCGTGCCGCCGTCGGTCGACGAGCTGATGTTCGCCCTCGCGGAGGTCGCCGACCCCGAGATTCCGGCAATCTCGATCGTCGATCTCGGGATCGTCCACCGGGTCGAGCTCGCGGAAAACGGCCGGATCGAGGTCGAGCTTCTTCCGACGTTCGTCGGTTGCCCTGCGATCGACGCGATCCGCCTCGCCGTCGGCGAGCGCCTCGCGACGTTCGGGAGGCCGGTCGACGTCAGCATCACGTTCGAGGTCCCCTGGACATCCGATCGGATCACGGCCGCGGGCCGCACGCGCCTTCGGGAATCGGGGTTCGCGCCGCCGGCGGAGCCGGAGGAGGTCCGCTGTCCGTTCTGCGATTCCGCGAACGTCGCTATGGACAGCGCCTTCGGCCCGACGCTCTGCCGCTCACTGTTCTACTGCCGGACCTGCCGCCAGCCGTTCGAGTCCTTCAAGGCCGTCTGAGCGTTGGAGATCATAGGGATCGTCGGGGCCGGGACGATGGGCGCAGGCATTGCCCAGATCGCCCTGGAGCATGGCCACGAGGCCGTGCTTTATGACGTCGACGAGGAGGCGATCGCACGCGGCCGCCTGCGTGTTCGCGAGGGACTCGCCCGCCGGGCCGCCAGGCTCGATCTCGACGCCGACACGATCGACGACTGGGTCGAGGGCCGGCTGGCCGGTCTGCGGCAAGCGGAGGCCCTGGTGTCGCTCGCCGCTCAGACCGACATCGTGATCGAGGCCGCTCTCGAGGTCCTGCCCCTCAAGCAGGACATCTTCCGCGCCCTCGATGGAGAAGCCGATCCCGACGCCATCCTCGCCACGAACACGTCGGCGCTCCGCGTAGCCGACGTCGCGGCACTGGCGACCCACCGCGAGCGGATCCTCGGACTTCACTTCTTCAATCCCGCGCCGCTCATGGCGCTCGTCGAGGTCGTGGTCACCGCTGAGACGGATCCTGCGGTTGTCGAGCGGGCGGAGCGGCTTCTCCGCTCGTGGGACAAGACCCCGGTTCGATCGGCCGACCGGCCGGGCTTCATCGTCAACCGCGTCAATCGGCCGTTCACGATCGAGGCCCTCCGCCTGCTCGAGGCGGGCGAGGCCTCCGTCGAGGCCGTCGATGCCGCGCTTCGCGACACGGGCTTCCCGATGGGCCCGTTCGAGCTCATGGACCTCGTCGGGATCGACGTCAACCTCGCCGCCGCGCGCGGTGTCTGGGACCGACTGGGCCGACCAGACCGGCTTCAGCCGTCGACCATCCAGGAGCGGCTCGTCGACGACGGCCACCTCGGACGCAAGGCCGGCAGCGGGTTCTACGTTTACGAGGGCGGCCGACGCGGATCGGTCGCGCCCGAGTTCGCCGGCGCCGCCACGACCCTCGCGCCAAACGTGATCGCCGACCGGATCCTGTTGGCCGTCATCAACGAGGCGTGGCATGCGCTCGGAGATGAGGTCGCCAGCGAAGCCGACATCGACCTCGCGCTTCGGTTAGGTGCGGCGCACCCGATCGGCCCATTCGAGCGAACCACGAGCCTGGGCGGGACCGAGGCGGTCGTCGCAGCGCTCGAGCGCCTCGCCGCCTCGGACGATCGCTTCACTCCCGCCGAAGCGCTGCGCCGTCGCTAGGGCGTTTTCGCCGGTGGCCGCCATCGTCGCGTACGATGGGTTGCCGGAGCCCGGTGCCATCCCGGCGCCCTCCACCGCCTCGAGGATCCCAACTACCATGCCCTTCTCCACTCGCGCTGCGCTTCGAACCGGCAGCGGCCTCATCCTCGCCGCCGCGCTCGCCGCTTGCAGCAGTCCGGCTGGTTCGAGCCAGCAACCCGCCTCGGCGGCCGCGGGCACGCCGAGCCCGGCGGCATCGACCGGGGCCCCCGAAGCGAGCGCAACTTCGGAGGCCACACCGGCCGCCTCGGTCCTGGTTCCGTCGATGGGCGCCGGCACGCCGCTCGTCGACCTCCTACCGAACGAGCTGGGCGGCGAGGCGACGCAGAAGCACGCGTTCGTCGGCGACGATCTGAGCGCGCTCGACGGCTCCACTGCGATGGTCTTTGGGAGCCTCCAGAATGTCCTTGGCTCCGACGGCTCGGACATGACGATCGGTGCCGCGTCCAATTCCAGAGCGAGCATCATCGCGATCCGGGTTACGGGCAAGTCAGCCCAGGAGGTCGGCGACGCGATGATCGCTGGCCGGACGCTGAACGCGACGACGACGAAGGACGAGCTCGATCTCGGGGGCAAGCACGTCGTCAAGGTGACGACAACGATCGCGCCGCTGCCCTTCTACATCTATGGCACAGGCGATGTCTCGTTCACGATCGCGGCGGCCGACGAGACGATCGTGGCGGAGGCGCTCTCGAAGCTGCCCTGACGCTACGCCCTGACGCCGGGCGGCTCCTGAGGCCGCTCGGCCTACAATCGCGGTCATGAGCCGCGACCTCCAACGACCGCTCCGCGACGCCTGGATCGTCGAGGCGGTCCGGACCCCGATCGGGCGATACGGCGGCGCCCTCGCCTCCGTCCGACCGGACGACCTGGCGGCGGCCGCGATTCGGGCCGTCGTCGATCGATCTGGGATCGACCCCAGCCTCATCGAGGACGTCATCCTCGGCTGCGCGAACCAGGCCGGCGAAGACAACCGCGATGTCGCCCGGATGGCACTGCTCCTGGCCAGCCTTCCAGTCGAGGTCGGCGGGTTGACCGTCAATCGGCTCTGCGGCAGTGGCCTCCAGGCGATCAATTCGGCGGCCCACGCGATCGCCGTCGGCGACGGCGACGTCTTCATCGGCGGCGGCGTCGAGTCGATGACCCGGGCGCCCTACGTGATGGCGAAGCCGGAGGCGGCCTGGGACCGTGGCGAGCGGGAGCTCTACGACACGACGCTCGGCTGGCGGTTCACGAATCCGACGCTCGCCGAGATGCACTACCCCTACTCGATGGGCGAGACGGCGGAGAACGTGGCGGAGCGTTGGGAGGTCGGGCGCGACCTCCAGGACGCCTTCGCCCTGGCGTCACAGCAGAAGGCCGTCGCGGCGATGGAGGCGGGCAGGTTCGACAGCCAGATTGTCCCGATCACGGTTACCCAGCGGAAGGGCGACCCGATCGTGGTGTCGCGCGACGAGCACCCCAGGGCGGACACATCAACCGAGGCGCTCGCGAAGCTCCGCCCGGCCTTCCGTGACGGCGGCACGGTTACGGCCGGCAACAGCTCGGGGATCAACGATGGCGCGTCGGCGGTGCTCCTCGTTGAGGCGGCCCGCGCGCGAGAGCTCGGACTCAAGCCGCTGGCGCGGATCGTGTCGACTGCGGTCGCCGGCGTCGATCCCGCGGTGATGGGGATCGGTCCGGTGCCGGCCACGAGAAAGGCCCTCGAGCGGGCGGGTATCGACGTGAAGGACCTCGATCTCGTCGAGCTCAACGAGGCCTTCGCCTCGCAATCGATCGTCTGCATCAACGAGCTCGGTCTGGATCCCGCCAGGGTCAACGTGAACGGCGGGGCCATCGCCCTCGGTCACCCGCTCGGCATGAGCGGCGGACGGCTCATCACGATGCTCGTCCACGAGCTACGACGAACGGGCGGGCGCTATGGCCTTGCCACGATGTGCATCGGGGTCGGCCAGGGAATCGCAACGGTGGTCGAGCGGATCGACGGCTGACGCCGCCGCTCGGTCCATTTCGGCACAACGCTTGTCTGAATCTGTTGCGCAGCGTACGATCGGGCCATCGACCGACCTATTCATTTGCGACAGACTCCCAGAAGCAACCCCACCCTCCCGAGGAGGATCGCAGCCAATGTTGGAAATCCAGCCGACCGTCGTCAGCCTGACGGATGCGGCCGCATCGAAGCTCCGTGACCTCACCGCCGAGGAGACGAATCCGCAGATCGGGCTGCGCGTCTACGTCTACAGCGGCGGTTGTTCCGGCTTCCGCTACGGGATGATGCTCGAAGACGCCCCGACCGCCGAGGACAAGATCCTCGAGGCGAACGGCGTGAAGGTCTACGTCGACGGCAACAGCGTCGAGTTGCTCAAGGGAGCCCAGATCGACTACGTCGACACGCTCATGGGCGCCGGTTTCACTGTGAACAATCCGAACGCCGTCGCGGCCTGCGGCTGCGGCTCGAGTTTCCGGACCGCCGACGATACGGGCTCGCCCAAGGGCTGCTCGCACTAACCTCCCGAACGATTTCCGACAACAGGCTGACGCCGCCGGGCAACCGGCGGCGTTTTCGATTCGCCCTAGACTGACGCCACTCCCGTCTCCCGTCACACATTGGTGGAATCCGCCATCAAGCTCCCTCTCTTCCCGCTTCACGCCGTTCTCTGTCCCGGTATCGCGCTTCCGCTCCACATCTTCGAGGAGCGTTACCGCGAACTCGTCAGGTATTGCATCGACGGCGCGCTGCCGTTCGGCGTCGTCCTGATCCGGGACGGCCGCGAGGTCGGCGACGGGACGATCTCGTTCTCGGCGATCGGCACGCTCGCGGAGATCCGCCAGGCCGGCCGCTATCCCGACGGGCGGTACGACCTGCTCGTCGTCGGGACTGGTCGCTTCGCGATCGAGGAAGTGAGCGTCGGCGAGGAGCTGTACCTCATTGCCGAGGCGACCGTCCTCGACGACGAGCTCGGCGATGCGGACGAAGCTCGCCAGCTGGCGAATCGTGCCACGCGCCGATTCGTGCGCTACCTCGAGCTGCTCCAGCCACGCGACGGCGAGACGGCCGAGGAGCTCGACATCCGGGTCGAGGTGGAGACCGAGGACGCGATGCCCGCGGTCGAACCGGGCGAGGAGGACGTCCGGGCGACGATGGGCGACCCGGCCTCGGAGCGCCGGGTGATCATCCCGGACGACCCGACGGTCCTGTCGTACTTGCTGGCGGGCATCATCCAGGTCGAGTTGCCGCGGCGTCAGGTGCTGCTCGAGGCCGACACGACTGAAGACCGCTTGCGGGACCTGCTCTCACTTATCGACCGCGAGACATTCCTCTTGCGGCGCCGGCTCCGCGCCTTCACGCCGTTACCGGACGGGATAGGCCCCCGCCGCAGCTGAGCTCGCCGCAGTTGAGCCCTTCGGCGCCTTTGACGTGGCGCTACAGCTCGCATAGAATATCAATGTGCCATTGAACATTCCGTCTGACCGCGAGCGTGTCGCGGCCGAAGCCCTCGACGAGCTGACGTCCTGGAACCCGCGTGAGCGGATGAACGAATTCCGATCCTGGGTTGCCTGCTCGCTGAGTCTCATCCACCTTCATGTCCTGAGCCTGCTCGAGGCCGACGGGCCGCTCTCGATGACGCACCTCGCGGAGGCTCTCGACGTCTCGGTTGCCAGCGTGACCGGGATCGTCGACCGATTGGAGCAGCGCGGCTTCGTCGAGCGCCGCCGCGGACAGGACGACCGGCGGGTGATCGTCGTCCACCGGACCGCCGCGGGCGAGGCCGTCTTCAGCGATCTCGCTGCCCATCGGCGGGAGAGGTTGACCCGGCTGCTGGCCGAATTCAGCGACGAGGAGCTCGCGGCAACGCTCGTGTTCATGCGAGCAATCCGCCGCACCCGGAACGCCCTCGTTCCGGAACCGGTAGCTGGCCGATGATCGCGCTCTTCCGGACCTACCTCCGGCCGTACGTCGTACCCCTCGCGCTGGTCTTGATCCTGCTGCTCATCCAGGCGATCGGCAACCTGTATCTGCCCGACCTCAACGCCGACATCATCAACAACGGCGTCGCCAAGGGCGACAACGACTACATCCTGCGAACCGGCGGCCTGATGCTTGTGGTCACGGCCCTCCTGGCGGTCGCCGCCGTCATCGGCGTCTACTGGGGGGCGCGGGTCGCGATGGGCTTCGGGCGGGACGTCCGGAGCGCGATCTTCTCCAAGGTCGAGACGTTCTCCCAGGTCGAGGTCAATCGCTTCGGCCCGGCGTCGCTCATCACCCGCAACACGAACGACGTCCAGCAGGTACAGACCGTCGTCTTCATGGGCCTCACGATCCTCGTGTCGGCTCCGATCCTCATCGTCGGCGGCGTCATCATGGCCCTCCGAACGGACGTCCCCCTGTCGGGCCTGCTCGTGGTCGTGCTGCCGCTGATGGCCGGCGTCATCGGCCTCGTCCTGACCCGGGCTGTTCCCCTCTTCCGGGCGGTCCAGGAGAAGATCGACCGAATCAACCAGGTCATGCGCGAGACGCTCTCGGGCGTCCGGGTCATCCGGGCGTTCGTGCGGACGCCGCACGAGGAGGAGCGGTTCGACGCGGCCAGCCGCGACCTGTTCGGCACCTCGTTGCGGGTCACTCGCCTGTTCGCCATCACGATCCCGACGATGACCGCGATCTTCAACCTGTCGACCGTGGCCGTGATCTGGTTCGGGGCGACGCGGGTCAACGATGGCCAGCTGTCGATCGGCAATCTGACCGCATTCATGCAGTACCTCGCCCAGATCCTGTTCGCCGTCCTGACGGCCGTCTTCATGTTCATCCTCATTCCCCGCGGCGCGGTCTCGGCAGGCAGGATCCGGGAGGTGCTCGACACGGAGCCGATGATCCGCGAGCCGGAGTCTCCGATCACGCCGGACGACGCGGCGAAGCGTGGCGAGGTGATCTTCGACGGGGTCGAGTTCCGCTATCCGGGCGCCGAGCAGCCCGTCCTCCGCGAGATCGCGTTCCGGGCCGGGCCCGGCGAGACGACCGCGATCGTCGGCAGCACCGGCAGCGGCAAGTCGACGTTGATCAACCTCATCCCGCGGTTCTACGACGCGACCGAGGGCTCCGTCGCGGTCGGTGGCGTCGACGTCCGGCAGCAGGCGTTCGAGGAGCTCTGGCAGGGAGTCGGGATCGTCCCGCAGAAGGCCTTCCTGTTC
>Ga0222623_10000425_pt1 | contig 13243 bp, 8 predicted proteins | sample PLMtaG_FD_177336 | JGI IMG/M metagenome (GOLD analysis project Ga0222623, IMG submission 177336) | Groundwater sediment microbial communities from an aquifer in East River, Colorado, USA - PLM2_30_coex | ecosystem: Environmental > Terrestrial > Soil > Riparian zone | place: USA: East River...
GCATAGAGGTCGTGCCGGCTCCGCCGGCGCGGCCGTCTGCCTTTCGATCTCGGAGCCGCAGCCCTTTGCGTCCGACGCAACCAAAGAAAAGGAAGGTGGCGGCGGAGTCCTCGTCCGCCGCCGCCAGTACTCCGCGGGCCGCAGGAGTGATTGCCGTCAGTCCCTGGCCTTGGAGTCAGGACGGGAATCGGCAACAGGTTCTTCCTCCTTTAGCGCCGCAAGCTGACCGAAATCTTCCGTGAAGCGGGCCAGTCAACCGAGAACGGGTGATGGATCAAGTGACCCCTCGCCGCGATAGTCAGAAAGCACACCGAGACGGGCCCCGATGCGGCGGGGGCAACCTCGGAAAATCTCCTTCCATAGGAGACCCAGGAGGGGCCAGGCGGCGGCCCCTCTTGCGTTTTCTGGACATAGATCGACCGGAGCTCGCGGCCCTTACTCGGAAGTGCGCTCGTAGCTGACTCGACGGCGGATGTTGCCTTCATCGGCGGGGTCGAACCAGATCGAGATCAGCACCGCGCCGCGCGCCGCCGGCGATTGCGCCTCCTCCGCGTATTCGAGGGCAACGGCAACGCCCTGATCTGCGATCGCCGCGAGAGCCTCGGCGTTTGCTGCCCGTTTGGCGGCGACATGGGCTTTCTCCCAGCAGCGAACCTCGGCATGGAGTTCCTCGCCGTCTTCGCGTCGGATCCGGTAGTCCATCACCCAGCCATCCTGTGAAGGTGCCGTGAGGTCGTGCACTTCGACCATTTCGGCCATCTGGCTTACCTCCGTTCTGTCTGCGTTGCGGGCTCAGCGTCGGTTCCCGGGACGGTCAGGCCGAGGTCGCGCAGTTCGCGTCGTGACTTGCCCTTGAGCTTGCGCCCGAGCAAGGGGCGCCCGTCGTCATGCACGTAGACACCGGCCGGCTCCTTCGCGAGCGGCTCCTCCCACCCCGGTACAGGGCCAGGACGCGAAGGCCGAAGCCGATCGCAAAGGCGATCCCGGCCGCCGCCCACCAAGAGCCCAGAGCAACGCCCCGTTGAGGGCGTTCGTCGAAGCCGCGATCAGGTCGACCGTGGTGAAGCTTCCGGTCCACTTGAATCCGCCCCAGTGAACGGCCGTAGCGAGAAGCCCCGGGTTGAAGAGATCGACGCCCATATTCGAGCAGGAGGTTCGCGTAGGACGGTCGACGGCGCACCGTCCTGAACGGATGAAGCGCGAGCGGCCATGCGCGGGACTTACGGCCCCGACCGGAGGGTCCCTATACTCCGCCCCGGAAGCGGGCAACGTCCCGCTCCGCATCGAGAGAGGCTGAGGGAACCGGCCCTTTGAAGCTTCGGCAACCTGCCTTCGCGGCAAGGTGCCAAACCCGGCCGGGCCGCGAGCCCGGGTGGATGTGTCGAGCGAGTTCGGAAGGAGAACCAAGTGCCCGCGCAAAGCCAGACCCGCAACCGCTTTGTGGAGCGCCTCGAAACCGGGCCGGTGATCGTGGGCGATGGAGGCATGGGTGCGCTGCTCTCCGCGGCGGTCCCTCGCCTTCGCAGCCCGGAAGAGGCGAATCTGCGCGCGCCCGACGCCGTCGTGTCCCTGCACGTCAGCTTCATCAACGCCGGCTCCGAGCTGATCGAGACGAATACCTTCGGTGCGAACCGGCGCAAGCTGTCACACCACTTCCTCGAGGATGACCTGGAGGCGATCAACTCCGCCGGCGTCAAGCTCGCCCGCGACGCCAGGGAGATGACGGGTCGCGACGTGTTCATCGGCGGCTCGATCGGGCCTCTCGGCGAGCCGGCAACCTCTCGAGTGCGCCGCGAGCTCTTCTCCGAGCAGGCTGCCGTTCTCGAGGGCCGCGGCGTCGACGTCTTCATGATCGAGACGTTCTACGACCTGGAGGAGGCGGTCGACGCCATCGAGTCGGCGCGCAGTGTGTCGAGCCTGCCGATCGTGGCGCTTCTGACGTTCGACGAGAGCGCCGAGACGCTTGCAGGCGTCACCGCGGCCGAGGCAGCGGCACGGCTGGTGGAGCTCGACGTCGCAGCGATCGGCGCCAATCACGGCGCCGGCCTGCTCGCTGCACTCGCCGCGCTCGAGCAGATGGGGAAGAACGGCAAGCCGCTTGCCGCGCTTCCGAATGTCGGCCTCGCAAGTCTGACCGGCGGCCGCGTCATCTATCCCCACGCCACGCCGGAGTACTTCGGTGAGTTCGCGGCGCACGCACGCGATCTCGGCGCCAAGGTGATCGGTGGCTGCTGTGGGACGACGCCCGCGGAGATCGCCGCAATCCGGTCGGCGGTCGAGGACGAGCGCAAGCCGCGGGCGCCGCTCGTATTCGACGCGCCTGAGCTCGTCGTCGCGCTCGGGGAGGAACAGAAGGAGACAGGGCTTTCGCGCGCGCTGGCAGCCGGCGAATGGGTCGTCTCCGTCCAGCTCGATCCACCGCTCGGCGGCAACAGCGCGGGGCTCCTCGAGGTCGCGAGCACATTGAAGGAGTCCGGACGCGTCGGGTGGGTCGATGTCAACGACAACGCCACGGCTCGCGCAGGGATGAGCTCGCTGATGGTCTCGGCGACGATCGAGCGCCGCGCCGAGCTCGAGACGATCCCGCACTTGACGACACGAGACTGGTCGGTGATGGGTCTCGAGTCCATGCTGCTCGGCGCGCACGCGGAAGGCGTGCGCAACGTGCTCGCGATCACCGGGGATCCACCCGAGGTCGGTGACTATCCAGGAGCACGCGGTGTTTACGAGATCGACTCGATCGGGCTAACCCAACTGATGACCAACCTCAACCGCGGCGAGGACTTCAACGGCCGCCCGATCGATGCGCCCACCTCGTTCTTCCCCGGCGTCGCCGTCAATCCCACACCCGACGACATGGACGTGGAGCTGGAGCGCTTCGAGAAGAAGGTCGAAGCCGGCGCCAAGTTCGCGATGACGCAGATCGTCTTCGACGCGGAGCATCTCGACCGCTTCGTCGAGCGACTGGGTGGCGAGTGGCCGATCCCGGTTCTCGTCGGCGTCTTTCCGCTGACGAGCTACCGACTTGCGCTGCGATTGCACAACGAAGTGCCGGGCATCCTCGTGCCGCAAGCGTTGCAGGACGAGCTCGAGCGAGCGGGCTCCGATGCCGCCGACGTCGGGTTCGCTCACGCGCGTGAGCTGATCGCCGCCTCACGCGAGCGCGCTGCGGGCGTGTACCTGGTCGCGCCGTTCCGGCGCCCGCTGCGCGTGCTCGAGCTGCTAGTCGACTAAACGTCTCCTCATGTGCTCGTGCGGTAATGGAGGTGGACCACGCCGCTGCCGAAACGGCGTTCGTCCAGCAGTTCGAGCTTCAGGTGAGCATCGTCAGGGAGGGCCTTCTTGCCCCCTCCGACCACGACGGGCGTGACGAACAGTTGGAACTCGTCCACCAACCCGGCTCTGATCGCCTGGGCGGCGAGCTCGGGACCGCCGACGGTGATGTCACGTTCGCTTGACGCTTTCAGCTGCCGGACCGCTTCAGCGTCGAAGTCTCGCTCGATCCGCGTCCTTGCGCTGGAGACCGTCTCCAGCGTCTTCGAGTACACGATCTTGTCGGCGGCCTGCCAGATCTTCGTGAAGTCGTCGATGACCGGCGGCTGGTCGGCGCGGCTGTCCATGGTCTCCCACGCGACCATCACCTCGTACATCCGGCGCCCGTAGAGGTATGTGCCGACCCGCCGCTCGAGGTCGTTGACGAACCTGTGCACTTCCTCGTTCGGCGCAGCCCAGTCGAAGTTGCCCTCCTCGTCCGCGACGTAGCCGTCGAGTGACGTGATCGCCGAATAGATCAGCTTGGCCATGGTGAGTACTCCGCTAGGGAGCGCAGTCGCCGGTCGAGACCGGCTGACCTGCAGCGTCGAGATCGGTGCGCACGACGTCGGCCGGGACTCCGAAGCCGCCGACCGAGCTGAGACGAGCGGCGAAGATCGTCGACTCCACGGCCCCGTGCGCATCGACCGCGGGCGCCCCTGAATCCCCATGTCGCACCTGCCCTCGCAAAGATGTGATCACGCGTGTAACAGGTCCGGTCCCATAGGCGTCTTCCGCGAGGACCGTCGACGTGCGCCCGATGCGCGCGGGCGTCACCGCGAACGGCCCGTTCTCCGGAAAGCCCAACACTGCAACCGGAGTGCCCGGCCTTGCGGAGACCAGCGGTAGAGCCCGGAGACCCAGACCACGCACGCGCAACACAGCGACGTCGTTGCGACGGTCGAACGCGACGACATCGGCAGGCAACCGCCCGCCGGATTGCAGCTCGACCACCGTGCCGCTTTGTCCCGCGACGACGTGCGCCGCAGTCACGATCAGATCCGGCCTCGCCACCCAACCGGTGCCCTCGACACCGACTCCGCACGCCATGCCGAGCACGCGCACCACGCTGGGCGCAGCGCGGCGAACGCCTGGGGCACGGGCGAGGCCCGGGTCGGGCGGAGCGACCGGCGCCGACGGACCGGTAATCGCCGGGAAGGGATCGATGCGGGCCAGCGCATTCAGGACCTCCGTCGGCGGGATGAACTTGTTCAACCGTTGCAGCAGTGCCGAGCCTTGCGCGCTGCGTCGAAGGTCGGTCTGCCCCGGGAGCAGGAGTGCGACCGCCCCCAGCACCCACACGACCGCCATGCCGGCGAATGCTCCGAGGATCAGCCCGCCTGTGGCGTCGAACGTGCTCAGCCTCGGCCTGCGCACCCTCGAACGGAGCGCTGAGCCGGCGAGCGTCCCGAGTGTCTCGAGCAGAATCGCGCCGACTGCCGCACCCGCCAGAGCCGCGAGCGGCGTGTACGGAGAATGAGTTCCGTCCTGGAGCAGTTGCGGCGCAAGCCTCGATCCCAGCCAGGCCCCGAAGACGATCCCGGCGAGGGAAAGCGCGCTCGCGATGAGCCCCTTCTTCCAGCCGATGAAGGCCGTGAGGGCGACGAAGCCCAGGACGATCAGGTCAACTTTGGTCACTAGGTCGGCAGGCTACTCCCGACCTCGGATCTCTGGGATGCGAGGTAGACTGGTCGACCCCTGGGGGCGTAGTTCAGTTGGTTAGAACGCCGGCCTGTCACGCCGGAGGTCGCGGGTTCGAGTCCCGTCGCTCCCGCTCCGTGAAGCCCCGGAAACGGGGCTTTTTGTTTCCCGTCATGTAGACGCGCGTCTTACAGTGCAAGCGTTTCTAGTGCAAGCGTTTCTGCAAGCGCCGCAACCCAGATGGGGATCAGGGCGGTATCCGGCCGCGGGCGTAGCGCGGCCGCGGACACAAGTGTCCGGGCGCTGTGACGGCCGAACGACAGAGTCCCGTGCGACTCGTTCTCATGATTCCGCCGAAGTCGACGGCCGTGATCGCCAGCGTCGAGGAGCCGGGCGTCGAGGTGATCGACGGCGAGATGAAGAAGCTCGACGGCGAGGCCACGCGACGCACGGTGGCCGAGGTGATGGCCGAGCTCGAGGCGGCCGAGGAGGCTGCCGACGCCGCTGCGCGCGAAGCGCGCCGGGTGGTGCGCGAGAAGCGCAAGGCCGAGCTGACCGCCGATGTCAACGAGCGCGTGGGAAAGCTCAAGGAGAAGCTGCACGTCGGCTGACGGCGCATTCGCAGCTCGCTGAAGCCCGTTGGCCTTACCGGCCGGCGGGCTTCAGCGTTCTCAGGCTCGAAACGCGTGCCGGGCGGAGATCCGGACGCGGAGAGCTGCAGGCCTGATGGCTGCTGAACCGCGTCGCCGTAGATCCCGAGCGAGACGTTGTTGAGAAACAGGCGGCCGTTCACCTCCGCCACGTCGATGACGCGCTCGACTCCCTCGGCGAACGCGTCGAGCGAACCGACCAGGTCATCGCGGTCGACGCCGAGATCGAGCGCGAAGTGGTTGCGAGTGCCGGCGGGAACGCAGACGAAGGGAAGCGGGTGTGCCCGTGCAGCGGCCGCGACGACTGCGAGTGAACCGTCACCGCCGGCCATGCCGAGCGCGTCGGCCCCTCGCGTCACCGCTTCGTCGACCAGCATTGGAGATTCAAGTCCGGCCGCACCTCGGTCGCTGGCGCTCGGCCTCGACGACGAGTGGACGGCGTTGCCGCTGGCGACGCGCAGCGTGCCTTCGCTGCCGACGGAACCGTTGAAGCGACTCGGCGGGAGCGTCATCCGCACCGCGATCCTCGCGTGCGAGGCAGCCGACGAGGAGGGGCGTCGCGCTCCTTTGCCGGCGCGAGCAGCCGCGGCCCTGCCGCGGCTGCTTCGGATGCAAATCGGTACGCGCTGACGCGGCGCTACTGCAGGCAGATGTCCACGTACTGCTTCGACCCGTCGTCGAGCGTGGCGTAGATCCGGTACTCGCCCGCCTTCAGCCCTTTGGTGCTCCAGTTGTAGATGTACTGGCCGCTGTCCCACCGGAACGTGCTGCCGGTGAACCCGGCGTCCGTACCGAGCGCCTCCGGGGCGATCTGCGTGTCGCAGCTCACCGGCGTCGTCGAGCGGCTGAACGTCGGCAGGACGCCGGCCTGGACGACCGTGCCGTCCGCCTTCTTCAGCTGGAACTTCGCCGGGACGGTGCTGCCGAGCTTGAAGAAGCTTTCGAAGCCGCCCTGGTGGGCGGTGTCGTTGATCGGCTGCAGGAACCCGTCCCAGCGGTACAGGACACCGACCGTCTTCGTCTTGCTCGCGGCCGTGTAGTTCGGGTTACCGGCGAACTCGGCGAGGACGGTGTACGTCCCGACGCCCGACGGAGCGCCCGCCAGCGGCGTGCCCGACGTGCCCGTGCCGCTGTAGTACGTGAAGCTCGGCGTGCCGAGAGCGGCGCCGCCGACACCGGTCACCGAGCCGCTCGCGGGATGGGCCGTGCCGTCAAAGGTCCAGGCCGTCCAGTTCACGGAGACGGTCGGAGTCGCCTTCCCGATCGTGAAGGTCTTCGAGCTGCTGTCGCCGAGATGGTTTGCATCGCCGCCGTAGCTCGCCGAAGCGGTCGCCGTGCCGGCGTTGACGTTGTCGGAGTACGAGACGGTCAGCGAGACGTCGAGCCCTCCGGCACCGGTCGCCTTGGCCGAGCAGGGTGTTTGAGGCGAGCCGTTGAAGGTGAAAGGCCCGGCCGCACAGCTGACGGTCACGGTCGAGGGAGCCTTCGCGATCGTGAAGGTGCTCGAGCCGGAGTCGCCGAGGTGGTTCGGATCGCCGCCGTACGTCGCCGACGCCGTCGCCGTGCCGGCGTTGACGTTGCTCGCGTACGAGACTGCAATCGCTGCGTCCAACCCGCCGGCACCGGTCGCCCTGGCAGTGCACGGTTCGATCGCGCTGCCCGTGTAAGTCCGTGAGTCCGGACAGGTTACCGCCACGTGCGATGGCGCCTTGTCGATCGTGAACGTCTTGGAGGCGCTGTCGCCGAGATGATTCGCGTCGCCGCCGTACGAGGCCGAGGCGTTCGCCGTCCCGGCGCCGACGTTGTCGGAGTAGCTCACGGGGAGCGACTGGTCGAGACCGCCTGCGCCCGTGACGTTTCCGGAGCAGGGCGTGTGCGGAGAGCCGCTGTACGTGAACGGTCCGGCAGTGCAGCTCACCGCGACCGTCGAGGGCGCCTTGTCGATCGTGAAGGTCTTGGAGCCGCTGTCACCGAGATGGTTGTGGTCGCCGTCGTACGCGGCTGAGGCCGTCGCCGTCCCGGCATTGATGTTGTCGGCGTACGTGACGGCCAGCGTCACGTCGAGCCCGCCCGCGCCGGTCGCCTTCGCCGAGCAGGGCATGTGGGCCGAGCCGGTGTAGGTGAACGGTCCGGCGTTGCAGCTGACCGTCACCGTCGACGGTGCCTTCGCGATCGTGAAGTTGCCCGAGTTGCTGCTGCCGGTGTGGTTGTCGTCACCGTCGTAGCTTGCGGAGGCGGACGCCGTGCCGGCATTGACGTTGTCGGAGTAGCTCACCGTCAGCGGCTGGTTCAATCCGCCCGCGCCGGTCGCCTTCGCGGAACAGGGCTCGATCGCGCTGCCCGTGTAGGTCCGCGAGTCCGGGCACGTCACGGTCACGGTCGAGGCAGCCTTCTCGATCGTGAACGTCTCGGAGCTGCTGTCGCCGTGGTGATTGGCGTCGCCGGCATAGGCGGCCGACGCGGTCGCCGTGCCGGCGTTGACGTTGTCGGAATACGAGACCGTCAGGGTCACGTCGAGGCCGCCGGCTCCCGTCGCCTTCGCGGAGCACGGCGTATGGGTCGAGCCCGTGTAGATGAATGGGCCGGCGGCGCACGTCACCGCGACGCTGGACGGCGCCTTCTCGATCCTGAACGTCTCGGAGCTGCTGTTGCCATGGTGATTAGCGTCGCCTGCGTACGCGGCTGAGGCCGTCGCGGTGCCCGCGTTGACATTCGCGGAGTAAGAGACCGTCAGGTCGGTGCTCAGCCCGCCGGCGCCGGTCGCCTTCGCTGAACAGGGCTCGATAGCGCTGCCCGTGTACGTGCGCGCGTCGGGGCAGGTCACGGCGACCGATGAGGGCGCCTTGCCGATCGTGAAGGTCTCGGAGCTGCTGTCGCCGAGATGGTTGGCGTCGCCGTCGTATGCCGCCGACGCCGTCGCCGTTCCGGCGTCGACGTTGTCCGCGTACGAGACAGTCAGAGTCTCGTCGAGCCCACCGGCGCCGGTCGCCTTCGCGGAGCACGGCGTGTGCGACGAGCCGGTGTAAGCGAAGGGCCCGGCTGCGCAGCTGACGGTCACGATCGACGGGGCCTTCTCGATCGTGAAGGTCTTCGAGCTGCTGTCGCCCTCGTGGTTGGCGTCGCCGGCGTAGGCGGCCGAGGCGGTGGCCGTGCCGGTATTCACGTTGTCGGCGTACGAGACCGTCAGGGTTTCGTCGAGCCCACCGGCGCCGGTCGCGTTCGCAGAGCAGGGCTCGATCGCGCTGCCGGTGTAGGTCCGTGAATCCGGACAGGAGACGCTGACGGTCGAGGGTGCCTTCTCGATCGTGAAGTCCCCCGTATTGCTGCTCCCGGTGTGGTTGGCGTCGCCGTCAAAGCTTGCAGAAGCCGTAGCGCTTCCGGCGTTGACGTTGCCGGCGTACGAGACGGTCAGGTCTTCGTTGAGCCCGCCCGCCCCGGTTGCCTTGGCCGTGCACGGTTCGATGGGGCTGCCGGTGTACGTCCGCGAGTCCGGGCACGTCACCGCTACTGCGGAGGGCGCCTTCTCGATCGTGAAGCTCGCAGAGCCGCTGTCGCCGTCGTGGTTCGCGTCGCCACCGTAGCTTGCGGACGCCGTGGCTGTGCCGGCGTTGACGTTGTCGGCGTACGAGACGACCAGGTCGGCGTCCAAGCCGCCGGCGCCGGTCGCCTTTGCGGAACACGGCTCGATCGCGCTGCCCGTGTAGGTCCGCGAGTCTGGACAGGTCACCACGACGGTCGACGGCGCCTTCTCGATCGTGAAGGTGTTCGAGCCGTTGTCGCCGTTGTGGTTGCCGTCGCCGCCGTAGTTTGCGGATGCCGTGGCCGTGCCGGCGTTGACGTTGTCGGAGTACGAGACCGTCAGCGTCGCGTCGAGGCCGCCCGCGCCTGTGGCTTTCGCGGTGCACGGCTCGATCGCACCGCCGGTGTAGGTCCGTGAATCAGGACAGGACAGGGTGACGGTCGAGGGTGCCTTGTCGATGCTGAAGGTGCCGGAGCCGCTGCTGCCGGCGTGGTTGGCGTCGCCGCCGAAGCTTGCGGAGGCGGTCGCCGTCCCGCCGTTGGTGTTGTCGGCGTACGAGACGGTCAGGTCTTCGTTGAGCCCGCCCGCACCGGTTGCCTTGGCCGTGCACGGCTCGATCGCGCTGCCCGTGTAGGTGCGCGAGTCAGGACACGTCACCGCGACTGTCGACGACGCCTTCTCGATCGCGAACGTCGCGGAGCTGCTGTCGCCGGAGTGGTTGTCGTCACCGGCGTAGCTCGCCGACGCCGTCGCCGTCCCGGCGTTCACGTTGTCGGAGTAGCTCACGGACAGCGAATGGCCGAGGCCACCGGCGCCTGTGACGTTCGCAGAACAGGGAGTGTGGGCCGACCCCGTGTACGTGAAGGGACCGGAGGTGCAACTCACCGAGACCGTCGACGGCGCCTTCCCGATCGCGAACGAACGGGCCAGGTCCGTGGCAGCGTTGTAGTTGCCGTTGCCGTCCTGCGATGCCGTGATCGTGCAGTTACCAGCGCCGCCGATGTGCACGGTCGAGCCGCTGACGCTGCAGTCACCGCTCGCCGCAAAGCTGACGGCGAGACCCGACGATGCTGACGCCGACACGCCAAAGTCCGCGTCGCCGAAGGTCTTGTCCGCGAGGGCGTCAAAGGTGATCGACTGGTTCGCCTTCGCCGCCGCGACGTTGCGAGTGACGCTCGTCGCTGCGTCGTAGTTCGCGTCTCCCGGCTGCGAGGCGGTCAGCGCGCAAGTCCCGGTGCCCGCGAGCATTGTCACGTCGAAGACACCGAGCTGGAGTGCATCAGGCGTGACGCTGCAGACGCCCGCAGTCCCGCCGAGGCTGACGGTCAGCCCGGAGTCGGTTGTCGGATGCACCTGGAACGTCTGGTCGTACGTCGCGCTGAAGGGCGCGCTGAACGTGATCGTCTGGTCCGCCTTCGCGATCGTGAAGGTCTTCGAGTCGCTGCTGCCGTCGTGGTTCGAGTCGCCGGTGAACGTCGCGCTCGCCGTGGCCGTGCCGGCTCCCGTGTTGTTCGAGTAGTTGACCGCGACGGCCTGGTTGAGCCCGCCGATCCCGGCGACGTTCGCGCTGCACGGGGTCTTCGCGGATCCGTCGTACGTGACGCTTGCCGGGCAGTTGACCGTGGTCGTCGAGGAAGCTTTGGCGATGGTGAACGTCTTCGAGTCGCTGCTGCCGCCGTGGTTCGCGTCGCCTGCATAGACCGCGCTGGCGGTCGCCGTCCCCGCGTCGGTGTTGTTCGAGTAACCGACCGTGAGCGTCTGGTTCAAGCCGCCTGCCCCGGTCACCGTCGCCGTGCACGGGGTCTTGGCCGAGCCGTCGTAGGTGATGCTCGTCCCGGGGCAGCTCACGGTCGTCGTGGACGGCGCGGTCGCGATCGTGAACGTCTTCGAATCGCTGCTGCCGTTGTGATTCGCGTCGCCGCCGTAGCTGGCGCTCGCGGTGGCTGTCCCGGCCGCCGTGTTGTTCGAGTAGGTGACCGTAAGGGCCTGGTTCAGTCCGCCGGCGCCTGTAGCGCTCGCGCTGCAGGGCGTCTTCGCCGAGCCGTCGTAGGTGACGCTCGCCGGGCAGCTGACCACTGTCGTCGACGACGCCTTGGCGACGGTCAGGCTGCCGCTCCCGCTGCTGCCGGTATAGCTCGAGTCTCCCGCGAAAGAGGCGCCTACCGTGCCCGTTCCGGCGTTGATTCCGCTGAGGCTCGCGCCGCTCAGCGTCGCGACGCCGGAGGCGTCGGTCGTCGCCGACCCTGCAGCACTCCCGTTGATCGTGAAGCTGATCGACTTTCCGCTCAGCGGCGTCGTGCCGGCTTTCAGCATCGCGGTCAGCGTGGCAGTTCCGCCATACGTGCCCGAGCCGGAGACGGCGGAGATGGACGTTGCCTGCTGCACCTGCGTGACCGCGAACTTGAAGAAGTAAAAATCGGTGGTCGCCGTCGCGCCGCCCGTGTTCCGCATCTGCAGCTCGCCGTGGTAGGTCCCGGCCACCAGTCCGGTGGTCGAGATCGACAGCGACGTGCAAATGCTGCCGTTGCCCACGAACGTTCCGGACGCGGGGTTGATCTGCGTCCGGCTGCCGGGCGACGAGAGCGTCGCGTTGTCGCCGTAGCCGCTGACATAGCTGATCGCGTAAGACGTCGACTGCCCGCCGCCGAGACCGGTCGCCTTCGCGGTGAGCCCAGTTGAGCACGTGGCACTCAGGGTTGAGCCGCTCGTCACCGAGCCGAAGTCTTCCTCGGGAGACGTCGGCGGCGTGTGCGCGAGGCCGTCCTTCCCGAGGAACTGGTAGTTGACGGCGTCCGTGAACGTCGTCGTTGCGGTGCCGGATGCAGCCGTAGCGGTGACGGTGTAGTCGGAGATGAAGTAGCTCGGGAGGACGACGTCGTCGGCGATCGCGCCGCTCACGTCGGCGGTGACGGTGTCGCTCTGGCTCCACGTGTTGCCGACGGTGTCGTTCGTGAGGATCCGGACTTCCTCGCCCGGCTGCCAGTTGCCGCCCGTCAGGTGGACGGTCGAGCCCGGCGCGTAGTCGGCCAGGTCACTCGCGATCCACGGGTCCGCCCCGCTGCCCCTCGTCATTGCGCCGGACGAGCCCGCCAACACGAGCAGCGCCACGAGCGCGGCGATCGTCGTCAACAGCAGTGTTCTGCCACTTCGCCTGTGTGCCGATCTAGCCACCGATCCGAACCCCTCTCGCCTGCCGCAGGTGCAGCGAGCCGCAGCGCCGCTGCCTTTGGCACATGGTGGGCGGCAAAAGGGCCCCCGGACCTGGCCGACCGTTCAGCCGGAGGTTGCGAAAGGTCCTGCTCGCCTACCCGGAGTCGCTCAGTGCCGCTTGCCGCCGAGCTCGGTGTGCGCCTTGAAGAAGTTCTCCGAGCCCGAGGTGGCCATGGCTGCGCTGGCGGAGATCTCCAGCGCCAGGGTCGCGGCCGCGACGATCTGGGCGAAGCGGTAGACCTTGCCGACGCCCGCGCAATCCATCAGCTCGAGCCAGGTGCGGGCGTAGAGGAAGATCATCCCGCCGCGCATCGAGCTCGTCCGACCATACCGAGGTCCTGACCCGTGGCGGCGAAGATCGCGGCGATCGCCGATGCAGGGGTGACAGCCACGGACTGCATCCCGGACGCGACTGCGCCGTGCGTCCCGGCGAATGAGAGCTCGAGCAGGTCGTCGACCGTCGTCCGCAGCACCCGCCCCACCTCCCACAACGCGATGCAGTTCCAGGCCGACGTGCTCCGCATCCCGGTCGAGGTCGCCGCAGAGCGGGAGACGACAGCGATCGGCGCGGCTGCGCTCGCGGGCCTCGCCGTCGGCGTCTTCACTTCCAAGGACGAGGTCGCGCGGGCACTCGGCACGGCGAAGCGCTACGAGCCGCAACTGGACGAAGACGAGGCGGAGCGCCTTGTTCGCGAGTGGCGTCGAGCGGTGAAGAACGCGTTGGAGTGAAATCGCCCTGCGCGTTCTGACACTTTTCGCCGCATCGTCGGCCCGTCGTGCCGCCGATCAGATCAGCGCTTTGTAAAAGACGCCGCTTCAAGGCGTTGCTGGAGTCACGTTTGGTTCTGGTTGCGAGGCGCCTCGGGATCTGATATCAGCGCGTGCGCGTCTTGCTTGAATCCGGCTCAAC
>Ga0222623_10000427_pt1 | contig 13226 bp, 11 predicted proteins | sample PLMtaG_FD_177336 | JGI IMG/M metagenome (GOLD analysis project Ga0222623, IMG submission 177336) | Groundwater sediment microbial communities from an aquifer in East River, Colorado, USA - PLM2_30_coex | ecosystem: Environmental > Terrestrial > Soil > Riparian zone | place: USA: East River...
CCTTCGTTGTGGCCATAGCGGCGATAGGAATACATATCGATCACCACGTCTCGTCCGAATCGCTGGCGAAAATCGAACGCCAGATCGCTAACAAACTTAATGGCCAGGGGATCGTCGCCGTTCACATGAAAAATCGGCGCCTCAATCATCTTGGCAATATCAGTGGCATAGGAAGACGATCGCGCATCTTTGGGAAGCGTAGTGAAGCCGATTTGATTGTTCACCACGATGTGAATGGTGCCGCCTGTGCTGTAACCGTGTAGTTGAGACAGGTTGAGTGTCTCGGCTACGATTCCCTGTGCAATGAAAGCCGCGTCGCCGTGCACGAGCAGCGGCAAAACTTTTCGCCGATGCTCGGTATCTCCACGAATCCGTTGTCGCGCGCGCGCGTTTCCTTCGACCACGGGATCGACAGCTTCCAAGTGACTTGGATTCGAGGAGAGGCGAATCTCGACCTCGCCGCCTGAAGCAAGTCTGCGCACCGCGCGATAACCGAGATGATATTTTACGTCGCCATCGCCGGCCACCAAATCAGGAATGTAATTCTCGCTAAATTCCGTAAAGACGACCTTCAGCGATTTGCGCAAAAAATTCGCGAGCACATTGAGGCGCCCGCGATGCGCCATTCCCATGCAAATTTCCTCAACGCCGCCTTCGGGGCACCTGTGCAGGATCGTGTCGAGAATCACCATGAGCGATTCCGAGCCTTGAAGGGAAAACCGTTTTTGTCCCACGTAGCGCGTGTGCAGGAAGATCTCGAACGATTCGGCTTCGAGCAGCGCGCGCAACAGCGCTACCTGAACCTCGCGCGGCGTCGAATGCTTTTGCGGCCGCGTCTCCAACCGCATCCGCACCCACTCGCGAATGCGCGGGTCCTGGATATGCATGAATTCCGAGCCGATGGAGTCGGCATAAATTCTCTCGAGGCCGGCGATCATTTCGCGCAAGGTCATAGGCCGATTGTCGAGGAAAAATTTCGACGAAACGCGAAGATCAAGATCTGATTCGCTAAATCCGAACTCACTCAAACTGAGCAACGGATTTTGCGGTCGCGAGTCTGCCAGTGGATCGACGCGTGCAATCGTGTGCCCCAGCGAACAATAGGCATACACGAGACCATCGACACGTGTCTGCAACGCTGCCTCGCGAGCCTCGGCTTCCGCCACCGTCGCCCCGTCGCGTTGCGGCAGATTCCCCAGTTCGAATCCTTCGAAAAACGCAGACCATCCCGAATCGACTGACTCAGGATTTTCCTGCCAGCGCCGGTAGTTCTCCTCGATCAGGTCGACATTTGCGCGAGCATCCATTGATGTATGCATGGCGATTTAATCTCCGACGATTACGTAGCGCGGCAAGTGCTGTAGCCACCGGCCTGTGGCCGGTATTACGGGAATAACGCGATCCCCCGACGGCCCACAGGGCCGTGGCTACAATGCGCGGGCGCGGCAAGTTGACAATGCCAAGTGATGCGGACAATCCTGTCTGCGAACATTCGCAACGCAGACACGATTTTGCGTCACGAATTAAATGCAAATGACTGCTGCAGAAATCTACGAATCGGTAACAAATGGGGGGGCGAGCGATTTCGCTGAACTCGTCACCGTGCTGAACGAAAATAAGCCGTGGTGCTTGATCGGGGGACTGGCGGTAAATTGCTACGTTGAACCCGTTTACACGGTGGATGTCGATCTTGTTGTGGTCGCAGCGAACCTTGAACAGATCGGACGTGAACTGGAAGCCGCTAGGTTTCGTGTGAAACGATTCGAGCATTCGATGAACGCACAACGTCCTGGGAGCAAGCTAAATGTCCAATTTACGACGGATGTTCGCTATCAGGACTTCCTCGCTCGTGCAACAGAACGCGAAGTTCTCAGTCGCCGCATTCCGGTCGCCAGTTTGGAAGATATTGTCCGCGGCAAAGTGTGGGCATGGCAAGATGAACAACGCAGGTCGACAAAGCGGAAAAAAGACGAGCTCGACCTCATGAGAATCGCCGAAGCGTATCCACAGCTGCGCCCTTTGATGCCGCCCCAGATTGTGGAGCAACTATGAGCGTGACATCGCGAATTCTGGGGAGCGCATGCGTCCCGCGTGCTGGCGAGCGCGTCCTCGCGATCGCGAACTTTCTGCCAAGCACACGTCTGTCCGCTGCGGGCGGAAGGCAAAGAAAAGATTGTTTCGGCGCGACGCCGAAACCAGCACGCGAGACGCGTGCGCTCCCCAGACACGCGATCTACGCGCTTGCTGGGCCGTTCATGCTAGCCATGTCGGCATCTTGCTTTGCACAAGCTGACCCGGCTTCGGAACCGGCCGTTTTGGCTGTAGCCAAGGTGTTGCCGGCAGTGGTAAACATCAATACCGAGCGTGTAGTTCGACGCACCGTGCGCGATCCATTTGAGGATGTGTATGCGCAATTCTTCGGCTATAACCGGATCCGGCCCCGGCAAGTTCGCCAGACATTGCAAAGTCTCGGCTCCGGTTTCATTATCGATCCGGGTGGCTACATCGTTACCAACCAGCACGTCGTCGAGCGCGCCGCGGACTTGAAAATTCACGTGACGACAAACGACGGCAAAACCTATAACGCTCACTACATTGCCGGCGATGACAAAACCGATCTGGCATTCATTAAAATCGACGCGCAAAGCGCATTTCCGTTCATTAACCTCGATAACATCTCTCCGAACTTGCTTGGCCAGACAGTGATTGTGGTAGGTAATGCCGTTGGCTACGGCAGTTCCATCAGCCGGGGCGTCCTTAGCGCTGTGAAGCGCAATATCACAGTGGACGATACCGAATATAAAGACCTCGTGCAGACCGATGCGGCGATTAATCCCGGTAACAGCGGCGGGCCAGTGATTGATGTCTCCGGTCGGCTGGTCGGCATCGCGTCGGCAAAAATGGCGTTCACGCCGCAAGGGGTCCCCACGCAGGGCCTTGGTTTCGCCATTCCGGCGCAGGTCGTGCGTGATAGCGTCAATCGATTCAAGAAGACGGCGCGCATACAGCCCACGACAAAAACCGCGCCTGTTACCGAAGAAACATCGACTTCGAACGCGGAGAAGTTATTTGGAATGCAGCTGCAAAATTTGAGTCAGGAATTAAGTGATGCGCTCGGCTATGCGAAGGGGCGGGGCGTGTTAATTGCTGCGGTCGAACCGGGCAGCCCCGCAGATGAAGCGGGCGCTGAGCGTGGGTTGGTGATTTATCGTGTAGGCAAATATGATGTTAGCTCTGTTAAAGAGGTCGAGGAGCTGCTTCGATCCGTAGACAGCGGCGCGGACGTGGAATTCACCGTCGGCGTAATTGGGGCCGATGGAAAAAACCGACAACTTGCGAACGTGAGCCTAAAGGCGCGCTAAAAATTTGGCAACGCAATCGCGCCTCAGTTGTCTCAAAATATCGCAGAATGATTAAGGTTGAAAATCTGACAAAGCGTTACGCCGGCCAGGCTGCCATTCAGGATTTGAGTTTCGAGGTCAGCCAGGGCGAAATCATGGGATTTCTGGGGCCAAACGGCGCAGGTAAAACGACGACCATGCGCATTCTCGCTGGCTTTATGCCGCCTACTTCGGGGCGCGCTACCGTCGCTGGATATGACGTTTTTGAGCAATCGCTCCAGGCGCGGGCGCACCTCGGCTACATGCCGGAAAATGTGCCGCTCTACAGCGACATGCGGGTGACGGAGTATCTCAATTATCGCGCGGCGCTCAAGGGAGTGCACCATCGGCGCGTCGCGGAGCGTGTCGGCGATGTAGAGGAATTATGTGGTCTCAAGGACGTCAAAAAGAAGCTGATCGGCACTCTCTCCAAAGGGTATCGACAACGCGTCGGTCTGGCGGATGCGCTGTTAGCAGAGCCTGATCTTCTCATTCTCGATGAACCCACGATCGGTCTCGATCCAAATCAAATCCGGCAGGTGCGCGAACTAATCAAGAACCTGGGCAAGCACCACACAATTTTGCTTTCGACGCACATTTTGCCGGAGGTAGAGATGACGTGCAGCCGGGTGATCATCATTCACAAGGGTCGAATCGAGGCGTGTGATACGCCGGATAATTTGCTCGGAAAAATCAGGCAAGCTGGCGGCGTAGTGCTTGAAGCAAAAGTCGGAAAGGACAACGCCACGGAGGAACTAAAGAAGATTTCAGGTGTGCGAGAGGTGGTTACCGACGGTGAGGATGAATGGAAGAGGTTTTCGCTGCGGGTGGAGTCGGGGGCAGATGTGCGCGAAGAGGTCTTTCGGCTGGCCGCCGATCGGCATTGGGCGGTGCGCGAATTAACCCAGCGTCGAGCGACGCTCGAGGATGTTTTCGTCGAGCTCACGCATCCCGACCAGATCTGAACGGGAGTAGAGGAGTGGTGGAGTAATGGAGTGCTGGAGTAGTGGAGTTATGAATTACCAAACTGAACTTCGCAACAAAAACCGGGGCTACATGAAACTGATCGTTTGGCAAAAAGCCATGGAGCTGTTTGAGCTCGTCTGGACGATCGTTTTCACGGAAAACAAAATTGATTTCAAGCTCCGCTCACAACTAGCCGATGCGGCACAATCAGTGTCCGCAAACATTTCCGAAGGGTACGGCCGACGCTCGCTTAACGAATATATTCAATTTCTGTATTACGCGCTCGGTTCATTGGCCGAGGCAATGACGCGCGCGATCGGTCTCAGCCAAACCAGGCAAATTACAGAAGCGCGTTTCCACGATGTGGACGTTCTGCACTATGAAGTCGAGAACCGTTTGCTGCGCCTGATTGATAAGCTGGAGCAAAAACGTGGAGACGAAAACTGGATAGCCCGTATCGCTGAAGATCCTGAGGAGTACGTCACTACTCCATCACTCCAACACTCCATCACTCCAGTGCTTCGCACCCATGCGTAAATTTTACACCCTGCTCTTGCGCGAGGTGCGCGGCTATTTCCATTCTCCGATCGCGTACATCGTGCTGATCTTTTTCCTCATCGTCAGCGGGATTGATTTTTACTTTCAGGTCTCCTTCATGAACCAGCGCCAGGTGCAGTACACGGTGCAGGAAGCGTTTTTCAATTCGATCTTCTTTTGGTTCGCATTCGTTTTGATTTTTCCCCTGATCACGATGCGCCTGTTCGCCGAAGAATTTAAGCTCGGCACCATTGAGCCGCTTACTACTGCGCCGGTGCGCGACTGGCAGGTGGTACTCTCGAAGTTTTTCGGTGCACTGGTCTTTTACCTCTTTCTCTGGATCCCGACACTTCTTTACTTTTGGATTTTTGCGAAAATAGCAAACCAGCCAGCCGCGCACTCCGCCGGAGCATACTTTGGCTCCTATTTGATGCTCTTATTGCTAGGAATGTTTTATCTCTCCATTGGCTGTCTGACGTCTGTTCTGACCAGGAACCAAATCATCGCTGCGGTTATTTCTTTCTGCGCAATTACCCTGTTATTTTTTCTCGGCCTGGTTCAGTTCATTCTTCTGGATGTCACTTCTACTACGCGCGATTTGCTGGGTTACTTTTCCGCGATCGAACACATGGGGACATTTTCTCGTGGCGTAATCGATACCCGTCCGATCGTGCTCTATCTGAGCATGACCGTTGTGATGCTGACGCTCACTTATCAGGCGTTCCAATCCCGCAAATGGAGGCTCTAACGGATGCCTGACAAGACCAAAAAGCCTCGGACGCGCTCAGAGAAGAAAATTGGCCGGCTTCGCATCGGCTTCAACGTTCTCGTCCAGATCGTGTTGATCTTGTTCGTCGTTGCAATGGTGAATTCCTTCGCCTTCAAGCACTACGCGCGTTGGGATTTCTCCCGGGATCAAAAATATGCGCTTTCAGATAAAACGAAGCGTTTTCTCGATACGCTCAAGAACAAGATGCGCATCACGGTTTTCTTTGCGCCGAATACGCCGATTACTGGAGACGTTCAGAATTTACTTACGGAATATCAGTATGCCGGTAAGGGAAAGGTCGACGTCGAGCATATCGATCCTGAGCGGAATCTTTCCCGCGCCAAAGAGTTGTTCGACAAATACAAGGTTGTCACGGACGAAAGCCTTTTGGTGCTCGATTACGAGGGTCGCAATAAGACCGTTAAGGCATCGGAGATGGCCGATTTCGACCAGAGCGGAATGGCGTTCGGCGAAGGCCCGCGTGTGACTGCATTCAAAGGCGAGCAAGCCATCACCAGCGCGATGATGGATCTTGTCGAAGGGAAAAAGAAGACCCTTGGTTATGTCACCGGTCACAAGGAACCGTCGCTTTCGGAAAGCAGCAGCCCGATCACCTTGCTGAAAACCTTTATCGAAAACGAAAACATCAAGTTTCAGGAACTGAACCTGCTCGATCTCGATGCAATTCCAGCTGACGTGAAAGCTGTAATGATTGTCGGGCCGCAATACGATTTTTCTGATCGCGAAATGAAACTTTTGCGCGACTTCTGGGATAAACAGGGGCGGCTACTTCTTCTCCTGGATCCGGCGGTGAAAACGCCGAAGCTCCGCGGTTTTGTCAACGAACTCGGTGTGAGAGCCAACGACGATCGATTGATGGTTTTCCTGCGCACCGGTATCCAGGAACTGGCACTGACGCGAGACGTGCAAGCACATTTTCTGGGCGACAGTCCAATCACAAAGCGGCTGGCCGATGTGCGGGCGCTCTTCTTAGGAGGCACATCTTCGCTTACGCTCGAGCAGGATCGGGTTCGTGCCGCGAACGTCCGCGTGGAGCCGCTGATCCAGGCAGAAAAAGGCTATTTTGCGGAGACGGACTACAACACGGACGACCAGGCAAAACTACAGGCCGACGCGAAGCAAAGCAGCAATGCGGCGCTCACAATCGGAGCGGCAGTCGAAAAAGGGGGCAGTGCAGATCAGCGGGTCCAGGTGAATTCGTCGCGGTTGGTAGTAGTTAGTAACGCAACCTTCGTTCAGGACAACGCGATCACGCAAGATCAGCAGGGGCTCGATTTCATGTCGGGCAGTGTGAACTGGCTGCTTAGTCGGGAACAGCTTATCGGTATCGCGCCGAAGGTCCCGAAGCCACTTACCTTCAGTCTTAACGAAGAGGCGTTGCAGCGGTTGCGCTGGATTCTTTTGGTGTTCATACCGCTGGTGCCCGCGTTGATCGGAACGATGGTGTGGTGGCAGCGCCGCGTTTAGTATGAAGTGGAGGAATACCCTCATCCTGGCGGTCATCGCGCTCGCTGGCGTCGCTTACTTCAGGTTCTTTGAAATGAAGCGGCCGAGCACGGAGGAGGCAAGACGGCAGGCCCAGAACGTTGTCAATTTCGACAGAAGCAAAATCGACGGCATCGTCATTCAAAATGGCGACCAAAAGATTGAAATACGACGCCGCGAGAACAAGTGGCGACTTGAAACGCCGATCAAAGACCAGGCAGATGGAGCTCTTGTTGAGAATTTGTTGTCCGACTTGGAGACGTGGCAGAAGGAGGGGACCATCCCCGCCAAAGATATTGACGCCGATAAGAGCAAACTGATCGAGTATGGCCTGAACAATCCGAAACTAAAGCTCAAGCTGCTCGGCCGCGATAAACCGCCGGAAATTTTGTTTGGCAAAGACGCCGCGTTGGAAGGCAAAATGTATGTGCGCTTCCAGAACTCAAAGGAAACGTTTCTCGCGACGCAGTCGGTCAAGAAAGATATCGACAAAAAACCGGAGGAATTTCGCGACAGAAAACTTACAGATGTGACGGCTGCGCAGGTACGCCGCGTCACATTGAAAACGCCCGCTGGTGAAATGGAGCTGAATAAGAACGGCGAGCACTGGGACATCCTCAAGCCACTCCGCGCCCGGGCCGATGATGGGAAAGTAAGCGACTTGATTTCGCAGATCACCTCGGCGCGCATTCAACAATTTATAGCCGATGATCGTGGCGACCTGCGGCCTTACGGTTTGGCGGAGCCCCTCGGATCGATCACGTTATACGATCAGGAGCAAAAGAAGGATCAGAAGGTCGAGATCGGTGACTCGATCAAGGTATTCGGGCGGGAGGACAAAGGTCAGACGCTGCAGATCGGCACCGTTCCGGAGAAAGAAAAAGACCAGGTATATGTGCGGTTCGCCCCTCGCGGATCCGTTTACACCCTGCCGAAAAAGATCGAGGAAATGTTTAACACAAAGCCATCCGATTTGCGGGACTCTCATTTGGTTCGGGTCGATACGAACATTCTCGATCGGATCACCATCGACGCTCCAGGCAAAGGCAAAACCGTTCTCGCGCGCAAAGATGGAAATTGGACACTCGTCACGCGAAACAATGCGCCAGTGGATCCAGGTGCGGTTCGGCGCTTGATCGACACGCTGCAAAATGAGCGGGTAACAAGATTCGTCGAAGACGTCGCGTCCAATCTGCCGAAATACGGCCTCGATAAGCCGCAGATTGAATTGACGTTCAGTTCATTTGCTTCTGAAAACACGGCTGAAACCAAGGCGGGCGAGCAGCCGTTTGCGGGGATCGCCTTTGGAAAAGGAGACGGCGATAACGTTTACGCGCGGCTGACCGATGAGCCTTTCGTCGTCGCAGTGCGCCGCCGTTTGCTGGACCAGATTTCACCAGATCCCCTGCAATGGCGGGAGTTATCGATCTTTAAGTTCAAGCCGGAGCAAATTCATCGTTTAAGCATCACAGCTGAGAAGGAGCTGTCACTTGAGCGCGACCAGACAAACCAGTGGCAATGGTTGAAAGGAAGCGGCCAAATCAACGAAGCTAACCTGCAATCACTGCTCAAGACATTGTCGGCCTTGCATGCAGTGCGGTGGCTAGGCCCAACTACGCCGCAACACGGCTTCGAAAAGCCACAGCTGGTTCTCGCCTTCACTACTTCACCCGACAACAAAGAATCACATAAGTTGACCATCGGGGCTCAAAACAATGACGGCACGTGGTGCGCGCGCGTGGACGGGAGCGAAGGCACGTTTGAGATCAGCAATTCGGACTTGAACACCTTGAAATTGCCAGTGGCCAGCCAAGCCATTGCGCCGCCGAGCGCCTCAGCGACAGCAATTGCATCTCCCAGTCCCAAGCAATAAAGGCCGGTGGCTGCGGGCCAACTCTGAATAGCTTCGGAATTGCTGAAGGATCGGGATCGCCCGGCCGCTCCTTTCTGCAGTTACTGCTTCGTGGCCGTATAAATCGTGACGATTCCACCAGTGAGCGGTTCGAACGTCGGGGACCTGAAACCGTTCTCCACCATCAGCTGACACATTGCATCGCCACTTGGAAATTCCTCGATCGAATCGCCAAGATAATCGTAGGCATTTTTCTGGCCTGTTAAGGAAGAACCAAGTAGAGGTAAGCAGCGATGTAGATAGAAACGGTAGAGTGCGCGTAAGATTCGTGTTGTTGGCAGTGAGAACTCCAGCACGAGCAAGTGACCGTTGCTCTTGATTACGCGCGACATCTCGCCAAGCGCGGCTGTGCAGTTTTCCAAATTGCGCAGCCCAAACGCGATCGTGACACAATCAAATGAGCCATCGTCAAATGGCAGGTTCATCGCATCAGCAAGTACGGGTTGACGCAGACCCTTTTGCTTCGCGAGTCCCAGCATCTCCGGCAGGAAATCGACACCTGCGATTTCGGCATCTGGCAATCTCTTTTGCAGCGCCAGCGCCAAATCTCCGGTGCCAGTCGCAAGATCTGCAACACTATGAGGGTGCCAGTCCGTGACAATTCTAGCCGCGCGTTCTCGCCAGGAGAAATCTATCCCGCAGCTAAGCAAGTGATTTGCGATATCGTAGCGTGCGGCGATGGAGCCAAACATTTCTCGAACCCGAGCAGCTTGCGTAGTCATTTCAGGATTTGATAGAACACCGGCTCGCAGTTTTGGAACAGTTAATTTTACTGGTTATTGCATGTTAACTACCAGGCAAGGCCGACCAAGGCACCTCACCCATTAACTTGTTATGAAAAATAGGGATTGCTATCCCGTCAACTCCGGCTATCTAACAAGGATGGATACATCTGTTAAAGCTCTAGAAGAAGCGATTTCAATTCGCCGACAAATTGAGACTCTGGAAAGCCGCCTTTCCTCAATTCTGGGAGGACGTGCGCTTCCGACGACGACGACGCGCGCCGCGACGACGCGCCCGGCGGGTGCCCGTTATTTTTCGCCTGCTACTCGGGCGAAGCTTGCGGCTGCCGCCAAAGCTCGTTGGGCAAGACTAAGGGGCCCGGCTCCCACGGCTCCTGCAAAGAAGAAAGGCCAGCTCACGCCTGCCGGACGAAGAAAGCTCTCCCAGCTAATGAAGGCTCGCTGGGCGGCGCGGAGGAAATCCGCGGGCAAGAAAGCAGCTCCTGCCAAGAAACGGGGCTCACTCACGCCTGCCGGGAGAAGGAAGCTTTCTGAACTAATGAAAGCACGTTGGGCAGCCAGAAGGAAAGCTGCGAAGTAGCCTTTCATTAACCGTCGCGTTTGTGTGTCCTCCTGATTGCAGGTGGGACAGGGCTTCTAATGCTCGCGAGAGGACTCGAACCTCCACGGGTTTCCCCATACGGTCCTGAGCCGTACGCGTCTGCCGATTCCGCCACGCGAGCAAAGGCAGTAAGAGTACAATGGGTGGTCACCAGGCGGCCTGCAAGGTAAAATACAGCGCGCTAACATAGGATGAAAGCGGGGAACGTTTGGTTGAATCAGCCCGAGCGCTTCTTCCGGGCGCGAACCTCCAGCTGGTGCGCTTTGCGGACCTGGCCAATGGAACGCAAAAGGTCGGCATAATTCGAAACAACGATATCGTAATCCTTCGAGGGTTTCTCCGGCACGTGCTCCCACGTTTTTATCGAAGATTGATAAAGTTCCGCGGCTTTTGCGTAATCACCGCGAGAATGATAGACGACCGCCAGGTTGCATTTTGATTGCGCAATGTCGGCAAGCGGAGGTGGATTCAATTTCTCCCGGATGCCCAATGCGCGAAGATGTATCTTCTCAGCTTCGGTGTAACGGCGTTCGTTCGTGTAGAACACCGCCAGGTTATTTAGAACCGATGCCACATCAGGGTGGTCGGGGCCAAGTTGCTTCTCATAAATCTCCAAAGCGCGCACATAGCATGGCTCAGCGGCCTTTTGCCGGCCAGATTTGCGCAGAATCAGCGCAATGTTGTTTAACATCGTTCCGATATCGGAATAGGGAACGTCGTCGATCTGGGTACCGGCGGCTATTGCTTTCTGATAAAAATTGATCGCCTCCTCGGATTGGCCAAGGCTATCGCATAAGGATGCTAGCCGCCGCGCTGAGCGGTAGATGGCACGCTGATCGGGTGGTTTCCCCTTTTCCAGGATTGCATGCGCCTTCAGCAGGTTGGCCTCGGCGGCAGTGTAATCTCCCTTTTGTTCGAGTAGCTGGCCTAGCTTCTCGAAGCTGGTGGCAAGTGGAACCTCGTTTCCCTTGAAAGCGCGCTTGGCGATTTCAAGCGCAGTTTCGGCTACGCGAATCGCTTCAGGCAGCTGATTTGTGGCACGGAGAGTATCAAGTTTATCGTTGAGGATGGTCCAAAGTCTTTCTTCCCCCTTCATCACTCATCACCAACCCTCGCTTATTTGGCTAACTAGTCGGGTGGCGAGATCCTCAGTAGCCAGCGGCAGGGCTTGCCGTTCATCAGTGGTTACGTCGCTACTCACGAAGAAGCTCGTCGTTCCGATCGCTTCATTTGCCGCCGCAAGCTGTTCGCCATTTCTTCCGGTTAGCGAGTACTTTACGCTTAGTGTCAGAGCAAATTCGGTTGTGGCCAATACGTTGCCACGAACCGAGCGAGCCGGCGCGCGGACGATTCGGAATACCTCACCATTCAAAGTAGCGTCCGCTTTGTCCCCGTTCTCAATCTGAAACGTCCCATCCTGTTGCAACTGCTTGATTACTGTATCAGTGACCAAAACTTCGATACGGGGGACGAGGGTGCGGTTTTTAAAAGTCGGGACTGCGATGCTGTGAACATCGCGCAGATAATACGGTTTTACCGGCCCAACATGATAGCCAAGGCAACCACTCAAGGCGAGGCAGAATACTGTCGCAAGTGAGGCTTTCAAGGCGCCGGTGAGGCGGATGCGTCGGGAGAAGCCGAGGTGCCTGCACCGGGAGACGTATCCGAACCTGTACTTGTGCCCGGCAGAGGCGGCAGTGGTTCAGGCGCAGTCGTAGTATCGGGCGCTAGCGAAGCCGGCGGCGGAAGCGAAGAATCAGTCTCCGGTGCAGGTAATGGCGCGTCGTTATTTGGCGCACCCGGCTTTGCGGAGCCGGTTTCGGCAGTCCGCCTGCCATGCGCTTCGCCCTTCTTCTTGCCAGTTTGCGAGACGGCCAAAGCCGGCTGAAGCGCAGCGTCCCCGAACTTTGCGCGTAGCTGATCGATCCGCTTTTTGGCCTCATTGCTTTCCTCTGACCCTGGTTGCTGGCGAATGACCTCGTTGTAATAGATAACGGCCGCCCGGTAATATTTTTGTTTATCGTAAAATTTCGCGACCTTGTACGAGTTGGCCGTTTGCTTGTGTTCGAGAATGTCGAGGTTAGCGCGCGCCTGCGCCGCTTTCTCGCTCTTTGGATAATGGAAGAGGAAATCCTGGAACGCAGTTTTGGCGTTGGCTGATGCCGCCGCGTCCTTTGTGCCGGTTTGGGCTGCCGTGAACCAGATGTAACCGATTTGATACTGCGCATCCACTGCCACCGGTTCATTCGGAAACTTGTCCGCTACTGCCTGGTAAGCTTGTAGGGCCGCATCGTTTGCGCCCTGTTTCTCGCGCGCAAGTCCAATATCAAACTGCGCACGGGCTGTGTACTTTCCGTACGGCGCGGTGCGAACAACATTGGCGAAAATAGTCACCGCGCGATCCAACGCAGATGCAAGTGGAATGCCGAGAAATTTCAATTTCTTTCCGTTTAGATAAATCTCGCCGACACGAAACTGAGCCTCGATCGCTTCCTCGAAATGCGGGCTGCCGGGATATCTTTCCACCAGCTGGCCAAATGATTCGGCAGCCGGTGTGTATTCGTGGAGCTGTTCCTGCAACTGAGCGCTGCGATAAAGCGCGCCGGGTGCCAGTGTGTCTTTGGGGTGATGTTTAACAAGACTTTTGTAAGCTTTGATCGCGCGTTTAATGTTGCCTTCTTTTTCCGCGGTTTGTCCGATTTGATACATCTGTGCAGCATCGCCACTTATTTCCTCTTCGCCAGGCGATACGTACTTCGCTTTTTGTCCCGGCTTGAAAACGACAGAGGCCTTGCCGGATTCGGGCAAAAGA
>Ga0222623_10000431_pt1 | contig 13201 bp, 12 predicted proteins | sample PLMtaG_FD_177336 | JGI IMG/M metagenome (GOLD analysis project Ga0222623, IMG submission 177336) | Groundwater sediment microbial communities from an aquifer in East River, Colorado, USA - PLM2_30_coex | ecosystem: Environmental > Terrestrial > Soil > Riparian zone | place: USA: East River...
GTGGCACCGGAGAGCAGGATGCGACTGATCTTCGCCCGCATCGAACCACCTCCGACCTGCAGTCTTTCCCATCGGACGGGTGGGGTACATCGGCCGGGGGGATGGAATGTCGGTCGGCTGGGGTGAGGCCTATCCGTCCCCCGGAGCCTGCACCCGCGTAGGTCGAAAGGTGTAGTCCCTAACCATTCGACCTCCCTCCCGAGCGGTTGAATCGGTCCTGAGTGGGGGACAGGCCGTGCCTGGCGAGCGACAGCGCGGCATCGGCGGCCTGGTCGACCAGGACCACCACCACCTCTTGCTCCTTCTTCGAGAAGGGGCGGAGGACGAAGTCGAGCGGGTCCTGCCGCCCGGGGGGCCGTCCGATCCCCAGGCGCAACCGGTAGAAGTCGGGTGTTCGAAGGCCGGCCACCAACGAGTCCAAGCCGTGGTGTCCGGCCGTAGAACCCCCGAACTTCACCCGCAGCGCCCCGAAAGCGAGGTCGAGCTCGTCGTGGGCCGCGATCACGTGGTCCGGCTGGATGTCGTGCTTTCTGGCCACCGAGGCGTACGACGGCCCCGACTCGTTCATGAATGTTCGGGACTTCACTAGAAGCATGCGCTCGCCGTCGGCGGTGATCTCAGCGACGTCGGCGGGCACGAACCGGGCCTTTCGGAAGCGCTCACCCGCCCGGTTCGCCAGCTCGTCGACCACCATGGCACCGACGTTGTGCCGGGTCCCGGCGTAGCGCTCGCCCGGATTGCCCAGGCCGGCGACGAGCCAGGTCATCGGGTGCCGATCGGGGCCGGATCGCTCGGCATGGCCGAGCTAGCCCTCGCCCCCCTCCTCGGTGGGAGCCGCCTCGGCCGGAGCGGCCTCGCCTTCCTCGGCGGCGACTTCCTCGCCCTCCTCCGCCACTGCCTCGACCTCCTCGACCACGCGGACCTGCGGGATCACCACGGAGACCACGCTCTCCTCGAGCGGGGTGAGGACACTCACTCCTCGGGGCGGGATGAGGTCGGCGACTCGAAGGGAATCGCCCACCTGAAGCTTCGATACATCGGCGTTGATCCCATCCGGCACGTCACCCGGCAGGCATTCCACCTGCAACTCCCAGAGGTGATGCTCGATGACGCCGCCGGCCTTCACCCCAGGCGACTCGCCGACGACGTGGACCGGCACCGAAACCGTCACCGTCTCGTCGCGGCGGATGGCCAGGAAGTCGACGTGCAGGTACCGACCCCTGACATGGTCGCGCTGGATCTCACGGGGAAGGGACAGGTGCTGGGCGCCGTCGACCTGGAGGTCGACCAACACGTTGGTGCCGGCACTGCCGTGGAGGATGTGGAACAGATCCTTGGCGTCCACCGACACGGCCATCGGCCCCACGCTGTGCCCGTACAGGACGGCGGGCACACGCCCGGCCGCGCGGAGCTTGCGCGCCGCCCCCTTGCCGCTCTCTTCTCGCTTCTCCGCCTTGAGCTTCAACTCCATGGGTTCTGTTCGTCTCCTCGTCGGTCCTGCGCTTCGATCCTCCCTCGGCCGCGAAATCGTACCAACGGCTCGATCACGTCGACCTCGACGCTGGCCTCAGAGCTGGTTCTCGCCCCGGAAGATCTCCGAGACCGAGGTGTCCTCGAACACCGCCCGAAGCGCGCTGGCGATGAGCGGAGCGATCGACAGTACCCGCAGTTTGGCGAATTGCTTCTCCTCGGGGATCGGCACCGTATTCGTGAGCACCACGCCACTGATGGGAGCCTCCTCCAGCAACTGCACCGCCTTGCCCGACAGGACCCCGTGCGTTGCCGCGGCGTAGATGGGGCCGGCGCCCTGCTGGGCAAGGGCCTCGGCGCCCTTGGCCACCGTGCCCCCGGTGTCGATCATGTCGTCGACCACGATGCAGGGTCGTCCGTCGACCTCACCGACGACCGCCATCTCCTCGATCTTGTGAGCCTCCCGCCGGGACCGCCGCTTGTACAGGAACGCCAGGTCCGCATGGAGGTGCTCCCTGAGCCGTTCCGCGGTTCGGATCCGGCCGGCGTCTGGGGCCACGACCACCACGTCCTCGTCGTGCAGCCCGAGCTCGCCGGAGAGGAAGTCGGAGAGGATGGGGAGCGCCGTCAGGTGGTCGAACGGGAAGTCGAAGTACCCCTGCGTCTGGCCGCTGTGGAGGTCCACCGAGACCACCCGCTGGGCCCCGGCAACCGTGACGAGGTCGGCCACGAGCTTCGCCGAGATCGGCTCCCGAGCCAACCCCTTCTTGTCCTGGCGCGAGTAGCCGTAGTACGGGATCACTGCGGTGGTCCGCTTGGCCGACGCCCGCTTCATGGCGTCGAGCATGACCAGCTGCTCCATGATCGACTCGTTCACGGGCTCGGCGTGAGTCTGGATCACGAACACGTCGGCCCCCCGAACGCTCTCTTCGGACCGGAAGTAGATCTCGCCGGAGGCGAACCGAGAGATCCGACACGGAGAGAGCTGGATGCCGAGATGGCCGGCGATCTCCGCGGCCAGAGCGGGATGGGTGGTCCCCGAGAACAGCATCATCTTCTTCTTGGTGACGATCTCCACGGCTCCCCCTTACCGCTTCCCCTTCGCCTTCGATCCCGCACTCCCGCCGGACCCGGCCTTCCCCCTGGCCGCTGCGTCGGCGTCCTTCCGTTTTCGATAGCCCTTCACCACGCGCTGCTCGGAGCGCTCGACGGCGAGCGCGCCGCCGGGGACGTCCTTAGTGATCGTCGATCCCGCTCCCGTGACAGCGCCCTTCCCCACTCTGACCGGCGCCACGAGCATCGTATCCGACCCGATCCGCACGTCGTCGTCGATGACGGTGCGATGCTTGCGGTATCCGTCGTAGTTGACGGTCACCGTCCCCGCACCGATGTTCGTGCCCTTGCCGATCCTGGCGTCGCCCACGTACGACAGGTGTGGGACCTTCGATCCCGTGCCCACCTCCGATGCCTTGATCTCGACGAAGCTGCCGACCTTGGCTCCCTCCTTCAGCACGGTCCCCGGACGGACGTGAGCGTAGGGGCCGACGATGGCCCGCCGACCGATCCTCGACCCCCGGACCACGGAGAACTGGACGGCGGCCCCGTCATCGATGCGCGAGTCGACGATCCGCGTTGCCGGCCCGATCTCGGCTCCCGAGCCGATCCGGCTCCCACCCTCGAGGAACGTCATGGGGTGCACGACCGTGTCCGGACCGATCCGGACGTCGACGTCGATGAACGTCGTCTCCGGGTCGAGGATCGTGACCCCCTTCGCCATGTGCCGAGCGTTGATCCGTTCGCGCATGATCCGGTCCAGGGCGACCATAGTCTCTCGAGAGTTCACCCCGGCCCAGCCCCCGAAGTCACCCTTCACCGCCGAGACGCGTTCCCCCTTGTCTATCAGGATCCCCAGGACATCGGGGAGGTAGTACTCGCGCTGGCGATTGTCCCGCCCTACGAGCGGCAGGGCCCGATACAGGTCATCCCTGCGAAACAGGTAGACGAGCGTGGACATCTCGCGGACGGCACGCTGGGCAGGCGTGAGGTCGGCCTCCTCCACGATGCCGATCAGCCGGGCGCCATCGCGGATGACCCGCCCGTATCCCCCGGGGCTGTCGACCTCGGTCGTCAGGATCGAAGCGGCCGCCTTCGTTCGACGGTGCACACCGAGGAGCCGTCTGACGTGGCGTCCCTCGACCAACGGGTCGTCGCCGGCCATCACCAGGACCTCGGCCACCCGGCCAACGGCCGCCTCGGCCGATCCCACCGCTTGGCCGGTCCCGAGCGGCTGGGCCTGGCGGACGAAGATCGGCTCGGGGTCGAGGCCCCAGGATCGCACTGTCTCCTCGACCCGCTCGGCTCCCTGCCCAACCACCACCACCAACCCATCCGGCCGGGCAGCCACCGCCGCGCGTGCGACGTGCCATAGGGCAGGCCGGCCCCGGACCGGTTGTAGGACCTTGGGGAGCTTGGACTTCAACCGTTTGCCCTTGCCCGCGGCGAGCAGGACGGCGGCAAGGGAGGGAGCCTTCTTCTCGGGCACGGACATCCTTCGTCGCTCGACGCCGAATCCTTTGTACCGGGGCCCGCACACTCTGGCAAGGCCGTCCCTTCGGGAGGAGTTCCGGGGGGAGGAGTCGAACCTCCATCGAGGGCTCCAAAGGCCCGCGTCTTGCCGTTAGACCACCCCGGACCGCCTCCCGATTATCCCCGACGGAGCATGGCGAGGCCGCCACCTGTTCAGAGGGTGTCAGGGCGGGCCGGCGATCACCTGCGCGGAGGCCCACCGCTTGGCCAGCGATCGCGCGTGGGCCTCGTCGCGTGCCAGCCCCACGACCGACGATCCGCTCCCACTCATCACGGCTCCCAACGCTCCAGCTTGAAGCAGCGCGGCCTTCGCCTCGGCCAGATCCGGGTGCCGTGCGAACACCGGTCGCTCCAGGTCGTTGAACAGCAACGGCCCCAACGTTTCGGGGTCACCTTTCGTCGCGGCCACGATGAGCGGAGCCGGGTCGGCCCCCGACGAAGCCCGGTCCTCGTCCCACCAGCGGTACGCGTCGGGCGAGCGGACGCCGAATTCGAACGAGCGCAGGACCCACCACAGCCGGTCTACGGTGGCGGGATCGATCACGTCACCTCGCCCATGCACCAGCACCGAGTCACCGGCAAGCATGGCTGGGACGTCGGATCCCACCCGTGCGGCGATATGGGCGAGGGCCTCCATGTCCATGCCGCATCCCCACAGCTCGTTCAGCGCTCCGAGGGTGGCCGCGGCGTCGGAACTCCCTCCGCCGAGCCCGGCGGCCACGGGGATCCGCTTCTCGATCTCGACCTCCGCTCCACCCGCGTGCTCGCACTCTTCGGCCAGGGCGAGGGCGGCGACCAGGGCGAGGTTCAGTCCGCCACCCGGGATCGTGCGCGGGCTATCGTCCACGCCCTTCATGTGCACACGCAGCTCCTCGGCGGGCCGGGCCGTGATCCGGTCCGCCAACGAGACCGGCACGACGAGGCTCTCGATGTCGTGGTAGCCGTCCTCCCGAGCTCGAAGGACGCGGAGGAACACGTTGATCTTCGCGTTTGCCTCGCGCCGGACGGCGGAGCGCCGGGTCATCGCAGGACTCCCTCCCGCCGAAGGACTTCCGCGATCCGGGCGAACTCCGCGAGTCCCAGCCGTTCGGCCCGGATGCCGGGCACTAGGCCACTTTGGGAAAGGACCCGCTCCGCGGATGGTCCGTCGAGGCCCAAGCGCTTGAGGGCGTTACCCATCGTCTTCCGCCGCTCCGCGAACCCCTCGTCGATCACCCGGAAGAGCGCGGCCCGATCGACCTCGACCGGCGCGGGCCGGGGGGTGAGTCGCACCGTGACCGACTCGACCTTGGGCCGTGGCCAGAAGACGTCGGCAGGGATCCGCCGAACGAGTTCGGCGCGGGCCCGGTACGCCACCCGGACGCTGACGGCGCCGTAGGCATCCTCTCCCGGTTGCGCCGTCAGGCGTTCGCCCACCTCGCGCTGCACCGTCACTAGGTACTCGGTGATCCGCGGCCCGCTATCCAGCATGGTCAGCAGCAGTGGCACCGCGACGTTGTACGGGAGGTTCGACACCATCGTCCACTCGCCGGCAGGGAGCTCGGCGTCCCAGTCCATCTTCGATGCATCGCGTACCTCCAGTCGAACCAAGGGGTAGGGCGTCAGCACCTCCCGTAAGGCCGGAACGAGCGCGGGGTCCCGCTCAACCGCCAGCACCTGGGCGCCCGTCCCCGCCAGGACCACGGTGAGCGAGCCGAGGCCCGGACCGACTTCCACCACCCGATCGCTCTGCCCGACCCCGGCGTCGGCCACGATGGCCCGGGCGAGATTTGGGTCCGCCAGGAAGCTCTGGCCCAGGGCCTTGGAGGGATGGATCCCATAGCGGGCGGCGAGATCCTTCAGGGCCGTGCGACCAAGCCCGGAGCTACCAGGTGAGGCGGACGTCCATGACCCCTTGGCTGAGCGGCGCGAGGGCCGCGAAGGCCTCGTCGGAGAGGTCGATGATCCGTCCGCCGAAGGGTCCACGATCGTTGATTACCACGTCGATGCTCGCGCCGGTAGCGACAGAGGTCACCGTCACCACCGTCCCGAACGGAAGCCATGGGTGGGCGGCGGTCAACCCGGAGCCGGGCGCGAAACCGTACCAGGAGGCCTCGCCCGTCTCCGAGCCGTGAACCACCGATTCGGCCCGCCCGACCACACGGAGCGTGGGAACGGCCGTCTGAAGCACCTTGCGCGTGAGGACGGTCTTCCGCTCCACCCGCCCGTCCACCACCGTGACCCCGTAGGTCACGAGCATCCTTCCGGTCGCCCCGGACTGCGTGATCTTCTCCGTTCCGGGGGTCAGCGTGGCCGAGTACGAGGTGAGGGTATGGGACGGGATGGGAACGACGACGTGTCGCGTCCGAAGATCGATGTCGACGAACCGAACGGAGGCCCCGTCGAGGAGGGGGGTCCTGGGTGGCGGAAGGACGCGATCGCTCCCGTCGGGCTCGATCCCCATGGCCGAGAGGAGCTCCCGAACGGTGGCCGCATTCGTGAGTACGTCGTGAGCCTTCCCTTTCACGACGACCCGCGCGTCCACGATCCGGGTCGGCCCGACCGGTTCTCCCGCGGAGAACCAATTCTCGGTGTGCTGGATAGCCAGCTTCGCCGACGGTCCAGTCACCCCATCCACCACCCAGACCCCCACACCGGAGGCGGCCTGCAGGAGGCCGCTGGTGTCCACTACTACCGTCATGCCGTCGGCGAGGGGGGTCGCCACCGGCGGGGCCACGTTGCCCTGGATGTCCACGACGATGCCCCGTGCGTCGAGGAGCTGTTCCACGTTCGAGCTCAGCGTGCGAACGGCCTGGGGGCGGCCGTCCACGACGAGGGTCACGTTCTTCTCGAGAGCCAGATACAGGGAGCCGACGGCGAGGATCGCCACGACGAACGCGACGTTCCCCGTAGCCCTGCGGATCCGCAATCGGCGGACCCGAGTCGGCCGGACCAGCATCCTTCCCCCCAACAGCAAGAAGGCTTCGGGGGGAGCGCCGGCGATCAGCCGGGCCGAAGCCTCCATGAGCACTGTCGGCACGGTATCAACCCTCAACCCTCACTGCAAACTTGAAAGCAAACGTGTGTTCGAGGCCCTCAGAGCGCCTGAACCGTTATCCAAGCCGGTGGAAAACCGCGCGCGCGTTCGCCGACGTCGCGTCGCGAACCGTTTCGAAGGTGGTTCCGCGAACATCGGCGATCTTTCGGATCACCTCAACGACGTTCGCCGGCGAGTTGTCGCGGCCCCGAACGGACTGCGGGGCGAGGAACGGGCTGTCGGTCTCGACCAGAAGTTGATCGAGCGGGGTGGCGGCGGCCGACTCCCGAAGGTGCAGGTTCTTCGGATACGTGAGGTTGCCGGCGAACGACAGGTACCACCCGCGGGCCGCGCACTCCTTGGCGATCGACGCATCGCCGCTGAAGCAGTGGAGGACCACTCGTTCCGCCGATCCCTCGTCCAGGAGCCGGAGGGCGGCCGGCCATGCATCCCGAATGTGAACAACAACGGGAAGCCCCGTCTCAACGCTCAACGAGATGTGGAGAACGAAGGCTCGCTCCTGATCGTCTCTCGGCGATCGCATCCGATAGAAGTCGAGCCCGCATTCCCCGACTGCGACAACCCGGGGCATGGCCACCATCTCCCTGATCTGCTCCCATCCCTCGTCGTCCAACTCCGAGGCGGTGTGGGGGTGCATCCCGGCGGTGGCGAACACCTCGGGAAAGGACTGGGCGAGCTCGATCGAACGGTGGCTCGTCTGGGGGTCGATGCCGGCGCAGACCAGACTCCCAACGCCTGCCCGCCGCGCAGCCGCAACCACCTCGGCGGGGTCCTCCTCGATCAGGAACAGATGGCAATGGGTGTCAACGGCGGCGTCCTGCGGGGATGGCTCGGGATCGGTGGAAGCCATGGATGGCCAACGATACCGGCTCTCGACCTCCGCTCGACAGGCGACCCGGCAGGCAATGAATCGCGGCTGCCGAGTGTCCACCCGGAGTCGAGGGACGGAGTCTCACGTGAAACGCGTGGCGGCGAACCCTCACCTAGGAGTCGAGGCGCGGGAACAGCGGTTCGCCCTTGGTTGTCCTCGTGCCGGGAGCGAGGCGGCCCCACTCCGCGGCTTGCGGGATCCGTTGGACCGCGAGCGGCTCGGAAATCCCCAATTGTTTCCACAGCCTGCCGGCCGCGCCTGGCATGATCGGTGAAAGAAGCACCGCCAGGATCCGCAGGATCTCGGTCGCGGTGTACAGCACCCCCGCCAGTTCATCTCGACTCGCGGGATCCTTGGCCAGGCGCCACGGGGCTCGCTCCACCAGGTACAGGTTGGCCCGGCCCACGAGGTCCCAGACCGCGGCCAGGGCAGGGGTCAAGGCAACGTCGAGCATGAGGCTGTCGTACCGGCCGGCGACGTCCTTGACCAAGGAGGGGATGTCGCCCTCCATCCCAGTGACTTGGATCTCCGGGACCAAGCCGTCGTAGTAGGACCCCAGCATCGCCAGGACCCGGCTGGCCAGATTCCCAAGGCCGTTCGCCAGGTCGGCGTGGTAGCGGTCGTTCATGGATTCCAGGGAGAAGCTCCCGTCCTGGCCGAACTGGATCTCCCGGATGAAGTAGTACCGGTACGCATCGACCCCGAACCGATCCACGAGCTCGAAGGGGTGGACACCCGTGGCGTTGGTCTTCGACATCTTCTTGCCTCCGACCGTCAGGAACCCGTGGGCCCAGACCTGTTCGGGGGGCTCGATGTCCGCGGCCATCAGCATGGCCGGCCAGTAGATCGCGTGCTGGCGGAGGATGTCCTTCCCGATCATGTGGATGTTCGCCGGCCACACGCGGGCGAACCCCTCGGGGTCCGAGCCGTACCCCGCGGCAGTGATGTAGTTGGTCAGGGCGTCGAACCAGACGTAGGTCACGTGCGCCGGGTCCCACGGGAGCGGGATCCCCCACCGGAACGACGTCCGGCTGATGGAGAAGTCCTGGAGTCCGCCGCGGATCACCGACAGGACCTCGTTCCGCCTGACCTCCGGCTGCACCGCCTTGGGATGCGCCTCATAGTGCCGCATGAGCCGGTCCGCATACGCCGAGAGACGGAAGAAGTAGTTCTCCTCCCGCATGGCCTCGACCGGGATGCCGTGGATCGGGCACCTGCCGTCGACGAGCTCGTCCTCGGTGTAGTACAGCTCGCACGACACGCAATACAGGCCCTCATAGGCGCCGAGGTAGATGTCGTCTCTGCCGTTTTCGAACACGGTTTGGAGGAGCTCCTTCACCGCCTTCTCGTGCCGGGGCTCGGTGGTCCGGATGTAGTCGTCGTAGGCGATGTCCAGTCGGGCCCACACCTCACGCCATCGTGGCTCCATCGAGTCCACCCATTCCTCTGGGCTCACCCCGGCGGCCTCCGCCGCCCGCTGGAGCTTCAGCCCGTGCTCGTCGGTACCGGTGAGGTGAAAGACCTCGTCCCCGCGAAGCCGGTGGTACCGGGCGATGAAGTCGGTGGCGACCGCGTTGTAGGCGTGGCCGATGTGCGGAACGTCGTTCGGATAGTAGATCGGGGTAGTGATGTAGAAGACGTTCCGGCCCATGGTCGGGCCATTCTAGGGGTCAGGTGGTTGGGAAGCTCCCCCGGAGCGGTCTGCCTCCACCAGCGACTCGTAGATGGCGTTCGCGGAGGCTCCTCGCTTCCGGGCCACCTCGGAGGCGGCGTCGCGCTTTCGCATCCCGGCGCGAACGAGAGCCCGGGCCTCCCCCACCAATTCCTGCTGGCCCACGACTTCCGGGCGGCGACTCCCCTCGAGCACCACGACGAGCTCGCCCTTCAGCTCGAGGTCCGTCAGACGAGCCAGGACATCCGAGGTCCGACCCCGGATGACCTCCTCGTGCAGCTTGGTCAACTCCCGCGCGATGGCCACCTGTCGGTTCCCCAGCTCGGCCATGACGTCACGCAACAGGGTGGCCAGTCGATGGGGTGACTCGAACAGCACGACGGTCCGCCGGTCGTGGACCAGGCTCTGCAGGCGCATGCGCCGATCGCCGGCCCGACGAGGAAGGAATCCCTCGAACACGAACCGGTCGGTGGGCAGCCCCGAGACCACCAGGGCCGACAGGACCGCCGACGGGCCAGGGACCACGCGCACCTCGATCCCCGCGTCCACGGACGCCCGCACCAGCTGGTAGCCGGGGTCGGACAGCCCCGGCATGCCGGCATCGGAGACCACCGCCACGTCGTGGTCGGATCGCAGCTCCTTCAGCAACTCCTCGGTCCGCCGGTCCTCGTTCCCCTGGAACAGCGAGACCATCCTGGCCTCGATGCCGAAATGGGCCAGGAGCCGGCCCGTGCGCCGCGTGTCCTCGGCGGCGACCAGGTCGACCGTGCCGAGCGTCTCGCGCGCCCGATCGGTCATGTCCCCGAAGTTCCCGATCGGCGTGCCGACCAGATACAGGATCCCGCTCACGGATCGATGTTGCCACGGTTCGCCGCCGGCCGAGGATGGCCGGAGGTCCTGGGAGCCTGCGACGCGGGGTACAGTTGGCGGCCCATGCCCTCGGCGGCGCACAAGGATTACTCGGGAACCCTCCTGCCCCAGAAGCTCGGCATCCGGGACGGCTCACGCGTTCTGTTGGTCTCCCCTCCTCCCGGCTTCACCCCCCATCCCTTGCCGCCCGGCGCTCAGCTACTCCGACGGCCCGCCGGAGCCCTCGACGTCGTGGTGCTGTTCGCGACGAAGCGACGCGAGCTCGAGCGGAGGTTGGCCGCGCTGGCCCGCTCGCTCGACCCGGCCGGGAGGCTCTGGGTGGCCTGGCCGAAGAAGGCGGCCAAGGTCGAGACCGACCTCACGTTCGACGTCGTGCAGGAGGCCGGGCTCTCGGCGGGGCTCGTCGACAACAAGTCGGCCTCGCTTGACCACGTGTTCCAGGGGGTCCAGTTCGTGTATCGACTGAGGGACCGGCCGGGTGGCCGGCGTTGACCCTTCGCGACAACATGGCCTCTCGTACCATCACCCCGTGCAGACCCCCACCACCATGCTCGAGCCTCCGGCTCCCCCACCAGCCCGGCTCGGTGTGGAGGCCGTTCGCCGCCTGATCAACAGGCCGGTCGTGGCCGTGGTGGCGGTGGGCCTGATCGCTGCGATACTCCGGTTCGCCAACTTGGGCACGCCGCCGACCCGGGTGTTCGACGAGATCTACTACTCGAAGTCGGCCTGCATCTACCTCGGCTACTCCAACGCGCGCTGCGACATCACCAGCAGCGACGAGCGGTTCTGGAGGACGGACAAGAACGACACCGGGGCATGGGTGCATCCCCCGTTGGGGAAGTGGGCCATCGCCCTCGGTGAGCTCGCCTTCGGCACCGATGCCTTCGGCTGGCGGGCGTCGTCTGCCGCTTTCGGGACGCTCACCGTCGTCGTACTGGCGCTGATGGTGCAGCTGCTGTTCGGGAGTCCCCTGTGGACCTTCACCGGGGGCCTCCTCCTGGCCACGGAGAACCTCAGCTTCGTCCAGTCACGGGTGGCGATGCTCGACGTTTTCGTGGCGTTCTGGATCGCGCTCGGATTCCTCTTCCTCCTGCTGGACCGGCGATGGATAGAGCGGCGCGGTTCCCGCACGTCCCAGCCGGCACGCGACGGATCTGAGACCCCACATGACTCAGACCTCCTAGAGCCACCGAAGCCCGGCGTCCGCGTGCCCTCCCCGTTGTTCCGGCCATGGCGGGTCGCTTCGGGCATAGCGTTCGGTGCCGCAGTCGCCACGAAGTGGTCTGGGGTCACCGGCATCCTCGGCGCCATCGCCCTGTCGGTGGTGTGGGAAGTCATGCGGCGCAAACGAGTCGGCGTAAGCCGACCGGTCTGGCGAGCGATCCAATGGGAATCGTTCCCCATCGCCCTGTTCCTCCTAGCGTTGCCAGCGGTGGTGTACGTGGCGTCGTATCTGGGCTGGTTCCTTCATTTCGGGTTCCACGTCGGAGATTGGCTCCGCCTCCAGGGAGCGATGACGAACTACCATGAGCATCTGCAATCGATCGATCCCGAGACGCACAAACCCATTCACCCCTACCTCGCGCAGGCGTGGAAGTGGATCCTCCTGTGGCGTCCGGTCCTGTACTACGCGCGGTACGCCGACGACGTACGCCGCGTCATCTATGCGAACGGCAACCCCGCCATCTTCTGGGGGAGCCTCGTGGCGATCCCCTACGTCGCCTACGCCTGGTGGCTGAGGCGTGACTGGGTCGCCGGATTCGTCGTCATCACGGTCGCTTCCCTGTACCTGCCCTGGTTCCTGGTGACGCGGCCGCAGTTCTTCTTCTACGCCACACCGATCGTCCCGTTCTTCGTCCTCGGGTGCGTCTATGCCCTGCGGGACCTGTCCGAGGCCCACATCGCCGGCTCCCGTTCGCGTCCGTGGCTCCCGCTCGCCGCCGGGTTCGTCGTGGTCTCGGTGGGCCTGTTCGTATGGTTCTGGCCCGTCCTCACCGCTCAGCCGCTCTCCGGGTACGCCTTCTCCCTCCGGGCATGGTTCCCCAGCTGGACGTGAGATGACTACCGGTCAGACCATCCCTCGCGAGCCCGCAGGGACGCCGGGCTAGGATTCGCGCCGATGCCCGCGACGTCGACGCATACGTTCATCACGATGGCCGACGGCGTGCGGCTGGCTGCGACGCTCTTCCTGCCCGACGGAGAGGGCCCGTGGCCTGCAATCCTCGAAGCCCTGCCCTATCGCAAGGACGACCTCACCGCGTCGTATCGGACGGAGTACGTGCGCCTCTCCGAGGCCGGGTACGTCGTGTGCCGGGTAGACGTGCGAGGGACCGGGACGTCCGAAGGCGTTGCCGAAGACGAGTACCCGGAGATCGAGCAGCGGGACATGAACGAGGTCATCGCCTGGCTGGCCTCGCAGGACTGGAGCACCGGCAACGTCGGGATGTACGGGACCTCCTATTCGGGGTTCAACTCGATCCAGGTAGCCATGACCAGGCCGCCGGCGCTGAAGGCCATCATCCCCATCTATGCCACCGATGACCGGTACGCCGACGACGTTCATTACTTCGGTGGCGCGCTGAAGGCCCTCGACCTGGTGGACTACCCCACCTACATGACCGGCCTGAACGCTCTCCCTCCGGTTCCTTCGCTGTTCGGCGATCGGTGGCGCGCGGCATGGGAGCAGCGGGTGCAC
>Ga0222623_10000438_pt1 | contig 13136 bp, 11 predicted proteins | sample PLMtaG_FD_177336 | JGI IMG/M metagenome (GOLD analysis project Ga0222623, IMG submission 177336) | Groundwater sediment microbial communities from an aquifer in East River, Colorado, USA - PLM2_30_coex | ecosystem: Environmental > Terrestrial > Soil > Riparian zone | place: USA: East River...
CGGCGGCCTCGGGCAGAGCGACGGGTGGACCCTGACCGTCATCCGCACCGAGAAGGGTCAGGACATCTGGAACCGGGCCGTCGCTCAGGGAATCGTCACGTGGCGACCGGGATCCGAGGACCCCGGGGCCATCGAGCTCATGGCCAAGCTCGCGGCGAAGTCCAGAGAACGATGGCCGGCAGAGCAGCTCCCCGAAACGGACCGGTTGCCCGGCGTGCTGCCATCGGGGAACGGAGAGGTGGTCGCGGAGACCTGAGTGGACCTGGACCCGGTCAGCCGGCTGCGGGCCAGGCCGCCACGACCGGGTGATCGACGTCCTTCGGACCGACTTGCGCCGCGCCGCCCGGTGAGCCGAGGCCCGTGACCGAGTCGGCGAACCACTCGGCGTTGATCGGCGTGAACTGCTTCCACTCGGCCGGCACGTCGTCCTCGTAGAAGATCGCCGTGACCGGGCACACCGGCTCGCAGGCGCCGCAGTCGACGCACTCGTCGGGGTGGATGTACAGCATCCGCGGCCCCTCGTAGATGCAGTCCACGGGGCACTCGTCCACGCACCCCTTGTCCTTGATGTCGATGCAGGGCTCACAGATCGTGTAGGTCATCGGTTTTCCCCTTTACCACGGTGCGGACCGTCTAAATATACCCCCTCGGCGCGGAGGCATGCCCGCCGCCGCGCAGGTGCCATGGGGCCATCACGCCACCTCCGTGTGGGGCGCGAGCGCGAACAGCGTCCCCAGGATCGACGACAGGGCGTCTCGTGTGGCCACGGGATACACCACCGGGAGGTCGGCGCCGGCATCCTCGTAGGCCCGGAGTCCGGCCCGGGCCTCCGGTGCCTCACCCATGAGGCATACCCGGCGCACCAGCTCCTCGGGCACGCGGTCGGGCCTTCCGGCGTGGAGGGCCTCCGCCGCCGCGCGGGCCTCTTCCCGCAGGCCGACCGCGTCGAACTGGCGGCGATAGGCCGGGTACGAGGCGTACTGGGCCGCCATGGCCGCGAGCGCGCTCATGGCGGCCCCCGGCTCCTGGCCCACACACGCGCGGACGTACACGGCGAGGGTCACCGTAGCCGGGTCCCGCCCTGCGGCCTCCGCGCCCTCGCGGATCCGCTCCCGCGCGAACGCGACACGCTCGGGCGGGCACCAGTTCAGCAGCACGCCGTCGGCGATCTCTCCACCGAGCCGCATGGCCAGGGGGTTCAACGCGGCCACCCAGATCGGGATAGGCCCGGGGCCGGGATGGATCGACAGGCGGAACGGGCCGCCCCCAGGCGTCTCGACCTCATCACCGGCGAGGGCCGAGCGGAGCAAGGTGACGGACTCGCGGAGGCGGTCGAGGGCTCCCGTACCCACCGGTCCGGTCCCCAGGCCGAGGATCAGCCGGCCACCGGAGATCTCGTGCAGGGTGGCGGCGGCCATCGCCGTCGTCGACGGGCGACGGGCCACGATCGTCACGATGCCGGTTCCCAGTCGGAGCGCTTCGGTGTGCCCGGACAGCCCCGCCAACGTGGAAAAGGCCTCGCGACCCGAGCTCTCCGGAACGAACAGGGCCTCGTACCCGGCCTGTTCAGCGGTCTGGACGATCTCCACCAGGTCTGGCCATGGCACCGGGTCCCGGATGGCCAGACCCCGTCGCGGTGCCAGGAGGTCCTCGCTACCGTCGCTCGCGACGGCGAAGGCCGCCCACCCAGATCAACGGCAGGAGCAGGAAGGCCACACCGAACAGCCGGGGAGCGATCACCAGCCCGAGGAACGCAAGGGCGACCGATGCAACCACCCACAGGAGTGGGTTCCCCCACCAGGGTCGGACCCGCCGCTCGGGCTCCATCCGCCCTTCCAGGGCATGCACGTCGTGGCGGGCTGACATCGCCAGGAACACCGCCAGCGCGCCGGCCAGGAAGGCGAAGGGGACCAGGATGAGCAGGAGCGTGTTCCCGTTCACGGCTCCAGGGTAACCCCGTTGCCCCGGGAGGTTCCGTTCGTTACAGCGGGACGTGCGACAGGACCATGATCCTGGGCTCGGTCATCTCCTCCATGGCGAACCGGAGCCCTTCCCGGCCGAACCCCGAGTCCTTCGACCCGCCGTACGGCATCTGGTCCGCCCGGAACGCCGACTGGTCGTTCACGATGACCCCGCCCACCTCGATCTCCCGGTGGGCCTGGAACGCCCGGTCGATGTCCCGGGTGAACACGCCCGCTTGAAGGCCGTACCGGGAGTTGTTGACCTCCGCCAGGGCCTCCTCGAAGGTCTGATAGGGGCTCACGGTCGTGACCGGCCCGAAGATCTCCTCGCACCGCACCTTCATCTCCGGGCTCGTCCTGGCCAGGACCGTCGGCGCGTAGAAGGGGTCGTCGCGGCGGCCGCCGGTCAGGACCTCGGCGCCCTGGACCACGGCCTCGTCCACCCACGTCGCGATGCGCTCGAGCGACCCGGCATCGATCAGCGGTCCGACATCCACGGTCGGGTCCATGGGATCGCCATACTTCAGGCTCTCGACCTGCTTCACCAGGCGCGTGGTGAAGTCGTCGTAGACCTCCGATTGCACCAGCACACGCTGGACGCTTATGCAGCTCTGGCCGGCCTGGTAGTAGCCGCCGAAGGCGATGCGCTGCGCCGCGAGGTCGAGGTCGGCGTCGGAGTGGACGATGACCCCGGCGTTGCCGCCCAGCTCGAGCGTCACCCGCTTCCTGGGGTCCAGACCCTTGAGGTACCAGCCGACCTCCGAGGACCCGGTGAACGAGATCTTGCGGTACCGGGCATCGCGGGCCATCCCATCGGCCACGCTCGAGGACACCGGCAGCACCTGGTACATCCCCTTGGGCAGATCGGTCTGGGCGAACAGCTCGGCCAGGCGGATGGCCCCGAGCGGCGTGGCCGCGGCCGGTTTGACCACGATCGGCGCGCCGACGGCCAGGGCGGGGGCCACCTTGTGAGCCACCAGGTTCAGCGGGAAGTTGAACGGCGAGATCCCCAGGACCGGGCCGAACGGGAACCTGCGGATGATGCCCAGGCGCGAGCCGAGCGACGCCTCCGTGTCCAGACGCATCACCTCGTCTGCACCGTGGCGAAGGACCTCGGAGGCCCACCGGAACGTGGACACCGCGCGGGTGGCCTCAACCGTCGCCCACTTGAGCGGTTTGCCGCCCTCCCGGGCGATCAGGGCCGCGTTGTCGTCGATGCTTTGGGCCAGGCCCCGGGAGACGTGGTCGAGGGCATCGGCTCGCGCGTGCACGGGGAGGAACCGACTCTCCCGGAACGTCTCTGCGGCGACCGTCGCCGCCTCCTCGACGTCGGCCTCGGTCGGCACGCCGACCTCGGCCACCACCGTCCCGTCGTACGGGCTCTTGACCTGGAAGGTCCCGTTGCCCGTCCGCCACTCCCCGTTCACGAGGAACGTCCTGGTCTGCATCGGTCTCACCTCTGTCCTTCGGGGGGCTACCCGTGAACCCCCCGAACCCCCGCTAGTCGACGGCCGCCATCACGTGCTTGATCTGGGTGTAATCCTCGAGCGAGTACATCGACATGTCCTTGCCGTACCCGCTCTGCTTGTAGCCGCCGTGCGGCATCTCCGAGGTCAGCCCGAAGTGCGTGTTGATCCACACCGCGCCGAACTGGAGCTTGCGCGCGGCGTTCAACGCTCGGCCGATGTCGCGGGTCCACACGGACGACGCGAGGCCGTAGACGACGTCGTTCGCCCAGGCGATGGCCTGGTCGTCGTCCTTGAATCGCTGGATCGTGACCACGGGCCCGAACACCTCGCGCTGGATGATCTCGTCCTTCTGGTCCACGTCCGCCACGATCGTGGGCTTGTAGAAGTACCCCGCTCCCGCCAGGGCCTCCCCACCGGTGACCACGTTCGCCCCCTTCTCCCGAGCACGCTCGACGAAGCCCGCCACGCTCTGCCGCTGCGTGTCGGAGACCAGCGGCCCCATCTCGGTCTCCTCCTTCTGCGTGTCGCCGACCACGAGCGACTCGACCGCGGGGACGAGCTCGGAGAGCACGTCGTCGTAGATCTTCGGTCCGGCCACGATGCGCGTGGCGGCAGTGCAGTCCTGTCCGGAGTTCGTGTAGCCGGCGAACTTCATCATCTCCACGAGCTTGGAGACGTCGGCGTCGTCGAACACCACGACCGGGGCCTTGCCCCCCAGCTCCAGGTGGACCCGCTTGACGGTGTCGGCCGCCTCCTTCGCCACGAGCTTGCCGGTGGCGGTGTCCCCGGTGATCGAGACGAGCGAGACGTCCGGATGGCGGCACAGCGCGGCTCCCACAACCGAGCCGCGGCCGGTGACGACGCTGATCACGCCGGGAGGGAAGATGTCCGCCGAGAGCTCGGCCAGGCGAAGCGTCGTTTGGGGCGTGAGCTCGGCCGGCTTGAGGATCGAGACGTTCCCCGCGGCGAGGGCGGGGGCCACCTTCCAGATGGCCATCATGAGCGGGTAGTTCCACGGACAGATCCCGGCCGTGACCCCGAGTGGCTCCCTGCGGATCCAGCTGGTGAACCCGCGCTCGTACTCACCGGTGTTCTTCCCCTCCATGTTCCGGGCCGCGCCGGCGAAGTACCGCAGGTTGTCCACGATGAACGGGATATCGCCGGCCGAGACCGCGATGGGCTTGCCCACGTCCTCGGACTCCAGGCGGGCCAGGTTGTCCGCGTCCCGCTCCATCGCGTCCGCGAGCTTGAGCATCATCGCGCTCCGCTCCTTCGGAGGGGTGTCGAACCAGACCTCCTCGTAGGCCTTCTTGGCCGCTTTCACGGCCCGCTCGACGTCCTCCTCCGAGGCCACCGCGACCTCGGCGACCGGGTCCGTCGTCGCCGGGTCGATGTCCTGCTCGGTCTCTCCGGCGGCCGGATCCATCCACGCACCACCGATGAACAGCTTCCAGGCCTTCAATGCGGTCGCCATCTGTGCCTCCTCGGACCGTGGACGACCCCGACGGGGCCGGCGCTCGGCCCCCAAGTATGCCGAAAGTCTCGGTTCGGGGACCACTCCGGCCACCCGCGGGGGGAGTTAACCGGCGGCCGCGCGGCCGCGCGGCCCGGCGTGGCACACTTGACCGACAGTCCCGGCCGGAAGGAAGGACGATGGACATCCCGCAGGAGCGAAAGGTCGTCACCGAGATCCCCGGTCCGAAGTCGCGCGAGTGGTTCGAGCGCCGGAAAGCCGCCATCCCCCAGGCCGTGTTCAACGTCCATCCCATCGTCACCGCTCGCGCGTCGGGCTCGATCATCGAGGACGTCGACGGCAACCGGCTGATCGACTTCGCTACAGGCATCTCGGTCCTGAACGTTGGCCACACTCCGCCGGAGGTGGTGGCCGCGGCCCAGAAGCAGCTGGAGCTCGACACCCACACCTGCTTCCACGTCACGGCGAACGAGCCGTACATCGAGCTCGCCGAGCGGCTGAACGCCTTGGCCCCGGGGGAGTTCGACAAGCGGACGATGTTCGCGAACTCCGGGGCCGAGGCGGTGGAGAACGCGGTCAAGATCGCCCGCAAGGCGACGGGAAGGTCGGCGGTGGTCACGTTCGACCACGCGTTCCACGGCAGGACGCTCCTGGCCATGTCGCTCACGGCCAAGGTGATGCCGTACAAACAGGGCATGGGGCCGTTCGCCCCCGAGATCTACCGGTTGCCCTTCGCCTACGCGTACCGGTGGCCGAGCGGTCCCGAGAATTGTGCTGAGGAGGCCCTGGCGTACGCGAGGGACGAGATACACAAGCAGATCGGCGAGGAGAACATCGCCGCGGTCATCGCGGAGCCGATCCAGGGCGAGGGCGGATTCATCGTCCCGGCGCCGGGGTTCCTGAAGGGTCTTGCAGAGCTGTGCCGGGAGCACGGGATCGTGTTCGTCGCCGACGAGATCCAGAGCGGGATGGGCCGGGCCGGCCGGTGGTTCGCCATCGAGGACGAGGGCATCGTCCCCGACATGGTGACCACGGCGAAGTCACTCGGGAGCGGCATGCCCATCTCGGCGGTGACCGGGCAGGCCGAGCTGATGGAGTCGGTCCACGTCGGCGGCCTGGGCGGCACGTACGGCGGCAACCCCGTTGCGGCGGCGGCGGCGCTCGCCGTGCTGGACAAGATCGAGCGCGAGGGGCTCTTGGAGCGTTCACGCACACTCGGCGAGCGCATCCTGGCTCGGCTCCGCGACATGCAGACCCGCCATGCGCTGATCGGCGACGTCCGGGGTCGGGGGATGATGACGGCGGTCGAGCTCGTGGCGGACCGGGGGACCAAGGAGCCGCTCGACGGTCCCACCGGAACCGGCATCGTCCAGCGCTGCCTGAGCGAGGGGGTCGTGATCCTCAAGGCGGGGACCTACGACAATGTGATCCGGCTTCTCCCTCCGCTCACGATCGACGAGGGCCTGCTGGACGAGGGCCTCGACATCGTGGACGACGCCATCGGCGCAACCTCCACGTAGAGGGATGCGGATCCCCGAGGAGGCGAGGGACCTGCTGAAGGGCGACGGGCTGGCCACGGTGGTCACCCTCGACCCCGACGGCACCCCGCACGTCACGGCGGCATGGGTCGGGGTCGACGGTGAGGAAGTAGTCATCGCCACGATGCCCGACCAACGAAAGCTCCGGAACCTCCGCCGTGACCCCAGGATCGCCGTCACCGTCCATGCAACGACGAGGAACACCGCCGGCCTCACCGAGTACCTCGTGCTGTACGGGCGCGCCCGGATCAGCGAGGGCGGAGCGCCGGAGCTGCTCCAGGAACTGGCCCACACCTACATCGGCCCGCACGTGAAGTTCCCCCCGATGCCGAACCCGCCGCCCGGATTCGTCACGCACGTGACGGTGGATCGGATCGGCGGGGTGGGCCCGTGGACCTCGGAGACGCCCTAGGAGTAGCCGTCTTGACGGCGCCAGCCACGGCGGCGTGCGGCGCTCCCGCCGCCTCCAAAGAGGCCGAGGTCGACGACGACACCGATGATGAGGACAACCAGCCCCCACCCCTTCACGCCGTCAAAGGCGTTCTGGGCGATGGCGTAGGCGAGCGTGGTGGTCGGGAGAATGAAGAACCCGATCGTGGGCCAGAACCAGCTCCCGTAGGCCCGGCTCAGGTAGTCGGTGAAGATCCACATGATGAACAACACCACCCGCGGCGTCAGGAGGCCCAACAGGAAGATCAGGCAGCCCATGGTTCCCCCTCCCTCATTGCCCGACCGAGGCATCCTAGCGGCTTGCTAAGGTCGAAGCGTGACGTCGGACGGTGAGGGGGGCGGGCGCCGGCGGAGCCGGCGCCCGCCCCTCCGAGGCCTGGCCGTCGACATCACGCCGCTTCGCGCCTCCCGTGACTTCCGTCTGATCTGGACCGGCCTGCTCGTCTCGGAGCTCGGCTATCAGTTCACGTTGGTGGCCACGTTCGTCCAGGTCCAGCAGCTCACGGGCTCCCCCGCGGCGGTGGGGGTCATCGGGCTCGTGGGCCTCGTTGCGCTCGCGGGCGGCACCCTGATCGGCAGCACCATCCTCGACGCCTACGACCGGCGGAAGCTGCTCGTCCTGGCCCAGCTGGGCTACATGGCGGCGTCGGGACTTCTGCTGGGCGGCACGCTCCTGGGCGATCCACCCGTGGCGCTGATCTACGTCGCGGTCGCGCTGATCGCCGCGGTCTCGGCCATCGACGGGCCCACCCGCTCGGCCATGACGCCTCGCCTGGTGGGCCGGGAGCTCCTCCCCTCGGCGCTCGCCCTCAGCCAGGTGATCTGGAACGGCACCGCACTGGTCGGACCGGCGCTGGCCGGCATCGTCATCGCGCGCCTCAACCTGTCCTGGGCGTACGGCATCGACCTCGTGACCTACGTGGCCATGCTCGGCGCAGCGCTCGCCATCCGGCCGATGCCGCCCGAGCGCGCGGAGGGTGCCCCGACCGGATGGGCCGCGGTGAAGGAGGGGTTCGCCTACCTCAAGGGCCGGCGAGTGCTCCAATCGACGTTCCTCATCGACCTCGTCGCCATGGTCTTCGGCATGCCCCGTGCCCTGTTCCCGTTCCTCGCGGCGTCGCAGTTCCACGCCGGAGCGCAAGTGACGGGGCTGCTGTTCTCCGCGCCCGCCGTGGGCGCGCTCGCGGGCGCCCTCACGGCGGGCTGGGTCAGCCGGGTCCGCCACCAGGGCCGCGCGGTCATCTACGCGGTCGTCCTGTGGGGCGCCGGGATCGCCGCCTTCGGCCTGGTCGGCGACCACCTGTGGCTCGCCCTGTCGTTCCTCGCCTTCGCCGGCGCCGCGGACGTGATCTCCGCGGTCTTTCGGAGCACGATCCTCCAGCTCTCCGTGCCGGACTCGCTTCGCGGACGGCTCTCGGGGATCCACATCCTGGTGGTGACCGGAGGACCCCGCCTGGGCGATCTCGAGGCCGGGCTCGTGGCGGCGGCGTTCAGCCCCACCGTCTCTGTCGTTTCGGGCGGACTCCTCTGCATCGCCGGCACGGCGCTCCTCGCGCTGCTCGTGCCGGAGCTCCGCCGGTATCACGCGGGAGAGGACGCCTGACCTATGCTCGGCCCATGGAGCCCGTCCGGCTCGCGGAGCTGCGGGTCCTGGAGGGCCCGAACCTCTACTTCACCCGGCCCGCGGTCAAGTTGACGCTGGCCGTTCCCGGATGGCTGGACGCGAGCGAGGCTCGCCTGGCGGCGATCGCCGAAGCGATCGAGCTCCCGGGGGCGGGGAAGGCCGGCAGGCCGAACAGCGAACAACGGCGAAGGTTCACCGCTCGATGTGCGTCGCACCTGACCCACCGGCTGGCCCAGGCATCGGGGATCCGACTGGCCGTCCGGGGCCGTCCCGGTTCGGAGCCCGGGGAGGTCGTGGTGGCCTTCCCGTGGCGACGGCGAGGGTCGGCCGAGGCCCTCGGCCGTGAGGTCGCCGGGGTCCTATCGGCCCTGCTGGCCACTCGCCGCTCGCCGCGGCGGCTCGTGGAAGAGGCGGCCGCGCGCATCGATGGCGTGGACCCCGGTCCGCAGCCGTCCGTCCCCGACCCTGACATCCCGGTGATCTCCGTCACCGGGACGAACGGGAAGACCACGACCGTCCGCCTCCTCGCGCACCTCGTCCGGACCGCCGGCCGTTCCGTCGCCTACTCCTCCACCGACGGCGTGTACCGCGACGACGATCTGGTCGAGGAGGGGGACTACTCGGGCTTCGGCGGCGCCGCCATGGCCCTGGCGCAGCAGCCCGAGGTCGCCGTGCTGGAGACGGCCCGCGGCGGGATCCTCCTGCGGGGAATCGGCGTGCAACACAACGACGTCGCGGTGGTGACCAACGTGTCGGCCGACCACCTGGACCTCCACGGGATCCACACCCTGGATCAGCTGGCGGAGGTGAAGGCCACGATCACGCGGATCACGCGGCCCGCCGGCTGGGACGTCCTGAACGCGGACGATCCTCGCGTGCTGTCGATGCGGCGGGGATCGAGCGGGCGCGTGTGGCTGTTCTCGCTCGATTCGGACCACCCGGCCATCCGCACGGTGCTGGCCGAGGGCGGCCGGGCCGTCACCGTCCTCGACGGGCGGATGACCGTGTTGGAACGCTCCACTGCCCGCCCGTTGGTTCGGATGGAGGACGTGCCGGTCACGATCGCCGGCATCTCCAGCCCCAACATCCAGAACGCGATGGCCGCCGCCGCCGCCGCGCTGGCGATCGGGCTCCCCGAGCGGGCGGTGGCGCGTGGTTTGCGCTCGTTCGTGCTCGACCCGGAACGCAATCCCGGGCGGGCAAACCTGTTCTCACTCGACGACCGGGTGGTGGTGGTGGACTACGCCCACAACGAGGCCGGGATGATAGGCCTCACCGAGATCTGCCAAGGCTTGTGCGCGCGGGCTCGCGAGGTGTGGATGGCGATCTGCGCCGCCGGAGACCGACGGGACGACATCATCCACGCCTTCGCCTATCGGGCCGCACGCGGCTCCGACCACATCGCGCTGGCCGAGCTCCCGCGGTACCTCCGTGGCCGCGACCCGCGGGAGCTCGTGGAACGGCTCCGGGCCGGGGCGATCGATGGGGGCGCCGCCGAGGTCCCGGTCTTCCCCGACGAGATCCATGCGCTCGAGTGGATGGCCGAGGGCTCGAGCCCCGGCGATGTGGTGGCCGTCACCGCGCTGGGCCAGCGGCCGGAGATCTTCGCATGGCTCGAAGGACACGGCGCCGAACGCATGGGGCCGGACGAGGTGCGCCGGTTGGCGCGCTCGGTCCGCGCTTCACGAGCGACCGTTCGCTCGGGTTAGGACGCGCCGCCGCGCCGACCGCTGCGGGCGCCGGCACAGGCGATGCACAGGACCGCCCACGGGATGGCCTCCAGCCGCTCTGGCGAGATGGCCCGGCCGCACGAGTCGCACGTGCCGTAGCTCCCCTCGGCCAGCTTGGCGAGAGCCCGGCGGACGTCGTCAAGCATGGCCGCCAGCGCTCTGGCCGCGGAGGTCGTGTGGATCCGCTCGACGGCCTCCGTCGTGCCCTCTCCGACACGCTTGCCGAAGGAGATCGCGGCCGTTGGGTCGCGAGGCACGTGAGTCAAGATCTCGAGCTCGCCCTCGAGCTCTCTCCGCCGATCCTCCAGCACGCGCTCCATCTCGGATTCACTCACTGGGTACTCCGGTCGACTCGACGGGTTACAACCCCGTCTCCGGGTAGAGGCGGATGAAATCGGGGTCGCCCCCCACGGCGAGGAACTGACCGTCGCCCTCGGCGGCCTGGAGCACCTTGGGCGCCGCGAGCGAGCGGCGGGCCTCGACCTCCTTGAAGGCTTCGGTCGCGTAGTCGACGCACAGCACGACCAGGTCGCCGGGCCGGCTCCGGTCCAGCGCTCGCTTGGTGGCCTCGAGCTCGTCCGGCACGACCTCGACGTGTCCGGCCCGGGCCCCGGCACGCCGGGCTTCCTCGACCCCCTCCAGGACAAGGGCCGCCGTCGCGCCGCGATCGCGTCCGCGAGTGTGGCGGTCCTCGCGGATGATGATGTCGTCGAAGTACCGGGCGGCAACCCGGCCCATCTCCCGCATGTCCTCATCGCGGCGGTCCCCCGCGGTGGCCACCACCGCCAGGCGGAGGTTCGCCGACCAGGAGCGGTGGCTGTTATCGGCCGTCATGCGCTCCACGAACTCGCCGAGGTTCTTCAAGCCGTGTGGATTGTGCGCGTAGTCGATGACGACCTTCACGCCGTCCAGATCGATCAAGTTCAGCCGTCCGGGGGCCTGGTAGAAGCTCGTGGTGAACGACCGCAACCCCTGGCGGATGTCGTGGAGGTGGGCCCCGGCGGCATGGGCCGCAGCCGCTGCGGCCATAGCGTTCTGGACGTTCATCCGGGCCCGGCCGTCGAACGTCGCCGGCAGCGTGTGGACCCACGCCACCGGCATGGTCCGGCGACCCTCCTTGATCACGATCATCTCCCCGAGCGGCCCCTTCTCCAGGACCACCGCCTTGCCCCCGCGCCGGGTCCACCGGCCGACCAGGTCGTGGTTCTCCTGCATGGAGAACAGGATCACCGAGCCGGAACAGGCCTTCCGCATCTCGAGCACCAGGGGGTCGTCGGCGTTCAGGACGGCCCACCCCGTCTTGGGCACGGCCTCCACGACCACCTGCTTCACGTGCGCGAGCTTCTCGATCGAATCGATGCCGCGGAGGCCCAGATGGTCGCCGCTGACGTTCAGGACCACGGCCACGTCGTTCTGACCGTAGCCCAGGCCCTCGCGGAGGATGCCGCCACGGGCCACCTCGAACACCGCGAAGTCCACCCGAGGGTTCTGGAGCACCATCTGCGCCGACTTCGGTCCGCTCGCGTCCACCCGCTTCACCAGGCGCTCGTCGATGTAGATGCCGTCGGTGGACGTCATCCCGACCTTGCGCCCCATGCCCCGGAAGATGTGGGAGATCATCCGGACCGTGGTGGTCTTGCCGTTGGTCCCGGTGACGGCGACGATGGGGATCCGCGAGGGCGTCCCCACCGGGAACAGCAGGTCGATCACGTGCTTGGCCACGTACTGGGACTCGCCCTCGGTGGGGTGGGTGTGCATCCGGAACCCAGGTGCTGCATTCACCTCGACGATCGCCCCGCCCGTCTCCCGGACCGGCTGGGAGATGTCCGGCGCGAGGAAGTCGATGCCCGCGACGTCGAGGCCGACGACCCTGGCCGCCTCCTCGGCGATCTCCACGTTGTCCTCGTGGGCCTCCCACGTCCGGTCGATCGAGCTGCCACCCGTCGACATGTTGCCGGTGTCGACCAGCTTGACGAAGGCCTCCTCGGGAGGGACATCGTCCAGGCCGTAGCCCTGCTTCCTCAACAACTCGATGGCGGGATCGTCGAGCTTGATCTTGGTGAGCACCTTCTCGTGGCCGATCCCGCGGCGGGGGTCCGCGTTCGTCTCGTCCACGAGCGCCCGCACGCTCTGCGTACCGTCGCCGACGACGTGGGCCGGAACCCGCTCGGCCACGGCGACCATGTGTCCCCCAACCACCAGAACCCGATAGTCGTTGCCGGTGACGTAGCTCTCCACGACGACCTCGCCTCGTCGACCCTCCTTCAGGGCCCGGGTGAAGCCCCCGCGCACGTCGTCCTCGGTGTGGAGGTCGAGTGATACGCCCCGTCCGTGGTTGCCGTCGATCGGCTTCGTCACCACGGGAAACCCGATCCGCCGGGCCGCGGCCACCGCGTTGTCCTTGGTCCGCACGACCTCCCCTCGAGGAACCGGAAGGCCGGCCGACGAGAGCAGCCGCCTGGTCATGTCCTTGTCTCCCGCGATGTCCACAGCCAGCGAGGAGGTCTTCGAGGTCATCGTGGCCCGGATCCGCTGCTGGTACATCCCCCATCCCAGCTGGACCAGGGATGCCTCGTTCAACCGGATCCAGGGGATGTCCCGGGTGGCCGCCTCGTCGATCAGCGCCTGAGTCGACGGCCCGAAGGCTCTGCGCTCGGCGAGCAGGATGAGCCATTCCAGCTCCGCCAGGAAGTTGAGCTCCGGGTCCGGTTCGACGAGGTGGTTGATGAGGCGCACGGCGATGCGCCCGGCCTCCACCCCGACCCGCTCCTCCCAGTAGCCATAGATGACGTTGTACTGGCCTGGCCGGTCGGCGCTCCGGGTCTTGCCCCGAAAGACGTGGGCCCCGGACTCGCGTTGGAGCTCCAGGGCGACGTGCTCCGCGATGTGA
>Ga0222623_10000439_pt1 | contig 13117 bp, 15 predicted proteins | sample PLMtaG_FD_177336 | JGI IMG/M metagenome (GOLD analysis project Ga0222623, IMG submission 177336) | Groundwater sediment microbial communities from an aquifer in East River, Colorado, USA - PLM2_30_coex | ecosystem: Environmental > Terrestrial > Soil > Riparian zone | place: USA: East River...
CCGACGACGATCAAGGTCGACGTCGAGCCGGTGCCGGGCGAGAAGACGACGACGAACAACTCGGCCGACTACAAGGTCATCTTCTCCCTCGGAGGTTAGTGCTAGATGTCCCTCTCGACCGCGGAGTGGATCGCGATCGGGGCCGGCGTCGCTGCGGGAGTCGCGCTGCTCGTGGCCGGTCTCGCCTGGTGGAAGCTGCGCGCCGTTCGCACGGCCCAGCTCGTCCTGCTCGGCGGCGGAAAGCAGGACCTGGTCGACTTCGCCGTCTCCCTCCAGGGGCGGATCGACGACCTGCATCGAGCGGTGGACGAGATCGCGGCGGGCCTCTCGCGGGTCGATCGCCGGATCGACACCACGGTCTCCAAGACCTCACTCGTCCGGTACGACGCGTACGAGGGCGCCGGGGGCCACCAGTCGGCCTCGATCGCACTGCTGGACGCCGGCCGTAGCGGGGTCGTCTTGACCGCGATCCAGGGCCGCGATTACGCCAGGATCTACGTCAAGGAGCTCGACCACGGCCGCCCGTCGGTAGCCCTCTCTCCCGAGGAGGAAGAGGCGGTGGAACGAGCCATGGCTGGGTAACCCCGTTCACTCAGCTACATTTCGGCCCAGATGCAGCAGGTTCTGGTTTTGAACGCAAGTTACGAGCCGCTGAATGTCACTTCCGTGCGGCGTGCCCATGTGCTCGTGTTCAAGGGAAAGGCCGAGGTGATCGAGGAGCTCGACCAGCCGCTGCATTCCGCGACCGACACGTATCCCTGGCCGCATGTGATCAGGCTCGTCGCGTACGTGCGCGTACCACGAGCCGTTCAGCGCAAGATCTCCCGCCGCGCCCTCTTTGCGCGCGACGGCTGGCGGTGTGTCTACTGCGGGACGACAGCCGGTCGGCTCACACTCGACCACGTGATCCCGAGATCGCGCGGCGGAGAATCGATCTGGGAGAACGTCGTCACGGCGTGCGCGCCGTGCAACCACCACAAGGGCAATCGAACGCTGGAGGAGGCGCGCATGGAGCTCGTCCATCCGCCGAAGGCTCCCGCGCCCGTTCTCTTCATTCGCCTTGCCGCACCGAAGATCCCGAACGGGTGGCAGCCATACCTCGCCCACTTCGGCGGCGCGACGGCGACGTCCACGGCCTAGTCTCGCTCGACTGGTAGGTCGAGCTGCTCCCACTCGCTCCACGACCCGGGGTAGAGCTTGCCGTCGCGACCGGCGAGATGGAGACGGTGCAACAGCACAGTCGCGGTCACGCCTGACCCGCAGTAGGCGACGAGCTCGCCCTCCGGGAGCTCCGGCGGCAATTCGTTCCACGGCGCGTTGAGCGCACGCGGGATGCGGCCGGGAATCTTGTCGATCGGGTTCGGCTCGCCGCGCCAGCGTGGCGCAAGACGTGCGTCCACGACGACCAGGTCGGCCCGGCGGCGCTCGAGCTCCTCCGCCTCGATCGTGTCGTCGTCACGGGGGCGCAATGTCAGCTCTGCCGGCTCGGCCTCCTCCGCGCCCGAGACAAGTGGGCCGCGCCAAGAATCGAGGTCGACCACCGCACACGCGTCGTGGCCGAAGTGGCGCAGCAGCCACCAGAGCCGCTCCGGCCCGCCCATGTTCCCGTACGCAATGACGAACACGTCGTCGCCGATACCTGCTCGCGCCGCGGCATGAGCGAACTGCTCCGGCTCAGGCAGTGGATGCCTGCCGCGAGCGCCCGGCGGCGACGAGAGATCCGTGTCGACGTCCATGAAGCTCGCGCCCGGGATGTGACCGTCCAGGTACAGCTCGCGGCCGCGCTCCGGGTTCTCGAGCTCCCAACGGCAGTCGACGAACTGGTACTTCATCTCGCCGCATCTTTACCCGGAAGCTCGAGGGCGCCGCTTTCTTGCGGCGCCCTCGAAGGGCGATGCGCTAGCCGGGCGCCGGTTCGGGTGCAGCACTGGGCACGGCAGGAGCGGGCGCCCCGCGCGCTTGCCCGTGGGACAGCCCGAGATGCCCGTGCGATTCCGTTCCGTAGCCGCCCGGGACCGGTATGTAGAACTCGGGGTAGCCCCACATGCCGTGCTCCGAGACGTCGAGGCCGGCCGTTTCCGTCTCCGGCTCGACCCGGATCCCCCACACACGCTTCATCACCCAGAGCGATGCGAACGAAGCGGAGAACGTGAATCCGCCGACGGCGACGAGACCGAGCGCCTGGACGCCGAGCTGATGGAACGAGCCCGTGTAGACCAGCCCGCCCGTGCCGGTGGCGAGATTCGACGCGAGTGCCGGTACGGCGAACAGGCCGGTTGCGAGCGTTCCCCACACACCTGACATCCCGTGCACGGCGACGGCCCCGATCGGGTCGTCGATGCCGATCCGCTCGACGAAGAGGACGCCTGAGACCGCGATCCATCCGGACACGAGCCCGATCACGATCGCGGCCCACGGCGCGACGAATCCCGAGGCAGCGGTGATCGCGACCAGGGCCGCGAGGACGCCGTTCAGCATCATGGACACGTCGGGCTTGCGCAGGATCAGCCACGCACTCGCGATGCCGCCGACCGCTCCGGCCGCAGCGGCGATGTTCGTCGTCAGCGCGACGTACCCGAAGTAACCGATGCGGTCGCCGGTGACGACGCCGAGCGTCGAGCCGGGGTTGAAGCCGAACCAGCCGAACCAGAGGATGATCGTCCCGAGCACGGCATACGGCATGTTGTGACCCGGAATCGGGTTCGCGCGCCCGTCACGGCCGAACTTCCCGATCCGCGGCCCGAGCAGGAGCGCACCAGCAAGGGCAGCGAGTGCACCCTGGTAGTGCACGACCGTGGAGCCGGCGAAGTCCTGCATGCCCTTGCCGAACAGCCACCCGCCGGCGTGCCAGATCCAGTGAGACGTCACCGAGTAGATGAGCGTGAAGACGACGCCGAAAGCCGGGTAGACCCACAGCTTCGCCCGCTCGGCCATTGCACCCCACACGATCGCGAGCGAGACACCTGCGAAGACGACCTCGAAGAGGTAGCCGCTGGCCGCAGGGATCCCGGTGAAGAACGAGTAAGGCGCCTGCCCGATTGCGAGCAACTCGTCGCTGGACGGGAAGAAGCCGCTCGTCCCGACGATCGCGTTGCCGTCCCCGAATGCGATCCCGAAGCCGACCGCCCAGTAGACGATCGAGCAGACGGCGAAGATCAGCACGTTCTTGCCTGCGATGTGCGCCGCGTTCTTCATCCGCGTCAGCCCGGCCTCGAGGAAGGCGAAGCCCGCCTGCATGAACATCACGAGGATCGCCGCGATGACGACCCAGATCGTGTTCGCCGCGATCAGAAGATCTTTGGTCCCCATCTAGGCTTCCACCTCCTTCTCGAGCTTCGCGCCCGTTCGGTTGTGCGTGACGTTCTCGATCGCCGACGTCCATACGAGGCCGTCGCCGGATTCGTTGCCGCTACGCGCCGAGTCGACGATCGCCTCGACGACCGCGTCCGCTAGCTCGTCTTCGACGACGAAAGTCAGGTGAGCCTTCGGCAGGAACCGCGACTCGAAGATGCGCCCGCGATACTCGTGCGTGACGCCGCGCTGGCGCCCGTGGCCGATCGCCTCGATCACGGTAACGCCGATGTGACCCGTGGCATGCTCGACCGCATCGATGACCGTCTCGACGCGTTCGCGGATCACGACTGCTTCGACCTTGATCATGTGATCACCTCGCTTCGTCGTTCGAGGAACACTGTGTCCCGCCAGATCCCGTCACGCTTCGCCACACGCTCACGCGTTCCGACGACGCGGAAGCCGCAGTGCTCGTGCAGGGCCAGCGAAGCCTGGTTCTCCGGGAAGATCGACGTCTGGATCGTCCAGATCCCCGTGGCCTCTGCGCCGGCGATCAACTCCTCCAGCAACCTGCGGCCGATGCCGAGGCCGCGTGCTTCACGCCCGACGTAGATGCTGTCCTCGACGACGCCGAGATAGCACCGCCGCGTCGATGCGGGCGACAGCGCCGCCCACCCCACCACCTCGCCGAGCAACTCCGCAACGAGGCGGTGGCCCCACAGGTGCGCCACGTTCCAGGCCTCCCAGGACGGAACCTCCGTCTGGAACGTCGCGAGGCCGTCGCGCATCCCGTCCCAGTAGATCTCCGCTACCGCCGGCCAGTCGTCCGGCTCGAGGTGCCGGAGCCCGACGGACGGCGGAGCGGCAAGCGTGTCGTTTGGCCGTACGCCGAGCTCCAACACGTTCGCCTCCTTTCAGCAGTCGTAGTACAGGGAGAACTCCGCGGGATGGGGCCGCAGGCGCACGACGTCGGCCTCGTTCTCGCGCTTGTAGTCGATCCACGTGCGGATGAGCTCCTCGCTGAAGACGCCCCCGGCGGTCAGGAACTCGTGATCCCGCTCGAGCGCGTCGAGCGCCTCGGTGAGCGAGCCCGGCACCTGCGCCACACCGCGGTCTTCCTCGAAGAGGTCCCAGTCCGCCGGCTCGCCGGCGTCGAGCCCCTTCTGGATCCCGTCGAGCCCCGCCATCAGCATCGCCGAGAATGCGAGATACGGGTTGGCCGCCGCATCGGGGCAGCGGAACTCGATCCGCTTCGCCTTGGGCGAGTCCGAGTACATCGGGATCCTGATGCACGCGCTGCGGTTTCGCATCGAGTACACGAGGTTGACCGGAGCCTCGTAGCCGGGTACCAGCCGCCGGTACGAGTTGGTCGTCGGCGCACAGAACGCGAGCAACGCCGGCGCGTGGGCGAGCAGGCCGCCGACGTAGGCGCGCGCCAGTTGCGACAAACCGGCGTAGCCCGACTTGTCCGCCATCAGGGGCGTACCCTCCTTCCAGAGGGACTGGTGCGTGTGCATGCCGGACCCGTTGTCGCCGAAGATCGGCTTCGGCATGAAAGTCACGGACTTGCCGGCCCTACGCGCGACGTTCTTGACGACGTACTTGTAGATCATGACCTGATCGGCCATGCGCGTCAGCGACTGGAAGCGAAGATCGATCTCGCACTGGCCACCGGACGCAACCTCGTGATGATGGAACTCGCACGGGATCCCGAGGCGTTCCAGCGTCAACACCATCCGGCTGCGCAGATCGTGCAGCGTGTCGTGCGGTGCGGGTGGGAAGTAGCCCTCCTTCTCGCGGACCGTGTAGCCGAGACCCGGCTTGCCGGAGTTCCAGTGGCCCTCGCCCGAGTCGACGGAGTAGTGCGAGCGATTCGGCCCGAGCTCGTACGAGACCTCGTCGAAGACGAAAAACTCGCACTCGGGGCCCATGTACGCCGTGTCGGCGATCCCCGTCGCGAGCAGATATTCCTCGGCGCGCTTGGCGAGCCGACGCGGATCCTTGGCATAGGGCTCGCGGGTGATCGGATCGGCGATCTCGCAGACGAGCGAGAGCGTCGGCGCCTCGGTGAAGGGATCGAGGATCGCGGACGAGGCGTCCGGCATCAGGAGCATGTCCGACTCGGAGATCCCCTGCCAACCGCGGATCGACGAGCCGTCGAAGCCAAGGCCGTCGTCGAAGGCTGATTCGTCGAGCGCCCGGATCGGCAACGTCATGTGCTGCCACGTCCCGAGCAGGTCGCAGAACTTCAGGTCGACCATCTGCGCCGTGGTTTCGCGTGCCCACTCGAGGGCCTCTCGGGCATCGGGCGCACTCGCCTGACCGTTCGCCAGGTAGTGCTTCGTCTCTTCGACAGACATGCCGCTCCTTCCGACTCGGGACCACAAAAAAAGAGCCCAGGACTCGAACCGAGTCCTGAGGCTCCATTGCCTCGACGCCCGCCTTCGGCGGCGGACGACCTGGACGGCACCTTAGCGGGACGGCCGGACTGCGGTCAAGCGTAGAGCTCCGCGACCTCACGAGCCGTCGCCGCCAAGCGCGTGCGCAGGTGCGCCGGCTCGAGCACCTCGGCGTCGGGCCCGAACTTCAACAACTCGCGGAAGGCGGCTTCGAGGCTCTGGAACCCGACGACATAGACGCCGTCCTCCCCTTGCAGATCCGCGGGAAGGAACCGTCTCGCGAGCTCGCTCGCCCTGACCTTCACCTCCACACGCGGGAGCGACTCTTCGAACGTCCGCGACCACTCGTCCCAGTAGGCGGCGAGCTCGAATCCCTCCGGTCGCTCGAATCCTTCGTCCCGAGTGCGCACCGAGGCGAACCGCGAGATGCGGTAGACGCGCATGCCGGCACTGCGACGTGCAACGAGGTACCAGGCACCGCCTTTGAGCACGAGCCCGAGCGGGTCGAGCGTCCGTTGCACGACCTTGCGTCCTTCCCTGTAGCGCGTGCTCAGCCGCTTTCCCTGCCAGGTTGCAGCGGCGAGCGCCGGTAAGTGAGGGACCGTGTCCTCGGCGCGAAACCAGCCGCGGGTGTCGAGATGGAAGTAGCGCTCGGCACGGCTCGCGCGCTCCTGCAGCTCTGCGGGAAGTGCAGCTAGCACCTTGAGGCGCGCGTTCGCGAGCACTCCTCCGAGGCCTAGCTCCGCGGCTGGAGCGGGAGCGACGAACAAGGCCTCGGCCTCGGCCGCCGTCAGCCCGGTCAGCCTCGTCCGATAACCACCCGCAAGGCGGTAGCCGCCTGCCGGCCCTCGAATCGCTTCGACGGGAACGCCCGCACCGCCGAGGGCCTCCACGTCGCGATGGATCGTGCGTACCGAGACCTCGAAGTGGTCCGCGAGCTCCCCCGCCGTCAGCTGTCCCCGGAGCTGCAGGAGGAGCAGTAGCGAAACCAGACGGGTCGCCCGCATCCAGCGGAAGGATACATGACATTAGATGGCATGTATATGTCGTAGGCTCCCGGGCGTGAGCGACGAATCCCAGACACCGCCCGAATCCTCGACACCCGAGCTCGACCGCGAGCAGCGCCGTCTCGAGCGGCTTCGCCTCGTCACCGAGCTGTGGCCGCCCCCAGATCGGTTCGACGACCCCGATCCCGGCCCGCAGGAGGCAGCTTGAGCTGCCGCGTGGAAGGAGCTGGGGTAAACCGGGAGGTTTCCCCGCTTGATCTCTTCGACGCTCGCGGTGATGTCAGCGGCGCGGGCGGCGTAGCGACTCCTGAAGAAGGGGGCTCGAGCCGAAGGTGAGGGAGGAGGCAGCCTGAGCGACACGCCCAATCTCTTCGTGAATGACTGGGACGCGACGGACGACTGGTCCGGCGGAGGAGCGAAGTCGAAGCGTCTTGTCGATCGCGAACCGCAGCTCGGCGCAACCGTGTACGAGCTTGGGCCGGGGAACTCCGCCGTCTACCACTTCCACCACGGCTCGGAGGAGCTCCTGTTCGTTCTGCGCGGCCGTCCCACGCTGCGCGGTCCCGAGGGTGAGCGGCAACTCGAGGAGGGTGAGGTCGTGCACTTTCCAGTTGGGCCGGACGGCGCGCACGGACTGCACAACCGAACCGAGGAGCTCGTCCGCTATGTCGTGGCGGGCATTCGTGCCTCGCCCGAGGTGGCGGAGTACCCCGATCTCAAGAAGATCACGGCGCAGGCACGTACCGCATCGCAGACCGGCGAGCGATTGTGGGTAGTCCACGATCTCGATCCCGAAACGGAAGAGCGCACGTGACCGAAGCTCCGACGTCGAAGCTGACCGCGTTTGACACGTTTGCTACCGTCTTGACGGTATGACGCTCTTCTTCGGCTGATTCCGCACGTCCCGTGCGCCGCCTGTGTGTTGCAGGTGTTTTGCGCGTGCCAGTTTCCCGCCGAATCGTAGGAGCTCGAAGTGTTCGCAGTAGAAGTCGACAACTTGCGCAAGGAGTTCTTCCGCCGCGATGCGAGGCGAACGTACCTGCGCAAGCGCCGTAAGCGCGTCGCCGCACTCGAGGGCGTGACCTTCACGATGGAGCGTGGCGAATGTGTGGCGATCCTGGGCCAGAACGGCTCGGGGAAGTCGACGCTGGTCCGGCTGCTTTCGACCCTGCTGCTGCCGGACGGCGGCAGCGCGACGATCTTCGGCCACGACGTCGTGGCGGAGTCCCGCTCGGTGCAGAGGCTGGTTAACCGGGTGTCGGTCGAGGCGTCGTTCTTCAAGAAGATGTCATCGGAGGAGAATCTCGCCTACGCGGCGCGCTTCTACGGCATTCCGCCGCGAGTCACGAAAACTGCCATTCCCGAGATCCTCGAACGGGTCGGCTTCCCGGTCGGGCGCCGCCACGAGGCAATGGAGAACCTGTCGCGCGGCATGCAGCAGAAGGTGGCGCTCGCCCGTGCGCTCCTGACCTCACCCGTCCTGCTGCTCCTCGACGAGCCGACGACGGGGCTCGACCCGCGCTCGAAGCTGGAGGTGCAGGACTTCATTCGCGACGTGTGGACCACGCACGACGCGACAATCCTGCTCTGCACGCACGACCTGCGTGAGGCGGAGGTGCTCGCGGACCGAGTCGGCATCCTCGACCGGGGCAAGCTGGTCGCCCTCGCTCCCGCCGACGTGCACAAGGAGCAGTACGGAGCGGAGACGCTCGAGGAGGCGTTCTTCGCGGCGACAGGACGAACGTTCGAGGACGAGAAGGACGAGGACGCGGAGAGAGGTGTGTTCGCGTGAGCGGGCACACCTCTCTCTGGGGAAGGGCTCCGGGAAACCGGCAGGTTTCCCGCAACTTTCTCTTCGGCACGCGCGGCGATCTCAGCGGCGCGCGAGTCGAAGCGATCCCTGAAGAAGGGACCTCACGAGGGAAACATGGTTTCCCTCGTGGGAGTGGAGCGAAGCGGAGCGACGAGAGGGGGGTGTTCGCATGAGAGAAGCTGCGGGAACTCTCCGGCACGAGTTCATCGGCCTCTACGGGATGGTCGAGCGCAACTGGTACCTCATCAAGCGCTACGCCTGGTGGGAGGTCGCATTCTTCTTCTGGACGGCCGCGAACACGCTCACGATCGTCTTCATCGCGAAAGGCGTCGTCGCGGAGGGCGGCACCGTCAACATCGACCGCCTGACCACGATCCTCCTGATCGGCGCGGTCATGTGGTCGTACCTCGGAATCATCTTCGAGCTCCTGATCGAGACGGTCGCGTGGGAGCGCTGGGAGGGAACGATCGAATACACGTTCATGGCTCCCCTCACTCGTGCCACCCATCTGCTCGGCACCGGCATCTTCGCGATCGGCTACGGGATCGTCCGCGCGTCGATCGTCTTCGCGGCGATCGCGGCGTTCTTCGGATTGCACATGCCGAACGCGAACTTCGTCACGGCAGTGGTGCTGATCGCGGTTGCATCGATCTCGTTCGTGGGGATCGGGATGATGACGGCCGTTCTGCCCCTCATCTCACCCGAGAAGGGGACGCAGTTCGGCTACGTCGCTCAAGGGCTGATGCTCGTGGTGTCGGGCGTCTACTACCCGGTCTCGGTGCTGCCGGAGTTCATGCAGTGGCTCGCGAAGATCTCCCCGGCGACCTATGCCTTGCGCGGCGAGCGAGCAGCGATCCTCGACGGCACGAGCGTCAGCGGTGTTTGGGGCGACATCTGGCCGATGTTGATCATCGGCGTCATCTCCGTCCCGCTCGGCATCTGGGTGTTCCGTCGCGGCGAGCTGCACGCCAAGAAGCACGGGAAGTTGAAGCGCTCCGGCTAGAGCCGGCTGAGACATTCGCGCAGGCCCTCCCGCCAGTGTGGGAGGGTCGGCGCATCCTTCTCGCTGCGCAGCACCGAATAGGCCGGTCGCTGCGCGGGACGGCCGAGCTCGTCGCTCGAGATGCGGCGCACCCGCGTGTCGAGGCCGGCTTCCTCGAAGATCGCCTCCGCGAACTCGGCCCAGGTGGCGTCGCCCCCGGCCGCGAGATGCCACAGGCCGAAGGGCCGCTCCAGCAATTCGCGAGTCGCAGCCGCCAGGTGCCCTACATACGTCGGCGAGCTGCGCTGGTCGCCGACCACAGCGATCTCCTCACGCGTGCGCGCAAGGTCGATCATCGTGCGCACGAAGTTCTTGCCGGTCGGGCCGAAGAGCCCGGAGCTCCGCACGATCCACGCCTGCTCGCCGGCCGCGGCTTCCCCGTAGAGCTTCGTGCGGCCGTATGCCGAGAGCGGGTTGGGTGGATCCGACTCGACGTACGGCACGCTCTTTTGCCCGTCGAAGACGTAATCCGTGGAGTAGTAGACGAGCGGAGCGCCCAGCTCGGCGACATGTCTCGTCCCGCCCACGTTGACGGCGGCGGCAGCCTGGGGGTCATCTTCGGCGCCGTCCACGTCGGTCCAGGCTGCCGCGTGCAGCACCGTCCCGTGCGAGTCGAGGGGCTCGGAAGCCGGGACCGTCACGTCCCAGTCCGCATGGCTCAACGCCAGCGCGCCCGGGAACTCGTCCGCGAGCGCGCGGCCGAGCTGCCCGCCGGCGCCGGTGATCAGAACGCGTCGCTTCGCTCCTCTCTTTTGAGAGCCGGTGGAACCTCCCGGTTCCCCCGCGCCCCCTCCGCCTTCTGGCGCGATCACTCCGTGCTCGCGCCAGACCTGTCCCGTTCCGACAAGGTCGGCGATGTCGTACTCCAGAGGTCGGCCACACGTGGATCGTTCCACGGCAACTGGTGCTCGTCCGGGTCGGCAGGGTCGTACTCCTCGGTGACGTGGTAGAGCATGAGGACGTCCGTGAGCGCCTCGAAGCCGTGCGCCAGATTGCCCGGGACGTAGACGGCGGCGAAGTTGCCGTCGCCGATGTCCTCGCTGAAGGCCTCGCCCGTCTCGCGGTCGAGCGCAACGACACGCGCACGTCCCTGGAGGCAGACAAACAGATCGTCCTGGCCGCGCTCGTGGTAGTGCAGCCCCCGGATCGTTCCCTCCCTCGAGAAGGAGACGTTCGTCTGGCGGATCGGCTTCGGCAGGCCGCCGGTCCGGGCGATCTCCGTCACCCAGCCCCGCTCGTCCTCGAAGCGTCGCAACGGAATCGGGCGCGGGCGCTCCGAGCCGAAATGCGGCCGGCGGACTCGCTCGATCACCTCGTGATACGCGTCAATGGACTCGCCGGCGTCGCCCCAGTAGCCACCGAAGACGTCGTACTCGAGCGTGCCCGCACGCACGTAGTGGTTGTTCACGTCCGTGATCTCGAGCTCCCCGCGACCTGATGGCTCGAGCTCTGCGATCACGTCGAAGACGTCCGGTTCGTAGCAGTAGAGGCCGGTGACAGCCAGGCGTCCGGGCGGCTCCGAAGGCTTCTCGACGATCTCCGCGATCCGCCCGCCGTCGAGGCGCGGCACGCCGAGGTGCCGGAGGTGCTCGGTCTCGCGGACGTGCGCGAGCAGGACTCGTGCCCCCCGGGGCTGCTGCTCGAAATTGTGAATCGTCTCCGCGATCGAGCCGCCGAAGATGTTGTCAGCCAGCATGACGACCAGCCGGTCGTCCGCGATGAACTCGCGGGCCAGGCCGAGCGCCTGCGCGATCCCGCCCGGGCGCTCCTGGTTTCCGTACGCGAGCCCATCGCCCAAGAGGCGCCGGAAATCGTCCACGTGCTCCCCACCCGTGACGACCATCAGCTCGGTCACCCCGGCTGCCTGGAGGGCGTCGACGGCGTACATCACCATGGGCCGGTCGTAGACCGGCAGGAGGTGCTTGTTCGTGATCCGGGTGAGCGGATCGAGCCGCGAACCGGTCCCGCCGGCTAGGACGACGCCCTTCATGCCGGAGGCGATGCTAGTAGCCCTACGGTCCCTGAACGCGGTACGTCTCGATCCTGGCCAGCCCGGGTACCCTGAGGCGATGGAAAAACGCCGTCGCGAGCTCGAGAGCGCCGCCGAGGAGATCGAGCAGCTTTTCGCCGACCTCTGGCAGGTCTTTCCCTTCTCTCGGGGAATCCGCCGGGGCTATCGCCCCGAGGTCGACGTGTACCGGACCGGAAATCCAGCCGCGCTGACCGTGGTCGTCGAGCTACCCGGCGTCGATCCGGAAGAGGTGCAGGTGATCGCATCGCCGCAGGCTCTCCTGATCGCCGGTGAGCGGCGCCGCCCCAAGGACGACGGGCAGTACCAGCAGCTTGAGATCGATTACGGCCCCTTTCAGCGCCAGGTGACGCTCGCCGAGACCGTCGACCCGGAGCAGGCGACCGCCACCTACGAACGCGGCTTTCTCACGATCCGGCTTCCCGTCGCGCCCCAGCCGGCTCCTGCGGAGAGCATCTCGATCGTGGTGACCTCGACATGAGCGTCGGTCGCCTTCGGCTCGCTCCCGTGGGGGAAACCATGTTTCCCCCACGAGCCCCCATCTTTAGAAGTCGCCTAAAGGAGAAGCAGGGGGGGAACCCCCCGGTTTCCCCGTACGCCCCTTCCACCGCTCATAGGCCACAGGTCGGCCTATGAGCGAGGCAATGGGCGACACGTTCGTCGAGGAGCCGACCGAGGAGCTCTCTTTCCCGGCGACCCTGCCTGTTTTGCCGCTGAAGGACACGGTCGTCTTCCCCGAGTCGGTGACGCCGCTTGCGATCGGCCAGGAGCGCTCGATCAAGCTCGTGGAGGACGTCGTCTCGGGCGACCGCGTGCTCGCGCTCGTCACGGTCAAGAACCCTGAAGCAGAGCAGCCGGGCTGGGACGACCTCTACGAGGTCGGCACGGCCGCAGTCGTCCACAAGATGATCAAGGTCCCCGACGGGACGCTGCGGATCCTCGTCCAGGGCGTGCAGCGCATCAAGCTCGACCAGGCGGTGCAAGTGGACCCGTACCTCGTCGGCGAGTTCGTCGAATTGCCGGACGAGCTTCCCGAGACGCCGGAGGTCGAGGCTCTGACACGGAACGTCCAAAATCTCTTTGGACGGGTCATCGGCCTCGTTCCCTATCTGCCGGAAGAGCTGCAGATCGCGGCGGCGAACGTCGACGATCCGAGCGCGCTCGGCAACCTCGTCGCGTCCACGCTACGCCTCAAGACGGAGGAGAAACAGCGACTGCTCGAGCTCACCGACGTCGAGGCGCGACTGCGAGAGATCTCCGCCATCCTCAACCGCGAGCTCGAAGTCTTCGAGCTCGGCTCCAAGATCCAGTCGCAGGTCCAGGAGGAAATGGAGAAGGGGCAGCGCGAGTTCTTCTTGCGCCAGCAGCTCAAGGCGATCCAGGACGAGCTCGGCGAGAGCGATCCGGAGGCGGCGGAGATCGCCGAGCTGCGCTCGACCTTCGAGTCGATGGAGCTTCCGGAAGACGTACGCAAAGTGGTCGACCGCGAGCTCGCCAGGCTCGAGAAGCTGCCGACCGCTGCAGCCGAGTATGGCG
>Ga0222623_10000443_pt1 | contig 13095 bp, 14 predicted proteins | sample PLMtaG_FD_177336 | JGI IMG/M metagenome (GOLD analysis project Ga0222623, IMG submission 177336) | Groundwater sediment microbial communities from an aquifer in East River, Colorado, USA - PLM2_30_coex | ecosystem: Environmental > Terrestrial > Soil > Riparian zone | place: USA: East River...
CCGACGAAGGTGTTGCCGTGCATCGGGTCGCAGGTCCAGACGACCGGGTGGCCGGCGTCCCGGACGGCCCGGATCAGCGGCGGCAGCAGCTCCTCGACCCTCGACGCCCCCATGCGGGCGACCAGCGTGAGCCTGCCGGGCACCCGACCCGGGTCGAGCAGGTCGCAGAGGGCGACGGTCTCCTCCGAGGTGGCGGTCGGGCCGAGCTTGGCCGCCACCGGGTTGCCGACGCCGCGCAGGAACTCGACGTGGGCGCCGTCGAGCTGGCGGGTCCGGTCCCCCACCCACAGCAGGTGCGCCGAGCAGTCGTACCAGCAGCCGGTGAGGCTGTCCCGCCTGGTCATGGCCTGCTCGTAGCCGAGCAGCAGCGCCTCGTGGGAGGTGTAGAAGTCGACCTGGTGCAGGACCGACGAGGCGGTCAGGTCGATGCCGCACGCGGCCATGAAGCGCAGCGCCCGGTCGATGCCGCCGGCGACCGCCTCGTACCGCTGCCCGGCGGGGCTGGAGGCCACGAACTCCTGGTTCCAGGTGTGGACCTGGTTGAGGTCGGCGAAGCCGCCCTTGGTGAAGGCCCGCAGCAGGTTCAGCGTGGCCGAGGACTGGTGGTAGGCGCGCAGCATGCGCGCCGGGTCGGGCCGGCGCGCCTCCAGGGCCGGCGCGAGGCCGTTGACCATGTCGCCGCGGTATACCGGCAGCTCGATCCCGCCGACCCGCTCGGCGGGGGCGCTGCGGGGCTTGGCGAACTGGCCGGCGATGCGGCCGAGCTTCACCACCGGCAGGCCGGCCCCGTAGGTGAGGAGCACGGCCATTTGCAGGATGACCTTGAGCTTGTCGCGGATCGTGTCGGCCGAGAAGGCGTCGAACGACTCGGCGCAGTCGCCCGCCTGCAGCAGGAAGCCGTGGCCGGCCGCGACCGTCCCCAGGGCGGCCTGGAGGGTGCGCGCCTCGCCGGCGAACACCAGCGGCGGCTGCCTCGCCAGCTCGGCGAGGGCCCGGTCGAGGGCGGCCGGGTCGGGCCAGTCCGGCTGCTGGGCGGCGGGGAGGGCACGCCAGGTGTTCGGCGCCCAGCCTTCCACATCGGGAGAGACCGCGGGGTTCATCGGGGTATCGTCGCAGAATCAACCGTGGCGCGCATGCCGTGGCGGGTCACGGTCGCCGTGTGGCGTTCGGGAGCCAGCGGGAGAGGTAGCGCTGGAGCCCGTCCAGGTCGCTGCCGGCACAGCGGTAGCCGATGTGACCGTCGGGTCGGATGAGGTACTGCGCCGTTCCCTTCACCCCGAGCCGCGCGAACGCCTGCCCGTCAAGGTCGTGCAGGGCGCCGCGCGTGGCCTCGCGGGTCAGGTGGTGCACGGCCAGCGTGCCGGCGTGGCGGCCGGACACGGTGGCCACCCGCCCGGCGTCCCAGTCGCTGGGGCGGCCGCACAGCAACAGATGGAAGCCTGGCTCGGCCAGTGCCTCGCCGAGCCAGCACACCTGCCCGTCCCGGGCGACGCGCGCGTCGGGCAGCCGGTCGCCGGCCTTTGGCCCTCGTCGTGGCGCCGGTCGGCCGTCCTGGACGGCCGGGCTGTGCCGGTAGCCGATGCCGAGCTGGGAGATCGTGCGAAAGCCGTACGCCAACCCGGAATCGAAGCGGAGCGCCAGCGGCAGCACTCGCGGGACCAGTCGCGTGCGGAGGGCGCGGACCAGCGGACCGGTCGAGGTCGCCACCGAGAATGCCCGATCGGTGAACCGCACCACGAGCCGCCCGACCGGGCGGCGCTCGGCGTCGTAGGAATCCAGCAGGGCCGCGTCGGCCACACCGCGGCAGACCAGGGCGAGCTTCCAGCCAAGGTTCCAGGCATCCTGGATACCGGTGTTCATGCCCTGGGCGCCGGCCGGGCTGTGGACGTGGGCGGCATCGCCGGCCAGGAAGACGCTGCCGTCCCGGTAGCGGTCGGCGTGGCGGTGCTGCAGCCGGAAGTAGGTCAACCAGACGGGATCGCGTAGCCGCAAGCTGCCGCCGGTGCAGACGTCCGCCAGCGCCTGCAGCTCCGCCAGCGAGGGCCGTGCCGGAGGCCGCCGCCCGTGCAGGGTCGGATGCATGCCCAGCAGCCGCCAGCTCGCCGGCCGGCCCAGCGGGAAGAGGAACAAGATGCCGACCCGGCCGATCCAGGCGTCGGCGGTGTCGGCGTCCGGGGCGCCGTCGACCTCCAGGTCGGCGAGCGCGAAGGTCTGCGGGTAGGCCCCTCCCTGGAACGGGATCCCGGCAGCGCGGCGCACGGTGCTGTGGGCGCCGTCGCAGCCGACCAGGTAGCGGGCGCATACCTGCTCGGTCTGTCCATCACCGTGCCGGAGGGTGCAGATGACGCCGGCGGCGTCGGCTTGGAAGGTGACCAGCTCCACGCGCCGCTCCACCCCGACGCCGCCGGCGGCCAGGTGGTCGATCAGCGCCCGCTCGGTCTCCGCCTGGGAGACGAACAGCAGGAAGGGGAAGGCGGTGTCGGCCAGCCCGAGACCGAACAGCCGCACCCGGACGACGCGGCCGCCGGCGTGGAGCTGCACCCAGACCGCGTCGTTGCCGCGCTCGAGCAGCTCCTGGGTGATACCCAGCCCGCGCAGCACCTCCAGGGTGCGTGGTTGGATGGCCAGCGCGCGTGATTCGTGGACGCGATCGGGCTGGCGGTCGATGATGCGGCAGGTCGCACCGAACGCCCGGAGCTGGGCCGCGAGGGTGAGGCCGGTCGGTCCGGCGCCGACGATCAGGACGTCGAGCCGGTCGCCGCGCGGGGTCGTCACGTGACCGCGGCGCGGGTGGCAAGGCAGCGACGGAGCGCCCGGCCGGCCAGCGCGACCCGGGCGGCGGCCGGCCCGGTCAGCTTGGCCGCGACCTCGGCCAGGTAGTCGGCGACCGCGCCGCGGCCCGCCGGGTGGTGCCGTGGGCCGCTCACGTCGCCGCCGGCCATGGCGCGCCCCCGAGCAGTGCGTTGACCGCGGCGGAGAACTCCTGCCAGGAGGACCGCTCGTCGCTGAGGGCGCGCCGTCCGGAGGGGGTCAGCTCGTAGCTGCGCCGCCGCCGGCCGTTCACCGTGGACCAGGTCCCGCGGATCAGCCCGGCGCGCTCCAGCCGGTGCAGGGCCGGATACACGGTGCCGGTCGGCAGGTCGAACCGACCGCCGCTGCCGACCCGCAAGGCCTCCTTGATCGCGTACCCGTGGCGCGGGCCCCCCGCCAACGTGGCCAGCAGCAACGCGTCCAGGTGGCCCTTGAGCACCTCCGCCCTCATAGGTAGCAACACTACCCTTCCAGCCGCCTTCGCGCTACCCCGGTGTCGCGACAGGGGCCTCGCGGCCGGCCAGGCGACCTGCCATCCTCTGTGGCAGTTCCTCAGCGGGATGTCGAGGAGGATCGACCATGAGCGGGCAACCCATCGACGTGGCGGCCGGGTTCACCTTGGAGGAGCTCCAGCTTGCGGCCCGCAACCACGGCATGCCGCTGGAGGCGCTGCGCTACGACATCACCCCGCTGGGCCTGCACTACCTGCTGATCCATTTCGACATCCCCCCGGCCGACGAGCGGGCCTGGCGGCTGGAGGTCGGCGGTCTGGTGCGCACCCCGCTGGCGCTGACGATGGAGGAGCTGCGCCGGCGTCCGGCGGTGACCGTGCCGGTGACCCTGGAGTGCGCCGGCAACGGCCGGGCGCGGCTGGATCCCCGGCCGGTCAGCCAGCCGTGGCTGGAGGAGGCGGTGGGGACGGCCGAGTGGACGGGGACGCCGCTCGGGCCGCTGCTGGAGGAGGCCGGCGTCGCCGACGGCGCGGTCGAGGTCGTGTTCGGCGGCGCCGACCGGGGGGTGCAGGGTGGCCTGGAGCACGACTACGAGCGCAGCCTGCCGCTCGCCGAGGCGCTGCGCGAGGAGGTCCTGCTCGCCTTCGGGGTCAACGGCCGGCCGCTGCCGCCGCAGCACGGCTACCCGCTGCGGCTGGTGGTGCCCGGCTGGTACGGCATGGCCTCGGTGAAATGGCTGCGGCGGATCACGGTTGTCGCCGAGCCGTTCGGTGGCTACCAGCAGACCGGCAGCTACCTGATCCACGCCTCCGAGGACGACCCCGGGGTGCCGGTGACCCGCATCGAGCCACGCTCGCTGCTGGAGCCGCCGGGGATCCCGGAGTTCGAGTCCCGCTCCCGGTTCCTCGGCCCCGGCAGCCACGTCCTGCGCGGGCGGGCCTGGTCCGGCCGTGCGCCGATCTCCCGGGTCGAGGTCTCGACCGACGGCGGCCGGAGCTGGCGGGACGCCGCCCTCGGCGAGCGCCGCTCCCGGTGGGCCTGGGTGGGCTGGTCGCTGCCGTGGGAGGCGACCCCCGGCGAGTACGAGCTGTGCTCGCGGGCGACCGACGAGGCCGGCAACAGCCAGCCGCTGGAGCGGCCGTGGAACACCGGCGGCTACGCCAACAACGCCGTCCAGCGGGTCCCGGTCACCGTGCGTCCCGACCCTCCGGTGACCTGATCTCCGAGGCTTCATTGACAGATGTCGATGGAAGCGGCATCCTTATATCGAACTTTGTCGATGTAGGGAGGTCGTGTGTTGGCAACTGCCGCGGCGTGCTGCGCGCCGCTCGGGGCGGCGTCGCTGTCGGACGGCGAGGCCGAGGCCACGGCCCGGCTGTTCAAGGCCCTTGCAGACCCGCACCGGGTCAGGATCGTCAACCTGCTGGCCACCAGCCCCGACCCGGTCTGCGTGTGCGAGCTCACCGGCCCGCTCCGGCTCAGCCAGCCCACCGTCAGCCATCACCTGAAGAAGCTCGTGGTGGCCGGGCTGCTCGACCGTGAGCAGCGCGGCACCTGGGCCTACTACACGCTCAACCGCGGCGCGCTCGGCCGCCTGGCCGCCGTCGCCGACCTCCAAGGAGCCACCGCATGACCACCGCCACCGATGGCGAGCAGGACGACGTGCTGGTCGAGGTCCTGACCGATCTGAACGTCCGCGAGCAGGTCCGGGCCCGCTACGCCGAGCTCGCCGAGCGCGCCACCGCCGGCAGCATCGGCGACGACTGCGGCTGTGGGCAGCCTGCCGACTGCGGTTGTGGCAGCGGCTGCTGCGGCCCGGCGGCCGAGGAACCCGGGATCGGGGCGGGCCTGTACGCGGCCGCCGACAGGGAGACCCTGCCCGACACGGCGCTGCTGGCCAGCCTTGGCTGCGGCAACCCCACCGCGGTGGCCGAGCTGCGCGAGGGCGAGACGGTCCTGGACCTGGGCTCGGGCGGCGGCATCGACGTGCTGCTGTCGGCCCGCCGGGTCGGCCCCACGGGCAAGGCCTACGGGCTGGACATGACCGAGGAGATGCTGGCCCTGGCCCGCCGCAACGCCGAGGAGGCGGGCGCCCGCAACGTCGAGTTCCTCAAGGGCCACATCGAGGCCGTCCCCCTGCCCGCCGACACCGTCGACGTCGTCATCTCCAACTGCGTGATCAACCTGTCGGTCGACAAGCCGGCGGTGTTCGCCGAGACCTTCCGGGTCCTCAAGCCCGGCGGGCGTCTCGGCGTCAGCGACATCGTCGCCGAGGACCACCTGTCCCCGGCCGACCGTGCCGAACGCGGCAGCCACGTGGGCTGCATCGCCGGCGCCCTGTCGAGCGCCGAGTACCAGGCCGGGCTGGCCGCCGCCGGCTTCACCGAGGTGTCGGTCACCTTCACCCACCAGGTCGCCGACGGCCTGCACTCGGCCATCATCAAGGCCACCAGGCCCCGCGAGGCCGCCACCGTCCCGACCGCCGCCCGCCGCGAGCTCCCCGTCGTCGGCCAGTCCGCCTGCTGCTGACCATGGCCCGCAACGGCAACGTCGAGCCAACCCCGACCGCCCGGGCTGGGCTGCCGGTGGCGATCATCGGAGCGGGGCCGGTCGGCCTGGCCAGCGCCGCCAACCTGCTGGAACGCGGCCTGGAACCGCTCGTCCTGGAGGCCGGCTCCCAGGCCGGCGCCAGCATCGCCCAGTGGGGCCACGTGCGACTGTTCTCGCCTTGGCGCTTCAACCTGGACCCGGCGTCGCTGCGGCTGCTCGCCGCGGCCGGCTGGCGACCGCCCGACCCCGACGAGCTGCCGACCGGCGCCGACCTGCTGGGCCGCTACCTGCGGCCCCTGGCCGCCCTCCCCGCCATGGCCGGTCACGTGCGCCGGCGCCATCGGGTGGTGACGGTCACCCGCCAGGGTGTCGACAAGGTCCGCGGCGCCGGCCGCGAGGACCTGCCGTTCGCCGTCCGCGTGCACACCCCCGACGGCGAGCGGGAGCTGCTGGCCCGGGCGGTGATCGACGCCTCGGGGACCTGGGGGCAGCCCAACCCGCTGGGCGCCGGCGTCCCCGCCGTGGGCGAGCCGCAGGCCAGCGCGGCCAGGTGGATCGTCACCGGCCTGCCCGACGTCCTCGGCGCCGACCGGGCCCGGTTCGCCGGCCGGCGGGTGCTGGTCGTCGGGGCCGGCTACTCGGCGGCGACGAGCCTGCTGGCACTGGTCGAGCTGCGCGGCCAGGCGCCCGCCACCGAGGTGGTCTGGGCGGTGCGGGCCGCGGTGCCCCGCCTGCTGGGCAAGGGCGAGGACGACGAGCTGCCTGCCCGCGGCCGGCTCGCCGCCGGCCTGGCGTCCCTGGTGCGGCGGGGGGAGATCGAGCTGGTCACCGGCTTCCGAACCACCTCGGTCACCGAGCTCGCCGGCGGTGGGCTGGAAGTCACCGGCGCCCGGGAGCGGCTCAAGGCCGACCTGGTCGTCACCGCGACCGGGTTCCGGCCCGATCTCGGGATCGCCCGGGAGCTTCGCCTCGGCGTGGACCCGGCGCTGGAGAGCACCGCCGCGCTCGCGCCGCTGATCGACCCCAACGTCCACTCCTGTGAGACCGTGCCCCCGCACGGCGTCAGCGAGCTGGCGCATCCCGAGCCGGACTACTTCACGGTCGGGACCAAGAGCTACGGACGCGCCCCGACGTTCCTGCTGGCCACCGGCTACGAGCAGGTCCGCTCGGTGGTCGCCCAGCTTGCCGGCGACCACACCGCCGCCGACCAGGTCCAGCTCGAGCTCCCCACGAGTGGGGTCTGCGACGCCGACCTGGCGACGTCAGCGTGCGGATGACCGCCGGCGGCGGTCAGGTACCGGCGGGGACCAGGTCGGCCAGCAGGGCCTGGACGCGGGCGTCGATGTCGTCGCGGATGCGGCGCACCACCTCGACCGGCTTGCCGGCCGGGTCCTCCAGCTCCCAGTCCTCATACCGCTTGCCCGGATAGATCGGGCAGGCGTCGCCGCAGCCCATGGTGATCACCACATCGGCGGCCCGGACGAACTCATCGGTCAGGGGCTTGGGAAACTCCTGGGCCAGGTCGATGCCCCATTCGTCGAGGGCGGCGAGCACCGCCGGGTTGATCTGGTCGGCCGGGTCCGATCCGGCCGAGCGGATATGCACCTTGCCCTTGGCGTGATGGTCGAGCAGGGCGGCCGCCATCTGGGAGCGTCCGGCGTTGTGGACACAGACGAACAGGACCTCGGGGACGTCCTTGAGGATGGTTCCTTCGCTCTGGGCGAGGGCGCGCAGCCGCTCGCGGGCGAAGCGGTGCACGAACAGGGGGATGAAGTCGACCACGCGGGCGCCTTGGAGCCGGTCGATCGACTCGTCCACGAAGCGTTCGACGGTCTCCAGCGAGTAGATGCCGCGGAACTCCTCGTGCAGCGACTCGATGGAGCGGGCGAAGGTCTGGCGGGTGATCGGGTCCATCGGGACGTCGCGGAAGGGCATGAGCCTGCCTCCTTGGGGCACGGCTGGGCGGGTGCTCGCCGCGGACGGGACCTGCGAGTCGACGGCGCGGCGGCAGGCCATCCCGGCGGGGGCTGCGCGGGCCAGGTCCCGCAGCTCGCCGGCCAGGTCGGCAAGGGCATCGGGACGCAGCCGGTAGTAGGTCCAGTAGCGGTAGCGCTCGGCCTCGATCAGGCCGGCCTCCCGCAGCACCTTGAGGTGGTGGCTGACCAGCGGCTGGGCGGCGCCCAGCTCCTCGGCCAGGTGGGCGACACAGAGCTGCTCTCCGGCCAGCAGCTCCACGATCCGCCAGCGCAGCGGGTCACCGAGCGCCCGGACCGGCCCAAGCGGCACCATCACGGCAGTAGCCATCCGAATCAATATAGGTTGATCCGAACCGGCCGTCCAGGCATGGCCGTCGGCGTCACGTTGCCCCGGGCGGCCTGCTCGAGCCGCAGCGGGGTGCCGCCGGTGACCCGGCTGAAGTAGGAGCGGTGGCCAGGGCTGCCTGGTGGCCACTGTGCCAGGAAACGCGCGCGCCACCAGCGCGGATCGAACCGCACGGGCAGCGCGTCGCAGCGCAGGGCGCCGATCGTGATGCCGTAGAGGCTGTCGGGAGGTGGCCGTGGGTTGCTCGACAGTCGCGTGAGGACGCCATAGGTGGTGCCGGCGAAGTTGCCGAGCCCGGCGGCGCCGTTGTTGACCACCAGGCGGCGGCGTCCCGCCACGAGGAAGTCCTGGGCGTACGGCAGCCCGGTGTGGGTGCTGGCAAGGACGCTGACGCCGGTGCGGCGGAACCAGTCCCGCACCTCGGCCGGTGTCGTCGGCCGGCCGCGCCAGCCGACCTGCTGGCGCACGACCGCGTCGCCCGGCTCCATCGCCTCGAGGGCGTGCTGCGCCAGGACCGTCTCGCTGATGGCGCGGAAGTCTTCCGGGTCGACGTCCAGCCAGTGGAAGTCCCCGTTGAACACGACCGCCGCCGTCCCGTCCCGCTCGCGCCGCGCGCGCTCGAGCACGGCCCGCAGGGCGGCGAGGTTGCCGTAGAGGCCGCCGACCACGAAGAGGGTGTCGGCGGAGAGCCGCGCCGGCTGGGCGAGCGCCTCCGGCCGATACCGGTAGGCCGTCGGGCAGGAGCGTCCGCGGGCGTTCACGCTCGGGGTATCGTCGCAGGACCAACCGTGGGGAGGCGAGCCATGGCCAAGGCACCCACCGACGTCCCCTCCTATGTGCACGGAGCCAGCGAGATCCCGCTGCTGGGCGAGACCATCGGGCGCAACCTCGACCGGACGGTGGCCAGGGTGCCCGATCGCGACGCCCTGGTCAGCGTCCACCAGGGCATCCGCCTGACCTACGCGCAGTTCCACGCCGCCGTCGAGGAGATCGCCCGCGGCCTGCTGGCGCTCGGCGTCGAGCCGGGCGAGCGGGTCGGCATCTGGTCGCCCAACAACGCCGAGTGGGTGACCCTGCAGTACGCCACCGCCAAGGTCGGGGCGATCATGGTCAACGTCAACCCGGCCTACCGGACCTCCGAGCTGGCCTATGCGCTCGGCCAGTCCGGGGTCTCGACGCTGGTGCTCGCCCCCCGCTTCCGCCAGGCCGACTACCTCGACATGCTCGACCGGGTGGCGGGCGAGCTCCCGGCGCTCGACCGGCGGGTCGTGCTCGGCCCCGATACCCCGGCAGGGGCGATGGGCTGGGACCAGTTGCGCGAGGCCGGCGACCGCGTCCCGGTCGACCGCCTGCGGGAGCGCGAGGCGCTGCTGCAGTTCGACGACCCGATCAACATCCAGTACACCTCGGGCACCACCGGGTTCCCCAAGGGCGCGACCCTGTCGCACCACAACATCCTCAACAACGGCTTCTTCATCGGCGAGGGCTGCCGCTACACCGACGCCGACCGGGTCTGCATCCCGGTGCCGCTGTACCACTGCTTCGGCATGGTCCTCGGCAACCTGGCCTGCACCACCCACGGGGCGGCGATGGTCTACCCGGCAGAGGCGTTCGAGCCGGAGGCGACCCTCGCCGCGGTCCAGGCCGAGCGCTGCACCTCGCTGTACGGGGTGCCCACCATGTTCATCGCCGAGCTGGAGCACCCGCGCTTCGCCGACTTCGAGCTCGCGAGCCTGCGCACCGGGATCATGGCCGGCTCGCCGTGCCCGGTCGAGGTGATGAAGAAGGTCCAGGCGGACATGCACATGGCCGAGGTGACGATCTGCTACGGCATGACCGAGACCAGCCCGGTGTCGTTCCAGAGCGGCACCGACGACCCGGTCGACAAGCGCGTCTCGACCGTCGGCCGCGTCCATCCCCACGTCGAGGTGAAGGTGGTCGACCCCGACAGCGGCCGGGTGGTGCCCCGTGGCACCGCTGGCGAGCTGTGCACCCGCGGCTACGTGGTGATGCTCGGCTACTGGGACAACGAGGAGGCGACCGGGGAGGCGATCGACCGGGCCGGCTGGATGCACACCGGCGACCTGGCCACCATCGACGAGGACGGCTACGCCAACGTCGTCGGCCGCATCAAGGACATGGTCATCAGGGGCGGCGAGAACGTCTATCCCCGGGAGGTCGAGGAGTTCCTCTACCAGCATCCCGCGGTCGGCGACGTCCAGGTGGTCGGTGTGCCGGACGAGCGCTACGGGGAGGAGCTGTGCGCCTGGGTGCGGCTCCGGGAGGGCCAGGCGGTCAGCGGCGAGGAGCTGCGCGCGTGGTGCCGGGGCAGGATCGCGACCTTCAAGATCCCCCGCTACTGGAGGTTCGTGGACGAGTTCCCGATGACGGTCACCGGCAAGGTCCAGAAGTTCAAGATGCGCGAGGCCTCCATCGCCGAGCTGGGCCTGGAGGCGGCCGCCGACGCCAGGACGGCCTGAGCGACAAGGAGGGCCCGGCGGGGACCGCCCGCCGGGCCCTCCTGTCCCCCTCCCCCCGGAGGGGATCCCGGGGAACCCGAAGGTCCCCCGGGAGGTCGGAGCCGCTAGAGGTCGAGCCGGCGGAGCTGGCCGCGGATGGCGCCACCGGGGAAGTCGATGTTGTGGATGTTCACGTAGTAGGCGCTCGGGTGGCGGCGGATGTCACGCAGCAGCGCGGCGCTCTGGCCGCTGACACAGCCCGCCGCCGCGGTGATGGTGTCGGGCAGGGCGGCAGGTGGGCTGCCGGGCGCCTCCGGCACGTCGAAGAACAGCACCACCACCGGGCCGTTGACCCCGGCGACGCCACTGTGGATGTGGGCGAAGATGGGCGGGCCGATGTTGGTCCACAGCAGCGCGAAGCAGACGCGGGTGCGGCCGGTGTCCACGAACGCGCGGCCGCGTCCGTCCGGGTCGGCAGGGGGCACCTCGTTGCCGCCGAGGAGCCGGGCGGTGAGCTGGTCCGGCACGTCGAGGTCGAGGTCGTCGGCGCGGCGGAGCTGGCCGCGGATGGCGCCACCGGGGAAGTCGGCGTTGTGGATGTTCACGTAGTAGTCACTCGGGTGGGCGACGATCGCGTCGACCAGCGCCGGGTCGGCCGGGGCGCAGCCGGCGACCGCGTTCAGAGTGTCGGGAAGCTGGCCCTGGAAAAACGGCAGGACCACGGGACCTGGCACGCCACGGCGGCCGACGTGGATGTGGGAGGCGAACGGGGCGGCGATGCGCGACCACTTCAGCAGGAAGCAGGCCTGGTCGCCGGAGAGCCGGACGAAGGCGCGTCCGGAGCCGTCGGGATCGCCCGGGCCGGGTACCTCCTGCGCGCCGTTGAGGGAGGCGGCGAGCAGGGTGGCCCGGTCGCCGGCGGCGGCCCCAGGGGCGACCAGCGCGGTCAGCCCGAAGGCGAGGGCGATGGTGATGGCGGCGGCGAGCGCGCGTCTGCGCATTCCGCTGCTCCTTTCGGTCGGCCGACACGAGGAGACACTGGGACAACCACCGGAGGGGCCGTCCGCTTCCCGTGCTAGGGTCCGGTTATGTCGGTAGCGAGGATCGGGATCCACCTGGGCCGTGAGGCCCCGCTCGCCGAGGCGGCCGCCAGGGACGCCGACTGCGTACAGTTCTTCCTCGGCGACCCGCAGGGCTGGAAGGTGCCGCCGCCGGGCCCGGACGCCGGCGAGCTGGCGGCCGCCGAGGTCGCCGTCTACGTGCACGCGCCCTATGGGATCAACCTCGCCTCGGCCAACAACCGCATCCGCATCCCCTCCCGCAAGCTGCTCGCCGACACCTGCCGGGGCGCCGAGGCGGTCGGCGCGGCCGGGGTGATCGTCCACGGCGGCCACGTCACCGCCGACGACGACGAGAAGGAAGGCTTCGTCCGCTGGCGCAAGGCGCTCGACCAGCTCGACTCGCCGGTGCCGCTGCTGCTGGAGAACACCGCCGGCGGCAACCACGCGATGGCGCGCTGGCTGGAGACCATCGGGCGGCTCTGGGAGCACGTGGCCGACAGCCGGCTCGGCTTCTGCCTCGACACCTGCCACTTCCACGCCGGCGGCGAGGACCTGGACGGGATCGTCGACCGGGTGCTGGCGATCACCGGCCGGATCGACCTGGTCCACGCCAACGACTCCAAGGACCCGGCCGGCTCCGGCCGCGACCGCCACGAGAACCTGGGCAGGGGCCAGATCGACCTCGACACCCTGGTCGGGGTCGTCCGTGCCGCCGGCGCGCCGGTGATCTGCGAGACCCCCGGCGGGGTCGCCGCGCACCGGGCCGACATCGAGCTGCTCCGGTCCCGCCTCGGTTAAGCTGGGCCGTCACCTGCCGCGGAGGACGACCGATGCCAGCCACCCCGACCGTGAACCCCACCAAGGCGGCCCTGGAGGCCGCCGTCCTGGACCTGACCGACGCCCAGATCGCCGACGCCCTGCGCAAGGTCGACGCGGCCGTCCGCACCACCTACAAGGACCGCGAGACCTACGCCTGGCCCCGAGAGGCCCAGCGCACCCTGCTGGAGGCCCTCGCCCGCCGCCTCGCGGACGGCCGCAAGCCGGCCTCGCGCTGACCGACCCGTCAGGCGGACGGTCCGCCGTCCGGCCCGCTCCCACGCCCGCGTGGCCCACCGTCGGCGGCCGGGTACTCGACGATCGCCACCACCCGGGCGGCCAGGAAGCGTGCGCTGCGCACCGGCTGGCCGGTCCGGGTCACCTCGGCAACCTCGATCATGTTGCGCGACGTCGTGACCTCGACCCGCCGCCCCGAGCGGCTGGCCACGACCTCGAACCCACGCACCCCGTTCCCGGTGTCGACCAGCACCTCAACTCTGTCCCCACGCATGCGAGCAGACTATCCCCTCGCCACCAACATGCACAGATGAGACCGAAAGCGACCAGCTCCGGAACGGGCCGGCCGGGGCCCCACCCGACCGACTGTACTTCCCGGAGAGAGGG
>Ga0222623_10000448_pt1 | contig 13053 bp, 12 predicted proteins | sample PLMtaG_FD_177336 | JGI IMG/M metagenome (GOLD analysis project Ga0222623, IMG submission 177336) | Groundwater sediment microbial communities from an aquifer in East River, Colorado, USA - PLM2_30_coex | ecosystem: Environmental > Terrestrial > Soil > Riparian zone | place: USA: East River...
CTCGTCGCCAGCGAGGCCACACGGGCAAGGATTCATCGCGGCGACGAACTGGAAGCGGGCCGGAAACGTCGTCGCCCGTCCGACCCGCGCCACGGACACCCGCCCCTCCTCGAGCGGCTGGCGGAGAGCCTCGAGGACGTCGCGAGAGAACTCCGGCAGCTCGTCGAGAAAAAGGACGCCGTGGTCTGCGAGCGTGACTTCGCCCGGCGACATGCGAGGCCCGCCACCGACCATCGCCGCGTAGGACAGCGTGTGGTGGGGCGCCCGCACGGGCGCCTGACGGACGAGCTCTCGCGGCGCGTCGCCCGCGACCGAGGCGACGATCGTTGCGGCGAGTGCCTCAACATCCCCGAGTGGCGGCAGGAGCCCGGGAATCGTTCGCGCCAGCAGCGTCTTGCCGGATCCCGGCGGTCCGACGAGCAACAGCCCGTGGCCGCCGGCAAGGGCGATCTCGAGACCGCGGCGTGCCTCGAGCTGGCCGCGCACCTCGGCGAGGTCGGCGACCTCAAGGGGCAACCGAGGTCGACGAACGGGCCCAGAGACGGCCGCCGATGCTGCAATCGGCGCAACGGCCTCCACGCCGAGGTCAACCCGCGGCGGCAGCGTCACGGTCCGCCGTCCCGACCGCCGCCGAACCGCTTCCACCGCATCCCGCAGCGTCGCTACGCCGATCGCCTCGATCCCGTCGGCGAGTGCAGCCTCCTCCCTGACCACGTCGGGAACGACGACGCGACGCAGTCCGCGTCGCGCGAGGGCCGCCGCCATCGGCAGGATCCCGGGTACCGCCCGCACCTCGCCGCCGAGCGACAGCTCGCCGATCAGCGCGATCCGGCCGGGCGCCGCGCGAACCTGCTCCGACCCCAGCAGGATCCCCATCGCTATCGCGAGATCGAGTGAGGCGCCTGCCTTCCGCTGCTCGGCCGGCGCAAGATTGACCGTGATCCGGCGTGGCGGGTGGACGAAACCCGCGTTCCTGATCGCGCCCCGGACACGTTCGCGCGCCTCCTGGAGCGCGGCGTCCGCGAGCCCGACGATCGTGAAGCCCGGCAATCCTCCGGCGACGTCCACCTCGACACGGATGACGCGGCCGTCGAGGCCGACGACCGTTGCGGACAGGAGTGTCGCGAGCACATGGCGACCGTAGCCGGATGGTCTCTCCGGCTGCTCAACCGCCGATTAGCTGCGGCTCACCTGGCGGGTGACAGCCGCCCGACCGCCGCCGCCTGGGCCGCCGCCGGCTGCTTGTCGATGATGCGGGCGAAGTCGAGCAGCGAGCGCCCGAGGAGCGAGTCGGCCTTCGTGAACATGAACGGCGCGCCTGAGTTCAGGGCGCTGATCGCGCCGCGATACTCGTTGACGACCTGGTGATCGATCGTCCGCTTGAGCGCGCCCTCGGCGTTCTTCACGTTGATGCCGGTGAATGCGTTGGAACGGTTCAGGACGAGTTGGACCTTGCCGGACTCGTAGCCGAGATGGCCGATCGTCTCGAGGACGAGCCGGACGTTCTTGAGGCACGACAGGTCGGCGGTCATGACCACGAACATCGTGTCGGCGACCTCGAGGATCCCGAGGTTGACGTCATCGAGCCGCTTGTCGATGTCGATGAGGATGTAGTCGTACAGCCCGCGCAGCTGGTCGATGATCGCCGGCAGGTGCTCCGGCGTGACGAGCTCCGCGGTCTCCGGAGACGGCGGCGCCAGCAGCAGGTCGACACCCGAATCGTGCTTGACGAGGACCTGTCGGATGAGGTCCTGGTCGATCGATGGCGCGGTGACGATGTCGACGATCGACTTCTTGTCGAGACCGAGATCGAGGAACACCCTATGGTCGCCGAACTGGAGGTTGCCGTCGATGAGGCAGACCTTCCGGCCGAGCTCGCGATGGAGGGCGATCGCAGCGTTGATCGCGATCGTCGTCGTTCCGACCCCGCCCTTCGCCCCGTACAGGACCATGACCCGCCCGAGCGGCGGCCTGCCGACGAGCGCATCCCGCGGCGCGAACCGCGCAAGAAGGCTCTTGATCCGGGCCATGAGCTCGGCCGGGTGGAAAGGCTTGATGAGGTAGTCGTCGGCGCCGGCCCGCAGGCCGCGAACCTTCTGCTCGACCTCGCGCTCGGCGGTCAACATGATGATCGGGACGTGGGCGATCGTGCCCTCCTCGGTCCGGATCTTCGTCGCGACCTGGTAGCCGTCGAGCTTGGGGAGCATGACGTCGAGGAGGATCAGGTCCGGAGCCTCTGCGCCCCACAGGCGGAATCCCTCGGCCCCGTCCGACGCGACGACGACGTCGTAGCCCTCCTGCTTCAGGGTGTACTGGAGCAGTCGCTGGACATTTGGGTCGTCGTCGACGACAAGGATCTTTGCCGCCATCAATCTCCTTCCTGGCTCCCCCGTTCAGGAGCATTGTGGGACACCGGCGGCTCGATTATAGGCACGCCGCCCCGGGCGTCGGCGAACGCCCGACGCAGGAAGGCCTCCACCCGAGCTTCGTACTCTGCAGGGGCGGTCGCATGGCCGCCGGCGTGACCCGCGACCGGAATGACGAAGTGTTCGGCGTTCGGGCCCGCCGCGGCCGCGAGGCGCATACCGGCGGCCAGCGTGACGGTCCTATCGGCGGCGCCGTGAACGAGTAACAGCGGGACCGGCTCCGTCAGCCCAATGATCCGGATCGGCTCGGTCGCTCGCATGTCGCCGCCGAGGCGGCGGGCCGCTGCCTCGAACATCTGAGCGGCCAGGAAGCCGCGAAACGGCCAGCGCATCCGGTTGGCCACGGCCGTCGTGAGCTGCGGTGGTACGGAGTCCCCCACCACGGCCACGATTCGCGGCCGCGGCGCCGAGCGGTCCTCGGCGAGAGCGTCGGGTTCCAGATCGGCGGACGGCAGCGATCCATCGCCGAGCACGACGATCGAGGCGAGCGCCGTGATGCCGCCCATCGAGGTCCCGAACAGCGCGACGCTGGTGATCCCCCGCTCGCCAAGCCAGTCAAGCGCGCCGGCGACGTCTTCCACTTCGTGAAGGCCGAACGTCGTCGGCGCGTCGTCGGATTCACCGTGGCCGCGAAAGTCGAGACCGAGCACGCCGGCGGTCCGGCGCAGGAACGGCCCGTACTCGACGAGATCGGGCGCGATCGAGCCCGACCAGCCGTGGAGGAGCAGGATCGCCTCGTGCGGGTCGGGCCGCCAGGCGTCCGCAACCGCAGCGGCGCCAGCCTCAGCGGGCTCCTCGCTGCGGCTACGATCGACCGGCAGCCAGCGCCCGGTCAGGCGAAGGCCGTCGCGCGATCGGAGCCGGACGACCTCGCCGCCCAGCGCATCGAGCTCTGGACCGAGCGCAGCCTCGGCCTCGGTCGTCCGCGGCGCGTCGAGCAGCCGGCTCGTACCGCGCCCGATGACGAGCCGCGCAAGCGCCGCCGGTAGGGCGGCCAGACCACCGAGCACCGCCAAGCGGCGGATCAACGCTCCGCTGCGGGTCGGCTGCCGTCGTCGGGTGCCATGCCCCGTTCGACGAAGCCCGCGATCGGTTCGAGCAGCCGGGTGAACTCGGTCGGGATGACGAACTTCGTCGCCGGGCTCGAACCGAGCGCCTTGAGCGCCTCGAGGTACTGGAGCGCCATCGTCTTGGCGTCGATTCCGGACGCGGCTCCGTAGATGCGAGTCAGCGCCTCGCTGAAGCCTTCGGCCCGCAGGATCGCCGCCTGGCGATCGCCTTCGGCCTTGAGAATTTCCGCCTGTTTCTGGCCCTCGGCGACATTGATCGCCGCCTGCCGCGAGCCTTCGGACTCCGTGATGACCGCACGCCGTGTCCGCTCGGCGGAGAGCTGCCGGTTCATCGCGTCCTGGACGTCGCGTGGCGGGGTGATCTCGCGGATCTCGACGGTCGTGACCTTGCCGCCCCAGCGCTCGGTGACCTCGTCGAGCTTGACCCGCAGGACCTCGTTGATCTGCTCGCGCTTCGACAGCACCTCGTCGAGGAGGATGTCGCCGATGACGGCACGAAGCGTTGTCGTTGCCACGCCCTGGAGAGCGCCAGGGAAGTTGACGACGTTGACGACACTCTTGAGCGGGTCGCTGATCCGCCAATAGATGAGGAAGTCGACGTTGATCGGGGCGTTGTCCCTCGTGATCGTCGTCTGGCTTGGGACCTCGATGAACTGTTCCCGGACGTCGACCTTGACCGGCCGATCGATGATCGGGATGAGGAACCGCAGCCCGGGATCTCGGACCATCGATTCGTTCGTCCGGCCGAGCCGGAACACGACCATCTTCTCGTATTGCTGAACGACCCTGATCGACAGATAGACGATCACCAGGACGACGACGATGAGGAACGCGGCGATCGCTGCGCCTACCGGGAGATCCATGGTGCCTCCGCTGTGTACTTAGGCCTGAGACGGCTGTTGATCTGGTTCGACGAGCACGGTCAGTCCGTCGACGGAAACGACCTTGACCGGCGTCCCTCGCTCGATCGGCTGGTCGCCGACGGACCTTGCGCTCCATTCCTCGCCGGCGATGTGAACGGAGCCCAGCGGCTCGAGCGGCCGCCTGACGATGCCAGTGGTTCCGGAGTGAATGCCCTCACCGATGAGACCCGGGCTCCCCTTCATGCGCCGCGTTCGGATCGCGGTCACGGTGATCAGCGCCATGAGCACGGCGAAGGTCCCCGTCATGACGATCACCAACGGGGTGGCCACGCTCACGATCGGCCCGAACGGGTCACCGGGCTGGGTGTAGAGGGCCGACGCGCCCAAGGCGAAGCAGATGATGCCGCCGACCGCCAGCAGGCCGTGACTCGTGACGGTCAGCTCGAGGGCGAACAGGAGCATCGCGAGGGCGATAAGCAGCAGGCCGCCGACGTTGAGCGGAAGGCTGTCGGAGCCTATGAACGCGAGGATGATCGCGATGCCACCGAGGATGCCGGTGACGAAGTTCGGACTCATCAGCTCGTAGATCAGGCCGAGCGAGCCGATGCTGAACAGCAGCGCCGCGATGTTCGGGTCCGACAGCAGGTGGAGGAACGCCTGGAACGGGTTCATCGCGAGGTCTTCGGTCGCCGCATTGGCGAGGTCCAGCGTGACCGGCTGGCCGTTGACCTTGACTTCGCGGCCGTCGGCGAAGGCGATCACGTCATCGAGGGAGGCGGCAATGCCGTCGACGGCGCCCTCCGCGACCGCCTGGCTGGCAGCCGACGAGACGGCGTGCTCCACGGTCGAGATCGCCCAGTCCACGTTGCGGCCACGTTCCTCCGCGATCGACCGGATCTTCGCGATCGTGTCGTTGAAGACCTTGTCGCGGAGGGTTTCAGGGATGTCCTCCCCGCCAGCCATTACCGGCGAGGCCGCCCCGATGTTGGTCCCTGGCGCCATCAGCGCGATGTTCGATGCCAGCGTGATGAAGGTACCGGCGCTCGCCGCCCGACCGCCGGCCGGGGCGACCCAGACGATCGTCGGCACATCGGCCTCGAGCAGGGTGCCAACGATCTCGTAGGTCGCCTGGAGGCCGCCGCCCGGCGTGTTCAACTGGATCACGACTGCGGCGGCGCCGTCGGCGGCGGCTCGGTTAACGCCCTCGGAGATGTAGCCCGCCATGACGTTGTCAACGATCCCGTCGGCGGTCAGGAGCACGACATCGCCCGTGTCGGCCGCGCGGAGCGACCCCATCGACAGCCCAAACAGCCCCAGCAGGAGGGGCAACCCGTAGATGGTCCTCGCAAGTCGGCGGCTCATCCGGTGTTCCGTGCGATTTATCGTACTGCCTGCGCTCCGAGAGCATCGAAGACGAGGCGGCTCCAGGTCTCGAGGTCCGGAGCGACGGCGGCGACGTCGGCGGGCGTCGCAAACGCGCCGCTGAGCTTGTCGGTCTCGCGGATCGACACCGGCCTGCCTGCGGCATCGGCGACGAACACGGCGCCGAGGTGGACCTGGCCGACCGAGGTCGTGTCGTCGTTCAGAAGCCCGATGAAGCGGAACTCCGGGATCCAGTCCGCCACCAGCTCCTCCGACCACTCCCGGCGGAGCCCGCCATCGAGATCCTGGTCACCGGGGTTGAGGTGGCCGCCGACGCCGATCGACCAGCGGTCGTGGAGTCGCGCGTCACCACCGGCCCGGGTCCGGCGCATGAGGAAGTAGCGATCCCCGTCACGGAGCACGAGGTACGGGATGATCTGCTTGTAGCTCGGGTCGGCTTCCATCGCCGGCCGCGGCTCGAATCGTCCGTGCCCGTCGATCGTCGCGAGGAATGCGTCGAGATCCGCCGAATGGAGGCCATACCAGCCGTCGTCGGTCAGGACGGCCTCGCGCGGAACGACGAAGACGAGCTCGTCGTCGCTCACTCGACCGCCTCCAGTCGCCGCCGCGCGTCCGCCAGCCGGGCGGCGACCGCCGCCGAATCTGGCCCGCCGGCCCGATCGAGCTCCACGAGCCAGGCGTCGAGCGCATCGCGCAGGTCGCGGACCCGCCTCGCGATCGCCGGACCGTTCGTCGCGATGATCCCGGCCCCCATCTCCTCGTCGCCACGTGCCAGCCTCGTCACTCCTCGCCAGCCGCTCGCGGCGAGTCCGGCCGCGACCGGCCAGTCCTCGCGATCTGAGCCCGCGCCGGCGCCCGCAACCGCCTCGACGAGCGCGGCCGCGACGACAAGCGGAAGGTGACTGATCGCGGCGACCGCCGCATCGTGCTCCGCGGCCGACATCTGAACCGGCCGCGCGCGGCAGGCCGCCACGAGGGCCTCGACCCGTTTCACGTCGTCGCTCCGAGCGTGAGCGCCCGGCACGACCACCCAGGGACGGCTGGCGAAGAGCTCCGCCGTCGCGGCGCCGTAGCCAGTGACCTCGCGGCCGGCCATCGGGTGGCCGCCGACGAACCGCAACCCAGCGGCGTCCGCGCGTCGGCCGATCGCCTCCTTCGTGCTCGAAACGTCGGTCACGACGGCGTCTGCGGCAAGCGCTCCGGCCAGCGAACCGCCGTCGAGCTCGGCGATCAGCGCCAGGCATGCCAGTGGCGGAGCGGCGAGGACGACGAGGTCCGCGCCGCCGACCGCCTCGGCCGGCGATCCGCTCGCCTCGTCGATGATCGCCTCGGATTTCGCGAGCCGCGGCCCAGCGCCTGAGGGGCTCCATGCGGCGATCGCCCAGGGACCGCGGTCGTCCCGCAGGGCACGCGCGATTGACCCCGCGATCAACCCGAATCCAAGCAGCGCGACCCTCACGAGCCGAGTATCGCAGGGCAGCAGAGCTCCGGCGCACCCGGCCGTGCGGCTGTCCGCCGCGACAGTCAGGCGATTCCGCGGTGCTAGAATCGGGCCACCCTCATAGCGCAGACAATCAGGGGGAGCCCGTGAGCGCGGACCCGAAGCCCATCCGGGTGCTCTTCGTAGAGGATCATCAACTCCTTGCGGACGCACTCGCGGCGATGCTCGCTCGCGAGCCGGACATGCAGGTCGTTGGAATCGCCGGAACCGTCGCCGATGCGAAGATCATGTCCCGCGAGCAGCTCGACGTCGTTCTCATGGATTACCGCTTGCCGGATGGCACGGGTGCAGAGGCGACGCGTGCGATCAAGGCGCGCTGGCCGGCAGCACGCGTCGTCATGGTTACCGCCCTGACTGACGACGAGACGCTGCTCGAATCGATCCAGGCCGGCGCCGACGGCTATCTGACCAAAGACCGAGCGGCGGAGGACGTCGTGACCGCGGTCCGTGCGGCGCACGCCGGGGAGACGCTCCTGCCTCGCTCCGTGATCGTCGAAATCGCGCGTCGCGTCGCGGTCGCCCGGGAACGCGGCGACGAACGGCGGGTCGTCGAGCCCCTCACGCCGCGTGAGCTCGAGATCCTCCGGGCCCTCACCGAGGGGATGTCAACGCCGGAGATCTGCGAGCGCCTCTTCATCGCCCCGAACACGCTCCGGACGCATGTCCAGAACATCATGGGCAAGCTCCGCGTCCACTCGAAGCTGGAAGCCGTCGCCTTCGCCCTGAAGTACCGGCTCGTGGATCCGCCGACGCCCGAGGGCGCTACAGCGGCTCGCTGACCGCCCGCGCAAACTGCCGACCAGCCCGGGCGGGCCAGCGCTGCGGGGCCTCCCGGCGGCTAGTCCGACCAGCCCGCTTCGTTGGAGGGTGCCGTACTCTGCGTTCCGTCGGCCGGCTTCCGCCGTCGCTTTTGCCGACGCTCCTCCTCGCGACGCTCCTTGGCCTTCGGTGGGCCCGGGTCGTCGGCCGGATTGACGCGGCGGGCCGCCGTCCGCCGATCGTCCTCGCGTCGCTCGCCGTTGAGGAACGCGCCGCAGCGCGGACACCGGCGCTCCTCGGCAAAGAGCGATTCGAGCGGCGCGACGGCGTAGATGACCCGTCCACACGACCAGCACGCGAGCCTGGGCATTGCCTCAATCCTAACGACGGAACAGGCGGCGGTAGCCCCCATCCCGACAATGGCCATCGGAATTTACGTCGGATGGAGGATGTCTCCGGCCGAGTGAGACGCCATCATCCGCTGGGTTTGCCCCCAGGGCAAGCAGCCGGCCATCTGGGCAGGTGGCCGGTCCGTGGGCCGCCGCGATCCCCCCTCGGGGCGGCCCGCATTCCTTTCGTCTCGTCAGACCTTCGGCAGGCTCTTGAGCGCCTCCTCGACCCGCTCGGCCGGATACTCGAAGTCCTCGAGCGACCCGTTCAGGTAGCGCTCGTAGGCCGACAGGTCGAAGTGGCCGTGGCCGCAGAGGTTGAACAAGATCACCCGGGCCTCACCCGCTTCCTTGGCAGCAAGTGCCTCGTCGACCGCGACCTTGATCGCATGCGTCGGCTCGGGCGCCGGGAGGATCCCTTCGGCCCGGGCAAACTGGACGCCCGCCCCGAAGCTCGCCCGCTGGTGGACGCTGCGGGCCTCGATGTAGCCGTTCTCCTTGAGCAGCGACACCAACGGCGACATCCCGTGGTAGCGAAGACCACCGGCGTGGATGGGCTCCGGGATGAAGTCGTGACCGAGGGTGTGCATCTTGGCGACCGGCGCCATCTTGGCCGTGTCGCCGTAGTCGTAGGCATAGACCCCGCGCGTCAGCGAGGGCGCCGCCTCGGGCTCGACGGCGATGATCCGGTGCTTCGCGCCGTCCCGGAGGTTACGACCGAGGAACGGGAACGTCAGCCCGGCGAAATTGGAGCCACCGCCGGTACAGCCGATGATGATGTCGGGCGACTCACCGGCCATGCCCATCTGCTCGATCGCTTCCTGGCCGATGACCGTTTGATGGAGCAGCACGTGGTTCAGAACGGAGCCCAGGGAATACTTCGTGTCCTCGCGGGTCGCCGCATCCTCGACCGCCTCGCTGATCGCCATCCCGAGTGAGCCGGGGCTATCCGGCGTCGCGGCGAGGACGCTCCGGCCATAGTTCGTGGTGGCCGACGGGCTGGGCACGACCTCCGCACCGTACGTCTCCATGAGGATTCGACGGTACGGCTTCTGGTCGTAGCTCGCCCGAACCATGTAGACCTTCACCTCGAGGCCGAAATACGCGCCGGCGAACGCCATCGCGCTCCCCCACTGGCCGGCGCCTGTCTCGGTCGCGATTCGGGTGACGCCCTGCTCCTTGTTGTAGTACGCCTGGGCCAACGCGGTGTTGGGTTTGTGACTACCCGCGGGGCTGACGCCCTCGTACTTGTAATAGATGTGGGCCGGCGTATCGAGCACCGCCTCGAGGCGATGGGCACGGTAGAGCGGGCTCGGCCGGTACAGGGCATATGCCTCGCGGACCGGTTCCGGGATCTCGATCTCGCGATCCGCGCTCACTTCCTGACCGATGAGGGCCATCGGAAAGAGCGGCGCTAGATCGTCGGGCCCGATCGGCTGGAGCGTTGCCGGGTGCAGATAGGGCTGGGGTGGGACCGGCAGATCGGCCGCGATGTTGTACCAGGCGCGCGGGATCCGGTCCTCGTCAAGCACGAACTTCGTCCGGCGGGTCATGACGTGCGCCATGGCAGGTCCCTCTTCTCTCGTTCCGCGCCAGTGGTCGGGCGGGAGGGGAGCCTACCGCGTTGAGCGACGCCTGCGCAATGAGTCGCCGGCTCGCCGACGGACCGGACCCGCCGCGGCGGCCAACGCGAGGGGCAGGATGATGACCACGCCGCCCTTGGGCTTGTCCTTGCCGTGGCCGCAGGGCCGCTCGGCGCCTTCGCCCTTGTTCTTACCCGGCGGCCCATCCACCGAGCCAGGGCACGGCGGCGTGCTCTTGGTCTTGCCGGACTTGGGCGGCGGTTTCGGCGTGGGCTTCGGCGTCGGATGGGGAGTCGCCCGCGGGGTCGGCGCGGGCGTGATGCGCGGCGTTGGCGCAGGCGTCACTCGCGGCGTCGGCGCCGGCGTCACGGTCGGCGGCTGCGTGGGCTTCGTGTTTGGCGGGTTGGTCGATCCCGCGGCCGGCGGACGTGCCGCCGATGCCCGCGGCCCGATGGCGACCTGGCCACTGGGGAGCGGCGTGACGGAAGGACCAACGCTCGCTGACGGCTGTGTCGACGGAGGGGGCGTCGACGTCCCCGGCGAGCCCACTGGCGGAGTCGTCGCCGGACTCGGGGTCGGCCCGGACGGCGTCGTCGACGGACCGGGCGTCACGATCGGGGTCGGCGACACGCCGGCCACTTCGTTGGGTGCCGTTCGGGGAGCGCCGAAACCGACCGCCAGCGCGAACGTCGCGAGGACGAGGTTGAGAACGCCGAGGGCGACCACGAGCCGCGCGCGCTGGGCGGAGGTCACGTCCCTGGTCCTCTCTTTCCGGCCGGCCAACGTCGGCAGATCCGTGCTCTCACGGATGCGTGAATGCTAGCACCGAAGGGTCTTTCAAACGTCCAGCGGTCCGTTCCATGGGCATTGCGCTCGTCAAGCAAGGCGCGCCTCGTGGAGCGGTACGTAGCGAGCCGGGCCACCACCCGAAATGCTCTCGAAAAGCACCAGCGACTCGGCCCGAAACGGCTCGCGGACTGCGGCCGCAGCATCGATGAGCCGACGAGCGACGGCCGGCCCGGACCGAACGCCGTCCGAGCGCGCCAGCGTCAAATGTGCGCGATACGGGCGATCGTCGCGGGTCCAGCCGACGTCCGCGAGGGCGTCATCGAGCGCCGTGGCAGTGGCCGCCAGGTCAGTCGCTCCCTCGGCGACGCCAAGCCAGAGCGCCCGAGGCCGCGCCACCGACGGGAACGCTCCGCCGCCTGCGATGACGACATCGAACGGGGGCCTGCGGCCGGCAGTCCGATCGACCGCGGCTGCGACGTCGGCGACGTTGTCCTCGTCGGTCGGGCCGAGGAACCGGATCGTCAGGTGAAGGCCATCGAGACGGACCCAGCGAACGTCGCGGACGGCCGGGTCGCCGGCCCCGCGGACTCCGTCGACGAGGGCGGTGACGGCGTCCCGTACCTCGGACGGGATGGGAATGGCGACAAACAACCGGCGACCGAGGGCTGCGTCCTGTTCTGCTCGGTCGGTCACACGGTCCCGCTCGACGGCACGCCCTGCTCCCGCTCGAAGGTCTCACGGTCGGCGGTCAGGACCTCGCGCGCCCGCTCTGCCTCCTGCCAGCCGATGACGTCTACCTCTTTGTCCTCGAGGAGCTTGTAGGTGTCGAAGAAGTGCTTGATCTCGACGAGGCGATGGGGCCGGACCTGGTCGAGCCGCTCCACGTGGGCCTGGTGCGGATCGCCGACGGCGACGCAGAGGACCTTGAAGTCGAAGCCCTTGTCGTCCCGCATCTCCAGCCCGCCGATCGGCCGGGCCCAGACACGGCAGCCGGGAAACGTCGGCTCGTCGATCAGGAGCAAGGCGTCCGTGTGGTCGCCGTCCCCCGCCCGCGTGCCCTCGATGAATCCGTAGTCGAAGTTGTAGTGGACCGCTGAGGCCAGGACGCGGTCGAGGCGGAAGACATGGGCCGCTTCGTCGTACTCGTACTTGTTGCGGCTGCCGCGTGGAATCTCGACGACGACCTCGACGATATCGGGGAACCGCTCGACGTTCGCGCTCATCCCTACCTCTCGCACCGTCAGGGTGCCCAGTGTAGGCGGCACACGGCCGACGGGCCGCGGGCTCAGCGCTCGCCGGACTTGAAAACGCCCGAAGGAACTTGTGGAAGCGGTCGCGACGCCGAGACAAACGAGCCTTGATGTGATCGCAGCCGGCTCGTCCCGGATCGGCGGTCAACCGGGTCCGAGCCGTGAAGCTCGGTCCCGATCAGACCGGCGGCGCTGCGGGGATCGCTCCTCGCCTCGCCTGACCGTTCCGACGGCCCCTTCGGGCAAGACCTACGTTAGGGTCGGGTTCGTTGGGCCACAACCCGCTTATCCACGAACTTCGCGGTCGGCCCTTCGAAGTCATCCACGAACTTCGTGCGGGTGTGGACGAGATGTGGACGAATTCGGCCGCGGGATGTGGTAACGGGGCGCCAGTTCAGGGTGAAGGGCGCGGTGCCGTCTCGAGCAGCAGCTTCACGTCCGATGGGATCGAGCCGGGCGGATCGGGCAGGAAGACAACTGTCAGGGTCCATTCGACGTGAGCGTCGATTGCGCCCGGCGAGTCGATCGCTGCGCCGAACGGGAGAACGGCCGAACAACGGGAACGCGCCTGGCAGTCGAGCGGAATCAGGCGGCTGACCACGGCCAACGGCTGAGCAGGCGGTCCGGTGACGGCGGTCTCGTCGATCAGGATCCTGACCCTCGTCTCGGCCGTCCCGCCCTCGCCGGTCCAGGTCGCAGTCAGGGTCCCCTGGACGACGCCATGGACCGGGACCTGCCCCTGGTCGATCGCGGTTGTGTCCATCGTCACCGTCCCATCGAGGGAGGCGAACTTGCCTTTCCCGATCTCAAAGGAACCGCTTGCTGTGGCAGTCAAGGTCTGGTCATCGGTCGATAGCACAGTCCGCGACTCGGCCCCGAAGGCGAACGGAACGGGCAGCGCGGCATCCGGTGCAAGCGTGATCGAGGTCAGCGACCAAGCCTGGTCGAGCACATTCGTCGGGTCGCCACCGCCCCAGTCAAATTGGAGGTTGAGCGAATCAGGGCAACCCTTCGGCTCGACGCAGGTCTGGGGCAGGGGG
>Ga0222623_10000452_pt1 | contig 13039 bp, 9 predicted proteins | sample PLMtaG_FD_177336 | JGI IMG/M metagenome (GOLD analysis project Ga0222623, IMG submission 177336) | Groundwater sediment microbial communities from an aquifer in East River, Colorado, USA - PLM2_30_coex | ecosystem: Environmental > Terrestrial > Soil > Riparian zone | place: USA: East River...
CTCCGCGCGCTCGAGGGCGTCGGCGAACGGCGTGTAGAACTGACGCAGTACCTGCACGCGTTGCAGGTCGCCCTCGGCGATCTCGTCGAGGTCCTCTTCCATCTCGGCCGTGAAGTTCACGTTGACGATGTCGGGGAAGTGCTCGACGAGCTTGTCGGTCACGACCTCACCGACGTCGTTGGGGAAGAACCGGCGGTCCTCGAGCCGGACGTAGCCGCGGTCCTGGATCGTCGAGATGATCGACGCGTAGGTCGACGGCCTGCCGATGCCCAGCTCCTCGAGCGTCTTGACGAGGGACGCCTCGGAGAAGCGCGGGGGCGGCTGCGTGAAGTGCTGCTCGGGCAGGAGCTCGAGGAGCGACAGCACTTGCTCGGCCGAGAGCTCGGGCAGCCGGCGCTCGCCGTCCTCGTCGGCACCGTCGTCCCGACCCTCGGCGTATACGCGGAGATGTCCGTCGAAGATCATCGTGCGGCCGGTCGCACGCAACCGGTAGCGCGCGGCGCCCGCGGTCGCGTCGATGTCGACGCCCACCTGGTTGAAGCGGGCCTGCGCCATCTGCGTGGCGACGGTGCGCTGCCAGATCAGGGTGTACAGGCGCAGCTGGTCCCGGTCCAGGGCGGCGGCCACCCTGTCGGGCGTCCGCAGGGCCGAGGTCGGCCGGATCGCCTCGTGCGCCTCCTGCGCGTTCCGCGACTTCGTCTTGAACCGGCGGGGCTCTGACAGGGCGTACTCCGCGCCGAACTCGGTCCGCACGAGCTCGGCGATCTCACGGAGCGCGGCCTCGGCGATCGTGAGCGAGTCGGTCCGCATGTAGGTGATCAGCCCGACCGTGCCCTCGCCGGGCAGGTCCACTCCTTCATAGAGGCGCTGCGCGAGCGTCATCGTCTTCCGGGCGCCGAATCCGAGCTTGCGGGCCGCCTCTTGCTGCAGCGTGGAGGTCTTGAACGGGGGTCGCGGCCCCTCCTTGCGTTCCTTGCTCTCCACCTTGGCCACGCGGTAGTCCGCCTCGCGGAGCCGGTCGACGTGCGCCGCGGCCTCGGCCTCGGCGGTCAGCAGCACGCCCTTCTTGTCGGGCGCGCTCGCGATCCGGCCCTCGGGCACGCTCACGAGCCGGGCGAGGAACGGAAGATCCTCGCCCCGCGGGGTGAGGCGGGCGTCGACGCTCCAGTACTCGACCGGGGTGAAGTCGCGGATCTCGCGTTCGCGCTCGACGATCATCCGCAGCGCGACCGACTGCACCCGCCCGGCCGAGAGCCCGGGCTGGACCCGCCGCCAGAGCAGCGGCGAGATCTTGTAGCCGACCAGCCGGTCGAGCACGCGCCGCGCCTCCTGCGCGTCGAACAGCTTCAGGTCGATCTCGCGGGGCCGGCGGAACGCCTCCAGGATCGCGTCGCGCGTGATCTCGGTGAACGTCACGCGCTTGGCGTGCTCCGGATCGACCCCCAGCAGGGACGCCACGTGGAACGCGATCGCCTCGCCCTCCCGGTCGTAGTCCGTCGCGAGGATCAGGTCCTCGTTCGCCTTCAGGGCCTTCTTCAAGGCGGCGACGTGCTTCTTCGAATCCTCGGGGACCTCGTAGGAGACCTCGAACCCGTGGTCGACGTCGACGCCCAGGTCGCTCTTGGGGAGGTCCCGGATGTGCCCGTACGAAGCCCGGACCGCGTAGTCGCCGCCCAGGTACTTCTCGATGGTCTTGGCCTTCGCCGGAGACTCGACCACGACCAGTGTCTTGCTCATGACCTGCTACTTCCCTTTCGTCGTTGGGGATGGCGGCCCGGCGACCGTGGCGGGGGCCTCCGCGCGGCAGGGTACCAGCCCCTTCCTCGCGGACCGGGACGTCCGAGCTCGGGATGCCCCGCTCCTCACCAAGCCCGCGCACGCTCTCTTAGGGGTCGGGCGGGGTCGGGGAGGGTCGAAAGGGAGACCGCCTCGCGCACCCGTCCCGGCTCCCTTCCAACGCGGTGTTAGGCTCGGTTCATTCCCCCTGGGCCGATCGCTCGGCCCGCCCGACCCTGGAGACCGGCCTGCTCGCCCTGTTGACCGACTTCGTGACCGGAGAGATCGCCCGGTACGGCTACCTGGCGATCTTCGTGCTGATGCTGCTCGAATCCGCGTGCATCCCGATCCCCTCGGAGGTCACGATGCTGTTCGGCGGCGCGCTGGTCACCGCCCCCTTCCTCGCGCCCGAGCAGCAGCTCGAGTTCTGGCTCGTCGTGCTCGCGGGCACGCTCGGCAACCTCATGGGGTCGTGGCTCGCCTACTGGGCCGGCTACTCGGGCGGCCGGCCGCTGATCGACCGGTGGGGTCGATACCTGTTGATACGGCCGCACGAGGTGGACCGGGCCCACGAGTGGTTCGAGCGGCACGGGCAGGCCGCCGTCTTCTTCGGCCGTCTCCTCCCGGTGATCCGCACCTTCATCAGCCTGCCGGCCGGCGTCGTCCGGATGCGGTTCGGGCGCTTCACCGTCTATACGGTGCTTGGCTGCCTCCCCTGGGTCATCGCGCTGACCTGGATCGGCGCCCTGCTCGGCGAGCGGTGGGACCGGGCGGAGGCGATCATCCGGCCGTTCGCCTGGGTGATCGCCGGGGCCCTCCTGGCCGGGCTCGTGTGGTTCGTCTGGAACCGGATCCGCCAGATCCGGCGCGAGGAGGCGGCGAGGGCCCCCCGTCCGCCGCCGGACGTCCCCGGGCGGGCGGTCGCCTCGCCGCGCGCACCGGACGCGGGCGTGTCGCCGCTCGAGGGGACGATCCCCACCGGCACCACGGAGCGAGTCGAGGAGACCTGAGCTCCCGGCCCGGCGGTCCGGGTCAGCCGAGCTCGGCGCGCATCACCCAGAACTCGCCCTCGGCCTCCTCACGGACGGGTTCGAACCCAACGCGCTCGTACATCATCCGTGACCGGTTGTGCACCGCGACCGAGAGCGACAGCGCCTGGTACCCGTCCTCGCGCGCCTGGACCATCAGCGCTCGCAGGAGGGTCTCGCCGATCCCCTTTCGACGGTGGAGCGGGACCACGGCGATGCCGAGCTCCGGCGTCTTCTCGTCGACGAACCCGTACCCCGGCTGCTCGGCCGTGAACAGCCGGTACCAGGCCGCGCCCACCGGTTGCCGGTCGAGCTCGGCGATGACCCCGGCGTCGCCCTCGCGGCCCCAGTCGCGGTGGTACCGCTCGAGCATCGGGTCGGCGAGCGCGGCGATCATCCGCTCGCGCGGCCAGTCGGGGTTCCACGCTGCGGCCTCGTACAGCATCTCGCGAAGGAACCCGTCGTCCTCGTGCGTCGCGGGCCGGATGTTCACGATGCCCCCCGTGCCATGCTTCCGAGGATGGCCACCCTAGCGCAGTCGCGGGCGCTGGCGCTGGTGCGAGCCATCGGCGTGCGCTCCCGGGCCGACGACGTGAGCACCCACGCGGCCGCGCTCGCGTACCAGCTGTTCCTGTCGACCCTCGCGCTCTCGCTCGTCGGCCTCGCGTTGATCGGGCTCGCGGAGGACCTGCTGCCGTTCGAGCTCCCGGAGGGGACTGGGGAGCAGTTCGCGAACCTCACCGGCTCGAGCGCCACCCTCGGCGTCGTCAGCTTCCTGGCGCTCCTGTGGACCGCGTCGGGGTTGTCGCGTCGTGCGAGCCGCGCGTTGGCGGTCATCTTCCGCACCGGCCCGGAGGACGCGGTGCGGGGAGGCCTCCGCGCGCTCGGGACGACCCTTGCCCTCATCGTGCTCGTCGGTGCGTTGCCCGTCGTCACCGGGATCGTCTCCGCGGTTCGGGTCTCGTCGGGCCTCGAGATCCCGTTCCGCGTGCTCGGGTTCGCGGCGACCGCTGCGATGGAGTTCGGCCTGTTCCTCCTCGCCTACACGGCGCTCACGCCCGGCTCGATCGGCTGGAGGTCCCATCTGCCCGGGGCGCTCGTGATGACCACCGGATGGGAGCTGTTCAAGCTCGCGGGCGGGATGCTCCTCGCCTACTACATCAATGGAGCGACGCTGCTGTACGGGACGATCGGGACCGTGGTCGGTCTCCTCCTGTTCCTGCGGCTCGCGAGCGGGCTGTTCGTGTTCGGCGCCGAGGTGTCCGCGGTCCTGCTCGATGGCCGAACCGGTCCGTCGCCGACCGACTAGCCCGGTCGGCCGATTCGACCGCTCCGAACGGCGGTGGGACCATCCGACCGATGACCCATCGACTCGGCAGCTTCCGGACCGTCCTGGCCGACCGTAACCTGCGAAGGGTCGAACTGGCGTTCCTCGGTTTCAACATGACCGAATCCGCCACGTGGATCGCGATCTTGGTCTACGCGTTCGAGCGCGGCGGGGCCGCCGAGATGGGTGCGGTCTCGGCGATCCTGCTCGTGCCGTCCGCCATCGTCGCGCCGTTCGCGGCGTACGCGGGCGATCGGTTCCGGCGCGACCGAGTGCTCGCGATCGACTACGTGGTCCAGGGGCTCGCGATGGGCGCCACGGCGGCGACCCTGTACGCGGACGCCCCGGCCGGGTTCGTCTTCGCCGCCGCCACGATCGCCTCCATCAGCATCACCTTCACCCGCCCGGCACAGAACTCGCTGCTGCCCGCGCTCACGCCGACACCGGCGGACCTCACCGCCGCGAACGTCGTCTCCGGTGTGGTCGAGGGCATGGGGAAGATGCTGGGCCCGATCATCGCGGGCATCCTGCTGGGGACCTCGGGATCCGCGGCCGTCTTCGCGGTCTTCGCGGTCCTCACGCTTCTCGGCGCGCTGCTCGTGGCGAGGCTGCGCGTGGACGTCGGAGCCGTCACGCCCGAGGCGCGGATCGACGCCGCCGATGTCTTCCACGAGACGCTCCGGGGGTTCCAGACGCTCCGTCGCGCCCGCGAGCCTCGCCTCGTCGTCCTGCTCCTGTCCGCCGGCGTGATCGTCGTCGGCGCGCTCGACGTGCTGTTCGTGGCGACGGCCATCGACCTGCTCGGCATCGGTGCCGGCGGGGCCGGCTTCCTGAGCGCGGCCTTCGGCGCCGGCGCGATCGTGGGCGCCGCCTCGACGATCATGCTGGTCGGGCGTCGCCGCCTCACGCCGTCGCTGGCCGGCGGGGCGGTGCTGTTCGGTGCGCCGATCGGACTGGTCGCCGTCGCGCCGTCGGCCGTGAGCGCGCCGGTGCTTTTCGCGGCGGCGGGGGCCGGGCGGAGCGTTGGCGACGTCTCGGGGCGGACGTTGCTGCAGCGGATCTCCCCGAATGACGTGTTGTCGAGGGTGTTCGGCGTCCTCGAGGGCCTCATGATGCTCGCGTTGGTCGTCGGGTCCGTGGGCGCCGCGGTCTTGATCGAGGCCTCCGGCGTGCAGACGGCACTCGTGGTCGTCGGCGCATTCCTGCCGGTCATCATCCTCGCGTCATCGGGCCGGCTGCTCTCGATCGACCGGTCCGCCGAGGCGCCCGACGCCGAGATCCTCCGGTTGTTCCGAGCGATCCCCTTCTTCGCGCCGCTCCCAGCCCCCGCGATGGAGCGGGTGATGGCCGATGTCATCGCACGGGACGCGGCGGCCGGCGACGTGCTGATCCGGGAAGGCGATCGCGGCGACCTCTTCTACGTGATCGTCGAGGGCACGGTCGAGATCACGCGTGGACGCGAACACGTCTCCGAGCAGGGACCGGGTGCGTACGTCGGCGAGATCGCGCTGCTGCGCGACGTCCCGAGGACGGCCTCGGTCACCGCGAAGACGCCGCTCCGCCTCCTGGCGCTCGAACGCGAGCCATTCCTGCTCGCGGTGACCGGCCATCCCGTGAGCCACGAGGCGGCGCGCGCCGTGGCTACCGCTCGGACGAGTTAGTCGGCGAACGACAACGCGGCCGAGAGGGCGAACCCGAGGGCTACCGCGAGCCCCACCGTCTTGTTGTGGTTCGTGTACTCGAACGCCTCCGGCATCATCTCGTCCGCGAGCATCGTGAGGATCGCGCCGGCCGCGAACGCCTGGATCCCCGCGACCCACGAGCCCGAGGCGCCCTCGAGCGCCACGTACCCCAGGCCGGCCGCGAGCGTGCTCGCCACGACCACGACCACCCAGAGCAGCAGCACCCTCCACCGCGACCACCCCCCGCGGACGAGATCGCTCGAGGCCGAGATCGACTCGGGGATGTTGGACAGGAACACCGCCACGATCACGGCCACGCTCGCGGTCTCCCCGGTGAGCAGTGAGGCGCCGATCACGACCGACTCGGGGATGCCGTCGAGGACGGCGCCCAGCACGATCCCGAGACCTCCTCCCGAGGACCCCTTCAGCCATCGATCGATCGCGACGTCGCCCACGAAGAAGACGAGCGCGCCCGCCACGAAGCCGAGCCCGACCGCGTACGAGTTGACAGAGACGGTGACCGCCTCCTCGACGAGCTCGTAGGCGACGGCGCTGGTCAGCACGCCCGACCCGAACGCCAGGATGAACCCCAACACCTTGCGAGGGATCGGGACCACGAACGCGACGAGGGCGCCCAGGAGCAGCGACGAGGCGCCCAGGAGCGCCCATCCCATCGCGTCGAGCACGGACCGCTACAGACCGATCTCGGGAGCGACGAGCTGCAGCCCTCCGATCGAGGCCGCGAGGAACTCGTCGAGCGAGAGCCCGATGCTGTCCTCCACGTCCACGACCTCGTCCCGGTTCACCCCGGGCGCGAACGCCTTCTCCTTCAGCTTCTTCTTCACCGACGAGACCTTCATGCCCGCGCTCCGCTCGGGTCGCACCAGCGCGGCGGCCACCAGGAGCCCGGCCACTGCGTCCGCGTGCACCACGGCTCGGGACATCAGGTCGGTGCGGTACTCGTCGTAGGCATGCGCGAGCACGCCGTTGATCACGCGCTCGTCCACGCCGGCCTCGCGGAGCCACTCAGCGGCGAGCCGGGCGTGGTTCGCGGCGTCATCCCCCGTGTGGTCCTGGTCGAGGTCGTGGAACAGTCCGGTCAGACCCCACAGGTCTTCGTCCTGTTCGAAGCGCCGCGCGAGCCCGCGCATCACCCCCTCGACCGAGATCAGGTGCCGGACCGTGGTCTCCTTCAGGCACTTCTCGCGACAGAGCGCGACGGCGGCCTCGCGATCCATCACCGCGCTGGCACCGCCGGCTCCCGATCGTCCCCGAGCACATAGGGCACGCTCGACAGGACCACGTTCGGCTCGAAGAGGAAGAGCCGCTTCACGAACAGCGCGTTCTGGTTGTGGAGCACGACGTGCCACCACTTGGAGACGATGAGCTCGGGGATGACCACCATCACGAGGGTCCCCGGCTTCGATGTGAACCGGCGAACCTCCTCCAGCATGGGGCCCGTCAGATCCCGGAACGGCGCCTCAACGATGTCGAGCGGGATCCGCATCCGTTCGTCCACCCACTGCTCCTGGATCGCGCTCGCCTGCTCGCGGTCGAGCTCGAAGTAGACCGCGCGCGTCTCCGATGCCTCGAGCGTCTCAGCGTAGTTCACGGCTCGCTTCGTCGCGTCGTTCACCGTCGAGACGAACGCGAGCGCGACGGTCCGCGCGGGGATGAGCGGGCGGACCTCCTTCGGCGCCGGCTCGTCGTCCGGCACCACGACGGGCACGTCGGTGACGACGATGTTGGACTCCCGGAGCAGACCCGCCTTGAGGCGCACGAGCTGCGTCCGGCCGAGGAGGTAGCGGACCAGCGAGCTCTGCACCATCTCGGGGATGACCACGTTGACGAAGTCCTCGGGCGCGCGCTCCAACAGCCCCACGTAGGCCCGCAGCGCGTCGAGCAGGCTCCCCCCTCCGATCGGCAGCGCCTCTAGGCGCGAGCTCCCCCCCGCGAACCCTCGCCACCGCTCCTGCAGCTCGTATGGCACGTCGCCGTCGGCCTCCTCGACCGGATGCACGACCCGGAGCTCGGTCGGGCGGATCGACCGGATGGCCCCCCAGGCCTCGGCGGTCGCCGCATCGAGATCCCGGACGACCAGCACCATGTGGTTGACGCCGATGTCCCCGGGTCGGACCGCGTCCCGCCGCAGCTGGCGCATCACCACCGCGTAGTGACGGTGGATCGACAGGAACATCACGACGAGGATGCTCATGAACAGCATCGACAGCCAGCCCCCCGCAGTGAACTTCGAGATCGTGACGACCACCAACACGATGCCGGTCGCGGCGGCCCCGATGACGTTGATCACGATCGAACGGCGCCAGACACGACGCGGCGTGGTCCCCCGACGCCGCTCGCGCGACCAATGGACCACCATCCCGCTCTGCGACAGCGTGAAGGACATGAACACGCCGATCACGTAGAGCTGGATCAACCGCGTGAGATCGGCGTCGAACGCGAAGATGATGATCGATGCCGCGACGGCGAGGACGACGATGCCGTTCGAGAACACGAGCCGGTCTCCACGGTTCACGAACTGCCGCGGCATGTAGCGATCGTGGGCGAGGATCGACGAGAGCCTCGGGAAGTCCTGGTAGGCCGTGTTCGCGGCCAGGATCAGGATCGCCGCCGTGAAGAACTGCACGAGGTAGAAGCCGATGCCCCCGTCGTAGACGGCGTAGGCGATCTGCGCCGGGATCGAGCGGACGTCGCTCGCCACCGTCCCGGGGACGTGCACCGCCAGCCACGAGATCCCCAGGAACATCGTGATCGCGATGACACCCATGATCGCCAGGGTCTCGGCGGCGTTGGTCGCCTGCGGTCGGCGGAACGCCGGTACCCCGTTGGAGATCGCCTCGACACCGGTGAGCGCGGTCGCGCCCGACGAGAAGGCCTTGAGCACGGCGAAGACGCCGACCGCGGTCGCGACGGTGGCGGCGTTGGCGATCGGCTCCACCGGGGCGGTGGCCGGGCAGCCGCCGACGCACTGGTACAGACCGATCGCGATCGTCGCCATGATCGCCGCGACGAACCCGTACGTTGGCACCGCGAACAAGGTCCCGGACTCGCGGGCGCCCCGCAGGTTGGCGATCGTCACCAGCCAGACGAACCCGATCGACAGGAGCACCTTGTGATCGTTGGCCGCCGGGAACGCGGACCCGATCGCGAAGACCCCGGCGACGATGGAGACGACGACCGTCATCATGTAATCGACGAGCAGCGCGGCCGCGGCGATCAGCGCGGCCCAAGAGCCGAGGTTCTCCTTGCTCACGATGTACGCGCCGCCTCCGGACGGGTACGCGCGCACGGTCTGCCGGTACGAGATCACAACGATCGCCATCAACGCGGCGATCGCGGCCGAGATCGGGATCACGAACCCCTTGAAGACGACGCTCACGATCGCGAGCTGGATGAAGATCTCGCCGGTCGCGTACGCCACCGACGAGAGCGCGTCCGACGCGAACACGGGCAGCGCGAGGACCTTCGGCAGCAGCGTGTGCTCGAGCTGGGCGCTCGTAAATGCCCGGCCGAGCAGGATGCGCTTGAGGACGGGTCCCGCCGGCTTCGGAGCGGTTCGAACGCTCATCGGCGCGCGCTCAGGTGTGGGCGGGCACCTCGATCGGCACGGTCCGCAGGTGGAACGGCACGCTCGTCACGACGACCGACGGCTCGAACAGCAGGAGGCGCTTGATGTAGAAGGCGGTCTGGTTGTGCAGGATGTTGTCCCACCAATGGGCCGGGATGAGCTCGGGAAGCACGACCGTCACGATCGTGTCCCCGCGGCTCGTCTGCTTGCGGATCTCGTCCAGCAGCGGGATGCCCAGGTCGCGGAACGGCGCCTCCACCATCACCAGCGGCACGTCCATGCCACGCTCGTGCCACGCCTCGACCACGCTCTCCGCCTCCTCGGGATCGCCCATGAAGTAGAGCCCCTCGACGTGGGTCGGCCGGAGCGACTTCGCGTAGACGACCGCCCGGACCGTGGCGTCGTGCACGCCGGAGACCGGCACCAGGACGACGTGCCGAACGACGTCGGTCGGATGCTCGGCGTGCGAACCGGCCGAACGCTCGAGCTCCTCGGGCAGCAACGGGACGTCCGTGACGACGACCCCCGGCTCGAACAAGAGCGCGCTCTTCACGAACAGCGCCCGGCGCCGTCGCAGGAACTGGATCCACGAACGCGAGACGAGCACCTCGGGGATCACGACCGTGACGAAGTCGCCCTCCTCCCTCGGGAGGACCCGGAGTCGACGCTTCACGGCCCGGCCCGGTCGATCGTCCCCGCCCTCGAGCACCTCCAGCTCCCCGAGCCGCGGTGCGAGATCGCGCCAGGCGGCGGCCGTCTCGCGGAACCGGTCCCGCGGACCCACGAACAGCGGGACGACGAACTCCGCCCGCACAGCTCGCAGGTAGCGGACGGCGTCCAGGATCGCCGGGCCGAGGTCGTCGACCAGCACGAGGAACGTGTTGCTCGGCTCGGCGGTGGGATCCAGCCGGCGCTCGCGCAGGATCCGGCCGACCTTCTCGTAGTGGTGGTACACCGCGAGGAAGAAGCCGACGATGACCGGGATCGCGAGGATCACGATCCACGCGCCACGCGAGAACTTCGTGAGCGTGACGATCACCAGGACGATGCCGGTCGTCACGGCGCCGATGCCGTTGATGATCGCGTACCGCTGCCAGTTCGGCGCCTTGAGCCGGATCCACCGGCGCACCATGCCCGTCTGGGACAGGGTGAACGCGGTGAACACACCCACCACGTAGAGCTGAATCAGATGCGTCAGTTCCGCGTCGAACACCCACACCAACAGGGACGCGAGGGCCGCGAGCACGATCACGCCGTTCGAGAAGACCAAGCGGTCCCCGCGGTTGCGGAACTGCGACGGCATGAACCGGTCGCGCGCCAAGATCGCGGAGAGCCGAGGGAAGTCCTGGTAGGCGGTGTTCGCCGCCAGGATCAAGATCCCGACGGTGAACGCCTGCAGCACGTAGAACAGGAACCCGCCCGAGAACACGGTCTCGCCGATCTGCGCGAGCACCGACGGCGCGATCTCGTCGACGCTCACGCGGATCCCGAGCCCGCGGCTGAGGACCGTGATGCCGAGGAACATCGTGATGCTGATGACACCGAGCGTCGCGAGCGTCGCCGCCGCGTTCTTCGACTGCGGACGCCGGAACGCCTGGACGCCGTCCGCGATCGCCTCGACCCCCGTCAGCGCCGTGGCCCCGGACGCGAACGCGCGGAGCACCACGAACAGGCTGAGGGCCTGCACAACCGGGAGCTCGAGGTCCGCGGAGGCGGCGACGGGGCAACCGCCGAGGCACCGCACCGCCCCGACGGCGAGCGTGACGAACACCATCATCACGAAGCCGTAGGTCGGGACCGCGAACAAGGTCCCCGCCTCCTTCACGCCACGGAGGTTCAGGACGGTGATCAGCAGGATGAACGAGATAGCGATCTCGACCCGGAAGGACTCGATCGACGGCGCGGCCGAGACGACCGCGACCGTGCCCGCCGTCACGCTCACGGCGACGGTGAGCACGTAGTCCGTCAGGATCGCCGCCGCCGCGACCAGCCCCGGTATCGTCCCGAGGTTCTCCTTGGAGACGATGTACGAGCCGCCGCCGCGCGGGTACGCGCGCACGGTCTGCCGGTAGGACGTGACCACGATCGCCAGCAGGAGCGCGATCGCCCCGCCGATCGGGAGCATCGCGCTGAACGCCGTCGCGCCGGCGAGAGCGAGCACGAGCATCATCTCCTCGGTGGCGTAGGCGACCGAGGAGAGGGCGTCCGACGACAGGATCGGGAGCGCCAGGAGCTTGGGGAGGAGCTGATGCTCCTGCTTGTTCGTCGCCAGCGCCCGCCCAAGGAGCAGCCGTTTGACCACGCCGCGGGGAGCCTGGGTTCGTTGCGCCGTCGCCATCGCGCGGGATTCTAGGCTCCAGGCCGGGCGTCATGGGGCCGGCGGTGACTCGTCGCCGATCCACCGGTACCCGACGCCCGGCTCGGTGAGGATCAGCCGGGGGGCGCTCGCGGCGTCGCCGAGCTTGCGGCGGATCGCCCGGACGTACACGCGCAGGTAGTGGCTCTCGTTCGCGTAGCCCGGACCCCAGACGCGGCGCAGCAACCACTGGTGGGTCAGGAGTTTGCCCGGGTTGGTCACGAGCGCCTCGAGCAGGGCGTATTCGGTCCTGGTCAGGTGGATCCGCTCGCCGTCGAGGGTCACGAGCCGTCTGCCGAGGTCGACCACGAGCGTACCGAACGTCAGGGTTGCGGGCTCGGCCTGATCGGCCGGGCTGCGCCGGAGCGCAGCGCGGAGCCGGGCGAGGACCTCTTCCATCCCGAAGGGCTTGGTCACGTAGTCGTCCGCCCCGGCGTCGAGCGCGGCGACCTTGTCGGCCTGTCGGTCGCGGACCGACAGCACGATCACCGGCACATCCGAGAAGGAGCGAACGCGGCGGATCACGTCGGTGCCGTCCAGGTCGGGCAGGCCGAGGTCGAGGAAGACGAGATCGAGCGCGGTCTCGGCCGCCGCGACGATCGCCTCCTCGCCGTTCGACGCGGTCCGGACCTCGTAACCGTGAGCCTCGAGGCTGGTCCGCAGCGCGCGCCGGATCTGCGATTCGTCGTCGACGACGAGCACCCGGGTCACGCGCCTCGCTCGGCGGCTCCCCGAGCGGCCTCCACGGAGCGGTCGGGGGCGCCGGCCTCGGTGACCGGACCCTCGATCGCGGGCAGCTCGAACACGACGGACACGCCGCCGGTGGGTGACCCCTCGATCCGGATCCGCCCCCCGTGCGCGAGGACGATCGCTCGAGCGATCGTGAGCCCAAGTCCGCTGCCGTGTCCGCCGGCATCACCCTGGTAGAAGGCCTCGAACACGCGCTCGCGTTCCTCGGGCGCGATGCCTGTGCCCTGATCCGAGATCCGGACCTGGACGGCGTGCTTCCACGGAGAGATCGCGATCGAGATCTCGCCGTGCGGCGGGGAGAAGCGGGCGGCGTTCTCGAGCAGATTGGTGAGCACCTGGTCGAGCTGTACCGGGTCGGCGGCGATCTCGGGCGTGTCGCGGATCATCGTCCGGACTCGCAACCCGGACAGTCTCGGCTGCAACCGATGCAGCACGGACTCCAGGATCTCGTCCATCGCCACCGGCTGCTTCGACGGGGTGAGCGCGCCGGCCTCGAAGCGGGCGAGGTCGAGCAGGTTGCCGAGGAGACGG
>Ga0222623_10000453_pt1 | contig 13035 bp, 13 predicted proteins | sample PLMtaG_FD_177336 | JGI IMG/M metagenome (GOLD analysis project Ga0222623, IMG submission 177336) | Groundwater sediment microbial communities from an aquifer in East River, Colorado, USA - PLM2_30_coex | ecosystem: Environmental > Terrestrial > Soil > Riparian zone | place: USA: East River...
AGTTGCAAGGAGATATTCATCAAAAGAAATAGATGGTGGGATAGTTGTGATAGGAAATGCTCCAACAGCTCTATACGAAGTAATCAAAATGGTAAATGAAGATGCAGCAAGACCATCACTTGTGATAGGAATACCCGTAGGATTTGTCTCTGCTTCAGAATCAAAACTGGAACTATCAAAGGCCAATGTGGAGTTTATAACAAATATAGGAAGAAAAGGGGGAAGTCCTGCGGCCTCATCAATAATTAATGCCCTAATGCTGATGTACATCAATAACCTGAATTGATGAATATGAACACCAAGGCCGCACATACTGCAGAACATGCGTTCATAGGATCGCTTCAGAAAATATTGAACAAGACATTAAGCGTAAGAAAAGTAGAACATAAGGATTCGTATAATGTAGCTTTTATCAATGCATCAGAAATACAGGTTGATTTTGAAAAGATATCTATGGCACAGAAGGAGGTGAATCGGTTAATATTAGAGGGGCGAAAAATATTGCATCATTCATTTCCCTCGATGAATGAAGCCAAGATGAAGTTACCGAATTTGAGGGCCAATGATGCAAGATTGGCTGATGCTGAAAAGATTACAGTGGTCGAAATAGAAAAACACGATGTTGCTGCATGTTCCATGGAACATGTTAATAATTTATCTGAATGTATATTTTTCTTGGTAACTAGTTTGTCAAAGAATGGTTCTGATTATGAAATCAAGTTTATGGTAGGTAAAAATGCGATGGATGAAGCAGTCAACGCAATAGAAAAAATTAATATGATTTGTGACCAGATAGACGCAAATTACAATACCGTAGAGGCAACTATTAGAAGACTTTACGACGAAAGACAACAGTACTATGGGCAATTAAAAAAAATAACAAATAAGATGCTGAATGAGATACCAATCCAGCATTTTGAAAAAAATAATGTAAATGTAATATCATCAATCTTGGACAATGCAAATTGGCGAATCATTCAAAATTTTGCTGGAGAAAAGATACTGGAACCAAGAACTATCATTATATTAATTAATATGGATGATAGAGATATGGCAAATCTCCTATTTGCAAGGAGTGCCGACGTTGACTTGGATTGTGTTAAAATTTTTCAAAATCTCAGAAAGAATCAAGAAATAGGGTTAGGTGGTGGAAAACCAAATTTCGTTAATGCAAAAATAGTTAAACCAATGTCAGACAAAATACTGCAAACTCTAACAGAGGAGTCCTTGAAATTGTTATCCTCCTGAGTTGACTTTAGCATTGTTATGATTCAACAAAACATGATTACCTACAAAAAAACATTACAATGTTCTTTGCTATCCTCAATACTCTAGATTAATTAAGGCAAAACCACAAAATTTATTTTCACTAGTTTCAAACTCGTTTTAATTTGAGTGAGTAATTAATTTTCAAAGTAATTCAATAATGAGTCCTGTCCTGATATATCCTTAAGATCGGAAACTACCACACCCATCCTTCTAATATTATCTAGAGATATGGAATTGTTGGTAATCATCTCGTTTATGATTAACAATGAATTCTTGTTTAGTTCTTCTAATGATGCGGAGTATAACTTTAGGCTTTTTGAAATTGACACGTGTTGGAGATTTTCTAAAATTAATATTACAGTAAGTACCCTGAAAGCCTGTCTCTTATTCTTTAGATTCTCAAATACAGATGCACAAAGAGTGGCAGCTATCATTTTAATCTGTTCAAATTCCGGTTTGTCCTTCTTTAAGGTAACAATCTTACCGATTTGCTTTGATGTTCCACGAATTTTTATCTGAGAATAATCAATTGCATTTGATGCATTTGCCAAAAACGTAGCAGTCTTGTACCCCAATGCGTCTCTCAACTCAAAAATATTTTTCTTTGAGATATCGGAAATAGACTTTAACCCAAGAGAATTTAACTTCAATGCGGTTTTTGGACCTACTCCAGGAATATCTTCAATCTTGCAGTTTGAGATAAAATTTTTGGCATCGTCCTGACTGACCACTGTTATTCCATTGGGCTTGTTAACACCTGATGCTATTTTTGATATCAACTTATTAGGTCCCACTCCAATGGAGCATGTCAAGCTAATTTGCTCTTTGATATTCTTTTGGAGCGAAGTAGCAAATATCTTTGCATCATCAAAATCTGAATTGGTTATCTTTGTAAAATCCACATAACATTCATCAACACTGACCTGTTCGAACAAATCTCCATAATTTTGGATAATCTTCATAGCATTCCTGGATATTTCCTGATAATACGGAATATCAGTAGGAAGGAATACTGCTCTTACGTCTTTCAATTTCGATTTTGCCATCCTGATGGGCATTGCCGCCTTAACGCCATATTTTCGTGCTTCATAATTGCATGTACTGACTACTCCAGAATCGTCCTCTCGTCCGGAATAAACACAAACAACACTAGGAACATCTCTTAATTCTGGTTTTCTTATCTCTTCACATTGTGCATAGAAATAATCAAAATCAATATGAAATATTATTTTCTTTCCTATCTCATTTGAAGAAATATTCTCATTCAATATTACTTGTTTAAATGATTCTTGGGATAAAAATTATTCCAGCTTGCGTGTTTTTATGAAAATAAAAGAGTTATTACAACAGCAAAAATTTCATATTTTTTATAGTATTTTCTTATAGTCAATGAATTTATTTTCTTGTTGTTGATCTAAGTAATTTTTTCGACATTACGTAAATATAAAAGATTACCAGTTAGTCTTGGATTCAATTTTGATAAGCTCGTTATACCAAAATAGAAAATGCCTTTTATTTTCATCACTTTTACTATTGATAGTAGCATCTCCCTTGCAAAGCACTTTATTTTTATCTGCTCACGCCGAACCTGATGAAAAAAGCGATTCAGCTTCAGATACCAAGAAATTATCTGCAGATGAGAAGAAAGCAGATACCGTTGAGAAAGCAGGAGCCGATGCAAATGTCGATAACAGCAAGATACAAGATAATAGCGTCCCAATTGCCAAGATGGTTTACAAGAGCAAATCATATGAAATGTCACCATTCGTTGTTGTGGAAAATGAAGATTTAAAGAGACTTAACTTCCCACATTTAGCCGATGATTTCCAACCAGTAGCCCAAATATCACCAGATGACAATATTTCGTTTAGCTTTTTAACAAAACCCCGGGAAATGAATGCGTTCTTTGTTGACTATGATGCAGATACAACAGAAATGACTCCTCTTCACAGAGTAGGGAAGAATCAATTCAGTTTTACAGATGTGTATGGACCAAATACCTTGGAGCTTAGGGTAATATACCCTGATGGGAAATATGTGACGTATACATGCTTGATTGAAGTAATGAAACCTGAGGTAAAAGAAGTCAGTTTAGATTCCAACCTAGTTTCTGACAATAATGATATGATGAACAGTAATGATAGTTCATATCCGGCTACCCAATCATATAATCCCGATTCCTCTGAATTTGGCCAAACATCTCCAGCAGAGGAACATGTAGTAAATCAATATAATGAAATGTTCGATATGGACAATGAACAAAGTACAAGCCTAGATTCCTTAAATTTCGACCAAGAATCGACAAATACTTGTGAGTATAATGAAATCCCCATAGTAGATGTACAAACTGAAACTGATACTAACAATAATAGTAGTAATTCTGACATGAACTCTACTAATTCGGATGCTAAACCAAGGTCGGCAACATTGGACTTGGGCCAAGAACAAAATATATGTGGTCTTAAGGTAAGTTTCGCAAACGTAGATAACGAAATTAAATTCTTCACGCTTGAATTTTCAAATGATGGAAAAAAATACACAACAGCAGAGTATTACTCATCAACGGGTACCAACTCACCTTCTGAAATTTATGATCTAAAGGAAGGTCCCATTAAAGCACGATTTATCAAAATAACTGAATTGGACATTACCGAGTCGATCCAATGGATTTCGGATCTTATCGTTTTAGGAAAGGCTGCATTATGAACTCTGCACTTTAAGATGTAGTTAGTAGTTAGTTCGCTAAAGATTGAACGTTTGGGCTGCACAATCCGTATAGAATTTATTTTATGAAATATATCATAAAAATGTTGGAATACCCTGTTATTGTTGAAAAGGACGGAATAAAAATCGACCCCGAAAAAATGATCGTCGACAAAATGTATTACTGTATTTACGACAATAAAGTCTATATTTTTTACAAAGATGAAGAAAAACTGACGCATTGTTATGAGATAGATGATCAAACGGTAGTCCAAGAAATCGTCAAGAACCCGAATAATTTGGAAGACATACTTCTAAAGCATTCTAAAGAATGAGAATATCAGGCTATCAACAACTAATATATTTAGGATTTGGATCTTCGCTTATAAATGACTTCAAGTGCTGGCACGAGGCGGGCGAATAATGAAATTTTGATAGGAAAGAAGCCTTTGATGACTTATGTGACTGCAACACTGGTACAGTTAGCAAACGAGCCTACCGTACTTGTAAAGGCCAGGGGTAAAAGCATAACGCGCGCGGTTGACGTCGCCCAAATTATAGTGAAGCGTATGGGTGATATGGGATACAAAATTGGACACGTAAAAATAGGAACACAGACAATGCAATCTGAAGATGGAAGAGAGCGAAACGTTTCAACTATAGAAGTGCAAATATCTAGATGATGGGCTCTATATGAGGTCTACGACCAAGCTCAAGAACAAAAAAATCGACTCCTACTTCCCGTTGTTCAAATTATAGTTGCAAAACTAGTGGTGAAGTTTAATACTTTTTCAGCAATATAGCTGCTGGTCTAATGATATGGTCCCGGCAGTTTCTGAAACCTATTGGTGTTATGCAACAACCAGCTATCAATCGTTCTTTGGAAGGCTGGAAAGAACTCTATATCCTTTCCTGATTACAATTAGTATGTTCATTGCTGCAGTAACAGGCTAAATCGCATATAATCAAGTTCTTTTGCTGATCCTTTTACAGGTAACTGATACGACATTTGAAAATGTAATACACGTGTTAGAATTAGTAAATGGTAATGGAATATTGTTTTCCAAAAATCTTGTCTATAAGTCGATGAATGGGCTTGATATCCCTATAGAATTTGAATTCTTTGATTTTAGTTGAATTCGTGTGTTCTAATTCAAGAACGAAATAACCTGATGTTCTCTTATTTATGTACACTTTACACTTTATATTCTTATTTGATTCTATTCGTATTCCTTCATCAATATCCAGATTTAATAGTTCTTGTGATAATTCTTTTGAGAGGAACGCCGTTGAAGTCATTGTATTCTAATATATACTGGAAGTCTTTAAATTTTAATCTTGGCCTTAATACTGGCTACTATTGCCCAAGTATTGAATCAAGATTTAAGTGTAGATCTGATCTGATCGGATGAGAGGTCACTTTTGTAAAATAAGATTTATTCATACGTATGTACGTATGTGTTGACGTCATGTGAATAATTCTATTAGTTTATTTTGGAGCAAGACGTAATTTCTATCAATAACCACTCCTACATAATTTATTCTGCCCTTCTGAAATACTATGGCGATTTGAGAAGTAATAGTTATCCTTTGATAGGGAAATTTACCCTCTTTATGTGCAATCGAAATTTCATCAGGATGAATAAACAAAGGCATTTTGGTCGCCTTTAGATTCTTACTCTCCCGCATATGATTTAACATTCTGATGATAAGTTCCAAATCATGGCTGACGTCTGGTAATACAATATTTTCTTCAAAAGTGATTTTTTTGACTGTGTCTTCCTTGGGATTATTTATCCACGCAATCCGGTGGATACTGGGATGATTGGTCCAATTATCATTGAATTCTGAAATTTCAGAGACAAGACTTAGGATTTCTGTTACCGTAACTTTTAGATTTGATTCAATTTTTCTCGCATTATTTGAAATAATCTTACCAATTTGCTCCTTGACGTCCTCAATATTTTTAACCCGTCTTCTATTAGGTAACAACATACATTAGACGACCTCTAAAAATTAATCAATTATCCATGATTTGCTCAACTAGACAATTTACTAGGGCGCAATACGGCAAAGCTAACGGCTCTGTTTTTGTCAAGAGAATTTCAAACCACTTGGACTTGTATAGCCTTTAAGATCATCTCCGAGTATTATGTCTTCTTCGGGTGGTACATACTCGATAACTCCATGTCTTTCTGTTCCCGGGTATTTCTTTTGTGTTGCAAGAGCTACTATTACGAATGCTACAAACGATATTACTGGTGGTATCATTGTATCAAGTCCGGCAAGCTCTAGCGGAATAATGAAGAAGAACAACAATCTAAGGGAAGTTCCTAAAATTAAGGATGTGATTGCGGCTGGAAGATTTGCTTTTTTCCAAAACAGACCCAATGTGAGAGGAGCCCATGCGCCTGCAAAAACGATATCAAAAGCCAAGATGAGATAGACGCCAGGTTGAGGCAATAAATAACCCAGAATAAATGCAGCAGCCATCATTGGAATGGTAAATATTCTTGTAGTTCTCAGTAGATTTCTATCTCCCATTCCCGGTCTCTTGAGCCATTTTTTCAATATGTCCCGTTGAATGATGTTTCTTGACATAACACTTGATATTGCAAGTAATCCTCCATTTGCCGTTGACATTGACGCACCTAAGACTCCCATTAGTAAAGCAATTCCAATTGCAAATGGTACGTGATTTATGGCCAGTTCAGGATACGCTGTAAACGGATCTGCTAAACTTGGCAGAAAGTATAACGCAACAATGCCCATCATACTGGTAGGAATTACTGTTAGTAGAGTCAATCCTCCACCCATGAACGCTCCCCTTCGTGCTGTCTTGCCATCTTTCGCTGCAAAAACCCTTTCCATGAAATCTAGGGCGACTATATCACCTAGACCCAATGCCATAATTCCTGCCCAATTAACAAGTGCTCCATTTCCCATATCTGTTAGTCCTGAAAGGTCAAGATATGAGGGTGGGGCATTACCTAATATAGTACCAAAATCGATTCCCGCAAAGCCTCCAGCAAAAAATATGAAGGCCGCCCAAAATGCAGCTATAGCCAAGTAAATTTGGAAGATGTCCGTATATGCCGAAGAAAAGAGTCCACCAGCAAAGGTGTAAACAAGTACAACTAGAGCCGCTATTAGCATTGCCCAGAAGAAATCAATGTGTAACACGGTAGTAAGGATAAAACCACTGGCTGCGAAGTTACCAGCCACAAGAACTATAAAGCTAATCATCATAAGTACACCTGATATTCCTTCTGCGCCTGCTCCAAACCTTCTGTAGTAAAAGTCAGGAAGAGTAAGCATTGACATCTTGTTCAATATTTTACCATAAAATGCTCCGGTAAGTATTAAACATACGGCAAGTCCAATAGGGATAACTGCTCCGGCCCAAAAACCGAATTGATACACGAGAGAAACATTCCCAAGCGAGGAATTTCCATCGATTGATTGAGCAGCAAGCATAGTGCCTACAAAAAATAGCGGAAGACTCTTACCTGCAATCATATACCTTTTACTGCTCTTTTTTACTAATCTTGAAGTTAATGTTCCGACAATTAAAGACGCAGCCAAAAATGCAATAACACCGACTCCATACCAGTCAAGTGATACCATCCACCAGTGTTATTTTGGTATATATTTAAAGATTTAATGAAATTAAACATTAAGCTGAGAATTTTTCAATTTACTATAAACTTGTCATTATTATTTCTAGAGATTGATGCCATAAATACACTATCTGGTCAATTATCAGTTCGTATGTTACGATTTGTTTCAGCAAAACTTAAAAAATATACCGCCTTAGAAAAATGGAATAAACATGGGTATGGAGTTTTATGGTAATTCCTACAAAAGTAACGATGAACCTATTTTTGTTGGAATTCCTACGTTCTTAAAGCTACCTTGGATAAGAAGTCACGAAGAGCTAAAAAGTGTCAAGCCTGATGTCGCCATAATTGGAGAACCTTTTGACTTTGGTACCACTATTCGCCCTGGAGCGAGGTACGGTCCTCGTGCTATAAGGGCTGCCTCAACAGTACCGTCTCCGCCTTATGAACACTTCAATATTGAAACGGGGGTAGATCCATTTGGTGTTTTTAGAACTGTCGACTATGGGGACGTAAATGTATCTCCTGGTGACGTGGTTGAATCTCATAGGAGAATGACAGATAAAGTGAAAGAAGTTTTAGATATAGATGGTATTCCAGTTATGCTTGGCGGGGATCATTCGATAACTTTTGCTAACGTTCGTGCTTTTGCCAAGAAGTATAAAAATATTGGAATGATCCATATTGATACGCATGCCGATTGTGCCCCTCAAGGATTGACTGGTTTCAAGTACGATCATGGTGCACATATTAGAAGAATAATGGAGCTTGGATGTCTCAAAGGAAAGAACTATACTCTAATAGGACCGCGTGGATATTGGCCCGGACCTGATTTGTACAAGTGGATGGCAGATCAGGATTTCCAATGGTTCACAATGCTCGATGTTGAAGAGCTTGGGATAGACAAGATAGCAAAAGAGGCGGCCGATAGAGCAAATGATAATGTTGATGCAGTCTATATAAGCTGGGATATCGATACATTCGATCCCGCGTTTGCCCCCGGTACTGGTGAGCCTGAGCCAAATGGTTTGACATCGAGGGAAGGTATGAGACTGATGAGGCTTCTTTCAACATCGTTTGATCCAGATAGATTTGCGTTTGATTTAGTTGAAGTTGCTCCCAATTATGACGTAAGTGATGGTAATTCGTATAATGGCGGTATTACCTCAGGTTTAGCAAACAGACTAATAGTGGAACTTTTGGCCGGATTATCTTTAACTAAAAAGGGCAAGACCGAAGGAAATCCTGTACGACCTAAATTCTATAGAGGACATGGTAACACCTATGACTTTGGTAACGGACCAAAGGCCAAAGTTCCAAAAAGGCCTCCCCTAGGCTATGGAAAAGATGCCAAAAAATAAGTCATGGATAGGTTACTACTTTGATGGACGTCACAGTTATTGTGCAGGGAGACCCTGATACGGTACCTTTCACAAGAATTTTTCGGTTTTACAATAAGGCTGACTACATCATCCTGTCAAAATTGATAAAATCTATAAATGATAAATTATCAAAAGACATGAGGATAAACCTCAATGAAACATTGTACATTTATCTCAATTACATAATCAAAGAATTGCGTTTGCACAGGAAGACAAACGAAATGATAACAAATGCTTCAACGCTTCTAACACCAGATCAGGTTATGATCGGAGTTCCAGAGAGCCTCCGAAAGATTAGTTTCAACGTAGTAATGCCAAATTCACAAAGATTAAAAATTACAATAAAAGAACCTATTTCGACTACGGGCTACATTCTAGCTCCTTGAAAGACACAACGTGATGTATTAGAAATACCACTGACAGGTAACAGAATCTAAATAATCTTATCACAAATAAAATGATAATATGAACCTCTTATTCTATAAGAAAGGCCATATAAGGCTACAAATCTGTACCAATATGGCTTAGTAATAATGATGCATTGGTCTTTGCTGTTTTCCTAGTTTATCAAAATGATCATGAGGATCACTTCCTCCTTTGTGTGAATGTGTAGTACCATCCATATGCGTATGAGTATGTCCATGCGTTTCAACTGGTTTTTTCATCAGTACGTCATCGACTCTCATAAGCAAAATAATGACTTCGGTAGCAGTTGTAAGAATCTGTTCCTTTACAATTAAAGGTTCTATAACATGCAATTCCATCATATTGTCTATTTTTCTTTCCAATGCGTTTATTCCGTACCATACGCGAACATTATTGAAATTGTCTTTCTTACTTTTTTTATTATTCTTTGGTTGTGATTGAGAGTAAACTCTTTGCCTGAGATCCGCTCTTAAATCAATAGTGTTCAACCCCGAGTTTCTGGCAATTGTTAGCGGGATCTCTTCAAGGGCGTCTGCAAACTTTTGAACAACAATCTGTTCCTTTCCTGGTAATTTATATGATCTCTCTTTTATTAACATGGCAATAAATGCTTCTACGGCGCCTCCTCCAGGAACAATTTTTGGATCCGTAATAAAATTTCTCAAAACATAAATAGAATCTAGTATCGTACGATGAAATTCATCGAGGATTTTTTTTGAATTAGCACGCAAAAGAAATGTTATTGACTTTGGATTCCTGCAACCATTAACGAAAACCATTTTGTCATCATCAACTGTTTTTTCATACACCTTAGCGGCATATCCCAGATCATTGCCGTTTATGCTATCCAGATCTCTGACGACCCTGGCTCCGGTAGCCTTTGCTAGCCATAACAAATCGTTTTCTTTAATTCTTCTTACAGTTAACATCTTGTTCTTGGCAAAATGATTTATTGCAAGGGAATCGATACCACCACGCGAAAAAATAACATTCGCACCTGATTCAATTACACATTCAATCTTTTGAAGTAAGTTACTGTTTTTTTTCTTTATGTACGATGTCATCTGGCTAGGATCTGAAATTCTAATTTCTGCATCAGTTTTTGTGCGTTCATCCTGAATGTCGCTATCAAGAAGCAAAATCTTTGCGTTTTCAATAATTCGGGGCATTGACGAATCATCAATTGTTTTGTCTATTACAGTTCCATGAACAAGCTCGGTATCAGAGCTATTCCCTATTTTTTCCTCTATCTTAATATCATCTACTTCAAGATAGCATCTTGAAAAATCAGCGATTTCACAAATTCCGTCAACAACAAGACTGGGAATAACTATATCTTCTGTAAAGTGAGATACAGCCTTTGATCTCAAACAAGTGTCAATAAGATATCTCATTATCTTTTTGTCATGATTAGTTGTTTCAATGGAAACCTTCCTGACAATTTCAAGTGCCATGTGCAATGCATTATGATAACCGTCTGAAATTCTGCTTGGCGATATACCCATTTCTAATAGCTCTTCTGCTTTTTCAACTAGGGCACCGATAAGCACAACGACTGATGTAGTACCATCACCGACGGCATTATCTACCGCATTGGAAGCTTCAATAATAACCTTAGCGGCAGGATGCTCAACATCAATCTTTCTTAGAAATGTTGCACCATCCTTAGTAACAGTCATCTCCCCAAGAATGTCAATAAACATTTTTTCAAGTCCTCTGGGGCCCAGAAAGCCTTTAACAAGGTCAGCAATCAATCTCGCAGCTAAAAGATTGTATCTCCTTGCTTCAGTTCCGTACGTTCTTTTAAGACCATTACCAAATAATTGCATATTTTTATCATTCATGAAGAACTAATCTTAAATTGATAATTTGAGATCAATTATAAATATCTGACTTTTATAATAAAATTTGATCTTACATGTTTCTATCACCCAGAGAAATTGATAAATTATATATTTCTATGAGTGCTGAGGTCGCACGAAAAAGAAAAACAAGGGGTTTAAAACTCAATTATCCTGAATCGGTGGCTCTGATAGCAGATCATATTCTAGAAGGAGCGCGAGATGGAAGATCAGTTTCTGAACTCATGAAATCAGGAAGACATGTATTGAATAAAAACGACGTATTGCCCGGAGTTCCAGATCTAGTACAGAGTGTTCAAGTGGAGGCCACGTTTGACGATGGTACCAAACTGGTGACCGTTCATGATCCTATTGTATGAGGTTTGGTAAGAAATGATTCCTGGAGAATATTTTTTGTCCAAAGAACCAATACTGGCTAATGTGGGGAGAAAAACATACAAAATTAAGGTAACAAACACAGGAGACAGACCGATTCAGGTAGGCTCGCATACACATTTCTTTGAAACTAATAAAGCCTTATCGTTCCAGAGAAGCATGACATTTGGATTTCACCTAAACATTCCATCAGGAACCTCACTAAGGTTCGAACCAGGGGATTCGAGAATTGTAGAAGTAACAGAATTTGGAGGCAAAAAAATCGTTTTTGGTTTTAATAGTCTTGTTAATGGTAAACTAACAAAAAAACAAAAAGAAATCTCTCTTTCGAAGATTAAGAAAAAAGGGTTTAAGGAGGAAAAATAATCATGGTTCTAAATATTCCTAGGAAACAATATGTGGAACTATATGGACCGACAAAGGGAGACAGAATTAGATTAGGAGATACTGATCTTATAATAGAGATCGAAAAAGATCTATTAGTATACGGAGACGAACTAGTTTTTGGAGGGGGCAAAAGTATTCGAGACGGAATGGGGCAGGCGAGTGGAATACTGAGCAAATATTCACTAGATCTTGTTATTACCAACACCATACTGATCGATCCTTTGATGGGGATTATCAAAACAGATATAGGCATCAAAGATGGATTAGTTTTGGCGATAGGTAAGGCCGGAAATCCAAATGTGATGGATGGCGTGCATGATAATCTTATTGTATCTGCAAATACAGAGGTTATTTCAGGAGAGCACACCATCTGTACCCCAGGAACCATTGATACTCATATACACTTTATTTCACCCCAGCAAATAGTTGAAGCAATATGTAGTGGTACGACTACCATGATAGGTGGTGGTACCGGTCCTTCTGAAGGTACTAAGGCTACAACTTGTACTCCAGGGCCATGGAATATTCATAGAATGCTGGAGTCGTTGGACGAATATCCATTAAATTTTGGATTATTGGCAAAAGGAAATGATTCATTAGAACCAGCTCTGTTAGAGCAAATAAGTGAAGGGGCATGTGGCCTAAAGCTTCACGAGGACTGGGGTACCACTCCAGCCACTATAGACGCAGCATTAAGAGTTGCAGACAAAACAGATACACAGGTAGCAATACATACTGACACACTTAATGAATGTGGATATGTGGATGATACAATAGACGCAATATCAGGTAGAACTATTCATACATATCATACAGAGGGAGCTGGCGGAGGTCACGCACCAGATATACTAAAAATTGCCGGTGAAATCAATGTTTTACCTTCATCAACGAATCCAACAAGACCATTTACTGTAAACACTCTTGAAGAGCATCTTGATATGATGATGGTCTGTCATCATCTTAATCCATCTATATCAGAAGATGTTGCATTTGCTGAATCAAGGATAAGGG
>Ga0222623_10000455_pt1 | contig 13015 bp, 10 predicted proteins | sample PLMtaG_FD_177336 | JGI IMG/M metagenome (GOLD analysis project Ga0222623, IMG submission 177336) | Groundwater sediment microbial communities from an aquifer in East River, Colorado, USA - PLM2_30_coex | ecosystem: Environmental > Terrestrial > Soil > Riparian zone | place: USA: East River...
AGGGTGGGCGGGTCGTGAAGGTCCTCGTCACCGAGAAGCTGTCGGACGCGGGCCTCGATCTCCTCCGCAAGGACTTCGAGGTCGACGTCCGGCCCGAGCTCGCGGCCGAGGGGCTCCCCGAGGCGATCGCCTCCTACGACGCCCTCGTCGTGCGGTCGCAGACCCAGGTCACGGCCGACGTGATCGAGGCGGGCGACAACCTCAAGGTCGTCGCCCGCGCGGGGATCGGGCTGGACAACGTCGACGTGGACGCGGCCACGCGTCGAGGCGTGATGGTGGTGAACGCGCCGTCGTCGAACATCGTCTCGGCGGCCGAGCACACGATCGCGCTGCTGCTCGCGCAGGCCAGGAACATCCCGCAGGCGCACGAGGACCTGCAGCACGGCCACTGGGACCGCGCGAAGTGGCAGGGGGTCGAGCTCCAGGGCAAGACGCTCGGGATCGTCGGGCTCGGGCGCGTCGGCGCGCTCGTCGCGCAGCGCAGCGTCGCGTTCGGGATGCGCGTGATCGCCTACGACCCCTACGTGCCGCGCGAGCGCGCGAAGGAGATGGGCATCGAGCTGATGCCAAGCCTCGAGGCGCTGCTCGTGCAGTCGGACTTCGTCACGATCCACCTGCCGCGCTCGCCCGAGACCGAGGGCCTGATCGGCGAGCGCGAGCTCGCGCTCGTGAAGGAGGGCGCCCGCCTCGTGAACACGTCGCGCGGGGGCATCGTCGACGAGCAGGCGCTCGCGAAGGCGCTCGAGGACGGGAGGATCGCCGGGGCGGCGCTCGACGTGTTCGAGCACGAGCCGCCCGAGGACTCGCCGCTGTTCGGGTTCGAGCAGGTGATCACGACCCCGCACCTGGGGGCCTCGACCGCCGAGGCGCAGGACAAGGCCGGCACCTCGGTGGCCGAGATGGTGCGCCTCGCGCTGAACGGCGAGTTCGTCCCGTACGCCGTCAACGTCTCGGCCGCGGCCGAGGTCGCCGAGATCGTGCGCCCCTTCCTCCCGCTCGCCGAGCGCCTCGGCGCGCTCCTCACCGGTCTGGCCGAGGGCGCCGTCCGGACCGTGCAGGCGCAATACCTCGGCCGGATCGGGGAGGCGGACACCCGCGTGCTCACCCTCGCGGTGGTGAAGGGCGTGCTCCGGGGCGTGGTGCACGAGCCGGTGTCGTTCGTGAACGCCCCGATCATCGCGCGCGAGCGCGGGATCGCGATCAGCGAGACGCGTTCGTCGGTCTCGAGCGACTACGTGAACCTTGTCGCGGTGAGCGCCGAGACCGATCAGGGCGAGGTCTCGGTCGCCGGCACGTTGGTCGGCAAACGGAACGACCAACGCGTCCTGCACGTGAACGGCTACGACATCGAGATGGCGCCCGCTACCAACATGCTGTTCTTCGAGTACGAGGACCGCCCCGGCGTGATCGGCAGGGTCGGCACCATCCTCGGCGAGCACGACGTCAACATCGCCACGATGGATGTGGGCCGAGCCTCGCGCGGCGGCACCGCGCTCATGGGCCTGACGCTCGACACGCCCGCGCGGCAGGACGTGATCGACGAGATCACTGCGGCGATCGGCGGACGTTCGGCCCGGTTCATCGTCCTTCCCGACTGATCGCACGGCACGCCTCTGCCCCGCCCGCCGGATCGCCCACTCCTCCCCCGTTGCGGTTCCGCCTGGGACCCTGCCGGCAGGGCACGCCGCAACGTCGAGACGCGCTCGATCGATTCTTCAGTCCGGAGGGCGGCTCGGCCGATAACGGGGATGGACCCCCCATGGAAGGAAGACCATGCTCGACCGAGTAGGCACGAAGCCCTGGCGTCGCCTGATCCCGGCGGGGATCGGCCTTGCACTGCTGGCTAGTTCGGCAGTTCCGGCTCTGGCCGGTGGGACCGTGACCAAGGTCTTTGGCTCCCCGCGGCGATCCGAGGACTGGTCCTCGGCCGCCACCGGATATCTTGCCGTGAACCAGCGACGGCCCGGCAATGTCCAAAACAGCAACGTTCTGGTCGTGCCCGAGGGTGGGGTTGCCACGAAGGTCAACCCTGATGGGAGCAACGCGGACTACCCGACGATCGAGCTCGGGAACCAGTACTTCGGCGACGTGATGCTGTACGCCGAGTGGCACGGGGATGGTCAGCGAGATGTGAGGATCTACGATCTCGTTTCCGGGACCTTCACGGATCCACCGGCCGGCGTGAACACCAGCGCGTCTGAGAGCCGACCTTCCCTCTCTGGCGACCATCTCCTGTTCGGCCGCGGTCGGGCCGACAAGCCTTCCACGCGCGCCATCCTCTATGACCTTTCCTCCGGCACCTCAAGGGTGATCGCCCAGGCCGATTACGTCTGGGTCGGGCCGGTCAACGGTGATTGGGTCGTCTACCAGGCGTGCACCCGCGTGTGTCTCATCTACCGCTACCAGATCTCGACCGGCGCGCGGGGGCGCGTGCCGACCCCTCGAGCATTGAATTACTTCCCGGTCATCGATGACGACGGCACCGTCTATTTCGGCGCCAGCGGCCGGGACTGCGGATCGAACGTGAGGATGATGCGACACCTCCCAGGAGCGGACACGTCGTCGGTGGTGAAGAAGTTCCCGGATGGCGTCGACATCTTCCCCGGAGATGTCGTCGACCATGCGGTTTACTTTGGCCGGTACAACTGTCGTCAGGAGCAGGGCGACGTCTATCGCCTGACCGTGTGACATTCGTCACATGGGGTTCCACCGCAAGGGATGGGCTGCTACACTCCTTCGGTTATGAGGCGACTCCAGGTGTCGTTCGGGAGCAGGAAGACGGGTCTCATCCCGTCCTTCGTCGCGGCCGTCTAGCGGTCGCGACCCCCCGCCCCTCCGGCGGGATCGCCCGAACCACCGTCCCTCGAACCAACCGAGCAACAGGAGTCGTCCGATGCGTCCCAACTCACAACCTCGCAGCGCCGTCCGAAGGCTCGCGCTCGCACGCCTGATCTCGATCACCGGCGGCGCGGCCGCGTTCGCGGCGCTGAACTTCACCGTCTACGAGCGGACCGGCTCGGCTGCGTGGCTCTCGGCGTCCCTGCTGCTGACGTTCGGCGTGTCCGGTGTGTTCGCGCCGCTCGGCGGGATGCTGGGCGACCGCTTCGACCGCAAGCGGGTGATGATCGCGTCCGATCTCGCGGGCGCTGCGTGCTTCCTCGCGCTGGCCTTCGTGCACGAGCCGGCGTTGCTCCTCGCGTTGGGGTTCGTGGCCGCGGTCGTGGAAGCGCCGTTCTGGTCCGCCTCCGCCGCGGCGGTCCCGAACCTGGTCGGAAAGGAGGACCTGGCCTGGGCGAACGGCCTGCTCCAGGTCGGCGGGAACGCGGGCATCATGCTCGGGCCCGCCCTGGGCGGCGTGCTGCTCGCGGCGATCGGACCGGGGATGGTGTTCGGCCTGAATGCATTCTCGTTCGTCCTGTCCGCAGCGATCATCGCGACCGTCCGTGGACGGTTCGCGGAGGATCGCACCGAGCACGACGACGAGCACCGCGGGTTTCGCGCGGGATTCGTGTTCATCGCGCGTGACCGCGTGCTGCGCACGATCGTCCTCGCGTGGGTGGCGCTCGTCTTCGGGATCGGGTTGGCGATGGTGGCCGACGTCCCGCTCGCGGAGCTGTTCGGGTCGGGCTCGACCGGCTACGGGTTGATGATCGGCGCGTTCGGCGCCGGGTCCGTGCTCGGGTCGCTCGCGGGTCGGAAGCTGCACGAGCGCAACGAGGCGCGCGCCCTGATCCTCGGCACGATCGTGATGGGCGCCACCACGGCGGGCATCGCGCTCTCGCCGTGGTTCCCACCGATCCTCGCGCTGCTGGTGCTCTGCGGCGCCGCGGACGCGGTGATCATGATCGCCGACCGGAGCATCCAGCAGCGCCGGACGCCGGACGCCGTTCGGAGCCGCGTAGTGGGCGCGTCGGAGGCGATGATCGACATCGCGTTGTCGATCGGGTTCGTCCTGGGCGGCCCGGCGGTCGCGGCGCTCGGTCCGCGGGCCGTGTACGCGATCGGCGGCGCGTGCGGGCTGCTCGGCGCGGTGGTGCTCGTGCCCGTGCTGCGGGCCTCGCGGCGGACGAGCGCGGCTGCGGCAGCAAGCGATTCCGAGACCGAGGACCTGCAGGAACACGTCGAGGCGGACGAGCGCGTCGTCGCCCGGGTCGCGGGCTAGACGGAGGTCGTGGGGCGGTGGACACTCGGCCGGTGACCGCCCCCCGAACCGCCGTCCGCCGGCTCGCCACGGCCCGGATCATCTCGATCACCGGGGGCGCCGCGGCGTACGCGGCGCTGAACTTCACGATCTTCGAGCGGACCGGTTCGGCGTCGTGGGTCGCGGTGTCGCTCCTGCTCACGTTCGGGGTCACCGGGTTCGTGGGGCCGCCGGCCGGCGTCCTGGGAGACCGGTTCGACCGCCGGAAGGTGCTGATCGCGTCCGACCTGGCCGGCGCGGCCTGCTTCGCGATGATGGCACTCTCGTCCGAGCCGGCGTGGCTGTTGGTCTGGGCGTTCCTGTCGGCCATCGCGGAGGCGCCGTTCTGGTCGGCGTCCGAGGCCGCGATCCCGAACGTGGCCGGGCCCGAGCTCACGACGTGGGCCAACAGCCTGCTCAACGCGAGCAAGCTCGCCGGCATCGCGGTCGGTCCGGCCCTCGGCGGCGCGTTGCTCGCCGTCACCAGCCCGAGCGCGGTGTTCGGGGCGAACGCCGTCTCGTTCGTCGTGTCCGCAGCGATCATCGTGAGCGTCCACGCCCGGTTCAAAGCGGAACCGGGGGAGGACGAGTTCCACGGTCTGCGTGCGGGATTCCGCTTCCTCCGGCACGACCGGGTCCTGCGCACCCTGCTGCTCGCCTGGGTCGTGTTCATCTCCGGCATGGGGATGTCGATGGTCGCGGATGCGCCGCTCGCCGCGGTCTTCGACGCCGGATCGTTCGGGTTCGGCCTGCTGATCACTGCCTGGGGCGGCGGATCGGCCCTCGGCTCCCTCATCGCGAAGAACATGCGGGAAGGGAGCGAGGGGACCTGGCTCGTGATCACCGGGGCCGTCATCGCGGCGACGGGCATCGGCGTCGGCGTCTCGCCGTGGTTCCCCTTGGCCGTGGCGATGCTCTTCGTGATGGGCCTCGCGGACGGGATGACGATCGTCGCCGAGACCAACCTTCGGCAGCGACGGGCCCCCGACGCGGTGCGTAGCCGCGTCTCGGCCGCGTTCACGGGCGTGATGCACCTGATGCTTGCGTTCGCGTACATCGTGGCCGCCTTCGTCGTCCCGTGGATCGGGCCGAAGGCCACCTACGCCGTGGGGGGCGTCACCGCCGGCCTCGCGGTCTTCGTCCTGCTCCGGATGAAGCGCTACCTCGAGCTCGACGAGGCTGCACGGCGCGAAGGCGCTGAGCACCGATGACCGAACCGCGAACCGCGGTCCGCCGGCTGGCCGTCGCGCGGGTGATCTCGGTCACCGGGAGCGCGGCCGCGTACACGGCGCTGATGTTCGAGATCTACGACCAGACGGGGTCCTCGGTCTGGCTCGCGGCGGCGCTGATCGTCACCGAGGGCGTGACCGGGCTGGTCGGTCCGCTCGCCAGCGTGCTGGGGGACCGGTTCGACCGCCGGACGGTCATGATCGTGTCGGATCTGGCGGCGGCGGTCTGCTTCGCAGGGATGGCGCTGGTCGCTTCCTCGCCGGGCCCGTTGGTCGCCATCGCCTTCCTGTCGGCACTGTCGGAGGCGCCGTTCTGGCCCGCATCGAGCGCCGCGATCCCGAACCTGGTCCCGGAGGACCAGGTGAGCTGGGCGAACAGCCTGGTCGCGATCGGGCGCAACGTCGGCATCATGGTCGGGCCGGCGGTCGGGGGGATCTTGCTCGCCGCCGTCGGCGCTCCCTGGGTGTTCGCGATCAACGCCGCGTCGTTCGTGGTCTCGGCGGCACTGGTCGTCTCGGTGCGGGCCCGCTTCGTCGGCGACCGATCGGACGAGGGCGAGCATCGCGGCGTCTGGGCGGGCTTCCGGTTCCTGTTCCACGAGCCGGTGCTGCGACGGATCTCGGTGGCCTGGATCGTGCTGGTCCTGGGCATCGGGATGGCCTTGGTCGGCGACGTGCCCCTGGTGGACGTGTTCGGCGCGGGGTCGGCCGGGTTCGGGGTGATGATCGGGCTCTGGGGTGCCGGGTCGATCCTCGGTTCCCTCGCGGGGCGCTGGCTCACGGCCGCCACCGAGATGCGCTGGCTGATCCTTGGGACCGCGTTCACCGCGTGCCTCGGCATCGCGATCGCGCTCTCGCCGTGGTTCGCGCTCGTCCTGGTCCTGAACGTCGCCTGGGGAGCCAGCGAGGGGGTCACCGGCGTCGCCGAGCAGAACCTGTTCCAGCGCCGGTCGCCGGACTCGGTGCGCAGCCGGGTCCTGGGCGCCATCGAGGGTCTGTTCCACGGTGGGCTGACCGTCTCGTTCGTGGCGGCGGCGTTCGTGCTGCCCGTGGTGGGGGCGCGGGGGATGTACGCGATCGCCGGTATCGCGGCGGGGCTCTCGGTGATCGTCCTCCTCCCGCTGCTGCGGACGACGCCGGTGGCGGAGGTCGACCTGTCCGGCGGGCTTCCCTGAGCCGGTGCGTTCGGGCGGTTCGCGCCACGGGTCGTACCGGAGGTAACGTGCGGGATTGAACCGCCGTTCAAGGAGGAGGCGTGCCGGGCCCGAACGTCTACGACGCGATCGTGATCGGCGGCGGCCACAACGGCCTGGTCGCCGCCGCCTTTCTCGCCCGTGCCGGCGCCCGAGTGGTCGTGTGCGAGGCGCGTCACAAGACCGGCGGCGCGGCCGCGACCGACCAGCCCTGGCCCGATCATCCGGAGTTCCGCGTCACGACCCTGTCGTACGTGATGAGCCTGATGCCGGACACGATCGTCCGCGAGCTGCAACTCGCCCGGCACGGGTACCGCGTGCACCCGGTTGGTCCCTACGTCGTGCCGTTCCCCGACGGCCGGGTGATGATCGAGTACGACGACCCGTCGAAGAACCACGACGAGTTCGCGAAGTTCTCCAAGAAGGACGCCGACGCTCTCGAACGCTGGGAGGCGTGGATCGGGGGCCTCGCCGCCGTCCTCGGTCCGCTCCTGATGAGCACGCCGCCGCAGATCGGCTCCAAGCGGCCCGAAGACCTGTTCGAGCAACTCCGCCTGGCCTGGCGGCTCCGCGGGCTGTCGGTCCGCACGGTCGGCGAGGTGACGCGGCTCCTCACGATGAGTGTCGCCGACCTGCTCGACCGGTTCTTCGAGTCCGAACAGGTCAAGGCCGTGATGGCGATCGACGGCCTGATCGGGACGTGGGCGGGTCCCCACGAGCCGGGGACCGCCTACGTGATGGCGCATCACGAGATCGGCGACGTCGGCGACGGGACGCTCGGCTCGTGGGGCGTCCCCGAGGGGGGGATGGGCGCTGTGGCCGCGGCGCTCGAGCGCAGCGCGCGTGCGTTCGGGGCCGAGGTGCGCACGGGCGCGGCGGTGGACCGGGTCCTGGTCGCCGGCGGACGCGCTCGCGGTGTGGTCCTGGCGGGCGGGGAGGAGGTGCTGGCTCCCGTCGTCGTCTCGGCGTGCCACCCCAAGATCACGTTCCTCCGGCAACTCGATCGCACGGACCTGCCGGCCGACTTCGTCCAGGACATCGAGCACTGGTCCACGCGCTCGGGGGTCGTGAAGATCAACTGCGCGATCAGCCGGCTGCCGACGCTGGCCGCCGAACCGGACTGGAGGGACTTCTCGGGCGGGTTCGAGATCGCGCCCTCGGTCGACCAGATGGAGCGGTCGTTCGAGGAGGCGCGGGCGGGCCGCCCCGCCACGCTGCCGTTCTCCGACGGCGTGATCCCGACCACGCTGGATCCGTCGCTCGCGCCCGACGGCGCGCACGTGGTCTCGCTGTTCACGCAGTGGGTCCCGCACACGTGGTCGGAGGAGCCGCACCGAGAGGAGCTCGAGGCCTACGCCGACCGCGTCGTACAGGCGTACGAGGACATCGCGCCCGGGTTCCGGGAATCGATCGTCGCCCGGCAGGTGATCGGCCCCTACGACATGGAGACGGAATGGAACCTGATCGGCGGCAACATCTTCCACGGTGAGCTGTCGGCCGACCAGCTGTTCCACATGCGTCCCGCCCCCGGGTACGCCGATTACCGGACGCCGATCGACGGCCTGTACCAATGCTCGAGCGCCACGCACGGAGGCGGGGGCGTGTCCGGCATCCCCGCGTACAACTGCGTGCGCGAGATCCGCAGGGATCGCAAGCGCCGGAGGACGCGTCGATGAAGGAGCCGTACTCGTTCACGTTCTACACGGCGTCGTGGTACCGGCGTTCGCCGTACTGGCAGCGGACGGTCGAAGCCGGCTGCACGAGCTGGGACCTGTACAACCACATGTTGATCCCGACCCTGTACGACGACGACGAGCGGGAGTACTGGCATCTGGTCGAGCATGTCGGGCTGTGGGACGTCGCCGTCGAACGCCAGGTCGAGATCACCGGACCCGACGCCGCGAGGTTCACGCAGCTCCTCACGTGCCGTGACCTGTCGCGCTGCGACGTGCTGCAGTGCAAGTACGCCCCGATCATCGCCCCGAACGGCGGGATCGTGAACGATCCGATCCTGCTGCGTCTCGGCGAGAACCACTTCTGGCTCTCGCTCGCCGACTCCGACGCGATGCTGTACGCGCTCGGCGTGCAGGCGTTCGCCGGGATGGATGTCACGATCCGCGAACCGGACGTCTCGCCGCTCCAGGTCCAGGGACCCAAGAGCAAGGACGTGATCCGGGCGCTGTTCGGGGACGAGGTCGCGGACCTTCGGTACTACCGGTGTTGGGAAGGCGACCTGGGTTCGATCCCGGTGATCGTCTCGCGCACGGGGTGGACGGGGGAGGTCGGCTACGAGATCTACCTGCGCGACGGCTCGCGCGGCACCGAGCTCTGGGACCGCGTGATGGAGGCGGGGGCTCAATCTCGGATCCGAGCGATCGCCCCGAGCGACCAGCGGCGGCTCGAGGCCGGGATCTTCAACTACGGCAACGACATGACGGTAGAGGACACGCCGTTCCACGTGACCGGCATGGAGCGCCTGGTCGAGTTCGACGCCGACTTCATCGGCAAGGAGGCGCTCCGACGGATCGCGGCCGAGGGCGTCGACCGCAAGCTCGTCGGCGTGACGCTCGGCGGCGAGCCCTTCCGGATGTGGCTCGAGGACTTCTGGGTCGTCCGCAGGGACGGGCAGGACGTCGGCCGTCTCGTGAGCGCCTCGCATTCCTTCCGCCGGAAGGAGAACATCGGCTACGCGTGGGTCCCGATCGAGCTCGCCGAACCCGGGAACGAGCTCGAGGTGCTGTCGCCGGACGGCCCGGTCCCCGCGGTCACCGCGTCGCTCCCCTTCCTGGATCCGAACAAGGACATCCCGAAGGGCTGACCTCATTCGTCAGTCGGGCCGATGCCCAACCGCCAGGAGGTGCGCGCTGACCCCGATCATCGTCGGCTCGCTCTCGACCGCGCGCGCGACGCGAAGGATCGCCTCCCGGCCGCCAGCCTCCTCCCACAGCTCGGAGCGCAGCCAGCCCGGTCCCTCGATGCCGTAGAGGGCGTCGACGACGAGCCCCGCGTCCACGAGTTCGGCGGTCAGCTCGTCGGGATGGTGGAAGTACGCCGTCGTGAAGTACTCGATGTTCGCCGTGGGGTTGCGGTGGATCCCCTCGCGCAAGTCCTCGTCGACGATGTCGCTGAACCGCGGGTCGGAGAGGTAGCCGTTCACCATGCCGTCAAGGATCGAGGCGAACCGCGAGATCGCGGCGACCGCGACGATCCCGCCGGGGCGAACGACTCGCGTCGCCTCCGAGAGCGCTCGCATGCGCTCGGCGCGGTCGGGGAGGTGGTACAGCGGACCGAAGAGCAAGACGACGTCGAACGTTCCGTCAGCCTGCTCCAGGTCACGGGCGTCACCGAGACCCGTGGTGAACGGACGCGCCGAACGAGCCGCTCGCGCGGTTGCCTGGCTCACGTGCATCGGCACGGGATCGACGAGCGTCACCTCATAGCCGCGCTCGGCCAGCCACGTCGCGTACGCGCCGGGGCCTCCACCGACGTCGAGTACCCGCGCCGGGGGCTGGGGGAGGTGGCGCTCGAGGAGTTCCTTGGTCCTCGCGAACTCGATCCGCGAGCTGCCGCCCGAGAGCCGTTCGAGCTCCACCCCCCGCTCGTAATGGCCGAGGATCTCCGGGTCCATGGCGTGTCGAGTCTAGGCGGCTCGTGGACCGGTCGTTCGCGAGATGATGGGGCCGTGGAACCGCTGAGCGGACGCCTCCTGATCGCCGGCACGTCCCTGCTGGACGCGAACTTCCGTCGCGCGGTCGTGCTGATCGGCCACCACGACGGCGAGGGCGCGGTCGGGGTCGTGCTCAACCGCGCGAGCGAGGTCGAGGTCGCCGTGGCGGTGCCGCCGCTCGCCGGGCTGGTGGAGCCGGGCGACCGGCTGTTCATCGGCGGACCGGTCTCATCCCAGTCGGCGGTGGTCGTGGCCGATTTCGAGCACCCGGAGGTGGCGGATGTGGTCGCGTTCGACTCGGTAGGGTTCCTGCCCGAGGAGGCCGACCCGGCGTCGATCGGCGGCCTTCGGCGTGCCCGCGTGTTCGCCGGGTACGCCGGGTGGCGCCCGGGCCAGCTCGAGGCCGAGCTGGACGAGGGCTCGTGGATCACCGAGCGTGCGCTCGCGAGCGACGTCTTCACCGAGGATCCCGATGCGCTGTGGGCCGATGTCCTGCGCCGCAAGGGTCCGGAGTACCGGTTGATGTCGACGATGCCGTTCGACCCCGACCTGAACTAGCGGCTAGGCTCCCGCCTCATCCGCCGAGCGGCCCATCCCCCGAGCGGCCAAGGAATGCAGGAGGATCGATGGCGTCCGAGACGTTCACGTTCTACATCCAGCCGTGGTACCGGAAGTCGCCCTATTTCGAGGCGACCAAGCGCCACGGCTGCAAGAGCTGGGGCCTGTACAACCACATGCTGCTGCCGACGCTGTACGACGACCCGGTGACCGAGTACGAGGCGCTCCGGCACGACGTCACGCTCTGGGACGTCGCGGTCGAGCGGTGCGTCGAGGTCCGCGGCCCCGACGCATTCGACCTCGTGAACCTCGTCACCTGTCGAGATCTGACGAAGGTCGAGCCGATGCAGGCCCGGTACGTGCTCCTCACCGCTCCGTGGGGAGGCATCGTGAACGACCCGGTCCTGCTGCGGCTGGACCGCGACCGCTTCTGGCTCGCGCTCGCCGATTCGGACGCGCTCCTGTACCTGGCCGGCGTCGCAGGCGGCCGCGGCATGGACGTCTCGATCTTCGAGGCCGACGTGGCGCCGATGCAGATCCAGGGACCGCGCTCGAAGGACGTGATGCGCGACCTGTTCGGCGCCGCGGTGGCCGACCTCCGGTACTACTTCTGCGCCGAGGCCGAGGTCGACGGCATCCCGGTCGTGATCAGCAGGACCGGGTGGACAGGGGAGGTCGGCTACGAGCTCTACCTTCAGGACGCGAGCCGCGGCGACCAGCTGTTCGAGCGCGTCTTCCAGGCCGGCGAGCCGCACGGGATCCGCGTGATCGCGCCCAGCGAGGCGCGGCGGATCGAGGCCGGGATCTTCAACTACGGCTCGGACATCCGGGTCGAGGACACGCCGCTGCACGTGAGCGGGCTCGAGAAGTTCGTCGAGTGGGACCAGGAGGCGGACTTCCTCGGGCGCGCGCGGCTGGAGGAGATCCGCGACGGCGCCCTGGTCGACCGAAAGCTCGTCGGCATCGACATCGGCGGCGAGCCCATGCGGGACGAGGGCGCACTGAACGACTTCTGGCCGCTGGTCAAGGGCGACGCGAGAGTGGGGAGGGTGACGGCGGGCGCGTGGTCGCCCCGGCTCGAGCGCAACATCGGGTACGCGTGGGTGCCGATCCGTTGGGAGGCGCCCGGCTCGACGTTCGAGGCCGAGACCCCGCGGGGGAGCGTGCCGGTGACGGTGGCGAGCCTGCCGTTCGTCGACCCGACCAAGGACATCCCGAAGTCGTAGCCTCGGGCGATGTGAGCGACTCGATCCGGTTCGACACCGCGGCGGACCACTACGACAAGACCCGGGCCGTCTCGGACGAGACGATGGACCGCACGATCTCCCTGTTGTCGTCCGAGCTACGAGGCCGCGCCAGGGTCCTCGAGGTCGGGGTCGGGACCGGCCTGCTCGCCCTGCGGCTCGACGAGGCCGGCATTCCGGTCTCTGGCCTGGACCTGTCGGCTCCGATGCTCGCGAAGCTCGTCGAGAAGGCGGGCGGTGCGCCACCGTTCCCGCTCGTCCTCGGCGATGCCACGACGATGCCCTTCGCCGATCGGGCGTTCGGTGCGGCGTACCTGCGCTGGGTGTTGCACCTGATCCCCGACTGGCGCGCCGCGCTCGCCGAGATGGCGCGGGTGGTGCGTCCGGGGGGCGTCCTGCTGGTGTCGCTGGGGGCGTTCGACGAGGTGGGCACGGCGATCCGAACCCGGTTCTCCGAGATCACGGGCCTGTCGACCGACCCCGTCGGCCTGATGTGGGGCAACCACAACACGCTCGACGCCGAGCTCGAAGGGCTGGGCGCCCGGCTCCGCGTCCTGCCCGCGATCCACGAGGAAGAAGAGGAGCCGCTGGGGTCGTTCCTGGACGCGATCGAGGAGGGGCGCTGGTCCTGGACGTGGCACGTCCCCGAGGACGCGCGCCTGGACGCCGTCCGCGAGCTCAGACCCTGGGCGGAGGAGCGGTTCGGGCCCCTTGACCGCCTCGAGCGCTACTCGGTCGAGACCGTATGGCGGGCCTACGACCTGCCGGGCGACGCCTGAACCGAGACCCCTGACCAGCCGCTATCCTGTCGGCACCGGGGCCGAGGCCACGGGCCACGACACGGACCACGACCAAGACACGACCCGCTCCGAGGAGGCTCCGAGATGCCGATCACCGAGGTCGAGAAGATCTGGAAGGACGGCGAGCTCGTCGACTGGGCCGAC
>Ga0222623_10000456_pt1 | contig 13009 bp, 8 predicted proteins | sample PLMtaG_FD_177336 | JGI IMG/M metagenome (GOLD analysis project Ga0222623, IMG submission 177336) | Groundwater sediment microbial communities from an aquifer in East River, Colorado, USA - PLM2_30_coex | ecosystem: Environmental > Terrestrial > Soil > Riparian zone | place: USA: East River...
CGCTTCACTTCTCGCGGTCATACTCTTGCCAGTCATTCAGGCGGCGCCTACGAAAGCTCAAGAACCCAAACCAACGCCAGATCAAACACCGACCGTGGCAGGCGCGGCGGCTCCGGCAGATGCGGCCGCTCCGGCGGCGACACCTACACCACCACCGCCAATTCGTGACGTAGTCAAAGTTACCGGTGTCTATAACCTGGCCTACTCGAATCCCAGTCAGAAGGACATAGCCGAAAGGAAAGAAGCCGGCCTCAACGACGTCATTATCATCGAAGTCGAACAGCTGGAGGCTCTACTACTGAAATCAAAATGTGAGAAGCCTTACGATCACGACTGTAAGCCGCAGGAGATTGCCTTATTCATCGAAGGTAGAGTTATCAAAGGGTTAAAGCCCGAATCGGGTGCGCCCTCACTGGATAATTCCCCGCCTCAGGGAACCCCGTCGAATGGCGTGCAGAAATTTCTGAACGGCAGATTGCGCTTTCACCTGCAACGCAACACGGATGACTGCACGGACGACTGCCGGGAGCATTGGGCAGATCTACTTGGCTTTAGCACCAGCGGAAGCTGGAAGTGGAAACGTCCGCTGGAAATCAGCGTGGGGCTGGCCGATGACTACCCCGTTAAGACTGAAGTAAAGCCAGGCAGCGACAAATCTTTTAGCTTAGTGCGGGTCCGTGAGTATCGGTTGCCGTTCTGGATCCTATTCACGCTTGGCTGCATCATTGTGTTGATCTGGCTGGCGAGACGGTATGACCTGTTATGCGACCGCGCTCCGGTTCTCTGGGGACAGCGCAGGCCTTACAGCCTGAGTGCTGTGCAGGCAGCATGGTGGTTCATCGTGATACTTATTTCATTCATCTTCATCTGGTTGATCACCGGGCAGTACGACTTTTCATCAACAGCGCTCATTCTGCTGGGCATCGGATCCGGGACGGCTTTGGGGGCTACTGTTATTGATGCGAACAAGAGGAATGAAACCAGCCAACCGCAAATCGATACCAACGAGATCAATCAGCTGCTGGCGGACAAGCAGAAGCTAGAGATTGAGCTGAATGACCTGATTGCGAGCCGCGCAACTCAGGCTGCCATCGCCCAGAAGAAGGCTGAGTACGAGAACAAAATTAGCGAGATCAAGCAAAAGTTTCCGAATGCCCTAGGCCCCGGCCATGAAACGTTTTTCATCGACATTCTCTCGGACAGCAAGGGCGTAAACTTTCACCGTTTTCAGATGCTCGTCTGGACAATTGTACTCGGCGTCTTTTTTATTATCTCGGTCCTGGGCAGGCTGGGGATGCCGGACTTCAGCACAACTCTTTTGGGGCTGATGGGGCTCAGTGCCGGCACCTATCTTGGATTCAAGATTCCCGAAAAGAACAACGAGACGACCACGCCCGCGGCCGTCCCTCCCGCTCAAGGAGGAGCTAATCCTCCTGACCAAGGCGGGGCCAATCCTCCTGACCAGGGCGGAGCTAATCCTCCTGACCAGGGCGGAGCTAATCCTCCTGACCAGGGCGGAGCTAATCCTCCTGACCAGGGGGTAAACGGATAGCGCTAAAATATTAGGCGTTCCGGGCAGTACGGTTTTGTCCGGAGGCTAAGTAACGGTGGTTCCACGCTGCCGCCGTTCAACTCTGCCAGCGTGATGATACGGCCTTCCTTCGTTCATTTGCTTTCTTCAATCCCCCAAACGCTGTCCCACTCAATGCATCGCCTCTCTTCAACCCACATCCGATTCTGTGTTACCCTTCCCACTCAGCTTCCATTGCTAAACTTTAACCGTGAGTCACAGGCTGATTTCTGATCTCTGACTTCTCATCTCTGTTTTACTATGCCCTGGTTTCGCAAAAAGAAAGGCAAGATCGAGCCGGTAAGCGATAAGGACCGCGTCGTCCGCACTGAGAATGTCTTTGTGCGCTGCGAAGAGTGTGGCGAGCACCTTTACAAGAAGGAACTGGAAGAAGCCCTCCAGGTTTGCGTGCATTGCAACTACCATTTTCGCGTCGGCGCTTATGAACGGCTGGAAATGTTGTTCGACGACGCGCACTGCGAAGAGCTGGATGCGGAAGTAGTCTCAACCGACCCGCTGGATTTTGTCGACAGCAAACCTTACACGAAACGGATCGCCCAGGCGCAAAGCGGCACCGGCTTACCTGAAGCAGTAATAACGGCCCGAGGCAAAGTCGGTGGACATCGAGTGTTCGCGGGCGCCATGGACATGAACTTCATCGGCGGCTCGATGGGTTCAGCCGTCGGCGAAAAGATTACCCGCCTGATCGAGCGGGCCATCAACGAGCGCGGCGCGGTCGTCATCTTTGCGGCCTCGGGTGGCGCGCGCATGCAGGAAGGCACTTTGTCGCTGATGCAGATGGCGAAGATCTCGGCCGCGCTGGCGGCGCTGGAAGAGCGGCACTTGCCATTCGTTTCGGTGTTGACCGATCCGACCACCGGTGGGGTCACCGCGAGTTTCGCGATGCTGGGCGACGTAATCGTCGGCGAGCCTAAAGCCCTGATTGGGTTTGCGGGGCCGCGTGTGATTGAACAAACCATTCGCCAGAAACTGCCGAAAGACTTTCAGCGCTCAGAGTTTCTGCTCGACCATGGAATGATTGACTCCATAGTCGATCGCCGTGAAATGCGACCGTTTATTATCAAGGCCCTCGACTTCATGATGAATCCTGACATCACCCGCGAAAGCACGGCGCAGCTTTCGGGTCTCAAGTTTCAAGTTTCAGAATTGTCCAGCTAAAGACCGCTTCTTGTTTTCCTGACAAAGCCATTACGATCCACCAAACCACACGAAACAACGCGAACTCATTTAGTGAGCCTTCGTGTGATTTCGTGGATCGCTTTTTGTCTTTGCAACTGCTCGCGATTGTCTTTGGTGAAATTCCGGCGAAGCACGCGTAACGCCGAGAGACACAAAGGAACATAGGGATCGGACGGTAATGAACTTCGATCAAGCTCTTGGCTATCTCTTAAGTCTCGGTCATGAGACGTTGACGATCAAGCTCGGTTTAGCTAACACCGAAGCGCTGCTCCACGCTCTCGATAATCCGCACCAACACTTCCCCAAGGTGCAGATTGCCGGAACCAACGGCAAAGGCTCGGTTGCGGTCATCCTTGATTCAATCTGTCGCGCCGCAGGAATTCGCGTGGGCCTCTTCACTTCACCGCACCTGGTTTTGATCACTGAACGCATTTCAATCAACGGCGAGCATACCTCGGAAGGTGATTTTGCGCGGTTCACGGAGCACGTTAAGACCACCGCGGAAGTGCTGGTAGAGCAAGGGCAATTGAAGGCCCGGCCGACTTTCTTCGAACACGTCACCGCAATTGCGCTGCTCGCCTTTCGCGAAGCGAAGGTGGAACTCGCAATTTTGGAAACCGGTCTCGGCGGCCGACTTGATTCAACCACTGCGGCGGCGGCGGCGGTGGTGGCCATTACTCAAGTCGCGATGGATCACGAAGAGTATCTGGGACATGGTCTGGCCGAGATCGCGACGGAAAAAGCTGCGATCATTCGCCCAGGCGTGACTGCCATCATTGCCCCACAACAGGAAACCGTGCTCCGCGTAATTATCGACCGGTGCAAAGAAGTTGGCGTTGAGCCGCGATTGGTGAAATCAGAAAATCACGCCCGGTCGCGTAACGCACCCGCCTCCGTCGATGGCCGGTGTGTGATCACACTTCCTACTGAGCATGAAGAGTTTGCGAAAGTCAGGCTCGGTTTGCGTGGCCGGCATCAAATCGTTAACGCCTTAACCGCGGTCGCGCTCGCCGAAGCTTTGGGCGAGCGTGGGTTCCGAATCACCCGCGAAACGATCATCAAGGGAGTTGAATCGGCCCGACATCCGGGCCGTTTGGAGATCTGGGAACACGAACCGCAAATACTGCTTGACGGCGCCCACAACCCGGCGGCCGCCCGCGCGTTGCGCGATTATCTGGATGAATTTGCGAAAGCACCTATCACGATGATTTTCGGCGCTATGCGTGACAAGGCCCTGGGGAAAATCGCGGCGTTACTCTTTACTCCGGCAGATGAACTTATTCTTACAAGCATGGATAACCCCCGCGCCGCCAACATGGAAACCTTGATGGCAGCTGTCCCTCAAGGCTTCGACATGACCAGAACACACGAGGCGGCGTCTCCGTCATCAGCGCTCCAACTGGCCCGGGAATTAACGCCGGCCTCGGGTCTGATTTGTGTGACCGGATCGCTATATCTGGTTGGCGCCGTGCGTGAAATTCTAAGCTCCGAGCGGCGCTCAGGTTGAATGTGGCACGCGCGTCCCGCCCGTGAACACACGTTCAGGATGCGCGTCACAAGGAGGGGCACGGAGTCTCCACGCTCGTGATCACGCACAAGACGCGCGTGCCACCGGCGTTGCCGATCAACGTGTGGCGGATTAAACTCGTGCCGATAACTCTCGAGGCGCATTACTGCTGGTTAACAATTCGCGTTACAAACATATGGCTGAACTGACATCCACTCTTCCGGAATTTGTTGATTCGAAAGAAATCTTCTCTGGGCGCGTTTTTGACGTTACGGTTGACACCGTGCGCGAAGGTGACAAGACGTACGTTCGGGAGATCGTCCACCATCCCGGCAGTGCGGTGATTCTTCCGGTTTTTAACGACGGCACGATCGCCCTGGTGCGACAGTATCGACATCCGGCCGTGCGCTATCTGCTGGAACTCCCGGCCGGCACTTTGAAAGACAAAGAGCGCCCTGAAGAAGGCGCTGCGCGCGAGTTGGAAGAAGAGCTCGGCGTAGTCGCGGGCCGAATGGAAAAGCTTTCCGAGTTTTTCGTCTCCCCCGGTTTTTGCGAAGAAAAAATGTGGCTGTATCTGGCCACCGAACTGACCGAAACCGAGCAGCGTCTGGAGGACGATGAATTGCTCGAAGTCGTCCGCGTGCCAATCAAGCGCGCTTTGCAAATGGTTACGGACGGCGAGATTGAAGACGCCAAAACCATCATTGGATTGATCCTGGCCGCCCCGCGGATTGGCGAATCGGCATTCGCTCCTGATTATCCGGCGGTGTGATGTGGCCTACAACTAGGATTTGCCGATCTTATTAACACCTCGCTTCAGCGAGGTGACAAGAACCATGGCAACGAGGGTTAATGAGAAGGTCCACATTGAGCCTTAGGGAGATACCTTGGCGAACTTAATCCGACTGGAGTATCTTGGCGGCGCAAATCTTCGCTTCTAGCCTGACAAACAAAATGACGAGACTTCAACTTACTGCCCTTCTGTTCATTACCCTGCTCGCGTATCCGGCGAGTGCCCAGCAATCGCTCGACGCTCTGGTGGATCGCGAGATTGCTCAGCTTGTCAGCACTTACAAAATGCTGCACGCGGCGCCGGAGCTTTCGCACTACGAAGAAAAAACATCCGCCTTTTTTGCTGCGCAGCTTCGCGCGCTGGGTTTCACGGTTACCGAACGGGTTGGCAAGTATGAACGGGCAGAGCTAATCGGTTACGGCGTGGTCGCAGTAATGAAAAATGGAGCCGGCCCAACCGTCTGGATACGCACCGACCTCGACGCGCTGCCGGTAGAAGAAAAGACGGGCCTGCCGTACGCCAGCAAGGTTAAGACCAGGAACGAGGCGGGCCAGGAAGTCAGTGTGATGCACGCCTGCGGTCACGACGTCCACATTACCAGCATGCTCGGGACCGCCAGGATGCTCTCCGCGCTGAAAGATCAGTGGCACGGCACGCTGGTGGTTATCGGACAGCCCGCGGAAGAAACAGTCACCGGGGCCCGCGCGATGCTGGCCGACGGTTTGTACACCCGCTTTCCCAAGCCGGATTTTCTTTTAGGGTTACATGACAGCGCCGACGTGGAAGCCGGCAAGATAACCTACACGCCCGGGTACGCGATGGCCAGTTCCACTTCGGTGGATTTGGTGGTTCGCGGTCTGGGTGGCCATGGCTCGAAACCGGAAGCGACCAAGGATCCGGTAGTGATCGCGTCGCAGATTATTCTGGCGCTGCAAACGATAGTCAGCCGTGAAAACTCGCCGCAGGATCCGGCCGTCGTAACTATCGGATCGATTCATGGCGGGACGAAACGCAACATCATTCCCGACGAAGTCGTGCTGCAGCTCACCATTCGCACTTACAAAGAAGAGGTGCGCCAGCACATCCTGACTTCGATTGAACGGATTGCGAAAGGAATTGCGTCCGGCGCGGGCGTTCCGGACGATCGCGCCCCGATCCTCAAAGTGATCGAGAGCGAGAACGCTCCGGCCCTTTATAACGATCCGCAACTAACCGAGCGAATCACTCAGGCGATCGCCCGGGCGCTTGGGGCGGAGAATGTCATTAAGGCCCTGCCACTGATGGCCAGTGAAGATTTTGGCCGGTTCAGTTTGGATCATCAGATTCCAGCTGCGTATTTTTGGATCGGCGCGATCGATCCGGCCCGGGTCGAGGCCAGCCGCAAGTCAGGCAAACCATTGCCTTCGCTCCACTCGAGTCTGATGGAACCTCTGCCGGAACCAACTCTGCGCACGGGCGTCAAAGCTATGACCACGGCCGTACTCGAATTGATGAAGAAGTAATGAGGGTCCGCAGACGATCCGGCCAGCGCCGTCATGAAGGATGCGCTTCCCATTTCCGTTGTGATTCCGGCATTCAATGCAGAGCGCTTCCTCGGCGAAGCCATCGCCAGTGTTCGCAACCAGACCCGGCCGGTATCCGAAATCGTAGTGGTCGATGATGGCTCGTCTGATCGCAGCGCCGAGGTTGCTGAGAAACTTGGCGTCACAGTCATCCGGCAAGCGAACCAGGGAGTTACCCGAGCGCGCAATGCGGGAATTCGAGCGGCGTCCAACGACTGGATCGCTTTGCTTGACCAGGACGACATTTGGGAAGCGGACAAGATCGAGTGTCAGTGGAACGCGATCGAAGCCCATCCGGACGTGGGCATTGTCTCGTGTCAAATGAGCTGGTTTGAACAGGCCGGCGCAGAAATAACCAGGGTGTTTATGCCGAGCGAGATGGGCATAAGCGCACCGAGCGACGGAAGCATCAGGTACATCGCGCGAGTTGAGGATGCACTTCCCTTAACCCGGATGACCGATAACCCGTCGAGCGTTCTGATTCGTCGCGACGTGCTGATCTCAGCAGGCTTGTTTGATGAAGAGTTGCGACAGAACGAAGACCTTGAGTGTTTTCTGAGAGTGGTAGCGCGGTCTCCCCTGGCCATCATCGAAAAGCCCCTCATTCGACACCGGGTGCACGGGCAAAACAATGCCAACAACCCTTTAGAAGTTGGTCTTTCATATGTCAAAGTAATTGAGAAGCTAAGTGCCGAACCCGAGCGCTACCCGCCTCGAGCCGCCCAGGCCTATGGGAAAGATCTTTGGGGAGTGCTGCTGGCAGTCGGCCGTTTACTTTTGGACAAGGGCGAAAGGCGAGCCGCCCGCGCGCTATTCAGAAAAAGTCTTAGGCAGGTTTACTCACGACGAGGGATTTTTCTCTGGTGCATTAGTTTTCTCAACCCGGCGACGGTTAGATATCTGTTGTCATTTGAACGTAAGCTAAGCGAAGAAACTTTGCCACCGCTGCAGCGGTCCAACTAAGTCATTAAGGAGAACCATTCATGGGTAAAGGTGATCAGCGATCCCGACGCGGAAAAATCTGGCGTGGAACTTTCGGCAAACGCCGTCCCAAGAAGGCCAAGGGCGATGCCAAGCCCGGCCCGGGTGAAGCCGCGGCTACCGAAAAGAAGGAAGCGAAGTCTGCCACTTGAGTCTTACGCGGTGTTCGGTTAGACAAAGATGAGATTCGCTTTCGGGAAACAACCTGATACGAAATCGCGCGGCAACGCAAACGCGATAGAACGAGCGTCGCATTTCGGGCTTGGCCGGCGCGGCGAAGAGTTGGCGCTCGAATATCTCGAACGCGCCGGCTATCGTGTCGTAGCGGCAAATTTCAGCATTCCCATCGGTCGTAATACGCGCGAGGTTACCGTTACTGCTGAGATTGATTTGGTCGCTTACGATGGCCCGACTCTTTGTTTCATCGAAGTTAAGACGCGCGCATCGGATGAGTTCGCTGCGCCGCAGGTTAATGTCTGCCGGCGCAAGCAGCGTCAAATCGCCAGGGCCGCGCGCGGTTACCGGCGCATGATGGGTTTGATAAAAGCGCCGTATCGTTACGATATCGTGACTGTGTTGGCGAAACCGGATGATGACCAGCCGCGTATTGAATTGCTGAAAAGCTTTTGGACGGACGAGAAGTTGCGCAAGCGCACCTGGCAGGACCGGCGCTGGGATTAGGATGCTACTGTTTAGAGGCGGGGGCTAGCGCCCGCCGGAAACTCTGGATTGTTAGTGCTCCGCTTTGAAGGAAGAACGTCGGGCAGTAGCCCGACTCTAAACACCTTGGCGATCTTGATTTGAAGATGAAGGGCCTGGAACGTTACGTCGGTGAGGTACTCGACGAGAAGTACCGTCTCGAGCGCCTGCTGGGTCAGGGCGGAATGGGCGCCGTGTACCTGGCAACGCACCTCGGCACGGAACGCTATGTCGCGCTCAAACTAATCGCGCCGCAGTTCATGCGAAATCCGGAGTTTGTCGAGCGGTTCAAACGGGAAGCGCGCGCGGCCGGGCGGCTGCGTCATCCCAATGTGGTTGACGTGACCGACTTTGGCTTTTCCGGCAATGGCGAAGATCGCGTGGCGTATCTGGTCATGGAATATCTCGACGGTTGCACGCTGAGCGACGTGCTCGCCGAAGACGATCGGCTGCCGCTTTACTGGGCAGTCGATATTTTGGAACAGGTTTGCTCGGCCGTTCACGAAGCTCACCAACAGGGCATCGTTCATCGCGATCTGAAGCCTGACAACATCTGGCTGGAGCCGAACGGCCTGGGCGGTTATCGCGTCAAGGTCCTTGATTTTGGGATCGCGAAACTTGCCGAGACCGGCGCCACTGCGCCTGAGCCAACACCCGCACCGACGCCTTCGAGGAGCGCTGAGGATACGCCCACGATTCACTACTCGGATTCACCCCTTGCTCGAACTGCGGCGGCCGGCGCGGCGGAATTGCAACCGACCCATCTACCTCCCCGCTCGCTGGCCAATCTGGAATCCGAAACTCTGGTTCAGCCTGTTGATGAAGTTAAGGAACAAGCGCGCGCGACTCAGGAGCTCAATGACGGCGACCAGACCCGTCTGTTCGATGCCGGTGCCCAACTGACAGCGGGCGTTCCCCGTCGCGGGCATCGAACCACAGACGCGCAGGATACGGCCGCCACCACCGGCCTGACGCGCGTGGGCGCAATTCTCGGAACGCCGCTTTACATGTCGCCTGAGCAATGTCGAGGCGAGAGTCTCGATGCGCGTTCCGACATCTACAGTCTCGGTATTATCGCCTATCAGATGCTGGCGGGTTCGCCTCCATTCAAAGGCGATACGAGTTCGATCATTCGCGCTCATTGTGAGAGTTCGCCCGCAGCGCTTCGTGATCAGAACCGTAAGATCAGCAAGCGGGTGTCGCGGGTGATTATGTCGGCCCTGGAAAAAGAGCCGCCGCGACGGCCGCCGACGGCATTAGCTTTTTCCAATGCGATGCGCGCAAACTCCGACGGCCTCGGCGCTCTCTATCGGCGCGCCTTTTCGCTTTACAGCGAATACTTTCCCAAGTTCATAAAACTTTCGCTGGTGGCGCACATTCCGGTAATCATCATCACTCTCATGGCCTTTGCCTGGCGACTGTCGCAAGCGCGACTTGGTAAGGTTTGGTCAGTCGTGTTGGTGATCCCGCTTGCCCTGTTAGAAATCGTCGCTAGTGTCGGAACGGCGTGGATTGTCTCCGGCGTGATCACGATTATCGTCACGCAGCTGGCGGTTGCTCCACACAAGCCGGTTGAGTTGCGCGCTGCTTTCCGGATCCTCCGGGCACGTTGGCGGCCATTTCTGAGCACGGGGATCCGTATCAGCTTGCGGATCCTGCTGGGCTTCATATTGTTTGTGATACCGGGAATTGTGATGACTCTCCGTTATTCGCTCTGGGCGCCAGTAGTGCTCATGGAGGGTCTGGAGAAGAAGGCTGCTCTGAAAAGGGCGCGCACGCTGGCGTCGCGTTCGTGGTGGACGATTATCTTCGCCATGTGCATCCAGTTCTTAGTGCCTGCGATAGTTGGCGGAATATTTGGAGCTATCATCGGTGGTACCTCCGGCACAAAGGGCCACTTGCGCGTCGAAATAACCACGCAACTGTCGGCCCTGGTGAAGATTTTCGTGCTTCCCCTGATATCCATCGTACCCGCGCTGTTGTATTTGAAGATGCGGCAGTTTGGCGGCGAGACCCTCAACGACGTAATTGCGCAGATCGAACAAGTCGAAGGCGCGCGCAGTGATTGGCAGGAACGCATGCGCACCCGTTTGATAGTTAACACCCCGAAGAGCTTTGGTTAAACTGCTTAGAGACCGAAAGAACCATTTTCCATTTCTCATTTGACATTTGTCATTTGGTCATCGTTTTGTGCAAGTTTGTGTGATCTCATGGTTCGTTTGTCGGGCGCGAAAACGAAGATCGAGCCACGAAGTCACACGAAACAAATCACCAAATAAAAAATGTCAAATGAGAAATGGAAAATGCTCTGGCGTCCTCAATTCGCCGCCGTGTCCTGCTTATTCCGCGGCGGTGCGTTCTTCACATACTTATCGAACCAGTTGATCCGTTCCGCCAGAATATGCAAAAGGGTCTCGCGGCCGGCATAGCCGTGCGCCTCAAAAGGCAACGTCACATAACGCACCGTTGCGCCCTGACCCTTGAGAGCCATATAGAAGCGCTCTGACTGGATCGGAAAAGTACCCGAGTTGTCGTCGGCTTCGCCGTGCATCAGGAGGAGGGGGTCTTTAATCTTATGCGCGTGCCAGAACGGCGACATCTTTGCGTAGAGATCCGGGACCTCCCAGAAAGTGCGGCGCTCGCTCTGAAAGCCAAACGGCGTCAACGAGCGGTTGTAAGCGCCGCTCTCGGCAAAACCGGCCCGGAACAGCCGCGAGTGAGCCAGCAAGTTGGCGGTCATGAACGCACCATAGCTGTGGCCACCAACGCCTATTCGTTCACGATCACCAACGCCCATATCGACGACTTTATCGATCGCGGCTTCGGCGCTGGCGACCAACTGTTCGACGTAATGGTCGTTGGCGGTCTCGCCCGGTCCCACGATTGGCATCGTCGGATTGTCAAAGATTGCATACCCCGACAACAACAGAAACAGATGGGAATAACCGCTCACAGTCAGGAACCGGTTCGCCGAACCGGTGACCTGGCTGGCGGAATCGGCATCGCCGAATTCGCGCGGATAGGCCCACATAATCACCGGCAGGCGTTGGCCTTCTTTGTATCCTGGCGGCAGGTACAGTGTCGCCGACAACTTCACGCCGTCCTTGCGTTGGTAAGTGACGAACTGATGGCGGACGCCGCGGAGTTGTGGTTGTGGATCCTTAAAGCTGGTGACCGGAAGCGTCGAACCATCGTTTCGATTGTGCACGAAATAGTTGGGCGGATCGGTGGGTGATTCGTACCGCGTGAGAATTCGCATGCCGTCATCGGTGAGCGGGGCCACGACAAACTCGTACGACTTGGTGTCGCTGCGAAACAGACGTTCAGTCGCGAGCGTTTTTAGATTCAAACGGTCAAGGAAAGGCCGATCTCCATCCGATGACGCGCCCTGACCGATTAGAAAAATGGAATCCCCCGACTGCAGAATCATTCCACCACCGCCACCGCCAAATCCACCGCTGTCGCGGCGCAGCACGGGACTGCCGGGATTCTCGTATGCCCGTTCCTGGCTGCGATCCCAAAGCTTGCGCGGCTCTGCATTAGAGTCGAGAATCCACGTGCGAATGCGGCGGCTGGCGCGATCGGCTTCGCTGAGCAGCGCAATGCCCTTCTCAGTGAAAGACACTCCGGCAAGCCGCCATTCAGTCTGTGCCATTTGGGCGGGCGCACTCTGGAAGGGAGCAGCCAGCACCAAGATCTTGTCGCGGAAAGGAACTTTGTTCTTGAGGTCGCCTCCGTCCAGAGCTTCAGTCCACACAACTGTTGCCGGCTTGTCGGGGCGCCATCGATAACCGCGCGGTCCTGTCTGCACACCGTTAATCGGGACGCCCTCGCGCGACGGCACATCCGCGATCTTCCGCACCATTTCTCCGCTGCGTTTCCAGACTTCGACTTCTTCCGGGAAACCGTTAATCGGAATCAAATGTGAGAACGGCCGCTTGATTTTAGAGACGAGCAAGTATTCGCCGCTGGGTGAAGGCGAGACCACGTTGAAGATCGCCGGTTGACCAATCAGCGTCTTGCGTCCCGTGGCTACGTTAATCGCGGCCAGCTGGCCCGTAAAGTAATATTCAAACAAAGCTTCGTCATGCGCGGTCTTCAGCATGTCTTCGAAGGTGGGAAGCGGCGCTGCCTTTCCTTTGTTCTCTTGAATGTTCGGTCCGACCGGCACAGTCGGCGCGAGCGGCGCCGGACCACGCCGGGCCGGCACCAACTCACAAATCATCGTCGTACTGTCCTGCAGCCAATCACAGGGATCGCCCGTGGTCGCATTCAGGCGATCTAATGCAGTCAGCAGTCTGGTCCTTCCCGTCGCTGTGTCAGCCACCCAAAGCTCGATGCGATCCTCCTTGCGGTTGAGAAATGAAAGGTGGGCGCCATTCGGCGAGAAGCGCACGTTTGAAATGCTCGCTCGCGGCGGGACGATAACTTTCACTTCGTTGCCATTGGAGATCTTCTTGAAAGCGATCGCATAAATCCGCGCGTTGAGGTGCGGGCCATTCACTCTGGGATCAATGCGCACGCCGGCCAGCCTCAGCATCGGCTCAGATACTTCAGCGATTGTCGGATAGGGCCGGCGCCACAAGAGCGCCAGATTGTCCTTTGATGGGCTGAGGATTGCCTGGGGCAAAGGCGGGAGGTCAAAGGCGTTGATGATTTCCCGCGGCGGCATCTGATAGCGCGCGGTGTCCGATGTT
>Ga0222623_10000457_pt1 | contig 12957 bp, 12 predicted proteins | sample PLMtaG_FD_177336 | JGI IMG/M metagenome (GOLD analysis project Ga0222623, IMG submission 177336) | Groundwater sediment microbial communities from an aquifer in East River, Colorado, USA - PLM2_30_coex | ecosystem: Environmental > Terrestrial > Soil > Riparian zone | place: USA: East River...
AACAGGATCGTGAGGCCTGGAAAGAGCGAGAGCCAGGGCTGCGTGCTGATGAAGTTACGGCCCTCGCTGATCATCACGCCCCACTCGGGCGTTGGCGGCTGCGCGCCAAAACCGATGAAGCTCAGGCCCGCGGCGGCGATGATCGCCGCGCCCATGTCGAAGCTCGCCTGAACGAGCAGCGGCGCGACCGCGTTGGGGAGGAGATGACGCGCGAGCACCCTCGTGCGCGATGCGCCGATGCTGCGCGCCGCTTCGACGTACTCCCGCCGGCGCAGAGACAGGACTTGGCCACGCGCGAGGCGCGCGTACACCGCCCATGTGACGGCGGCGATGGCGATGATCGCGTTCGTCAGGCTCGGCCCGAGCGCGCCCGCGATCGCCATAGCAAGGATCAGCGGCGGGAACGCCAGGAACACTTCCGTCAGACGCATGAGCGCCTCGTCCGCGAGCCCGCCCACGTAACCGGCGACGAGGCCGACGAACGTTCCGAACAGGCCGGCGAGAGCGACGACGACGACCCCGATGACGAGCGAGATCCGCGCTCCATAGAGGAGCCGGCTCGCGATGTCGCGTCCCAGCTGATCGGTGCCGAGCCAGTGCTCGGCAGACGGAGGCTCGAGCCTCGAGCCGAGGGTCTGCGCAAGTGGGTCGTACGGCGCGAGGAGCGGCGCGAAGATCGCGCACACGGCGAAGATCGCGATGATCGTCAGCGCGAGGACGTTCAGTGGCTCGCGCAGGATCGGCGCGCGCAGGGTGACGCGTGACGAGCGGAAGGATGAGACGGTCCGCTCAGCCACGCTGTATCCGGGGGTCGAGCCAGTAGTACGCGATATCGACGACGAGGTTTGCGGCCGGGTAGACGATCGCGGCCAGAAGGGTGACGCCGAGCACGGCCGGGAAGTCGAGGCTCACCGCCGATGCGGTCGCGTAGCGTCCGAGCCCGGGCCAGCTGAAGATCGTCTCGGTCAGGACCGCGCCCGACAGAAGGCTGCCGAACGTCAGGCCAATGATCGTGACGGTCGGGATGAGGGCGTTGCGCAGCGCGTGCCGGACGACGACGACGCGCTCGCGCAGACCCTTGGCCCGCGCGGTGCGCATGTAGTCCTGACCCAGCACCTCGAGCATGCTCGAGCGGGTCATCCGCGTGATCACCGCCGTGGAGAAATAGCCGAGCGTGAGCGCCGGAAGCACGAGATGGACGAGGCTGCTCCGCAGGGCATCAAGATCGCCGGCGAGAAGACTGTCGACGACGTACAGACCCGTGCGCGTTGGCGGCGGCGCGACGAACGTGTCGAGACGCCCCCCGCCGGGGAACCAGCCGAGCTGGTAGTAGAAGAGACCGATGACGATGAGGCCGAGCCAGAAGACCGGGATCGAGCCGCCGGCGAGCGCGAGGAGGCGAACGATGAAGTCGGGGAGCCGGCCCCGATAGATCGCGGACCACACGCCGGCCGGAATGCCCACGAAGATCGATACGAGGAGTGCAGTGAACGAGAGCTCGATCGTCGCGGGGAACGAATCGGCGAGATCGTCCGACACCGCGCGCCGAGTGCGGATGCTCCGACCGAGATCGCCGTGGAGGATGCCGCTCGCGTATGTGACGTACTGCTCGACGAGCGGACGGTCGAGCCGGTATTCGGCGCGGAACGCCGCGATCTGCTCGTCGGTGGCGTGATCGCCGAGCGCCGCGACCGCGGGGTCAGCGGGGATGACATGCGAGATCGCGAACGTGATGACCGAAACTCCGATCATCACGGCCGCGATCCCGACGATTCGCCGTAATAGGAAACCGAGAAATCGCACGGCGCGCCCTGGCGCCTATTTAGTTATCGAGGCGAAGTCCAACCATCCCATGGGGTTCCAGGCGAAGCCCTTCACGTTCGAACGAAGCCCGAACAGCTCCGTGGGCTGATAGAGCACGGCGTACGGCCCGTTGTGGAGCACGTACTCGGTGATCTCCTTGTACGCGGCCGTCCTCTTCGTGACGTCGGTGATGAGCGCGGCCTCGCGCCCCTTTGCGGCGATGGTCTTGTCGTCCCAGGCGTTCCGGAACGCGATCGACTTCGCCGCGGCGTCGGTGAAGGGACCGACGTTCGCATCAGGGTCCGGGAAGTCCGGGCCCCAGAGGATCATGACCAGCTGGCCCTTCTGCGCTCGATACGTCGTGAGGAGATCGGCCTGCGCGGTCTGCTTGATGGTCACGGTCACGCCGATCTTGGCCCAGTCGGCCTGCAGCTTCGACGCGAGGTCTGCCCAGGCCACGCCGCCCGGCGCCTGTCCCGTCGGCACGAGAAGCTCGAGCGTGATCGCGGTCTGCCCGGCCTGCGTCAAAAGCGCCTTCGCCTTCGCGACGTCCGCCTGGAAAGGTGCGGACTCATTGGCCCCCGAGAGGCCGATCGGCACGATGCCCTGCACCTTCTTCGCGTTGCCCTTGAGAAGATCCTTGATGATGCCGTCGTAGTCGATCGCGGTACGCAGCGCCTCGCGCACGCTCGAGTTGTCGAGCGGCTTGAAAGTGGCGTTCATGCCGACGTAGACGAGCAGGAGGCTGTTGCCCGATGTCGTCACGATGCCGGTCTTTCCTTGAAGCGCCGCGATCTGCTGCGGGCTGAGATTGCGCGCGACGTCGGCGTCGCCCTTCTCGAGCGCGAATTGCTGGTTCGTCGATTCGGGCACGTGCTTGATCAGGACTCCACTGAGGGCCGGCTTGGTGCCGCCGTAGTTGGCGTTGGCCTTCAGCAGCACCTCGGAGCTCTTCGTCCAGTGGTCGATGTTGTACGGGCCGCTCCCGGCGGAGTGGTCGAGAAGCCAAGCGGATCCTGAGTCGCCGGCGGTCTCGTGCGATTTCACTTCCTTCGAGTCGACGATGCCGCCGACCGTGAAGGTCAGGATCGAGAGGAAGCCCTGCGGGCTCGAGGTCTTCGGCATGCTCACGATGACCGTGCTCGCATCCGTCGCCTTGATGTTCTCCGCCTTGAGCCCGGCGATGTCCGTGAACAGGAAGGCTGGAGACTTGTTCAGCTTGATGACGCGCTGCAGCGAATAGACGACGTCATCGGCGGTCAGAGCGTTGCCGCTCGCGAACTTGACGCCGGACTTGAGCTTGAACGTGATATCCCAGGTGCTTCCTGCATCCTTCGGCTCCCAGCTCGTCGCGAGGCTCGGCTTGATGTTCGAGAGATCCGCGCCCTCGAACTTCACCAAGGTCTCATACGCGTTGTGCACCAGAAGCACGCCGCTGAATTCGTAAGCGACAGCGGGATCGAGCGAGATGAGATCGCTGACGTCCGCGTAGTAGACGAGCGTGCTCGCCGCTCCGCCCGAGGCCTGCGGACTGGTGCTCGGGCCACTCGTCGGCGGCTGGGTGCAGGCCGCGATGAGCGCCACGACCACGAAGAGGATCGGTAACCGACGGTACGACATGAATGGTTCCTCCCCTGCCGACTAGGCGTCGGTCGAGATTAGCACCGGGCGATCAGCAGGCAGCCACTCGGCACACTTGGCAACGCTCGCGGCAGAAACCCTAACGGACGGGTAACGGCGCAACTCATATGCCGCGCGTAGCCGCTACCCGCCGCTCCTCTGACGACGGAGACGGCGCGCGCCGCGACTCTTCACCTCATGAACAGACATCTGCTCCTCGTCGCGCTCTCGCTGTCGGCGTGTGGCGGCACGGCGGAGTCGCTGGCTTCCGCGCACCCGAGCGAAGCGCCGCCGGTCGCTGCGGCCGAAACGGTCGCCGTCGCGAGCCACACCGCTGCTCCTCGACCTGGCGCGCAGGCCGCCGCGCCCGCGTTGATCGTGACGCCGGAGGCGGCCGATCAGATCGATGCCCTGCTGATGCGCCAGAGCGGACGCGCTGCTGTGGTCGTGGCCGGTGGCCGCTCCGGCGAGATGCTCTATGCGGTCGACGCCGACGAACCGGTCTTCGCGGCGTCCCTCTACAAGCTCGGCGTCCTACTCGAGGCCGAGCGTCGCATCGACGCGGCAACGCTCGGACCTGCGGACCTGATCACGGTGACCGAAGCCGATCAGTCGGAGAGCGGATCGTTCACCGCCACGGGGAGCGTGCTCACCATCGACGAAGCGCTCGAGCGCACGATCGTGCTTTCGGACAACGCGTCGGCGCTCGCGCTGATCCGGCGACTTGGGATCTCCCACGTGCAGGCAACTCTCGACCGCGAAGGGATCTATCTGCGCTTCACCGCGGATGGCGCCATCACGACGGCACGAGGGATCGCGACGTTCTTTGGAGAGCTCGTCCGCGGGTCACTCGTCTCACGCGATGCGAGCGCCCGGATGCTGGCGCGACTTTCGCGGCAGCGGACCGTGGATCGGCTGCCGGCTGCGCTGCCCGCGGGCGCCGTGCTCGCACACAAAACGGGCAGTCTTGGTTTCGCGACACACGACGCGGGGGTCGTGACGGGGCCGGGCGGCGCGCTGATCGTGCTGGTCGTGCTGACGTGGGACTCCGCCGAGCAGGATGCGATCTATCTCATAAGGGAGATCGCGCTGCTCGCGTATCAAGGGCTCGCGCGGACGTAGACGCCCGACCGGCCGTCTCATACGCTGCGTTGCGGTGGATGTGGGGAGCCTGCGCAGGGCAGCTTTGGTCCGGGCGGCGCCTCGGGTGCCGCCGGCGAGACATCGCCATCACGTCGTCATCGCCGCGGCGGGAGTCGTGGCGCTCATCGTCCTCAACATCGCGGTGTTCCTCGCGCCCATCGATTACCGCGCGTTCACGACGTTCGCGTACGCGGGCGCGTTTCTCATGTGCTTGATCGCGAACGCTGTCGTCGCGATCCCGATCCCGTACATCCCGATCATCGCGCACATCGGTGCTACCGCCGAGAGTCCTGCGCTCGTCGTCACCTTGGGGGCGCTCGGATCGGTGCTCGGTGAATCCGTCGCGTACTTCGTCGGCCGGGCGGAGCAGGGCCTGGTCTCCGAGCATCCGCTGTACAAGCGACTGCATCGCCTCGCTGAACGAAAATGGCTCGCCGGACTGGTGCTGTTCGGGTTGGCGGTGCCGCTCAATCCACTGTTCGACGTCGCGGGTCTCGCCGCGGGCGCCATGGGCATGCGCTACAGCGTCTTCTTCATCGCGGTCTTCGTCGCGCGCATCGTGCGCCTCGCGCTCATCGTGTGGCTAGGCGTGATGCTCGGCCTTGGGGTCCCCGACACCGACATCGCGCAATAGCGGGTCAGGGAGGACCGTAGCCAACGGGCAGCAGGATGTCGCCCCGAGTCGTCAGGTAATAGACCTGCCAGTGGTAGAAACCGCGATAGGCCTCGGGCTCCGTTCGCATGACCTCCGCGTACGCGGTCACCGCGCGGACGTATGGCTGCGAGTTGTTGTAGCGGAATAGCGCGTTCGGCATGTCCGCCGGCGCGCGATTCGCGCGCAGATAACGGGCAGCGGCACGGATCGCGTCACGATCCGAGTTGACGTCGCCTTCGCCGTACGCGGCCCACGTGCCGGGCATGAACTGCATCGGACCCTGCGCGCCGGCGGTGGACACTCCGCGGATCCGACCCATGCGGGTTTCGACCAGATGGATCGCCGCGAGGTACGACCAGTGGACACCGAACTCCGCTTCGGCCTCGCGGTAGTAGCGGAGGAGATCATCGAGTGGTGCGGGCTCAACGATGCGCCAGGCGGTCGGCAGATTCGGTCCGGGCACGACCGTCGAGCGCAGGTCCGCTGTCGCGCTGAGATTCTTCTTGGCGTACGCCTGCACGGTGGGCGGCAGCGCGGTGAGGACTGACTCGCGCAGCTCGGGCCGTGCCGCGAGCGTGCGGTAGATGCGCTGCTGCAAGTGACCCATCCACGCGAGCTCCGCGCCGGTGACGCTCCCGTCGCGCACCGCGTGTTCGGCGGCTGCGAGCTGGACCGCGATCGCGACCGGTTCCGTCGCCACAGGTGGCGGCTCTTCGCGCGGCGTCGGCGTCGGCTGCGGACTCGCCGTCGCGGTCGGGGCGACGGTCGTGGGCGACGTCGGAGTGGCTGTGGGCTGGAGTGTCGCCGAGGGGGCCGGCGCACCGCTCGTAGTTGTACACGCGCTAAGCAGCAACGCGGCGCACAAGGACGCGACCGTCCACCGCGAGAAAGAGCGAGGGCTGCCCACTCCGACCATCATGTCCTGAACGGTCCGTCGACCGATCCGTTCTTTCATTCAGCGCGTCTTCGCGAGCAAGCGGCCGCACGATTGCGGAGCAGCTCGCGCTCGCGTGCATTCTGCGTGAGCGACGCGGCACGTTCGAACTCCGCACGCGCTTCGTCCAAGCGTCCGAGCTTCTCGAGAAGGTCGCCGCGGACACTCGGCAGGAAGTGGTACCCCTCGAGTGACGGTTCGGAGACGAGCCCATCGACGAGCGCGAGGCCGGCCGCGGGACCGAAGGCCATCGCGACCGCAACGGCGCGATTGAGCTCCACGACGGGCGACGGCGCGATCTGCGCCAGCGCGTCGTAGAGCGCGACGATGCGCGCCCAATCCGTGTCCGTTGCGGCGCGCGCTCGCGCGTGACAGGCCGCGATCGAAGCCTGCAACGCGTATGGACCGAGTGCACCCGCGAGCTGCTCGGCGCGCTCGAGCGCGGCAAGGCCGCGATGGATCAGCAGGGGATCCCATCGAGCGCGGTCCTGATCGAGCAGGAGGACGATCTCGCCTGACGGTCCAACTCGCGCTCGCGAGCGCGACGCTTGGATCTCCATTAGTGCGACGAGGCCATGGACCTCCGGCTCCTTCGGAGCCAGACCGACGAGGATCCGGCCCAGGCGAAGTGCGTCGTCGCACAGTCCGGTGCGCAGTAAGTCATCGCCCGCGGTGGCCGAGTAGCCCTCGTTGAAGACGAGGTAGATGACCTGCAGCACCGACGCGAGACGGGCGTCGAGCTCCGACTCGGCCGGCACCTCGAACGGGACGTGAGCCTCGGTCAGCGTGCGTTTCGCCCTCACGATCCGCTGCGCGATGGTCGACACCGGAACGAGGAAGGCGCGCGCGATCTCCTCGGTCGTGAGGCTCGAGATCAGGCGCAGCGTCAGCGCGACGCGCGCGTCCGGAGCGAGGATGGGATGGCAGGAGATGAAGATGAGGCGCAGGAGATCGTCCCCGACGTCGTCTGTGGTGAACGTTTCGGTATCCGGCATCGCCATCTCCTGGTGGACAAGGGCCTCGCGGCCGAGCTCTTCGTATTTGCGGTCGAGCCGCTGATTGCGGCGCAGGCGATCGATCGCACGATGTTTCGCGGTTGCCATGAGCCAGGCGCCCGGGTTATCCGGGACGCCTGACTCCGGCCATTGCTCGAGTGCGGCGACGAGTGCGTCCTGTGCGAGATCCTCCGCTAGACCGACGTCACGAACCATCCGCGTGAGGCCCGCGATGAGCCTCGGTGACTCGATCCTCCACACTGCGTCGATCGCCCGGTGCGCATCCGCCATCGTCACAGCGACCGATTGAAGCATCTAGCCGCCGAACACCTCTTGGACGATCGAGTCGCCGTCGCCGACGATCTTCCTGAAGCGCTTGGCCCACTCGATCGCCTCTTCCCGTGACTTGACCTCGATCAGCGCGAATCCGCCGGTCAGCTCCTTGGTCTCGGTGAAGGGTCCATCGGTCACGGTGAGCTTGCCTGCTGAGTTCCGAACGCGTGTGCTCGCCGATGAGAGCCCACCGGTCGCGAGCAGGACGCCGGACCGCGTGGTGTCTTCCGTGAGCTTCGCGAGCTCCTCCATCATCTGCGGGCTCGGCGGTGCGGGCGGGGCGCTCGACTGGCCACTGTCACCGGTCGTGTAGAGCAGGAATCGCATTTCGTGTCTCCTTCTGATGCTTCTTATTGACCCGAGGCTTCCGGACTGGCCGGCTGGACCTCGGCTCTATTCACACGTCGAATAAGCGGGGCGCCGATTCGACACGGCCCCGGAGTCGGCTCGTTGCTAGCTCGCGCGAGCGCGTCGAGTCGCGCGGGCTCCCCACTTCCGGAGGGCTTCGATTGCCGGGCGAAGCTCGCGTCCGCGTTCAGTCAGTGCATAGACCACTCGCGGCGGGACTTCCGCGTACACGGTGCGCGAAACGAGACCCGCGGCCTCGAGCTCACGCAGCCGAGCGGTGACCATCTTCGGGTTCGCATGGATGAGCGCGCGCTCGATCTCAGTGAAACGACGCGGACCGGCGAGGAGGTGCTCGACGATGAGCAGCGTCCACTTGTGTCCAACCACGTCGAGGGCTGTTGCGAGCTCTGTCACAGTATGGTTACTTTAATATCCTCTGCTTGCTATTTGCAAGCATCGAGAGTACGGTTGCCTTAAGAAAGAAGGGCATCTATGACAACACTCCTACAAGACAAGCCGACGACCCAGGACAAGCCGACAACGGCGCACGACTACAGGACGACCGCCGCCGCTAACACGGCGACGATCAAGCAGTGGGTCGCGTCGATGGTCAAGGGCGACCTCGACCGCGCACCGTACGCCGAAGACGCCGAGACCTCCGACCCGAGCGGCAAGTTCAAAGGCAAGAAGCAGATCGTTGACTCATTCAAGGTCTGGAAGACGGCCTTCCCGCAGGGCACAGCCGAAGTGACGAACCAGATCGCCATGGGCGACCACGTCACCTCCGAGGTCATCTACAAGGCGACGCACACCGGACCATTCGTCTCCCCGACGGGAACGATCCAGGCGACGAACAAGTCCGTCGTCCTCAAGACAGTGCTCCTCACGACGTTCCGCAACGGTCTGATCCAGCGCGAGCGCACCTACTTCGACCAGACCGATCTCATGACGCAGCTCGGGATCACCACGCAGCCGAAGCCCTAACCCAATCCTCGCGAGCAGACGAAGGAGCACCCGAAAGGGTGCTCCTTCTTTGTGCGCCGCCCTAGGTCCTGCGCAGGTCTAGATCGCGACGGGAAGCGTCAGCATGAACACGCTGCCCGTGCTCGAGCTGTCCTCGAGGTGGAGACCGCCACCGTGGCGCTCCGCGAGCCGCCTGCTGATGTGAAGGCCGAGCCCCGTCCCCGGCACGTGTTGGGTCCGCGATGTCCGATAGAACGGCGTGAACAGCATGCCCCGCTCACCATCCGGGACGCCGATGCCGTGATCGGCGATGCGCACCCGCGCCTGATCCCCATCGACCATGAGCGAGACCTCGATCGGATCGCTGGGGCCGCTGTACTTGACCGCGTTGTTCAGGAGGTTGTCTAGGATCTGTGCCACCCGCCCGGCGTCACCGCGAACCCGGACGCTTTCGGGCGGCCGCTGCAGGGTGATGCGCGGCGTCGCTTCGTAGTCGTGCCGTGCGATCGCCTCCACCACCGCGCCAACGAGATCGAAGACGATCACCTTGAGGCTGAGCCCGTTGGACGAAAGCCGCGCGTGGTCCAGCAGCTCCGTGAGCATGGCCGCCATCCGGTCGGCCTGCGCGATCGCGGTGTCGATGGCTGTGCGCTCCTTCACCGCATCGCGCCCGATCTGCCGGCGCGCGAGCTGTGCCTGCCCGCGGATCACGGTGAGCGGGGCACGCAGCTCGTGGACCACCATGCCGATGAGATCCATGTCCGGCCAGTCGGCGGCCAGCTGGCCGACATCGGGGAACACCGTGATCGCGTCAGCGGTCGCGGCGTATCCCTCGACGGCGCTCTTGACCGTCGCCAGGAATTCCTCGACGACGAAGGGCTTGCTCACGATCCCTGCGAAGCTCGCAGCGCGGCTGCGCCGCGATGTGTTGGCCCCGGCCTCGGCGAGCGCGGCGCCGTCCGCCGTGAACATGACTACTGGCAGGGTGGGATGGGCGCTGCGGATCGCGGCCGCGTCGTCCCAGGTGCGGGTCGCACCGGTCGATCTGATCTCGCCGTCAAGGATCACGCAGCGAGGGTGCCACCGGTCGACTGCCGCGCCGATGAGCGCGTGGTCCGCGATGGTCACAGGGTTGTAGCCGGCTTGAGTTAGCAGACCGCCCACGAGCTCGCTCAGAGCGGCGTCGTCCTCCACGACAAGTACGTTTTGCTCGTCCACGCTTCCCTCCAGCCGGCCGCCGGGCCGGCCCTGGCCTCCCCGAGTGAAGCCGAAGCCGACTTCACCTTGGCAGGAGGCGCGTGCAGCGGCATGACGCTTTCGTCACGTCATGCGGCTTGACGCGAAGGTTAGTCCGGCTAAACCGTTCGCTCCGCCTTGGCGTCGGGCCCGGGGACGAAGCGATAGCCGGTGCCAGGAACGGTCTCGATGTACCGAGGCTTGTGCCAGTCGTTCTGCAGCTTCGCGCGCAGGGCGCGAACGTGCCGGTCGACGACATTGCTCTCGATGACGAAGTCGGTGCCCCACAGCGCGTCGAGGATCTGCTCCCGAGTCAGCACGCTTCCGGCGTTGGCGGCCAGGAGGTACAGCAGCGCCTGCTCGAGCGAGGTCAGGTGCAGCTCGTGCTCGCCGGCGAGCACCTTTCGGTTGAGAACGTCGATCTCGAGATCGCCGATCCGAAGGCGCGGCACGAGCTCGCCAGCATTGCCGTGCGTGCGGCGGATGACCGCCCGTGCGCGGGCGACGAGATCGTCCGGAACGAACGGAACACCGATGTAGTCATCGGCGCCGCGTTCGAACGCATCGAGCTTTCCGCGGAGGTCGCTGCGCCGGGTCAACGCGATGACACCGACCGGACCACCCGCGCGCGCATCGTCGATCAGCTGGATCCCGGCGCCCGACTCAAGGTCGATGTCGAGGAGAAGCAGGTGAGGCTTCCAGTCGGCGAGCGCCGCCTTGGCATCCTGCACCGTGCCGGCCGAACGCCGGACGTAGCCGCCGTGCCGGAGGGTCAGGTCGACGGTGTTCGCCAGCGCACGGTCCTCGATCACGAGGAGCACCCGGACCGTCCGTTCAGGATCTCTCGCCGCCGGTGCAGCGGGGCGCGTTTGTGCCATCAGCCGATATTACTGCTGGCTCTCGTAGATCCGAACGCCAAGCGAACGGCTCAATGGCAGCCGTTCGCGCGGTGCCGCTCGGCGGGCCGCCCCATCGTCGGTGCCGAGGAGCGTCAGAAGACCGGCATACGTCCCCACGGGCAGGCCGATCCACAGGAGACCCACGCGTTCCGAGGCTTTTCCGTCCGCCGCCTGCGGGGACCGCGGGGGGGGTTCGGGCTGATTCCTGATACCAGATTCGGTCACGGCGAGGCGGTAGTAGGTCGGCGGACTTTCAGATCGCTCGGTGATCCGCGGCCCGTACTGCTTGACCGGCTGCCAGCTCGCGACAAGTGGGTCCAGCGCGGCACGTTGCCGCGGATCCCCTTCCCGCTGCTCTCCCGCGTGCAGGCCACGCACGATCGCGACGTCGCGGTCATCTTCGATGCTCGTGAGCAGCGGAACGGCGGGTTCTATCCCGTCCGAAAAGGCTGCGACGATGCGCGCTGCTTCGCCGGCGCTGTCGGCGGCGTGCAGTCGGAACTCCTGGAGGACGAGGGTGTTGATGTGGTTGTCGTGTCGCATGTCACGAACAATGACCCTCGGCGCCCTTCACGTCATGACCCGGCCGTCATCACTAGGGGTGCTTCGCCGCTACAAACGGGATTACGGTTTCGTCATGACGCTCCGGTAATGACCCCGTCACCAGCCAGCGTCATCGTCACACGAGCCTGATTTAACCGCCACCCCAACCCCTCCCCACAGCCGCCGTCGGCTCGCGTCGCGACTTCCAAGTAGGTCAACGACGCGAGCCCGGCGGCAAGCCTCCGCAGATCCTTCACGACGGTCGGTCGCGTGTGCGCTAGTCCGCGAGGGCGAAGAGATACGCGGCGTGTGAGGCCACAGCGCTGTCCCAGTCGCTCACGCTTGGATTCGACGGCTCGATGACGAAGTACTCATCAGGCGCGTGCGCGCCGCTGCCGTGGCCGAGGCCAAAGTGTCCCGCGGCGAGTCGGAGTGGCTCCGCAGTGAAGGCGTACCCCGGGTAGCTCCCGGCGATGCGCGGCATGACGGCCGGCTCGATGCCCGCGCGACGCAAGACCGTAAGCTGCGCCTGGATGAGCGGTGCGTCGAGAGCGGTGTCGGTCGGGTCGTAACCGCCGCTCGGATTCACTTCGATGTCGCCGAAGCCGCGCTTCGAGAGGTGCGCCTTCAGTTGCGCGAGCGCGCGCTCATAGGTCATATCCGGAACGAGCCGCAGGTCGAGCTTCGCGACCGCCTTGTGCGGCAGGATCGTCTTACCGCCCTGACCGGTGTACCCCGCCACCAGACCCTCGATGTTCACGGTCGGCGTGAAGAGGAACTGCTCGAGCGAGTCGCGCCACGACTTGTCGTGTGCCCAGCGTTTCGCCGCGAAGAGCGACTTCGCGGTCGCCTCCGAGAGGCGGCCTGCCGCATCGTCGAGCAGCTTCTTCTGCTCGGGCGTGGGCGAGCGCGCCTCTTTGCCGAATTCGTCGATCGCCGGGTCACCATCGGCGTCGACGAGCGTCGCGAGGGCCTGCACGAGATGGAACGCGGGGCTATCGAGGCGCGCGCGATTCGACGAATGGACGTCTTTGCCGGGGCCGCGTCCCCATTTCTCGCCACTCGACACAAGCTCCACCTCGATGACGCCCTTCGCGCCGAGCAGCACACTCACGTTGCCGTCGGGATCCTGGCTCGCGGCCGGCATGACGACGCCGACCGTGCGCTTTAGCGCGGCGGCGACGTCGCGGTGGTTCACGACCTGACGCATGTGGGGCGAGCCGATCTCCTCTTCTCCCTCGGCGACGAGGACGAGGTTCACGGGCAACTTTTTCCCGGCACCCTGGATGGCGTGGAGCGCGGCGAGGAATGCGGCCTCCGGGCCTTTCTGGTTCACGGCACCGCGTCCCATCACGACCTTGCCGAAGCCCGGCTTGTCGACGATCGCGGCGTCCCACGGTGGCGACGACCACTCGGCCGGATCCGCCTGCTTCACGTCGTACATGAAATAGAGGCCGAACGTCCGCGGGGCGCCCGCGTCGAGCG
>Ga0222623_10000460_pt1 | contig 12913 bp, 16 predicted proteins | sample PLMtaG_FD_177336 | JGI IMG/M metagenome (GOLD analysis project Ga0222623, IMG submission 177336) | Groundwater sediment microbial communities from an aquifer in East River, Colorado, USA - PLM2_30_coex | ecosystem: Environmental > Terrestrial > Soil > Riparian zone | place: USA: East River...
AGCCATCGTCCGGTCCCAGCCCACGGGCACGAAGATCGGGTCGTAGCCGAAGCCACCGGTCCCGCGGGATCTCGTGGTAAGGGTTCCCTCGCAAACACCCTCGACCGAGATGAGCTCCCCGCCCGGCACCACGAACGCGGCCACGCACCGATAGCGGGCTGTGAGACCGGCGGCCGGGACACCCCGGACCGAGCGGATCAGCTCGGCGAGGTTCCGTTCGTCGGTCGCGTCCGGACCCGCGAACCTGGCGCTCCTCGGGCCCGGCCGCCCTCCGAGCGCGTCGACCTCGATCCCCGAGTCATCCGCCAGGGCCGGGATCCCCAAGGCATCCGTGACGGCTCGAGCCTTGAGAGCCGCGTTGTCGAGGTAGGTCTCCCCCGTCTCGTCGATGTCCGGGAAGGTGCCCGCGTCACGGTCGTGAACGGTGACCCACTCCACCGGCCAATCCGAGCAGATCCGGATGATCTCGACGAGCTTGTGCTCGTTCTTCGTCGCGAGCGCGATCCGTCGCGGAAGCGCCATCCGGGCGTCAGATACCCAGCGCCTCGGCCTGGATCTTCGTGAGCTCCGCGATCCCGGCCGCGGCGAGGTCGAGCAGCTCGTCGAGCTGCGGCCGGGAGAACGGCGAACCTTCCGCCGTCCCCTGCACCTCCACGAGCGCGCCGCCGCCGGTCATCACCACGTTGCAATCGACCTCCGCACCCGCGTCCTCCTCGTAGCAGAGGTCGAGACGGGGCTCACCGTCCACGATCCCGACCGACACGGCCGCGACCGAATCCTTCAACACCTCGGCCGGGGCTGGACCATCGGTCAAGCTCCGGAGGGCCAGGGCGAGCGCGATGTACCCGCCCGTGATCGATGCCGTCCGAGTGCCCGCATCGGCTATGAGGACGTCACAGTCGACCGTCACGGTGCGCTCGCCGAGCCGTTCGAGATCCGTGACGCTCCTGAGTGCCCGGCCGATCAAGCGCTGGATCTCCTGCGTGCGACCGCCCGGCCTCCCCCGGTTCACCTCGCGGCCGGACCGTTCCACGGTCGACGCGGGGAGCATCGAGTACTCGCCCGTGACCCACCCGCGACCCGTCCCGCGGAGCCAGCGCGGCGTGTCTTCCGATACCGTCGCCGCACAGAGCACGCGCGTCTTGCCCATCGAGAACAGCACGGAGCCGTTCGCCCACTCCTGATAGCCCAGTTCGTAGCTCACGGGCCGGAGCTGCCCGTTGGCCCGGTCGTCGGGGCGGGTCAACGCCCGATCTCCCACACCGCGTCGCGCGTCGCAACGTCGATCGGACCGTCGAACACGCCTGCCGCCTGTTCGAGCGAAACGCCCGGATCGAGCGCAGGCGTCAGATGCGTGAGCACCAATCGGCGAACCTCGGCCTGGGCGGCGATCTCGGCCGCCTGCTCGGCACTCAGATGGAAGAAGGTGTGATCCATCGGGTCTTGATAGGTCGCCTCGCACAGGAACAGGTCGGCGCCCTGAGCCAACTCGATCACCTCGTCGCAGGGGCCGGTGTCGCCGGTATAGGCGAGCGTGTGGCCGTTCACCTCGATCCGGTACCCGAGCGAGTACACACCGATGTGGGTCATCTCGAAGGCCGTCACACGGAACGGTCCCACCTCCACCACACGCCCGGCGTCCAGATGGTCGAACGCGTACGCCTCGGCCATGACGTTCCGGCCGTTCTCCGAGACGAGCAACGCCGCAAGATCCATGAACCCGGCCGGCGAATAGAAGGGAAGGCCCGCCTGACCGAGATCCCCGTAGTGCCGCGCGTAGAACGCGGGGATCACATCGAGGAAGTGGTCGGCGTGGCCGTGCGTGATCAGCACCGCATCGATCTCACCGGGCGTGATGTGCTCCTGTAAACGAGCGAAGGTGCCCGTTCCCGCGTCGAGCCAGAGGTGGAAGGACCCACTGGTGACGAGGTAGCCGCTGCACTCCCCCGCTGTTCCCGGCCACGTTCCGTGAGAACCCAAGACCGAGAGCCTCACGAGCGACCGCCGGCTTCGAGGTGGACGGCCTTCACCTGCGCCAGCTCGCGACCCAGGAAGAGCTCGGCGAGGTCCCGGAACGGCTCGGCGTCTCCCGTCGTCAGGAACTCGTGGTGAGGAGGTGTCGGTTCATCGCGGAGGCTCCCCGCCCGAAGGAGCTCGGCGTAGACGTCCTTCGCCGTCTCCTCCGCGGAGGACACCAGCACGACATCGGGGCCGAGCTCCAGCTGGAGCAGCCCCGAGAGCAGTGGGTAGTGCGTGCAGCCCAAGATCAACGTGTCGATCCCCTTCTCCTTCAGCGGTGCAAGATACCTGCGCGCGGCCTCCCGCAACTCCTCCGAGGTCGTATCCCCGCGCTCCACATGCTCGACGAACACCGGGCACGCGGCCCCGTGGAGCTGCACGACCGACCCCACCGCGCGCCGATACGCCCCGGTGTCGATCGTCGCGGTCGTCCCGATCACCCCGACCACGCCGTTCCTGGTTGCTCGGATCGCGGCGCGGGCCCCTGGGTTGATCACCCCGACGACGGGGACGCCGTGCGCGGTCGCGATGTCGCCGATGGCGGAGACCTCGATGGAATTGCACGCCACCACGAGCAACTTGACGTCGCGCTCGACGAGGGACGCCGCGATCTCCATCGCGAACCTCCGGATCTCCTCGACCGGACGCGGACCGTAGGGGAAGTTCGCCGAGTCCCCGACGTAGATCAGGGACTCGTTCGGCAACAACTCCAGGATGGCCCTCGCCACCGTGAGTCCACCGACGCCTGAGTCGAACACGCCGATCGGTCGGTTATCCGACACGTGTTACCACCACAGCGACTCCTCGACCCCTCGCTCCGCCGCGGAGAGATCCTCCGCCCAGGCGTGCGTCGACAGGTACTTCCACCCGCCGTCAGGCAGGAGACACACGATGTCGCCACCGTCGAGCTCTTGGGAGATGCGCTGTGCGACGTGGATCACCGCGCCGCTGCTGATCCCCGCGAAGATCCCCTCCCGCGCCGTGAGCTCCCTCGTCGCGTGCAGGGAGTCGGCGGCGTTCACCAGGAACTTCCGGTCGATCTGCTCGGGGTCGAAGATCGGCGGGATGAACCCTTCGTCGAGCGAACGCAGCCCGTACACCAGATCACCAAGCTCGGGCTCGGCCGCGACGACCTTGATCTGCTCGTTGTACGCATGGAGCCCGCGCCCGGCACCCGTCAGGGTTCCCCCGGTCCCCATGCCGGCCACGAAGTGCGAGATCGTCGGAAGGTCGCGGATGATCTCCTGCGCCGTCCCCTTCTCGTGCGCGTCCGGGTTCGCGGGGTTCCCGTACTGGAAGGGCATGTAATACCGGTCGTCGGTCGCGAGCGCGCGCGCGACCTCGATCGAGCCGTTCGTTCCCTTCGCTCCGTCCGATAGGACGATCTCGGCCCCGAACAGACGCAGAAGCCCGATCCGCTCCTCGCTCGCGTTATCCGGGATCACCACGGTGAGCTTGTATCCCTTGCGGCGTGCCACCATCGCGAGCGCGATGCCCGTGTTGCCCGACGTTGGCTCCAGGATCGTTCGTTCGGACGTCAGCTCGCCCGAGCCCTCCGCCGCCTCCACCATGGCGAGGGCGATCCGATCCTTCGTCGAGCCGGTTGGGTTCTGTCCCTCGAGCTTCGCCCAGATGCGGACGCCGGGCGCGGAGGACATCCGAGGGATGCCGACGAGCGGCGTATCCCCGATGGCATCCAGGATCGAGTCGAAGCGCACGATCAGGGATTATCTCAGCGCGCGGCCGCGAGCCGTTGCGCGCCGTAACCGACCCTCATCCAAGAACCCACCAGGGTGTGTCGATCGTCGTTGAGCCTGGGTCGTTCGCGTCCTCGTACAGGAGCCTGGCGGCTCGATGACCCGCGCCGCTCAGCATCCACATCCGGGTGAGACCCGCGGCGCGACCGTCCTCAGCGAAAGCATCCAAGAGCTGCTTGCCGACCTTCGTCGATCGCACCGCCTCCGCCACCTGCAGGCCCGCAAGGAACAGCAGTTGGCCACCGTCCGGCTGCGAGACGGTTGGGGCGGCGCTCGAAGCCGCGGAAGGCACGCACCGCGGCTTCGAGCGCCGCCCCATCGTTCGGGCCGAGCCTACGGATCTCCACAGGTGGGAGCTTGCCCCAACCATGGAGGCCGCGCCAGGCTCGACGCGGCTACGCGGGCAGGATCACGTCCCCCGTCGGGCGATCCACGACCACCTTGATCGACTCGAGCGGGGTCCGGGTCGGCCCGGCGATCGCTTCCGCTTGATGCGCCGGATCGAACTCAGCTCCGTGACACGGGCAGACGAGGATCTCGGAGCTCTGGTCGTACCCGACCAAGCATCCTTCGTGCGTGCAGGCGCGGCTGTACGCAACGACCTGATCGTTGGCGAGCCGGAGCAAGACGGCCGGCCCGACCTGCGGATCCGTGAATCCGACGGCCCGTCCCACCGGGAGCGCGTCGAGGGTCGTGAGCACGCGGCCGGGTGTGGCTGGGGCGGCCGGGGTCGCACTCGGAGCGACCGACCCGCTTGGCGCAGCGGAGCGTGCCGTCGAACGCCGCGTCGGATCGGCGACGTTCCCGAGACTCGACGATGCGGGGCCTGCCAGCGCCTTCGATACGAGCCCGAGCGCGACGGCGACGCCGGCGATCAGGCTTCCGCGCGCGAACTCCCGACGACTGATCCCGTCGATCCGCTCGATCGGCCCCGCGACCCGCCCTCGGCGGGCGTGTTCCACCTCGACGATCCCTGCGGCGAGCGCGACCCACGCCACGGCATAGATCGAATCGGATCCGAGGAAGTAGGGGTGCGTGTGCCACGTGGCGGAGAGCCACAGGATCGCGTTGATCCCGAACCCCACGAGCGAGGCGGCGAGGATCCCGATCCCCGCGAGCGTCGCGAGCCCGACGGCGATCTCCACCAAGGCGATCGCGGTCCCCGTGAGGACCGGGACATGCTCCAGGACCCGCATCAGCGGGGCGGCCGGCGTCCCGGTGGCGAAGCCGGCGAGCTGGGTCCCGATGTAATCGCCCCCACCGGGGCGGAGGAAGTTGGGATCGAGGAACTTCTGCACACCCGCGAAGACGAACGTCACGCCGAGGAAGGCCCGGAGGAGCCGGATCGACCACGGCATCTCGGTCCAACCGTCCGAGAGGCTCGGCGACCGGTTCCGTCGGCTCCTTCCTGGATGCGTCCCCCGAGGGGTCGCGTCGGGTCGGAGCGGTGTCTTCGTGCCTCGGGGCTCCGTTCGCATGTTCGGGATATTCGCCGCGCAGGGTTCGACAGCGTTCGGAGGACGGTAAGAGACCGGTAAGGATCTCATCGTCCACGTCCTGGGCTGCGACGATGACTCTGTGAACATCCTGGTGATCGAAGACGACCGGCGGCTCGCGGACCTGATCGCGCGCCGACTCCGGACAGCGGGTCACACCGTCGAGACGTGCGACGACGGCTCGCGCGGCCTCGATCGAGCCACGGCCGGCGGTCTCGACCTGGCGATCGTCGACGTCATGCTTCCGGGCATGGACGGGATCTCGCTCACGCGGACGCTGCGGGATCGCGATGTGGCGATCCCCATCTTGATGCTCACCGCGCGCGACGGGATCGACGACCGGGTCGACGGCTTGCGGAGCGGAGCCGACGACTATCTCATCAAGCCCTTCGCCTTCGATGAGCTGCTGGCCCGGGTCGATGCCCTCGCGCGGCGCTCCCGTGGCGCCCCCGCGGGAGCGATCCTCCGACACGGAGCCGTGACGCTCAACCCTCGCTCGCGTCGCGTCCACGTCGAGGGCGAGGAGGTGGAGCTGACCTCGAAGGAGTTCGATCTGTTGACGTGCCTGCTCGAGCATCGAGGGCAGGTGCTCACGCGCGCCGAGCTCAAGGAGCTCGTGTGGGACTTCCCGTTCGACGCGCAGACGAAGGTGGTCGATCTCTACGTCCACTACCTCCGGCGGAAACTCGGCGCGGGCGGCGACATCATCCGGACGGTTCGCGGAGTGGGGTATTCGGTGGGACGGTAGATGTTCCGGTCGCTCCGCGTGCGGCTCGCGATCTCCCACGCGTTCGTGATGCTCGTAATCCTGAGCATCTTCGCGGGGTTGGTGTTGGTCCTCCTCGCCCGGATCTTGGACCGGAGCGCGACCGACCAGCTCGCGGCAGAAGCGGGCGCACAGGTCGAGCGGATCCAAGAGGGCGGCGGGCTCGCGCCCACGACCGACCTGGACGTTCCGTCGGCATCGGCCGTTCAGATCGCCGTGTATCGCGGCGGTGTGGACCTCCCGGTCGGCGAGCCGCAGGAGATACCTTCGTGGCTCCGGCCATACCCCGATCGCGTCACCGATCTGGAGGTCGCCGGCGAGAAGGTCCGCGTCGTCACACTACCCGCCATGATCGAGGGCACGACGGTTGCGTGGGTCGCTGCGGGACGGTCGTTGGAACCCGAAGAGGCGTTGGTTCACCGGGTGCGATCGTTGTTCGTATGGGGCGCCGTCGCGGCGCTCGCCGCCGCCCTCGCGGCGGGTTGGTGGTGGGCCGGCCGTGCCGTCAGCCCGGTGGAAGCGTCCTACGAGGCCCAGGCCGGGTTCGCGGCCGACGCCTCCCATGAGCTGAGGACGCCGCTCGCATTCATCCGCGCGGGGGTCGAGACCCTCAGTCAGCAGGATCCGCCGTTGGCCGCCGACGTGCTCTCCGAGGTCGATTACCTCACGGGCCTTTCCCAGCGGCTCCTCCAGCTGGCTCGGGCGGACCGCGGCCACCTCCAACTGGAGCGGAGCCCGATCGACCTCGCCGCGACCTGCCGATCGGCCGTCCATCGGAGCGAAATGGCGCACGGCAGCCACCTGAGCGCAAACGGCCCCGAGTCCCTGCCCGTGCCCGCTGACCGCATCGCGCTCGAGGCGGCCCTGGATGCGGTACTCGAGAACGTCGCCCTGCACGGTGGCGGGGCGGCTGAGGTCGGGTGGGGCGTCGACGGTGCGCGCGAAGCCGTCATCACGATCGAAGATCACGGGAAGGGGATGCCGGCCGAGGCGCATCGCCGCGCGTTCGAACGCTTCTTCCGGGCCGACCCCTCCCGGACGAGGGACACGGGGGGCGCCGGCCTCGGCCTCGCGCTCGCGCGCGCCCTGGTCGAAGCGCAGCGCGGCCGGATGTGGCTGGAGCCAACGCCCGGGGGTGGCCTCACCGCCTCGATCGCTCTTCCGCTTTCGTGAAGGTCGTCTCGGCGGCTGCAGTATTCGCCAGGGCAGCGCGGCGCGGTCTGCCCAATAGCGCGCGGGAGGCTGCGCGAGCTCGTTCATCGCCGCGAGCGCATCGTCGGGGAGCATCACGTCTACCGCCGACGCATTGCTCCGGACCTGCTCGACGGTCACCGCGCCCGAAAGAACGACATCGGCCCACGGTTGCGCGTGGACGGCCGCGAGGGCGACCCGATCGGGCGTCGTCCCGAGCCGGCCGGCCACACCGCCGAGCGGCCCATCGGTTGCCCCGAGCCGACCGTTCGCCATCGCCTCTTTGATCAGGACGCCGCGCCCGTCCGCGTGAGCCTCCGCCAACGCGGGACCGGCCGAGGGCTCCAGCACGTTCCAGGTCGACTGCACGGTCGAGAAGAGCGGTTCGCCGTCGACCCGCTCCCGGAGGCCGCGGACGATCGCCTCGGCCTGCTGCGGACCGCTCGTGGAGAACCCGAGGACGAGGCCCGACTCCCGGACCGAGCGGAGCTCATCCAGCAGCTCGCGATCGTCGAACACACCGCTCTCGATGGTGGCGGAATGGATCTGGTAGAGCGAGAGGTGATCGCCGAGGAGCCGCCGCGACTCCGCGATCTGCCGTCGGAACGCGGCGACCGAGAGATCCTTCACCTCTTGGACGTCGGCGTCGAGCCGCCATCCGCCCAGGTAGGTGTATCCCCACTTCGATCCGACCACGACCTCCGAACCATCCCCGGCGTCGAGCCAAGCACCGAGGAACGCCTCGGCATCGCCGTAGGATCGCGCGACGTCCACGTACCGGATGCCCGCGGCGTACGCCGCATCGAGGACCTCCCGACACCGAGCCTCCATCGCCGCTCGGGTGCGTTCGCTCCCGAGGTCGCGATCTCGGCCAACATCGATGTAGACGGGGCGCCCGAGCGCGGCCAGGCCGAGTCCGATCCGCGAGGCCATGAGCCCGGTCTCTCCGAGGGGACGGATCTCCACATCGGAAAGCTTGCCCCATCGGAGCAGGGGTGGTCAGCGCCGCCGACCGGTTCCACGACCGATGGGTGCGATGCGGTCTACGCGTTCTCCTTCGCGTAGTTGCTCGCGCCGAACCAATCCACGACGACGACCGGCTCGTCGCCGAGGACCCATGCGTCGTGTCCGCTCGGCAGCGACGTCACATCGCCCGGCTCGGCGACGAACTCCGTGCCGTCGTCCATCCGGATCGCGAGCTTCCCCGCGACGTGGTACTGGAAATGGGGTGCCTCGCAGCTTGCCGTCTGCGCGATCGGCTTCACATCGTTCGACCAGCGCCACCCCGGCTCGAACACGAGCCGTCCGATCTCGGAGTCGCCCACCTTCAGGATCTCCGCGTGCCCGTTCGGGAACTCTCGGAGCTCGTCCGGCTCACCGAAGTCCCTGTGCTCGGTCTGCTGCATCTCGACCACTCCTCCCGATCCTCGACGGGGTGTATCCTTACTTACTAGTAGGTCAGAAGTCAACCGTCTCGAAGAGGGAAACTGCGCGAGCGATGGGAGCGACCGAGGTGGATACCGCGACCCAGATCCTCGATGTGGCCGAGCGTCTGGTGCAGGAACGCGGCTTCAACGGATTCAGTTACGCCGACGTCGCCAAAGAGCTCGACATCTCGAAGGCAGCGCTCCACTACCACTACCCCGGCAAGGCGGAGCTCGGCGAAGCACTGATCGAACGGTACGCGATGCGGTTCGCGGATGCGCTCGTGGCCGTCGACGCTCGCGGGATCGACGCGGCCGAGAAGCTCCGCGCGTACGCCCAGCTGTACGCGGAGGTGTTCCGAGACGATCGGATGTGCCTGTGCGGCATGCTCGCCGCCGACTACGCGACCCTGCCCGAGCCGATGCGCGAGCGGGTCGTGCGGTTCTTCGACGACAACGAGGTCTGGCTGACCCACGTGCTCGAAGACGGCCGCGCAGCGCGGACCTTGCGCTTCCAGGGATCCGCTCGGAGCGTCGCGCGAACGCTGGTCGGCGGACTCGAGGGCGCGATGCTGGTCGCGCGGCCCTACAAGGACATCAAACGCTTCCGGTCAGCAGCATCGCTGCTGATCGATGGTCTGGCGGTCGAGCGGTAGGGCGGGCGGCGCTACGCGCCGCCCGCCACCGCGGGGAGGATCGAGACGACGTCGCCGTCCGCGACGGCGGTCTCGAGCGAGCCTAGGTAGCGCACGTCCTCGTCGTTCACGTAGACGTTGATGAAGCGGTGCAAACCGCCCCCCTCGGCCAGGACGTTCTTCGTGGCGCCTGGATACCGTGACTCGAGGTCCTTCAGGACCTCCTCGAGCGTGGCGCCTTCGACGGTCACCCTCGCCTCGTCACCGGTGAACTTGCGGAGGATCGTTGGGAGTTTGACGGTCACGGGCATCGGTTCAGCAACTCCTCATCCGGCTCGGGCGGGGACGCCGCAGAACTGCTCGTAATCGATCAACTCGGTGATCGTCGGATCCTTGCCGCATACCGGGCAATCGGCGTCCCAGCGGATCTTCATCTCTTGGAAGTCCATGGCGAGGGCGTCGTACAGGAGCAGCCGGCCCTCGAGCGTGTCGCCCTCACCCGTGATGATCTTGATCGCCTCGGTCGCTTGGATCGACCCGATCACGCCCGGCAAAACACCGAACACGCCACCCTCGGCGCAGCTCGGGACGGTGCCGGGTGGCGGCGGAGCCGGGAACAGGCACCGGTAGCACGGCGTCTCTTGACCGGGCGTGAACACCGTTGCCTGGCCTTCGAACTGGTAGATCGAACCGTACACGAGGGGCTTGCCCGTGAACTGCGTCGCATCGTTGACGAGGTAGCGGACCGGGAAGTTGTCGGTGCCGTCCACGATCACGTCGTAGCCCTCGAAGATCTCGAACACGTTCGTCGAGAACAGCAACGTCTCGTGGCCTACGACCTCGATCGTGGGGTTGATCGCACGGAGGTGTTCGACCGCCGAGGCCACCTTCGAGCGGCCGACGTCGGCCGTGGTGTGCAGGATCTGGCGCTGAAGGTTGGTGACATCCACCTGGTCGAAGTCCACGATGCCGAGTTTCCCGATGCCGGCGGCGGCCAGGTACATCGCGACGGGGGAGCCGAGTCCGCCGGCGCCGATCACCAAGACCGAACTGTCGAGGAGCTTCCGCTGACCCTTGCCGCCGATGTTCGGCAAGATGATGTGGCGGGAGTAGCGTTGCACCTGCTCTTCGGTGAACATCGGCGACGTTGAGGCGCTCATGCGATCGAGAGCTCCTCTTCCGTGATCGCACCGTCCCGGATCCAGAACGAGCGGGCGATCGGATCGGTCCTGTCGGCGAGCGACACCACGATGTATCGAGCATCTGGGTAGAACGCGAGCCGCGTGTCCGTCTCGCTCGGGTACGCCTCCGAATGCGTGTGGGAGTGGTAGATCGACCAGAGGTCCCAGCCGCGCTCATCCAGCTCATCGAAGACCTTGAGCTGCTCCTTGCCGTCGAGGCGGTACGTTGCCGGGCTCGCGTCGGCGTTCGTCATCGGGAAGACCTTCACCGGGACGCCCGCCTCCGCTGCGATCAGACCGCAGCATTCGTTCGGGAATTCGCGGAGCGCCTGCTCCACGATCTCTTTGAAGAAGACGCCGTCAAGCTCGGTCACGCTTCGTCTCCGGGAGGTCGGCCGGACAGGCGCAGCCGCCTGTTGCAGGTGCAAATGCTACCAGCGGGGTGGGTTATTCCCGGACCCGTCCGGTCACGGTGATCGACCCGGCTGGACCCGGCACGACCTCGCCGATCTCGGTGAACAGCTCCGTGGACGGGCTCCGATCCGAAGCCACCAGGAGTCCTCCACTCGTCTGCGCGTCGGCCAACACGATCTGTTCGGGCGGTGTGAGCTGGCCCCACTCGGTGACCTCCTGCAGCCACACGTGGTTGCGCTTGGTCCCGCCGGCGACGATGTCTCGTCTGGCCAGGTCGAGCACCGTCGGGAGGAGCGGCACCGAACCCGCGTTCACGATCGCAGTGCACCCGCTCGCTTCCAGCATCTTCCTGAGGTGCCCGAGGAGACCGAACCCGGTGACGTCCGTCCCCGCTCCCACGCCGGCCGAGACCATCGCGGCGGAAGCGTCCGCGTTGAGGGCAGTCATCGTGTTCACCGCGAGCCGGGCGACGTCTTCGTCCATCTGCCCGCGCTTGATCGCCGTCGTGATGAGCCCGGTCCCGATCGGCTTCGAGAGGTACAGATGCATCCCCGGCCGTGCCGTGGAGTTGCGGACGATCGCGTCCGCCTCGACGAAGCCGATGGCCACCATCCCGAACAGCGGCTCCCGCTCGGTGGTGATCGTGTGCCCGCCGACCACCGCCGCGCCGGCCTCGAGGACGATCTGGCGAGCACCCGCCAAGACGTCGGCGAGCAGCTCGAGCGGGAGCTCGTCGACGGGCCATCCCGCCACGTTCAGCGCGAGCCGCGGTGTACCGCCCATCGCATACACATCGCTCAGCGCGTTCGCAGCCGCGATCCTCCCCCAGTCGCCGGGATCGTCGACCAGGGGCGTGAAGAAGTCGAGGGTGAGCACCAGCCCGGTCCCGTCCGCGAGCCGGTACACGGCCGCGTCATCGCCGGTCTCCTCCGAGACGAGCACGTCGTCGGGCTTCCTGGTCGGGCCGAGCAGTTCGAGCACCCGCGTGAGCTCACGAGGGCCGAGCTTGCACGCACATCCCGCCCCGTGGCTGAACGACGTGAGCCGAAGCGCTTGCACCATGGCTCAGACCAGATCCGTCCCCATCGCGTGGAACCCGCCGTCGACGTGCACGAGCTCACCGGTGATGCCCGCGGACAGATCTGAGAGGAGGAACGCGACCGTGTTCCCGACGGGGGTCGGATCCTCCACGTCCCAACCGAGTGGCGCGCGACGAGCCCACGAGCCACTGATCTGATCGAACCCGGGGATGCCCTTGCCCGCCATCGTCTTGATCGGGCCGGCGCTCACCGCGTTCACGCGGATCCCCTTCGGACCCAGATCGCGGGCGAGGTACCGCGTGACCGCTTCGAGACCGGCCTTGGCGACGCCCATCCAGTCATAGATGGGCCATGCCACCGTCGCATCGAAGTCGAGCGACACGATCGCGCCGCCGTCGCCCATCGACGGCAGCAGCCCAACCGCGAGCGCTTTCAGCGAGAACGCGCTGGTCTGCACGGCTATCGCGACGCTGTCCCAAGGCGTATTGAGAAAATTGCCTCCCAGCGCATCTTGGGGGGCGAAGGCGATCGCGTGGAGGAATCCATCGAGCCGTCCCCATCGCTGTTGCAGCTCCTCACACACAGCGGCGATCTGCTCGTCGGAGTTCGCGTCCATCTCCAGGACGTCCGGCGTCGTGGGGAGCCGCTTGGCCGTCTTCTGGGTGAGGCTGACGGTGCGTCCGAAGTTCGTCAGGACGATCTCCGCACCCTGCTCCTGAGCGGACTTCGCTGCCGCGAACGCGATCGACTGCGGCGTGAGCACGCCGGTGATCAGCAGCTTCTTCCCCTCCAGCAGCATCGGTCGCTCCTATCCGGCCTTCGTCGCCTTCCAGGTCACGTTGCCGTGATCGTCGATCTGCGTGACCTCGATCGTTAGGGTCGTGCCGGACGCGCTCGTCGCGGTGCACTGGAAGGTCGCACCCGCCTTCGCGGCCTCATCATCGGGGCAAGCCACGGTGATCCCGTGCGTGCCGAGCTGCTGCTCGATCT
>Ga0222623_10000462_pt1 | contig 12854 bp, 12 predicted proteins | sample PLMtaG_FD_177336 | JGI IMG/M metagenome (GOLD analysis project Ga0222623, IMG submission 177336) | Groundwater sediment microbial communities from an aquifer in East River, Colorado, USA - PLM2_30_coex | ecosystem: Environmental > Terrestrial > Soil > Riparian zone | place: USA: East River...
GAAGGGCGTGATGCTCACGCACGCAAACCTCACCGCGAACCAGCAGCAGTTCTTCGCCGCGGTGCCGGTCCGCCGGGACGACGTCTTCCTCAACGTGCTCCCCTACTTCCACATCTACGCGCTCAACCTGCTCATGACAGGCGCGATCAGCCTTGGCGCGACGCAGGTGATCATGCCGCGCTTCGACATGGTCGAGTACTGCACGCTCGTGGAACGCCACCGTGCCACGGTCTGCTTCATCGTCCCGCCAATCGTGCTGGGCCTCGCGATGAGTCCCGAGGTCGACAAGCACGACTTCTCGTCGGTCCGTTTCTTCTTCACCGGCGCCGCGCCGCTCGCGCCGGATCCCGCGCGGCGGATGATGCAACGCATCGGTAAGCCGCTCATTCAGGGCTACGGGCTCACCGAGACCTCCCCGGTGACGCACGCCAATCCGATGGACGCGGCCGTGCTCGAGTCGATCGGTCCGGTCGTTCCTGGCACCGAGGACAAGATCGTCGATCTCGAGACCGGCACGAAGACCCTCCCGAATGGCGAGGTCGGTGAGATCTGCGTTCGCGGCCCGCAGGTGATGCGCGGCTACTGGAACAAGCCGCAGGACACGGCCGACGTCATCCGCGACGGCTGGTTCCACACCGGTGACGTCGGGCGTCGCGACGACAACGGCTACGTCTTCATCGTCGATCGCAAGAAGGAGTTCATCAAGTACAAGGGGTTCGGTGTCGGGCCGGCGGAGGTCGAGGCGGTGCTCTGCGAGCATCCCGCGGTCGCCGACGCCGGCGTGATCGGCAAAGCGAATGAGGAGGCCGGCGAGATCCCGAAGGCCTTCGTGCAGCTGCGCCCGAACGCGCAGGCGACGGCCGAGGAGCTCATCGCGTTCGTGAAGGAGCGCATCGCCGACTACAAGCGCGTCCGCGAGATCGAGTTCATCGACAAGGTGCCGCGGACGGCGTCGGGGAAGATCCTGCGCCGCGAGCTCGCCGAGCGGGAGCGGACGAAAGCGAGCTGAATCCGGCGACTCCGGGGGCTAGCCCTTCACCCCGCCGATGCGGATCCCCTCGATGAAGTGCCTCTGGAAGGCGAAGAACACTGCGATCATGGGGATCGCCGCGACGGCGGCGCCGGTCATGAGCATCCCGTAATCCGTGTTGAACTCGCCCTGCAGGGTCGCGAGGCCCACCTGCACCGGATATTTCGACGGGTCGTGCAGGATCACGAGCGGGAAGATGAAGGCATTCCAGTAGCGCTGGAACGTGAAGATCGCGAGCACGGCGAGCGCCGGACGAGAGAGCGGCACGATGATGTGCCGGTAGACCTGCCACTCCGATGCACCGTCGACCCGGGCCGCGTGCTCGAGCTCGGTCGGCAACGTCTGGATGAATTGCTTCATGAGGAACACGCCGAACACATCCGCTAGCCCGGGAAGGATCACGCCCGGATAGGTATCGAGCAGGCCCAAGAACCGCAGGATGAAGAACACCGGGATCAACGTCACCTGTGCCGGCACTGTGAGCGTGCTCACGACGAGCCAGAACATGACGTTTTTTCCGGGGAAGCGCCGCTTCGCGAACGCGTATCCCGCCATCGAATCAAAGAGAAGGTGGAACGCGGTGATCACGCCCGCGATCACGACCGTGTTGACCAGCCATCGCACGATCGGTGTGGTCTCGAAAAGCCGCACGTAGTTCCCGGTCGTCAGCTCGCGCGGCACGATCTCCGGGGGCACCCGTACGACGTATTGGGTCGGCGACAGCGACGTGAGGAAGAGCCAGTACAGCGGAAACAGCGACAGGCCGCCCGCGAGGAGCAGCAGGACGTGGACCGGAAGACGCTGCCTAATATTCGACATCGGACCGGAGCGAGCGGAACTGCACCACGGCGACGACGAGCGCCATCACGAAAAGCACGACGGCCATCGCGCTGGCGAGGCCGTACCGCCCAAACTGGAAGGCGGTCGAGTAAATGAGCTGAACGATCGTGATCGTCGCGTTGTTCGGCCCCCCGCCGTTGGTCATGATGTAGACGCGCTCGAAGAGCTGGAACGCGAGGATCGTGTAGATGACGATGAGATACAGCGTCGTCGGACGAAGCAGGGGCACCGTGATGTGCCGCCACTTGGAGAACCAGCTCGCGCCGTCGAGATCCGCGGCCTCGTAGAGGTCCCGCGGCAGCGAACCCATCGCGGCGGAGTAGAGGACGACGCCGCCGCCTGGGATCGTCAGGACCGCGCTCAGGATCACCGCGATGAGCGCCTGGTCCGAGCTTCCGATCCAAAGGAACGGTCCGAGCCCGACGGTCCCGAGTGCCGCGTTCGCGAGGCCGAATGGATTGGGGTTGAAGATCCAGCGCCACACCATCGCGACGAGGATCGCCGAGTTCACGAGCGGTAAGTAGAAGAGCGCGCGGTAGAAGATCTGCGCCCGTGTTCCGAGCGGCTGGATCAGGCTGGCGACAACGAGCGCGAGGGTGATCTGCGCGGCGACGACGATGGTCGCGTACAGGATCGTGTTGCCGACCGCCTGCACGAAGACTGGATCGGCCGCGAGCGTGGCGAAGTTATCGAGCCCGACGAACTCGCCGCCGACGACCGTCGCGTTCTGGAAGGACAGGATCAGGCCCTGCACCACCGGCAGCAGCGTGAACACGACGAACAGTGAGAAGGTCGGGAGTATGAAGAGGTACGACCAGCCGTAGCGCCGCCGAGCCGCGGTCAGGCTGCGTCGCCGCCGCGGCTCGGTCGCGATCACGCTATTTGTTGGCTTCGTCCAAGAGCTTCTGCGCCTGCGGCGCCACCTCGTCCAACGCCTGCTTCGGCGTCTTCTTGCCCTCGAGCGCCGCATCGCGGGCCGGCCGGAGGTACTTCTGGTCGATCTCCGACCATGTCCGCACGTTCGGCAGCACGTACGTGAACGGGCTCATCGTCGCGACCGTCGCCTTTGCGGGGTGATAGTCGCCGTAGATCCCCGCGGCCGTCTTCCGGCCGGCCGGCGCCAGCCAGTACTCGACCGGTGGCGTCTGCTTCTTCAGGTCCGGACCGATGTCCGGCCCGGTGAGGTACTTCGCGAACGCGTGAGCGGCAGCTTTCTTGTCCGCGTCGGCCTGCTCGCGCACCGCGATGAAGCCGACGCCGCCCCATGCGGTCTGCTCGCCCTTCGCCTTTGGGAAGTTCGCGATTGCCCAGTTCGTCCCGAACTTCCACTTCGCGTCGGCGTTGAGGATGTTGATCATCGCGCTCGGGCGCTGAAGGATCGCCACCTCCCCAGCTAGGAAGCGCGCCTGCGAGTCGTTGGGGTTCAGGGTGAGGAAGTCGGGTGGCATGACCTTCGCCGTCGCCAGCGCGACCCACTTCTCGAGACCGCTCACCGCATCGGCGCTGTTGAACGTCCAGGTCTTGAGGTCCTTGTCGTACGGCCTACCGCCGTCGATGAGCATGAAGGCGAACTCGTCGTTCGCGTGGGCGAAGCCGTAGATCTGCTTTCCGTCGGCACGCTTGAAGGTGAGCTTCTTCGCCGCGGCGAGGAAATCCTCATAGGTCCAGTTGCCGTTCGCCGGCGGCGTGACCCCACCCTCCTTGAAGAGGTCGAGATTGATGTACTCGAACCAGGGCACGATCCAGAGCGGATAGGCGACGACGGCGCCCTTATAGGTCGTCGCGTTGAGGGCACTTGGGTTGAAGTCGGTCCGCTCGGCATCGGTCAGCGTCGGCGGCGAGAGCTGTCCGGCCGCCGCGTACTTCAGGACGTCGCCGCCGGTGGTGTGGAACACGTCGGGCCCGTTATGCGCCTGGAGGATCGCAATGTCGAACTTCTGGTCGGTCTCGGCGCCAAACGGCCCGCCCTGTATCGCGATGGTCACGTTCGACGCGCGCTCCTTGTAGGCCTTCACGGCCGCATCGGACGTAATCGTTTCTGCGGACTGCGTGCCTTGGGCGTAATTGCGCCTCCACCACTCGATGCTGACCGCCTTCGGCGCCGGGCTGCCGCTTGCGCTCGTTCCGGGGGTCGGGCTCGCGGTCGCGGTAGGTCCGCATGCCACGACCACCCCCACCGCCGCCAAAGACTGCAGGAACCGCCGACGATTCATCGCTCCGTCACCTGTCATCTGAAGACCTCCCCCGCTGGATCAGCAGGCTGACTATAGAAGGGTCTATTTCCTCCAGTCGGCGACGTTGTACATCTCCGAGTCCCACGGCGACGGGTCGACGCCCCTGAGAGTTTTGATGACCCCGCTCGTCACGGCCGCGCGCTGGACAAGAGGGATCACGGCCACGTCCTGGATTAAGAGATCGTTAGCCTGTCGCGCGATGTCCGCACGCTTGGCCGGATCCGTTTCGGTGCGCAGCTGCGTGACGAGCGCGTCGAAGTCCTTGTTGGAGTAGCGCCCCCGGTTCCCGAGCAGCCAGTTGTTGCCCTTCGACGCGATCTGTCCGGTGGTCCAGCTTCCGGCCAGGTACGCCGTGGGGTCAGGGTCGCCGCCGTCGGCGTACATCTGCGCGTCGGCCCAGAAGCGATTCGCGCCACCGGGCGAGCTGCTGAGGAAGAACGTGCTGAACGGCTCGGACCGAAGCTCGACCTGAAAGCCGACGCTCTCCCAATCCTTCTCGAGGATGAGCTGCGTGTTCTCTCGGCGCGCGTTGACGTTCGTCTGGAAAAGTATCGCGAGCTTCACGCCACCTTTCGCTCTGACGCCGTCCGCTCCCTTAATCCAGCCTGCCTGATCGAGCTCGGCGTTCGCGGCGGTGAGGTCGAACTTGCAGACATCGAACGACTTCGTGTTCGGCGAGCTCAACAAGTCGGGCGCGGCGAGTACGTTGCAGGTCGATTTTCCGAATACCCCGTCGCCGTAGAGCCGCTGCGCGATTGCGTCACGGTTCGTGGCCATCGCGATGGCCCGGCGGACGGCCTTGTCGGTGAAGAAGGGATGCTTCGTATCCGGCTCTGCGCGCTTTTCTCCGAGCGACACGGCGGGGTTCGAGAAGTTGAGCTCGACACGCTCGACGCTCGAACCGAGCGCCGTCACGAGTGAGCCGCTTTGCGAGCTCGTCGCCAGGGTTCGGAGCGTGTTCGCATCAACCTGCAGGTTCCACGCATAGTCGATGTCCCCCGTCTGAAAGACGGACCGCGCCGCGGCCTCGGGGTCGCCACCGCCTTTGAACGTGACCGATTTGAAAAATGGCTTGTTCGGGTCGCGGAAGTTCTCGTTCAGGTCGTACGTGACGACGTCGCTTCCCTTGAAGTCACGGACCTTGTAGGGGCCGGTGCCGATGGGCTTCCTATCGGCCTCGCAGCTCGCGGCCTTCGCGCCGAGGCAGCCCTTGTACTGGTCCTTCTGGAGGATCGCGCCTGTCGCGCCGACTCCCCATTGGAAGACGAATGGATTTGGCGATCGGTACGTGACCACGGCGGTGTTCGCGTCCCGTGCCGCGACGCTCTGGACAGCGTCGCATCGATCGAACGTCGACGCGCCCGTAAGCGGGTCGCACTGGTACTGATAGGTGAAGGCGACGTCGTCGGCGGAGAAGGACGTGCCGTCCGACCACTTGAGGCCCTGACGAAGCTTCCACGTCACGCTCGTGAAGTCCTTCGCGATACCACCGTTCGCGACGGTCGGAATCTCCGCCGCGAGACCGTTGGCGATCGCCTGCCCATCCTTGCCGAGCGAGGCGAGCGGCTCGAGGACCAGGCGCGACGCGTCGCTGTCCTTCGGACCTGTGGCGAGGTGCGGGTTGAGCGTGGAGGGCGCCTGCCAGTAGAGGATCCGCAGGTCGCCGCCGGCCCCGCGCGGCGCAGCGAGCGCGCCCGAAGCGCCGCTCGGCGTGGGGCTGCGAGTGTCGCCTTGCGGCGGCACGCATGCCGCGGCGATGACGGTGGCCCCGAACGCGATCGCGAGCGCCCCGAAACGCCGTCGAGCGATCAACCGCTAGAGCGCGCCGATCCCGACGAGCAGGCCGCCCTTCTTGATGGCGGGACTCGTGACGGCGAAGAGAACCACACCGCTCACCGGCGCGGTGAGCGCCGCGATCGGCTCACCGACGAGATCGGTCATCTCGCCGACGAGCTCGCGAGCCTTCACCACCTGATCGACCCGGACCCGACAGTGGAAGATCCCTTCGACTGGTGAGCGCAGCCATTCGAAGCTCTTCACGACCGTCGGCGGCTCGACGCGGTCCGGCCGGCCGCTGATCGCCCCGATCGTGCGCAGGATGTTCGTGACGCCGGTGACGTGACGCGCGACATCCTCTTCGATGAGCTGCCCGCGGCCGCCGGACTCGGCGAGCATCGCCGCGATGCCGTTCAACGCTGCCACGGCCATCAGGGTCCCCGGTCGCTCACCGGTGGGCGCGCTCTTCACGGCCCACCGAGCGCCGTACGCGTTCGCCATTGCCTGAATGCGCTCGTCGAGCGCGGCGTCCTGCGTCTCGCGATAGATGACGAACGGAACGAGGTCCTCGATAAGGTCTCCGGCGTGGAGATCGATGGCGTTGTCGCATTTGGTGATGATTTCGGTGAGGAGGTGGTGCGCGAACCGCTCGCCCCACGTTCCATCCGGTTTGCCTGGAAAGAGCCGATTCAGATTGTCGTTGTCCTCTGGGTTCACGTAGATGCTGCGCTCGTAGAACCCGGGCCGGTTGAGGAGTGGAATGATGAGGATGGTCCCGCGTACGGCGTCTGCCGCGATCGTTCGTCCGAGGCGGATGGCCGCCTCGATCCCGGTGTACTCGGCCGCGTGGATCCCCGCCGTGATCAACACGGTCGGGCCGGCCATCAGGCCGGCGATCGCGATGTACGGCCACTCGTATTTCGCGAGGCCCTCGTCACCGGCGAACGTGAACGTGCCCGTACTCCGCTCGCCGGCGGGTGGGATCTCGATCGGCCCGATCTTCACAGCGACCTCCGAAATGCATCCATATCGACCACCTCGTCGTGCAGACGCGCGCGCTCAGCGGCGAAGGCCATGAGGTGGCTCGCGACGGCCTCGCGCGCCGAGGTGAGCACGCCCGCGCGGTCCCCCTGGATGGCGCCGACGAACGCACGCATCAATCCGTCGTCTCCGCCGCCGTGCCCGCCGACGCCACGAGGCCTCTCGATGCGTTCCATGGTGCCCCTGCGGTGATCGTGGATCTCCATCTCGGCGCGGGCCTCATTGGCGAGGAGCGTCGCGCGTGTCCCGTCTATGCGGATGGTGCGGCCTTCGAGGTGCGACGACCCCTGCATCGTGAGGCTGACCGATAGACCTCTCGCGAAGCGCATGAGCAGGACCTGATGATCGACGACGTCGTTGTCCGAGCGGTACACGCAACGACCATATGGCCCGATCTCGAGCGCCCGCATCACGCCCTCCGGCGTTCGGTCGAGCGTGACCGCGGCGACGGCAAAGCTCGCGGGATTCTCTCGGAGGCGATCGAGATACACGCGCGGCGCGAAGTACGGGCACGTCTCCGCGATCGGGCAGCCGTCCGTGCAGCGGTTCGGTATTTCGGGACCGACCGCGTCGCGGGTGAAATGAGTCAGCGAGCCTGACGAGGAGAGCTGCTCGCACCGACCGAAGATCCACACGAGGAGGTCGAGGTCGTGGCAACACTTCGTCAGGATCATCGGGCCGCCCTCCGCCTTCGTGCCCCAGTTGCCGCGGACATAGCTGTGCGCGAAATGCCAGTAGATCAGGTTCTCACGCCAGTCGACCGAGACGATCGCGCCGAGACGATCCGACATGATGATCTCGCGAAGCGCGACGAAGAAGGGCGCGTATCGCAGCACGTGGGCGATCTGCAAGAGGCGCCCGTGCGACTCGGCCGCGGTCGCGATCTCAAGGCACTCGCCGGCCGTGGCCGCGATCGGCTTTTCGAGCAGCATGTCGTAGCCGGCCGCGAGGAGACCAAGGGTGCTCGCGCGATGGTGGCGCTCGAGCGTCGCGTTGATCAGCGCCGGCGCGAGCGGCGGCCGGCCGGCGATATCTTCCCAGGAACGGAACTGTTGTTCGGCCGGTATGCGGTGCGCGTTCGCGAACCGCGCGCGACGCGCATCGTCGGGCTCGACAACCGCGACGAATTTGGCCTTGTCGGGATTGCGCTCCGCGAACGCGCCGTAGGCGAGATGGCCCCGATTGCCCGCCCCGACCATTACGAGTTCGACTGGCCGCATAGCCCGAAGGCTAGCGGGTGCGGGTCATTCGACCTTCGCGATGGTCTGGCCATCCTCCGAAAGCGTGAGGACGTACCAGATGTCCTTGGGCCCGTGACGGAGCACGAAGACAAATTGGCTTTCGCCGACGGATCCGAGGTACCGAACGCTCGTGCAGTCCAGACCGTTCTCGTGCATCCGCTGGAACTGCGCGTCGATGTCCGCCTGGGTCACGCCAAGCGCGGCATCGGACCGTTCCACGACGTACGCGGAGTTGGCCGAGCACAGGGCGCCCGCGTACTCGTTCACCCACGCCGGCGCGGCGCTGCCGCGCCCATGCCGAAGATTCGCCACCTCGGTGCGCATCTGCGCCATCTCGTCGCGGTTCGTGAACAGGTTGCCCATCGAGTCCTTGAGCGGACCCGGCCCGCTCGCACCGGTGAGCAAGACGAGCCCGAAGACGGCTGGAATCAGGAGCTTCATGGTCGCGGGCCTGATAGGCACGCCGTGTGCCAGACCGTTCCAACTAGCATCGGGCCATCAGCACGGAGCTCCGCCTCGACGACTTGGTCGCGAATCGAACGATGTCGCGCGAGATGGCCCAGACACTGCGCCAGATCGGGCGCGAGCGGGGGTCGTTCATCGTGCTCGCGGTGCCGCGCCTCGCAGGTAAAAGCACGGTAATGGGAGCGATCCTCACGGAGCGTCCGCCGTCATCGCCGGTGATGACGGTTGCGAAGGATGGTCAGGACACCGACCAGCTGCTGAAGAAGAGCGCGGGCGGCTATCTGGTCATCCCCGAGATCACCCAAAGCGCGGCCATGCCGGGCTACATCTGGGGCCCGGACGTGCGGCGGATCTTCAAGTCGGCGAGGGAGGGCGTCTCCCTTGCCGCCACCCTTCACGCGGACGGGCCGGAGGACGCGTTCGCCCAGATCTGCGAGGGCTGCGGCGTCCCCGAGACCGACGCCTCGAAGATCGAGTTCGCAATTCACCTCCGTTCGATCGGCCGCTGGGAGGAGCCGACGCGCCGCGTCGTCCAATCGGTCCAGGCAATTGACGGCGTCCGCAACGGCAAGCCAACGCTGAGGTTGCTCCATCGCTGGGATGAGGAAAACGACCGCTTTATCTAGAACCGCTTGATCGACGTCTCGCCACTCCGCGAGTCACGCTCGTTCCGGCTTCTCTGGTTCGGCCAGCTCGTCTCCCTCACCGGGACGCAGCTGCGTCTCGTCGCCATTCCCTACCAGATCTATCTGATCACGGGCTCGTCGTTGGACGTCGGGCTCATCGGGCTCTTCCAGGCGATCCCCTTGATATCGCTCGCGCTGTTCGGTGGAGTGATCGCCGATCGTGTGGACCGGCGGCGGCTGCTCATCGTCACGCAGATCGGTCTCGCGGCATGCTCGGCCGGACTCGCGATCGGAACGCAGCTGGGATTCGCAAACCTCTTCTACCTCTACGCGTTCACGGCGATCGGCGCGGCCTTCTCGGCTCTCGACGGTCCTGCCCGCGGCGCGCTCACGCCGAGCCTCGTGCAGCGCGAGCAGCTGCCAGCGGCGATGGCGCTGAACCAGGTCCTGTTCCAGACCGCCGCCATCGCGGGTCCCGCTCTTGCCGGCGTCGTGATCCTCACGTTCGGTCTCGCGGGCGCGTACTGGATCGACGTCGTGTCGTTCGTCGTCGCGATCGTCGCCGTGACCGCGCTCGTCGCACCGCCGCGCGAAGTCCGCGTCCATCTGCCGGTCGGTCGGGCTCTCGTCGAAGGACTCGCGCACTTCCGAGCGAATCGCATCCTCTTCGGGACAATGCTGCTCGACTTCCTCGCGACCTTCTTCGGCTCGCCCCGAGCGCTGTTCCCTTTCTACGCCGATCGCATCTTTGCGGTCGGGCCGCAGGGCCTCGGGCTCCTCTTCGCCGCTCCGGGCATCGGCTCGCTCATCGCCGCGCTTACGTCGGGATGGACGAAGCGCGTGCGGCGTCAAGGAGTCGCGGTGCTCCTCGCCGTCGCGGCGTGGGGGTTCGCCATCGCGGCGTTCGGCCTCATGAACGATGGCCTCTTCATCCCCGCCCTCGTCTTCATCGCCATCGCGCAAGGCGCGGACACCATCAGCGCGATCTTCCGCAGCACCATCTTGCTGACGGTCGTGCCCGACCATTTGCGCGGGCGCCTCGTTGCGATCAGCTCGATGTTCTTCCTGGGCGGCCCGTATCTCGGTCAGGTGGAATCTGGAGTTGTCGCGGACCTCGTGTCCCCGATGTTCTCGGTCGTTTCGGGCGGGCTCGTAACTCTGCTCAGCGTCGTCGGTGTCGCGCTCTGGGCGCCGGAGGTCGTCTCCTACCGGACTCCGGCGCCCGAGCTACGAGAGGGGGCCTAGCCGCGACGCGTGAGCGCGCGAAGGTTCGTGAGCGCGAGGAATCCGAACGCCGCAGCGGCCGCGATGCCGACCAACAGCACGGCACTCCCTGTTGAGAGCCAGTCGCCGGAGCGGTCTGACCCAATGATCCGCGCGGTGACGCCGGCGGTCGCGATCGCCGTGGAGTAGTACGCGAGCGCGAGTCCCATGATCGCGAAGCCAATGAACGCCAGAGCTTTCGGCCAGGTGGGGTTCTTCATGGGCTGCATTCAATTTGGGCGGCACGTTTCGGTCAATGTCGCGGAGGTACCAGCTGCGAGCCGCAACGGAATCGATCCTCCGCCGTTGTGCTTATGCGGCCTAATCGCGGCCGGAGTAGGCTGCTTTCTCCATGAAGACGCAAGCCTCTTCGGCGACGCTGGCCGATCGCGTCAGTGAGGACATGCCGCGCATCCGCGCGGAGCTCGAGACCCTCGTCCGGATTCCCTCGATCAGCCATCCCGGTCACGACCCGTCGCAGCTGCGACGTTCGGCGGACGCGACGGCGAAGATCCTTCGCGACGCGGGATGCGAGACGAAGATCGTCGAGATCGAGGGTGTCCCCGCGGTGATTGGACACGTCGCGGCACCCGCCGGCGCTCCGACCGTTCTTCTCTACGCGCATCACGATGTGCAGCCGACGGGCGGCCGCGATCTGTGGCACTCGGATCCATTCGAGCCGATCGAGAAGAACGGACGCCTCTATGGCCGCGGCACGTCCGACGACAAGTGCGGCGTCGTCATGCACGCAGGTGCTCTGCGCGCGCACGACTCGCGGCCTCCGATCGGCGTGACCGTCTTCGTCGAAGGCGAGGAGGAGTGGGGCTCACCCAACCTCGCGAAGTTCCTCAACGAGTACGGCAGCGAGCTGCGCGCCGATGCGGTGATCCTCGCGGACTCCGGCAACTGGCGCCCCGGTCAGCCGGGACTCACGATCTCGCTGCGCGGCATCGTCGCGTGCGACATCGAGGTGCGCACGCTCGATCACGCGGTGCACTCGGGCGAGTTCGGCGGGCCCGTGCCCGATGCGCTCACCGTGCTCGCGAAAACGCTCGCGACTCTGCACGACGATCGCGGTAACGTCGCGGTCGCGGGCATCGCACGCGGGAAGGCGGACCCGCTTGACCTCGAGGAAGCCGAGCTCCGCAAGCAGGTCGGCCTGCGGCCCGGCACGAAGCTGATCGGCGAGGGCGGGATCACCGACCGCATGTGGATGAAGCCGTCGATCTCGATCCTCGGGATCGACGCGCCCAGGCTCACCGAATCGACAAACCAGCTCGTGCCTTCGGCGAAGGCTCGCGTGTCCATGCGTATCCCGCCCGGCCAGGACGCGGATGCCGCGCTCAAAGCACTCGAAGACCATCTTCGGAGCCACGTGCCCTGGGGCGCGGAGGTGTCGATCACGCCGCGCGGGTCGGGCAAGCCATACAAGCTCGAGGGCAAGGGAGCCGCGTACGACGCGATGCGCCGCGCGATGAAGGAAGCATTCGGTCGCGACCCTGTCTTCATGGGCGCCGGCGGGACGATCCCGTTCGTCGCCGACTTCGCGAAAGCGTTCCCGAAGGCCACGCTTCTTCTGACCGGAGCCGGCGACCCGTTCTCGAACGCCCACTCCGAGGACGAGAGCGTCGACCTCAAAGATCTCGAGCGGTCGACGCTCGCTGAAGCGCTCTTCTTCGAGTACCTCGCCGCCGGGTAACCTTCCGGCACGCGTCGTGCGGCGTCGGCCCTCCATGAAAGATCGCCAGGACATCGACGCCATCCCCGATTCCGAGATCGAAGTCGAGCCGTTCGATCAACCGGTCGAGACGGACCCCACCGAAGCCGTCGAGGAGGCGGAGCCCTACTTTCCGCCGACCGACCCTGTGGTGCGCGTCGACCAAAAGGGCGAGACCAGGATCGCCGGCGGTTTTGGCACCGGCGAACCCCTGAACCAACATCCCCACGCGGCCATCGAAGATGTGCCGTCTGACGAGGCGCTCGAGGACCTGGTCCACCGCGCGTTGCGTCTCGACGCGAGCACGGCGCATCTGCATTTGAAGGTGGGCGTGTCGCAGGGCGTCGTTCGCGTGCAGGGCGCGATAGAGGACGAGGCCGACGCGGAGAACGCGCTAGCGGTCGCGGGCGACGTCCCGGGCGTTGTCGAGGTCATCGACGAGCTGACTCGTCCCGAGTAGTCGGATCATCGCGGCGCCTGTCGAGCACGCGGCCATAAGCGTGATCGCCGCGACGACGCTGTCGCCACCGCGAAGTGCGACCAGCGCGAAGCTGCATCCGAGAGCGAAGAGCGCGGACGCGAGGAGCGGTCTCATCACCCTGACAACGCATCGGGCGGCAG